>Ga0075428_100002551_pt1 | contig 19807 bp, 11 predicted proteins | sample RhiMetdeltSRZDD2_FD_75291 | JGI IMG/M metagenome (GOLD analysis project Ga0075428, IMG submission 75291) | Populus rhizosphere microbial communities from Tennessee, USA - Rhizosphere MetaG P. deltoides SRZDD2 | ecosystem: Host-associated > Plants > Roots > Rhizosphere > Soil | place: USA... | reverse complement strand
GGACATCCTCGCACGTCTGGTGCTCCGTGAGGGCTCACTCACCTACTTCGTCAGCAGCACGTTGCCGGCGAGCGGCGCCGAGATCCTCGTCGATCTCACGACCCCATTGCTCATCACCCCGGACGAACCGGCGACCGTGAGCTTCCAATGCGATGTGAGCGCCACGGCCACGGCCCCAGTGTTTCGCTTCGTGCTCCTGGATGCCAGCATCTTCAGCGCGGAGGATGCCACGGAGGGCACGCCGGTGAACGTGAACATGGCGCCGGGAAACTTCCCGATTCAATCGGGCCTCGTGCAGCTGCACGCCGCACCGACCGAATTGAAGGTGGAAGCGCTGTCCGCGAGCGTGCAGCGCGCGGCTCAGGGTCAGACGCAGGTGGCACTCCTCGGCCTGCGCCTGTCGAATCCGGGGATTCCCAACGTCACGACGCACGTGCGGGTGGGGGCCTTGCAGCTGCGCGTCATCGACGCGGCTGGCAACAGCCTCCCGGAGCCAGCGCGTTACTTTCAGAGCCTGCGCCTCAAGAGCGGGGCGCTGACGCTCGAAGACCTGAGCTTGGCCGCGAACTCGGATTCGTTGATTCAGTGCGCATTGTCCATCCCTGCTTTGGTGCCAGCCGGAATCGACAACGACGTCTACATCGTCGGCGACGTGGCACCGAACGCGCCACTCGGCAGCTATCGCTTGCGTCTCGGCGAACCGTCCACGGTCGACGCGCGGGACGACAACACGCACGCGCCGGTTCCCGTCGCGTACTCCACGCCGGTCGTCCAAGGAGCCGAGCTGCGCATCGAGGCCCTCGCGGACAGCTTGCGTGTGAGCGGCACACCGCAACTGCCAGCGAACTTCACCGTCGGCGACACGGGACGCAACGCTCTCATCGTCGAGTTGCGTCATCCCGGCCCAGCCGGAATGGGGCGCATTCGCATCGACCATCTGTCTTTGCTCTGTCGCGACGAAACCCGACGCGAACTGTCGAGCCCGGCGTATCTAGATCGACTGTCCGTGCAGCACGACGGCCTGGAGATCGCGCAGTCGACGACGTTTCCCGCCACCGGCGGCTTCGACGTCGGCCTCGGCGATTTTTTCCTCGAACCCGGGGAGAGCGCCGCACTCGCCATCCAGATCGACCTGGAAGTGACGGCCCCGACCACGTTCTTCGAGCTGCTCGTGCCCGCGATTGCCGCGTTCGAGGCGAACCTTTCATCGCCGGTGCGCGTGGTGCCCGAAGCCGGCGCCGAGATGCCGCTCAGCTCCGGACTGGCGAAGCTGGGGGCGCCGGCCACCGAGCTCGTCGTCGGCCTGCAAAGCCGCATCCCCGCCGTGCTCGCGCCCGATGGCACGGAGGTGCCGCTGGCGCAGTTGTCGGTGCACAACACCGCCGTACCTGGGTCGGGCAGCATTCGGGTCGATCGTCTGGTGCTGCGGGCCAGCGACCGCAGTGAAGTCGCGATCGCACTCGGCGCGGCGGCATCGGAGCTGATTCTGCGTCACGACGGCGGTGTCGTCCTCCAGAGCGCGCTCTCGCCCGACAGCGCCACGGTCACCTTCGTGCCATCTTCTACGCTCACGATCGACGCCGGAGCCACGTTGCTGTTCGACGTCTCGGCTCGCTTCGGCGCTGCGTCTCAGGTCGATGGCTTCCGTTTGGGAGTGGATCGCGACGACGTTCATGTCGTGCAACCGGCCGGATCGTCGCTCGGCGTCCGCGTTCAGGCGGAGAGCGGCTCTTCGTTCCCGCTGTGGACGCAATCGGGAAGCTTCGGCACCGCTTCATTGCGCGAGAGCTTCACGAATTTCCCCAATCCATTCGGGGCCGGACGCCAGAGCACGACCTTCACTTACTACTTGCCGCAGCCGGGGCGCGTGACGCTGCGCATTCTGACCGCGCGTGGCGAGCCCGTGACGACCTTGGTGAGCGACCAGGCGCGAACGCCGGGGATGCATCAGGGCGACATCTGGAACGGTTCCAATGGCCGGCAACAAGTGGTGCAGAACGGCACCTACATCGCCGAGATCGACGTGCGGCTCGACGACGGCACGCGCGAGCGCGTGCTGCGCAAAGTGGCGGTGGTGCGATGATGCGCTGCCGACCCCGGGGATTGCGGTCGCACGCGCCGTTCGTGCTCCTCGCCGTGATGCTGGCGCACAACGCAGCCCCCGGCATGGCCGACGACGATGGCGGCATTCGTTCGGTCTTCTCGTATGGCGCTGGCAACCGTGCCCTCGCGCTCGGTGGTGCGCACACGGGCCTCGGTGACGACGCCAGCACACCGCTGTGGAACCCGGGCGGACTCGGCTTCGTCCAACGCCGTAGCCTCGACCTGAGCTACGCCAGTCTTTACGGCCTCGGATTCCAGGAGCAATACGCCTCGATCGTGCTGCCCAGCTGGCGCTTCGGCACCATGGCGCTCACCTACCAGCAGTTCGCCGTCGACGGCATCGATCTGCGCGACGAGCGCAACTTCAGCCTCGGGGACGCGAGCGACAGCCAGACGCAGTTCACGCTGTCCTACGGCCGGTCCATCGGCAATGCCTGGAGCCTGGGTGGAGCACTCAAGTTACGGCATCACGGTCTCGCCGGATACTCCGACACTGGTTTCGGCATCGATGGCGGCGTGCTGTTGCGTCCGGCCCTCGTCTTCGGCAGCCACAGCGCATGGGCCCATCGCTTCGGTCTGGGTCTCACAGTGCAGAACATGGTGAAACCGTCCATCAGGCTGAACGAAACGAGCGTCGTCGATCCGCCGACCGTTCGCGGCGGCACCAGCCTCTGGGTTCCGTTGGGCCGTCACCAGTTGTTGTGGGTCGCGGACATCGAGAAGACCGAGGGCATGGGCATTCGCCCTCACACTGGAATCGAGGCACGTCTGCATTCGGTTCTCGCACTGCGCATCGGTCTCAACGATCGCAGCCTGAGCGCTGGAACCGGGATCTCCTGGCGCGATTTCTCCTTCGACTATGTCTACGAGGGCAACGAAGTCGAGGCGGTGCATCGATTCGGTGCCGCCTTCCAATTCGGCCTGTCGGTGGAAGAAAGCCGGCAAGCAGCGCTCGCTGCCCAAGAGGCCGTGCTCGCGACCCGGCTCGCCGAGGAATTCGACAAGCTGCAAGCGCAGCAGATCACAGCTTTGCTGAACGAGGCGGAAGAGCAGCACCGACTGCGCCAGCTCGATGCCGCCCTCGAGCTCGTGACCACGGTGCGCGTCCTCGCGCCCGAGAACGCCAGCGCGCGCCGGCTCGAGGCGACGTACCTCGGCGACAAGGCCATGGAGCTGGAGAAGAATGGCGCCTTTGCCGACGCCGTGCTCGCCTGGGGCAGGGTGCTGGATGTCGCCCCCGGCGATGCCACCGCCACCGCGGGACAGGTGCGCTGCCAGAACTCGAGTGACCGGCGTGCGGCACGCACGCAGCGGATTCGGCAAGAATTCGCCAAGTCCATGGAAGCCTTCACGGCCGAGGACTTCACCGTCGCCCGGGCCGGGTTCGCGCGCGTGCTCGAGCTCAACCCGGGCGATGCCGAAGCGTACGACATGCTCGAGCGCACCGAGAAAGCAATCACGCGCCGCATCCAGAGTCTCCTCCAGCTCGCAGAAAGACTGATCGCCGACGGGGTCCTGGATGAAGCCGGGCGCCTCATCGAACAAGCGCGCGCCATCGACCCGCGCGCCAAAGGACTGGATCTGCTGACGGCACGGTTGCGTGCGGCGGAGAAGGTGGCGCGCACAGCCAAGCCGAAGGACTCCGCCGGTGCCGGCGACACCACGCCCGCGGTGCGGCCGGTCGCGCTCACGCCCGAACGCCGGCAAGAGTTGGACGATCTCTACCGCCGCGGTGTCGCGGCCATGCAGGAAGGGCGTCCAGCCGACGCCGTGCGCTACTGGGAGTTGGTCTGGTCGTTCGATCCCGACTACGAACGCGTGCGCGAGCACTTGAAGCGCGAGTACATGACCTGGGGTCTCGAACACTTCGCCCGCGGTTCGCTGAATGTGGCGATCGAACAGTGGCAAAAGGCGCTGCGGGTCGACCCGACCGACGAGCGCACGCGCGCGTACCTGCAGCGCGCACAAGAACAGCTGACCCGCACACGCCAGATTCTCGGGCAAGGGGATTGAGGAGCGCCGTGATGGCCGATCGACAGCAGACGCTCGAACCCGCGAGCCCGGAGGCGAAGTCGGGCACGGCTGCCCCCGGGCGGGTCCCTGCGCGGCGTCGTGTCGTCAGCATCCGTTTCATCGTCACCGCCGTGGCCGTGGCGCTGGTGTCGGGAGGCGTGCTCGGCGTCGGGTGGGTGGGCGAGCGCCACGTGCGCAACGTGCTGGCGACGGAGGTGGAAGCCCGCCTGCTCATGGCGGCTCGCAACTTGGCGCGGTCGTCGGCGAGCGCGCTCCTCAGCGATTTCCCCGAGCTGGCGCTGCACCCAGCCGTGCGTGAGATCCAAGAGGACCACCCAGAGCTCGCCTTCGTCGTCGTCGTCGATCACGAAAACAAGATCCAAGGGCATGCCAACGCCCGCAGCCTCGACGAAACCTTCGTGCCGCCCGCCGATTTGGTCGCCGTGCCCACGACCCATCGGTTGTGGCCGAACGAGTCCATCTCCAAGAACTCGGCGACATTGGTCGCACGGGTTCCCGTGCGCCACCCGAGCGGTGCGAGCATCGGGACGGTGTACGTCGGACTGCATCGCAGTCACGTCGAGGCCGCGGCGACCGCGGCGCGCCAGCAGCAAGCCGTGGTGCTCATGGTCCTGCTGGTCCTCGCCGTCGCCAGCACGCTCGTGCTCATGACCGCTCTGCTGCGGCCGATCGATCGCTTGCGCGCCGGACTGGAGCGCATTGGACACGGTGATCTCGACACGCCGATCGTCCTGCGTGACCGCACCGAGTTCCAGCTGCTGGCCGATTCGATCAACACGATGGCCGGTGCGCTCAGCAAGGCGCAGGAACAGATGATGGAAAAGGAACGGCTCAAGCACGAAATGGAGCTGGCGCGGCAGGTGCAGAACTCGCTGCTGCCGGCGCACAGCATCGTGAGCGGCGACTTCGAGATCCTCGGCGTGCACCAGGCGGCGGCAGAAGTCGGCGGCGATTACTTCGACATCCTCGAGCTTCCCGACGGACGCATCGGCATCGCCATCGCCGATGTCTCCGGCAAAGGCCTGGCCGGCTGTCTGGTGATGTCGATGGTCGCGGTGCTGTTACGATCGCTGCGGCGTTCGCATCGCACGCCCTCTGCGCTGCTCGCCGCGCTCGACGACCAGCTCTCCGGCAATCTGCGTCCGGGCGTCTTCGTCACCATGTTCTACGGCATCCTCGACCCGAGCAGCGGCCGGTTGTGCTATGCCTCCGCCGGCCACAGTCCGGTGCTCGTGCATCGCGCCGCGACCCACGCCACCGAGTGGCACTACACCGAAGCCATTCCAGTCGGTGCCGTGCGCGGTGCCCTGCGTGACACCTTGCGCGACTACGAGCTCGAGCTGCAACCAGGCGACACACTGGTGCAGTTCACCGACGGCGTCAACGAGGCCTGGGAGCCCGGCACCTTGCAACAGTTCGGCTTCGGCCGGCTCGAGCAAGTGGTCAAGAACACAGCCGCGGGTGGCAGCCGCGCCGTGATCACGGCCGTGCGACGTGCCCTCGGCCAATGGACGCAGGACACGCCACGCCTCGACGATGAGACATTGGTCGTGGTGCACCGCCTGAGTGCGGGCGCCAGCCTGAACGCGACGGGCATTCCCGGAGCGCAACCGTCGCGCGCCATCCCCGGCGCGAGCGAGCTCCTGATCGAGCGTGCGTGGAGTCTGCGCGACGGCGGCCGTCATCTGGAGATGCGTCGCGATGCCGGCGCCTTGCACCGGTTGCGCCCCTGGCTCGCGACCTGTCCCGAGCTCGCGGCGCTCGCGGACCATGACAGCGTCCTGCTCGAACACGCGCTGCACGAGCTTTGCGCCAACATTCTCGAACACGGGTACCGCGATCATACGGCCGAAGGTCATCACGATCCTGCCTTGGACCTGTGGTGGATTCCCGATGCCGACCTCTGGTCGGGACAAACAGCGCGTGACCCGAATCGCTTCGCCGGCCAGAGGCAGGTGCTGCAGCGCTTGCAGCGCGGCGTTTTCCTCGTCTGCGACCGTGGCAAGGCCTTCTCACCCTCGGTGCGGCGCGCCGACGATCTCGACGATCCCACGGTGCGCAAGCGTGGCCGCGGCCTCGGCTTGCGCATCATCCAAGAGGTGATGCATCCGCTGCTTTATCGCGATGGCACGGTGCACGGCAACATCACGCTCATGCGCTTCGATCCGGTGGAACAGAGTGCAAAGGAGGTACGCAATGTCTCGACCAAGCGGTAACTCGGAAGGGTCGCGTCCGCGGCCGAAGCCGGCGGGCTCCTCACGCGAGATCCTCGCAGGGGATTTCAAGATGAGCGATGGAAAACGCCGTGGCTCGTTGATGCTGCTCGAGCTGAGTGGGCGGCTCGACGGGCGCGCCGCCCAGTTGGTGCAGCAGCGCTGCGCCGAACTTCGCGCTCAGGGGATGCATGTTCTGGGCTTGGACCTATCGCAGGTGACGTTCTTGGCGTCCAGCGGTCTCGGTGTCTTTCTGGCCGAAACCGAGGAGTTCAAGGAAGCCAAGGGCAGCTTGCATCTCATCGCGGTGTCATCGGTGGTGTCGTCCGTGGTGAATCTCCTGAACGTCGGCCGGTTCTTGTCCCTGGTGCCATCGGTCGACGATCTCGTGGTCGGCAAGGGATCGCGTTGATTGGTGGCGTCCGATGAAGAAGAACCCAACGCCGAGCATGGCCAGGAAACTGAGCCAGGAGATGCCGCGGCCGGATCCGCGACACCCTTCCCGCCAGAGCCGGACGCGCGGCCAGGCAGTCACGAGGTCCGTCGACGGGCCGGCAGAGCGCGAAAGCGATCTGCAGCGGCACAGCCTACTGTCGTTCTTCGAGCTCAGCAAAGAGTTGGATTATTCGCTCAACATCTACGACTTCGCCGATCGCGCGCTGTTCAATTTCATGGGCCATCTGGGAACGCCGCATTCGGCGTTGTGGATCCTGCCGCCGGAAGCTACTGGCAGCCTGGTGCTGATTCGCAGCCATGGGATCCCCGAGTCCGTCGCGCGCCAGATCGGCATGCAATGCATCGAGACCCTGGTGGATCGGCTGCTGCGTGACCGCCGGATCCAGTTCCGCGACGATTTGTCGGACAGTTTCACCCCGGCCGATCTCGAACTGCTCCGCAGCCGCGGACTGGCTCTGTTCGCACCGTTACTGGCACCGGACAAGCTGCTTGGCGTCGTTGCCTTGGGCACGCGACAGAACACCGCTGCCGATCCGTTCGAGATCGAGGTCTTGCAGGCGTCGGCTGAGTTCTTCGCCGTGGCTCTGCAGAACTCGATGTTCTATCACCAGCTGCAAGAAAGCGTGCGTGAACTGCGGCAAGCCAATGAAAACCTCCAGGAGCTCGACCGGGCCAAGAACGAGTTCGTCAGCAACATGCACCATGAGCTACGAACCCCGGTGACGGTCATGCAGATGTATGCGGAGAGCTTGTTGGAGGAAGCGGTAGCCGGGAGCAGCCAGCGTGAGCATCTCAAGATCGTGCTGCAGCAAACGGAAAAACTGAAACGCATGCTGGAAAATCTGCTCGATTATTCTGGGTTGGCTGGTAACCGCATCGAGGTGCAGAGCGGTCCGGGGGACATCTCCGCACTGTTGCGTGACTACTACGACAACCGCCGCAATGGAGTCGCAGCCCGGCTGCACGATTTCCGCCTGGTCCTCGAGGACGATCTCCCGGCGGTGATTTTCGAACCGCGGCGAATGCGCCAGGTCCTCGACATCCTCCTCGACAACGCCATGCGCTTCACGCCGCAGGGCGCGCGCATCACGTTGCGAGCCCATCGCTTGCCGGACGATCCCGCCATGGTGCGGATTCAAATGGAAGACAACGGCCCCGGCATTGCTGCCGACAAGTTGCACAAACTGTTCGTGCCCTTCCTGCAAGTCGACGGCTCGTTGACGCGCGAAAAGAATGGCCTGGGTTTGGGGCTCGCCCTCGCCAATCGCCTCGTGCAAGCCATGGGCGGCAAGATCCTCGCCGCGAGCGAGATCGACCGCGGCACCACCTTCACCCTGCTCCTGCCGATCGCCTGAACACAATCGATTCCGCCGCACCAGCTCCGACGCACCGATCGCCGGGACGGGATCAGGAGCCGGAGGACGCGAACGCGCCGGCCAGCAGCGCATCGGCCTCGTCCTGAATACGGCGCAGGTGCTCCGCATCACGGAAGCTCTCGGCGTAGACCTTGTACACGTCTTCCGTGCCCGAAGGACGCGCGGCGAACCATCCGTTCTCGGTCACGACTTTGACGCCGCCAATCGGCTCGCCGTTCCCGGGGGCCTGCACGAGCACCGCCTCCACGGGCTCTCCGGCGAGATGCGTCGCGCGGATGTCGGCGGGCGCGAGACGTTGCAAGCACGCTTTCTGCGCCCCCGTCGCCGCCGCATCGCGACGTTGGTACAGAGGCGCACCGACCTGATGCACGAGCGCCGCATAGAGCTCGCTCGGATCCCGACCCGTGCGGGCCAGCATCTCCGCGGCCAACAAGCCGAGCACCATGCCGTCCTTGTCCGTGGTCCAGGTGCGACCGTCGCGGCGCAGGAACGAGGCGCCGGCACTTTCCTCCAAGCCGATGCCGAGGGTCGCATCGGCCAATCCCTCCACGAACCATTTGAAACCCACGGGGACCTCGAACAATCGCCGCCCGACACGGCGTGCGACTCGATCGACGAGGCTGCTGCTGACCACGGTCTTGCCGACGGCCGCACTGGGACCCCACCCCGGTCGCTGGCGAAACAAATAATCCACGGCCACCGCGAGGTAGTGATTCGGATTCATCAGACCGGCAGTTCGGGTCACGATGCCATGGCGATCGGCGTCCGCATCGTTGCCGAACGCGATGTCGAAACGGTCCCGGGCGGCGATCGTTCCCGCCATCGCGTACGCCGAAGAACAGTCCATGCGAATCTTGCCGTCCCAATCCAAGGTCATGAAGCGGAAGGTCGGATCCGCCGTCGCATTCATCACCTCGATTTGGATCCCATAGTGGGCGGCGAGCGGCGCCCAATACGCCAGTGCCGCGCCACCGAGCGCATCGACGCCGAGGCGCACGCCGGCGCTACGCACGGCCTCGAGATCGACCACCGCTGACAAATCGTCGATGTAAGCGCGGACGAAATCCTGCTTCCGCGCCGCCGCTAGCGCCTGTTGCGTCTGCACACGCCGTACGTCGCGCAGCGGCGCTTCCAGGATGTCATTGGCTCGGCGCTCGATCCAAGCCGTGACGGCGGTCTCGGCCGGTCCCCCATGCGGGGGGTTGTACTTGAAACCACCATCGGCAGGTGGGTTGTGCGAAGGCGTGATCACGATACCGTCGGCCAGGCCGCGGCCGCGGCGCCGATTGTGGGCGAGAATGGCGTGCGAGATCACGGGTGTCGGCGTGAAGCCACCTGCCGCATCGACGACGACCGCGACATCGTTCGCCGCCAGGACCTCCAGCGCGGTGACGAAGGCGGGTTCCGACAGCGCGTGGGTGTCCTTGCCCAGGTACAACGGCCCGTCGATCCCGTGCTGGTTCCGGTACTCACAGATCGACTGGGTGATCGCGAGGATGTGCGCTTCGTTGAAACTCCCCGAGAGTGCACTGCCACGATGGCCGGAAGTGCCGAAGGCGACACGCTGCCCCGGGATGGAGGCGTCGGGGACGAGGCTCGCATACGCATCCACGAGCCGCGTGACATCGATCAGACTCGACTCGGGCGCGGGCTTGCCGGCCTGCGGGTGCACGTTCATGCGCGCAGCGTAGCGCTTGGCTGGCCCTGGCGCTATCGAATGCTGCGGCACGGTCGGAGAGAAGAACCACCAGAAGAAGCTGCCGTTCGTGTATTCTGCCCCCAGCGAAAGGAGCTTCCCTTGAAATCAGGTGTCCTGCCTCACGTCGTTCTCGGCCTCGTTTTGACCGTCACATCTTGCGCCACCAGCACCATGCTCACCAGCTGGGTGGATCCGGAAGCCGTGGGCAAGACCAACGAGAACGCGAACATGCTGCTCATCGGCGTCGCCAAGAACGCCGTCCTTCGCCGCCAATTCGAGGACTCTTTCGCCCGAGAGCTCGCCGGCAAGAAGATCCGCGCGATGGTGAGCTACCAAGCGCTCCCCGATCCCCAGGCCGTGAACGAGGAGAGCGTCGCTCCCGTCGTGAGTCAAAACAACATTACTCACGTCTTGGTCACGCGCGTCGTCGATCGCAAGACCGTGACGACGTACGTGCCGCCGACGACGACGTCGTACGGCATGGGCTACCCGTCCTATTACCCGTCCTACTACGGGTCTTGGTCCGGCTACTACAGTACGGGCTACACCACGGTCTCGAGCCCGGGCTACACCTACGAGACCGAGCTCGTCAACCTCGAGACGAACGTCTACGACATCCGCTCCGGTAAACTCGTGTGGACGGGGCTGACGGAGACGGAGATGGGCAGCCAGATGGAAGCGCAGATCCAAGAGTTCATCCAGCTCCTCATCTCGACCATGACGCAAGACAAATTCCTGTGAGCCCTGTCCGGCTTCCACAGGCTTCAAGGTTTCCGCTCGATCGCGGCCATCGAGTCTTTGAGGCCGTGACACTCGAGGATCTGAGTGACATAGCGATTGTTGGCGCGCTCCCGTGTCACGCTCGCATCCAATCTGTAGGCTCGACGCCAGTGCGCCAGTGATTGCTGCACATCCCCTTCCAACGCGGCGAGAACTGCGAACGAGCAAATGAGGTCCGCCTCCTCGGGGCCGAGAGCCATGGCGGCTTCGAGATAGCGACGTGCGCGCTGCAGTCGCTGCCGCGGGTCGAAGGTGAGCGTGGCTGCCCTGTAGCAGTATTGGCCACGCTCGTGCAAGATCCGTCGCTGGACGGTGGGACCGATCCCAAGCATGCGCTCCAGCTGGGGCCGATCGGGCGGCGGGGATGGCGGTGGCAACCCCCGCGCCTCGCACAATTTGCTGGCAAAGCCGTGCGCGATCGCCGCGTATGCTTCCAGCCGCGGGTGGCAGTTGTCCCACATCAGATTGTCCCCGACCAGGCCGTCGGCGGCCTGTTCCATGACGATCCGCTCTGCATCCACCACACTCACGCCGGCGCGCTCGCACTCCTGCCGCACGATCGCATTCTGCTGCGAAAGCTCACGCTGCGGATTGCCGTCGAAGTCGACTGCTTGCTGATAGGAGCGGCGCGCCTTTCCGGCATCCCCCAACTGCCGGTAGAGGTCGCCCGCGCGTTTGCACCCGAGCGCGAATTCCGGCTCCAGCCTCAAGAGCTCGTGGATCGAGTTCAGGGCACCCCGGATGTCTCCCCTGCCGCTGCGCGCTTCGGACTCCTGCAGCAGCGCCTTTACGCGCGGAGCGTTCTCGCGCCGCATCAGTACCGACCGATTCGGCTCCCAGTCCGCCAGGTTCACCGCGGTCGTCGCAGCGATCACCTCGATGCCGCGGGCGCGCAAGGATCTCAAGATGGTGGCGTAGCTCGACCGGTAGCGACGCAATACCTCGTCTCTCTCCGACGACGACACCACGGGCTCGTCGCAAAGCGCGCGAGGAAGGTGGCGCAGGTCAGGCCGGCGATCGAAGCACAAGAATTGGTTGTTGCCAACATAGAGGAACGCGGCTGTTGCTCCAGGGTCACGACAGTCCCTGGAGATGCGCTGCGCATCGGCCACGACTTGCTCGGCGGGCTTGCCCCTCTTTCCCAGGTTGACGACGGCGATCGGATGGCCCTCGCACTGCCCTCCGAGCAAGATGGAAGCGATCCGCCCCAAGTCTGTTTGTGGCGCGTAAGGCTCGCCCAGCGCCGTCGAACCGCCGAGGAGATAGAGGGTGAACGAATCGGTGGTCGCTGCCGGCTTTGCGGAGTGTGATTGCGGCCGCACTCGGTCGCCCGCGATTCCCAGGACGACCGCGGCTCCCACAAGGACGAGCCAGAGCCTGCGAAGCACGACGGCATCCCTCCGCCGGATTCACGCACGACAAGCGGCGGCACAGCGGCTGTGCCCGCGACTAGTCTCCAGTCCCAGCGACACGAATCCTGGCGGCCGGTAGCAGGTCGCTCTGCACCAGATACGCCGCGATGTCCTCGGCCAGAAGCTGATTGCCCTCGGCATTCAGGTGCACGGGATCGTAGAAGCAGGGGCGGAACAATGGGTCACTCGCCGAAAGACGATGACCGACGACAGGAATCGCGTGTTCGCGTGCCACCACATCGAGGGTGCGCGTGAACTCTTCGAGCTGGTCGATGAAACTCTGCCGTTCGATGGTGCGCCGCGAGATCTTCATTCCCCGCTCCGGAACGTAGCTCAGATCCATGCTTGGCCGCACGAAGGCCAGACGTGTGCCCCTCCGGTTGCATTGTTGGATGATGTCGTCGAGGTTTTGCGCGTAGAATCGCAGCGCCTCGGGGTTCGTGACGCTCGTGGCCGATTGCCCCTCAGCCGGTGGATTCAGGATAGCGGCGCGCATCAACGCCGAATGACGGAGCGCGAATTGCTTCCATGGCCTCGGTTGTTGGAAGACGAGGTATTCCGGCATCCAGTTTTCGACGCATGCAAAGAGAGCGTCGTTCCACAAGACATTGACCAGAATCAAGACCGGATCGAGGCGCTCGAGCAGCTCTTCGAGATACAAGCGCACTTGCGCCGACGTGTAGGACGGCACGCCCGCGTTCACCACCATGACCCGGTGCCCTGGAGTGGTCGAGCGCAGCTTGCGCTGCAACCTTGCCGGATAACTGTCCTCTTGTCCAACGAGCCAACCAAAAGTCGAAGACTCGCCGAGTGTCAGCACGATGTCGTAGTTGCCGAGATCGTCGGGCCAGTCCGAGCCGCGGAAACCGGCGGCATTGATGCGAATGTCATCCGACTCGAAGCCAGGCACGAGTGCCAGGCCGCGCCGAGGATGCGGCGCGACGAATGGCCGCTTGCGGAGGAAGACCTGCGGGTCGTTGAACAGACCCTCGATCCGGCGCGGAAAGAACAAGCGAGCCCCGACCTCGATACACGCGAGGAGACCGAGGAACACGGCAAGATTCACCGCGAGCAATTTGCCGCGCGCGCTCCGGCGACCAGCCGCAGGGAGAGCGGCCCCGGCATGGGTGGAATGGCCCGGCTGACGCCGAGCCCTGGGGGCGAGGCGTTTGGACACCTGACCGTCGCTTCCAGTCGGTACCTCCAGGAGGCACCGAGGCGAGTCTGGATTGCGAACGAAGGTGGCGCGCACACGGTGCGCGTCCCGCTGCAAAATGGCCATTCGACGCGGCGAACGCGCCCGGCCGCACGCGGAAGTGAAGCACTATCGTCGAATGGACGCGAGGATTATCTGCCACTCGAGCCGATTCTGTCAACGCGCCGAGACGCCATGTCGTGTGCCCCTTCTTCGAACTCGCCCACGGCCAGGCACCAACCGTACCCGTCGAATCCTCCAGGCTGTGCCCGTCCGTCCCCGGCAATCGCAGGATTCACATGGGATGGCGGCCAGGGCTGCCGTGGATTGATCCTTGCTTTGCTTCGCCGAAGCGCATAGACCACCACGGTTTCAGCTCGGCGAGCGTGAAAATGTCGATCGGGTTCCAGAGGTTTTTTCGCGGCGATCGACCCGCGGGTGCATGGCGATCGCTGCCGGCCACGCTCGCTCTTTGCGTTGCGGTCGGGTCGGGCTGTGGTCGGCGCCCCCCGTCTGAAGAGGCCCCGGCGAGAGCGGCGGTCCCCCGCGGTGGCTCGTTTCGCATGGCGCAGGATGCACCCGGCACCCTGGATCCAGCCTGCCTGGACGATGTCTACGAAGCCACCATCGTCAATCAGATCTTCGACGGACTGTTGCACTTCGATTCCAATCTGAACATCGTTCCATGCATCGCCGACTTGTGGGAAGTCTCGCCCGATGGACGCGTCTACACCTTCCATCTGAAGCCGGATGTGCGCTTCCACGACGGCAGTGAGCTCACGGCCACGGACGTGGTGTATTCCTTCACGCGCATCTTCCAGATGCCGGAGGAAGACACCAGCCTCGCACGCGAGTACCTCGGCCACATTCTCGGGAGCCAGGCCTTCGCCGCGGGGCGGGCCGATTCGATTCTCGGATTGCGTGCGCTCGGTCCTTACGACGTTCGCATCGAGCTCGAGCATCCCTTCGCATCGTTCCTCGCCGCGCTGGCGTCCGATCCGTCTCGCATCGTGCCCAAGAACTACGTCGAGCGCCTGGGTAACGAGCGCTTCGCCCGTGAACCGATGGGATGCGGCCCGTTCCGTCTGGCAAGGTGGACGGAAAACGATGTCATCTTGGTGACGCATCCCGATTATCACCTCGGCGTCGCGCGGCTCGATTCCCTCGTCTACGAGCTCCCTCGGGAGCATGCGCGGGACTATGCTGCGCGCTCGTTCCTGCATGGGCGGCTGAGCGCTGCACTCGTGCCGCAGGGACGCTTCGAGGAGTTCCGCACGCATGCACGCGTCCGGATTCTGACGCGCCAGGAGCTCAGCACGACGTTCATCGGTCTCAACCAGAATCGCGCCCCGTTCGACGACATCCGCGTCCGCCAAGCCTTCGCACTCGCCATCGACCGTGCGGCGATCCTGCGCCGCGATCCCACCACGCGCATCGCGCCGAACGGGATCCTGCCGCCGGGAATGCCTGGGTACACGCCGGAATCAAAGCTCTTGGAGTACGACCCGGAACGCGCGCGGCAACTGCTGGCGGCTGCAGGCCATCCCGGGGGCCGAGGATTGCCGCGCATCGTGTTCACCACCGCCAGTCAGACGGAGGAGACACGGGTCCTGCTGGACGAGATCTCGCGGCAAGTGGCGCAGGTCGGCCTGCACTTCGAAACCGAGACTCTCCACTGGCGCGAATTCAGCGACAGACTCACCGCCCAGGATCTGCAATGCTTCACGGTGACCTGGCTCGCGGACATTCCGGATCCGGATTCGATCCTCTTCCCCCTCGGTCATCGCGAGGGATCGGCCAACTTCACCCGCTATCGCAGCGCCACGGTGGACTCGTTGCTGGCGTGCGGCCGAGTCGCGCGCTTCGCACTCGACCGCATGGGCATCTACCGCGAGGTGGAGCGCCTGATGTTGAACGACGCATCCATCGTGCCCCTCTTCCATCCGCTGCAAGCCCTCGCGCTGCAGCAGAACGTGCGCGGCGTTCTCATGACGCCGATGGGCATCGGCAATATCGCGATGGAGGAAGTCTGGTTGCAGACCGCCCTCCTCGCCGAAGGGACACCGTAGGAGCATGGATCTCGCATTTTCGCGTTCCCTTCGGCGCGTTCGCGCTCTCGGCCTGCAGGGGCGCTTCATGCTCTATTTCGGCATCATCGTCATCTCGCTGATGGGGAGCGTCATCTACGTCGTGGGCAAGCGCCACACGGCGGTGATGCTGGAGCTGACGGAGATGCGGGGCGTGGCCGTGGCCAATTCGATCGCCGCGGTGGTGCGCAATTCTTTGCTGAGCTACGACTACGTCTCGCTGCAGCAAGCGGCCGAGACGCCGATCCACGACAACGACGTGCTCTATGTCGTCATCCTCGACAAGGAAGGCATGGTCGCCGGGCACAGCGGCGAGCCGGGGCGCCAAGGCCAGCGTGCCGATGACCCGACGAGCCGGCGCATCCTGGCAGTGAACGACGTCGTGATCCAGACCTTGAACGGGAGTGCGGGCAAGCCGCTGCTCGACATCGCCGTCCCGGTGCACGTGCAAGGCACCGCCGTGCGCTGGGGCACGGTGCGGGTCGGGCTGTCGCTCGAACCGCTGCTGGCATCGCTGGCGCAGACCCGGCTCGTGCTGTACCTACTGGGCGCCGGCGCTGTCATCATCGTGCTGCTCGCAGCCCGTTTCTTCTCGCGCAAGGTGACCGTGCCGCTGCAGAACCTGGCCCGGGCGACTGCGCTCGTCGCCAAGTGCGATCTCGACCACGTCGTCGAGGAAAACCTGGTCGGCGAGCTCGGCGATCTGGCGCGCTGCTTCAACACCATGACGAACGACTTGAAGCAGAGTCAGGACGCCATTCGCTATCACAATCAGCATCTCGAACAGATCGTGCAGCAACGCACGGCCGCGCTGCATCAAAAGGCGCAGGAGCTGGAAAAAGCCAATGCCGAGCTCAAGGAGATCGACCGCCTCAAGAGCGATTTCCTCAGCAACGTCAGCCACGAGCTGCGCACCCCGCTGACCTCGATTCGCAGCTTCACCGAGATCATGCTCGACGATCCGCAGGCGCTGACGGAGTCCGAACGCCGTGAGTTCCTCGGGATCATCGCCACGCAGACCGAACGCTTGACGCGCCTCATCAGCGATTTGCTCGACATCTCGCGCATCGAGGCGGGAGAAATGCGCTGCCGTGTCGAGGCGGTGCACCTGCAGCGAATCATCGAGCCGTGCCTGGAGACGTTGCGCACCTTGGCGGCGAGCAAGCAAATCCGGGTGCGTGTCGAGATCGATCCCGAGCTGCCGACGGTGCTCGCCGACCCCGACCGTCTGAGCCAGGTGATCACGAATCTCGTGGACAACGCCATCAAGTTCACGCCGCAGCGAGGCGTCATCACCGTGGCCGCGCAGCCGGCGAGCCAACGGGCGCCGCTCGGTGTCGGTCCCGAACGCGGTGGACCGGCAGGCATGACGAGCACGGCGCCGGAGCGTCAAGCTTATGTGCTCGTCGAGGTCCGCGACACGGGGATGGGGATCCCGCGCGACCACCACCAGCGGATTTTCGACAAGTTCGGTCAGGTGGGCAACGTTCTCACCGACAAGCCGCAGGGCACCGGGCTGGGCCTGGCGATCTCGGGCAACATCATCGTGCAGCACGGCGGCGCGATTTGGGTCGAGAGCGCCCCGGGAGAAGGCTCGGCGTTTCGCTTCACCCTGCCCGTCGCTGCGGTACCCGAATCGGTGAGGGTGACGCGCCGGTCGATCCGTTCGGGCGAATCCTTGGCTGCCGACGCCGAGCAGCACCTCGTGCAAGCACTCGAACGCACCTCGGCCGGGAAGCAAGTCTTGATCGTGGATGACGAGCCCTCGATCGTGGTGGCTCTGACGGAACTCCTCGAGCCGCTCGGTTACCGCACCGTCGGCTGTCAAAGCGGCAGCCAGGCCATCGCCAAGGCACGCGAGCTCGAACCGGACGTGATCATCCTCGACATCATGATGCCCGAGATCGATGGATACGACGTGCTGCGGTTGCTGAAGAGCGATCCCGCCACCGCCGGAATCCCGGTGATGGTGCTGTCCGTGCTCGAGGATCGCGACAAGGCGATGGCGCTCGGCGCCACGGAATACATCCGCAAGCCATTCGAGAAGGCCCAGTTGTTGGAGAATGTTCGCGCGCTCGTGTGAGCGACTCGAGCCGGCCACGGCCGGCATTCGCCGCAGGCGTTGGAGACGTGCCGATGCAACACCCGAATCCGATCGATCCCTATATTTTGGTCGCTGATGACGATCCCTTGACGCTGAAGTCGGTGAGCATCGTCCTGCGCGGCGCAGGCATGCGCGTGGTCACGGTGAGCGATGGTGCCGCCGCCCTGGCGCAGCTGCGGCGCGAGAAGCCGCGGGTCGTTGTGTTCGATGTCATGATGGGGTCGATGAGCGGCCTCGACCTGTGCCGCCTCGTCAAATCGGATGCCGCTTTACACGATGTTTACGTGATTTTACTCACCGCGCGCGCCATGCAGCGCGAGCGCCAAGAGGGCTTGGCCGCCGGGGCCGATGACTACGTCTCCAAGCCCTTCTCCAACCGGGACCTCCTCGCCCGCGTGCAGAGAGCGCTCGCACCCTCGCGTCCTCGGCCGTAGGGGACGAGGTTCGCCGCCCGCCTGGGCCAAAAGTTCTGCGTTTTTCCCTGCAAATACCCGTGATATGATCTGGCGGTCGACGGCAGCGGACTCCGCCTCCGGCAGCCCCCGTGAACACGAAGGTGGCCTTGCGTTTCCATTCGCGCATCCCGCGCGCGCGGCTCGAGCTCATGGCTCCCTGGCGTGCGCTCGTGCAGGCGCTCGTGTGCCTGGCCAGCGTGTTCGCCGTTGCCCGGGCTCAGGCCCTCGTCCCAGCGGGACCTGAATTCCAGGTCAACTCGTTCACCCCCAATCCTCAGGGTCGACCTGTGGTGGCCGCCGACCCGACGGGCCAGTTCGTCGTCGTCTGGGAGAGCGTCGGGTCACCGGGCACCGACAACAGCGTGTATTCCGTCCAGGGCCAGCGTTACTCGTCGAATGGGACACCTCTCGGCAGCCAGTTCCAGGTCAATACCTACATCTCGAGCAACCAGACCGATCCCGCGATTGCGTCCGACCCGTCCGGGAACTTCGTCGTCGTTTGGACCAGCAGCGGCTCACCAGGAAACGACAACAACCTGACTTCCATTCAGGGACAGCGCTTCGCTGCGAACGGGCTTCCCCTCGGCAACCAATTTCAGGTCAACACCTTCTTGGCCAGCACCCAGCAGCGAGCGTCCGTCGCCTGTGATGCCGTGGGGAATTTCGTCGTCGCTTGGGAAAGCAATGGGTCGAACGGCACGGACCATAGCTCCACCTCCATCCTCGCGCAGCGGCACGCGGCGGATGGCACGCCTCTCGGTGACGAATTCCAGGTCAACACCTACACGGCGTCCGATCAACAAAGGCCCTCGATCGCCGTCGACGCCGCCGGCAACTTCGTGGTGGTGTGGACCAGCCTGGGATCCGTGGGGAACGATCAAAGCGATACATCGATTCAAGGACAACGGTATGCCGCCGACGGCAGCCCTGTCGGCGGCCAGTTTCAGGTCAACACGCACGTCGTGAGCACGCAGAACAAGCCCGCGGTCGCCTATGACGCAGCCGGGAATTTCGTCGCGACATGGGAAAGCAACAGCTCGCAGGGCTCGGACGCGAGCTTCTACTCCGTTCACGGGCGTCGTTTCTCGTCGAATGGCACTCCGCTTGGAAATCAGTTCCAAGCCAACACCTTCACCCTGAACAATCAGAGCTCGCCTTGCATCGCCATCGACAGCGAGGGCAATTTCATCATTGGCTGGAACAGTGTTGGATCGCTGGCGAGCGACCAAAGCTCGACGTCCATTCAGTTCCAACGATACGCATCAGACGGCACCTCCGTGGGCGGCGAGACCCAGGTCAATACCTTCATCAACGGGCTGCAATCATTCCCCGCCGCGACGTTCGACCCCTTCGGCAGGCTGGTGGTCGTCTATGAGAGCGCCGGATCACCGGGGACCGACCAGAGCGACACCTCTGTCTTGGGCCAGCGTTTCGTCGGCAATTTCACGATCTCGGCCACCGCCGGGCTCGGCGGGTCGATCACCCCGGGCGGTCCGATCTCTGTGAGCTCCGGCAGCAACCAATCGTTCACGATCGCGCCCGATTCCTGCTATGGGGTCGCAGACGTCCTTGTCGATGGCGTTTCTGTCGGCGCCGTCACCAACTACACGTTCAACAGCGTGACTGCGAACCACACCATCGAGGCCAGCTTCATCCTCGACAGCTTCACGATCACAGCGTCTGCCGGGGTTGGGGGCTCGATCAGTCCGCTCGGCGAGGTCACCGTCAATTGCGGTGCCGATCCATCGTTTACGATCACGCCCGACTCCTGCTATGGAGTCGCCGACGTCCTCGTCGATGGCGTCTCCGTCGGCGTCGTCACGAGCTACACGTTCAACGACGTGATGGCAAGCCACACCATCGAAGCCAGCTTTGCCCCCGTCAGCTTCACGA
>Ga0075428_100002548_pt1 | contig 19823 bp, 20 predicted proteins | sample RhiMetdeltSRZDD2_FD_75291 | JGI IMG/M metagenome (GOLD analysis project Ga0075428, IMG submission 75291) | Populus rhizosphere microbial communities from Tennessee, USA - Rhizosphere MetaG P. deltoides SRZDD2 | ecosystem: Host-associated > Plants > Roots > Rhizosphere > Soil | place: USA... | reverse complement strand
AGGTAGACCACCGCGGCGACGGCGATCGTGAGCACGACGGCGAGGCCCGGCGTCATCCGCGACGGCTCGGCCGCGTCGTCGCCCGCTTCCTTGAACCACATCGTCAGAATCACGCCGAGGTAGTAGTAGGCCGCGATCACGGCGTTGAGCGAGCCGACGATCGCGAGCATCCACTGCTTCGACTCGACCGCCGCCTGGAAGATCAGGTACTTCCCGAAGAAGCCGCCGGTCGGCGGGATCCCGGCCATCGAGAGCAGGAAGACGGTCATCGCCGCGGCGAGCCACGGCCGCCGGTGCCCGAGCCCCGCCCACGACGACACGAAGTCGTAGCCGCGCTCGCCGGAAGCGTCGCCGCTCCCCACCGCGGCCGCGACCGCGAACGCGCCGACGGTCATGAAGGCGTAGGCGGTCAGGTAGTAGACGATCGCCCGCACGCCGAGGTCCGGCAGGCACACCAGCGCGATCAGCAGGTACCCCGCATGCGCGATCGACGAGAACGCGAGGAGCCTCTTGATGTTCGTCTGCGCCAGCGCGATCAGGTTCGCGACCGTCATGGTCGCGACCGCGAGCCACGTCACCAGCGGCACCCACAGCTCGGTCTTCTGGCCGAACGCCCCCGCCAGCACCCGGATCAGCGCCGCCAGCGCCGCGGTCTTGGTCGCCGCCGCCATGAAGCCGGTCACGTTCGTCGGCGCGCCGGTGTAGACGTCCGGGACCCACTGGTGGAACGGGACGATCGCGATCTTGAACGCGAGCCCGACGATGACGAGCCCGAGCCCGAGCGCGAGCATCGGCGAGTGCTCGACCGTCGTGCTCTTCGCGATCTCGGCCAGCTCGAGCGAGCCGACCGAGCCGTAGACGAGAGCGAGGCCGTAGACCAGGAAGCCCGACGAGAACGCCCCGAGCAGGAAGTACTTGAGCGCCGCCTCGACCGAGCGCGCGCGCCCGCGGGTCAGGCCGCACAGGACGTACAGGGTCACCGAGAAGATCTCGAGCCCGATCAGCACCATCATCAAGTTCGTGGTCTCGAGCATCAGGACCATGCCGGCGAGCGCGAACAGCGTCAGCCCGTAGAACTCCCCGTGCTCCGCCTCCTCGCGCTCCAGGAACCGCGCGGAGAGGAGCAGGGTCATGAACCCGACCGTGAGCACGAGCAGGCTCAGGTAGACCCCGAAGCGGTCCACGTGGACCATCCCGTACGCGGTCTTCCCCGCGATCGGGCCGGCGGCCGCCCACTGCCGGAGGCACGCCCACGCCGCGAAGGCCACTCCGAGGAGGGAGGCGCTCCACGGGGAGACCAGCGCCTGCATCCCGCGCCCCGTCTCGCGGAGGAACGGCGTCATGAGGAGGACGAGGAGCCCCCAGGCGCTGAGGATCGCGACCGGCAGGACGAGGGCGAGGTCGAGCTCCGCCATCGTCACACCGTCGCCAGGAACAGGAGGACCACGACCACGCCCATGAGGAAGAGCAGCGCGTAGTTGCGGACGTACCCCGTCTGGAACAGCTTGAGGAGCTGCCCCACGATGTCGGTCAGGATCGCGGACAGGTTGACCAGCCCGTCGATCACCCACTTGTCGAACCCGGCAGAGAAGCGCGAGACGGCGTAGAACGGCCGGATCACCGCCGCCTCGTACAGCTCGTCCACCCAGTAGAGGTTCCGCCAGAGGATGTACACGGGGCGGAATGCGGCGGCGATCGAGTCGGCCAGCCCTCGGCGCCGCCGGTAGATCACCCAGGCCGCGCCGATCCCGACGAGCGCGACCGCGAGCGCGAGCGCCATCAGCGACAGCTCGGTCCCCGCGCCGTGCGCGGCGCCCTCCGCCGCCTCGTGCGCCCCCGAGGCGACCGCCGGGGCGAGCCAGTGGTGGAACAGGTTGACGTCCGCGCCGCGCGTCAGCGCCGCCGGCACGCCGATCCAGCCCCCGATCACCGAGAGCGCCGCCAGGACCATGAGCGGCACCGTCATCGACTTCGGCGACTCGTGCGCGTGCTCGAAGGCGTGGTAGTCGCCGCGATAGCGACCGTAGAAGACGAGGAAGGTCAGCCGGAACATGTAGAAGGCGGTCAGCCCCGCCGCGAGCGCGAGCATGAGCCAGATCACGCGGTGCCCCGACGAGAAGGCGCCCCACAGGATCTCGTCCTTGGAGAAGAACCCCGCGAGCGGGAAGATCCCCGCGATCGCGAGCGCGCCGGTCACGAAGGTGGCGAAGGTCACGGGGAGCTTCACGCGCAGCTCCCCCATCCGCGTGATGTCCTGCTCGCCGTGCTGGCCGTGGATCACGCTCCCCGCGCCGAGGAACAGGAGCGCCTTGAAGAAGGCGTGGGTCATCAGGTGGAAGATCGCCGCGGTCCACGCGCCGACCCCCGCGGCCGCGAACATGTAGCCGAGCTGGCTGACGGTCGAGTACGCGAGGACCTTCTTGATGTCGGTCGCCGTGATCCCCATCGTCGCGGCGAAGATCGCGGTCGCCGCGCCCACCAGGCCGATCACCGCCATCGCCTCCGGGGCGTGGACGTACAGCGTGGACATCCGCGTGACCATGTAGACGCCGGCCGTCACCATCGTCGCCGCGTGGATCAGCGCCGAGACCGGCGTCGGGCCCGCCATCGCGTCGGGGAGCCAGACGTACAGCGGGATCTGAGCCGACTTCCCGCAAGCGCCGATGAACAGCAGGATCCCGACCGCGACCAGGAGCGCGTGCCCCCCCGCGCCGGCCTCGATCGCCTCCGCGACGCCGCGGTACTCGAGCGTCCCGAAGGTCGTGATCAGGTAGAGCATGCCGATCACGAAGGCGAAGTCGCCGATCCGGTTGACGAGGAACGCCTTGCGCCCCGCATCCGCGCAGGACAAGCCGGTCCTCTCGTCGAAGGGGCGGTCGTAGAAGAAGCCGATGAGGAGGTACGAGCACAGCCCGACCCCCTCCCACCCGACGAAGGTGACGAGGAGGTTCGAGCCGAGCACGAGCGTCAGCATCATCGACATGAACAGGTTGATGTAGACGAAGAAGCGGGCGAAGCCTTCCTCGTGCTCCATGTAGCCGACGCTGTAGACGTGGATCAGGAACCCGACCCCGGTGACGACCAGGATCATCACCGCGGAGAGCGGGTCGAGCGCGAATCCCCAGTCGATCGTGACGCCGGCGCCCCCCGGCGCCAGCTCCCCCAGCGGCATCCAGGTCCCGAGCGAGGTCTCGAAGTGGCGCGCGTCGGCCGGCAGCTTCGCCAGCTCGACCACCGCGCCCACGGACAGGAGCAGCGAGGCGAGGATCACGCCGCAGCCGATCAACCCGACGGCCGCCTTGGGAAGGCGCCGGCCGAGCAGCCCGTTGATCGCCACCCCCGCGAGCGGGAGGATCGGGATCAGCCAGATCAGCGTCAGCATCGCCCGGTCACCACTTGAGGAGGTTGATCTCGTCCACGTCGGTGGTCCCGCGCAGCCGGAAGAGCGCGATGACGATCGCGAGCCCCGCCGCGGCCTCCGCCGCCGCGAGGGTCATGACGAAGAAGACGTAGATCTGCGCCTCGGGCCCGTCGAAGAGACGCGCGAAGGTGATGAAGGCGAGGTTTCCCGCGTTGAGCATCAGCTCGACGCACATCAGGATCGTGATCGCTCCCCGGCGCGTCAGGACGCCCGCCACGCCGACGGCGAACAGCGCCGCGGAGACCAGCAGCACGAGGCGCGGGTCGATCACGACAGCTTCTTCTTCGCGAGGAGGACCGCGCCGACCATCGCGACGACGAGCAGGAGCGAGATCGCCTCGAACGGGTAATAGAACGTCGTGAACAGCTCCCGGCCGACCGACGACGCGGTGCCGTAGCCCGCCGATGCGGCCGGAAACACGGGGGGGGTTGACAGCCACACCCCGCGCCCGATCGCGACCGCGAACAGCACCGTCGCCACCGGAGCGAGGACGCGCTGGAAGGTCCCGACCGGGTGCGCCTGCGCCTCTTCCCTGAGGTTGAGCAGCATGATCACGAAGAGGATCAGGACCATGATCGCGCCCGCGTAGACGATCACCTGGAGCAGCCCGATGAACTGGGCGTCGAGCACCATGTAGAGCCCGGCGATCGAGACCAGGTTGAAGGCGAGCGCGACCGCGGAGGTGATCGGATTCCGATTCGTCACCACGACGAGCGCGGAGGCGATCGACAGCAGCGCGAGCACGAAGAAGGCGATCTGCTCCATCGTCCTACCGCGTCACGTTGAGGTTCCACGCCACGAGGCACGCGGTCGCCGCGAGGTTGGCGAGGGAGAGCGGGAACAACCCCTTCCAGCCGAGGTTCATCAGCTGGTCGTACCGGAGCCGCGGGACCGTCCAGCGCACCCAGACGTACAGGAACTGGAAGAAGGCCAGCTTCCCGACGAACGCGAGGATCTGGAGCGTCCACAGTCCCCAGCCGGGGGCCGGTTGCCACGACTCGGGGATCCCGAGCTGCCAGCCTCCGAGGAAGAGCGTGATCCCCAGGGCGGAGGAGGTCATCATGTTGATGTACTCGGCCATGAAGAAGGCGGCGAAGCGCATCCCCGAGTACTCGGTGTGATACCCCGCGACCAGCTCGCCTTCCGCCTCCGGAAGGTCGAACGGCGTGCGGTTCGTCTCGGCGTACCCCGCGATCGTGAACAGCAGGAAGCCGAGGAACGGCACCCCCTTGAAGAAGTTCCAGTGCGTGAAGAGCCCCGCCTGCTGCGCGACGATCTCGGACGGGCGGAGCGTCCCCGAGATCAGCACCACCGCGACGATCGAGAGGGCGAGCGGCAGCTCGTAGGAGATCATTTGCGCGGAGGATCGCAGCCCCCCCATCAGCGAGAACTTGCTGTTCGACGACCAGCCCGCGAGCACGACCGCGTAGACGCCGAGCGCGGTCGCCGCGAACGCCCAGAGCAGCCCGCCGTCGAGGTCGAGGATGACGAGGGAGACCTTCCTGCCGAGGATCGTCACCTCCGGGCCGAACGGGATGACCGCGAACGCGCAGAGCGCCGGGATGACGGACAGCGCCGGCGCGAGGAGGTAGAACAGCTTGTGCGCCTCAGCCGGGATGATGTCCTCCTTCTGGATGAACTTGATCCCGTCGGCGATCGGCTGGAGGAGGCCGAACGGCCCCACCCGGTTGGGCCCCCAGCGGAACTGGATGATCGCGGAGACCCGGCGCTCGACCCAGGTCATGATCGACACGCACAGCATCAGCGCGTTGAAGACGACGAAGATCTTCGCGAAGCTGATCGCGGCGTCGATCATCGCCCGACGCCCAGGAGCCCGACGGACTCGGGATCGAGCCCGGCGAACGCGGGGACCGCCGCGGCGAGGTCGGCCAGGACCTCCTCGGCCGACGTCCACGACGGCGCGCGGACCCCCGCCGCCTGGGCGAGGTCGGCGGCGACGCGCCACCCGGGCCGGGCCTCTCCGAGAGGTAGGTGGCAACGGCGGACCCGCTGCACGCGCCCCTGGAAGTTGACGTAGGTGCCGTCCGCTTCGGACCAGGAGGCGGAGGGGATCGCCACCGCCGCGTTCTCCGCCGCCCCCGAGACGAACGGCCCGACGAAGATCACCTCGACCCCGGCGCGCGCGAGCGTCGCCGTGTCGGCGGGATCGAGCGTGTCCCCCGCGACCAGCACGGTCGAGACCTTGCCTGCGATCTCCGCCTCCCTCCCTGCGGCGCCGAGCACCCACTCCGCGCCGCGGCTGTTCGCGCCCTTGTCGGCACGGATCAGGAGGGCGTCGTCCTCCCCGCGCACGATCTCCCGGACGGCGAACGACGCGCCGCCGAGCGACGCGAGCACCGCCTTCCAGGCGAACAGGTCCTCGCAGGTCAAGCGCGGGGAGACGATCGCGCCGAGGCGCCCTTGCGAAGCGGCCGCGTGCAGGCGTGTCGCGGCCGCGGCCACCGCGTCGTCGTAGGGCACGCCGTCCCCGCCGACGCGCGCGTCGGTCAGGCGCACAGCCTCCTGCTCGCGCCGATAGGACATCCGCCCCTCGTCGCAGATCCAGTGGCCGTTGACCTCTTCGTTGACGCGCGGGACGATCCGCTTGACGCGGTCATCCTGCTGCCCGCGCGTGGTCATCATCGTCTGCTGCTGCCCGACCCCCACGACGACGTTGCACCCGCGCGCGCACCCCGCGCAGATCGTCGGCGTGTTCTTCAGGTACCAGACTCGGGTCTTGAACCGGAACTCCTTGAGCGTCAGCGCCCCGACCGGGCAGATGTCCACGACGTTCCCGGAGTAGGCGTTGTCGAGCCGCTTGCCGGGGAAGATCCCGATCTGCGTCCGCTCGCCGCGCTGGAAGAACCCCAGCTCGCCGGTCCTGGTCACCTCGTCGCAGAAGCGGATGCACCGGCTGCACTGGATGCACCGCTCCTGGTCGAGCAGCACGTGCGGGCCGATGTCCACCGCCTTCGCGAGCGCGAGCTTCGGCTCCGTGTAGCGGCTCTTCCCGTCGCCGTACTCGACGGCGTACTCCTGCAGGCGGCACTCCCCCGCCTGGTCGCAGATCGGGCAGTCGAGCGGGTGGTTGATGAGGAAGAACTCCATCATCGCCGCGCGCGCGGTCTGCACCTTCGCGCTCGCCGTGTGCACGACCATCCCCTCGGCCACCGGCGTATAGCAGCCGATCACGAGCTTGGGCTGCTTCTCGACCTCGACCAGGCACATCCGGCAGTTCCCCGCGATCGAGAGGCCGGGGTGGTAGCAGTAGTGCGGGATCTCGTTGCCGCGGGCGAGCGCCGCCTGGAGGATCGTCGTCCCGGGTGCGACGTCCATCTCCCGGCCGTCGATGACGACCTTCGGCATCAGCGGACCCCCTGCAGCGCCATCGTCCCCTCGTAGCAGCTCTTGTGCTCGACGTGGTGCTGGAACTCGTCCCGGAACTTGGTGACGAAGGAGATCGCCGGCATCGCGGCCGCGTCGCCGAGGGCGCAGATCGTGTTGCCGATGATGTTGTTGGAGACCGAGATCAGGAGGTCGAGGTCCGCCTGGCGCCCGGCGCCGTTCTCGATCCGATTCAGGACGCTCTCCAGCCAGCCGCATCCCTCGCGGCAGGGCGTGCACTGTCCGCAGGACTCGTGGTGATAGAAGTGCGCGATCCGGGCCATCGCGGCGACCATGCAGGTGGAGGAGTCCATCACCATGATCCCTGCCGAGCCGAGCATCGTCCCTTTCGCCGCGAGGGCGTCGAAGTCCAGATCGACCTCGCACTCGTCCGCCCGCAGGACCGGCACCGACGAGCCGCCGGGGATGACCGCCTTCAACGGCCGGTCGGCGTGGAGCATCCCGCCCCCCAGCTCGTAGATCAGCTCGCTCATCGGAAGGCCGAGCGGCGCCTCGTACACCCCCGGTCGCTTCACGTGCCCCGAGAGGCAGTAGAGCTTCGGTCCCGTGTTCTTCGGGGGCTTACCCAGAGTCAGGTACCAGTCGGCGCCGCGCTCGATGATGAACGGGACGTTGGCGACGGTCTCGACGTTGTTGATCGTCGTCGGGCAGCCCCAGACGCCGGAGGCGGCCGGGAACGGCGGCTTCAGCCGCGGGTAGCCGCGGTTCCCCTCGAGCGAGGACATCAGAGCGGTCTCCTCGCCGCAGATGTAGGCTCCCGCGCCGCGGTGGACGATGAGGTCGCAGCTCCAGCCGCTCCCGAGGATGTTCGCGCCGGCGTACCCCTTGGCGTACGCCTCGGCGACCGCGCGCTCGAGCACTCCGGTCGCGAAGACGAACTCGCCGCGGATGTAGATGTAGACCGCCTTCGCGCGGATCGCGTAGGCGCCGATCAGCGAGCCCTCCAGGACGAGGTGAGGGTCGCGCTCCATGAGCAGGCGATCCTTGAACGTCCCCGGCTCGGACTCGTCGGCGTTGATCAGGAAGTAGTGGGGCCGCTTCGGATCGACCTCCTTCGGCATGAACGACCACTTCAGGCCGCACGGGAAACCGGCGCCCCCGCGCCCCCTCAGCCCCGACTTCTTGACTTCCTCGACGACCGCCCCCGGCGTCATCGTGGTGACCGCGCGCCGCAGCGCCTGGTAGCCGCCGGAGGACTCGTAGACCGCGAGCGTCCCGGCCCCCTCCCGATCGACGTTCCGCGTGAGGATGCGCTCCATCGGCGTCGCGCCCGCGCTAGGGGAGGCTCTCGAGGAGGCGGTCGACCTTCTCGAGCGTCAGGTTCTCGTGGTAGTCGTCGTTGAGCTGGAACATCGGCGCCGTCCCGCACGACCCCAGGCACTCCACGCGCACGAGCGAGAACTTCCCGTCCGGAGTCGTCTCGCCTTCGCGGATCCCGAGCTTCCGCTCGAGGTGGGCGAGCAGCTCGTCGGAGCCGCGCAGCATGCACGAGAGCGTGGTGCACACCTGGACGTGGTGCCGCCCCGACGGCTTCTGCTTGTACATCGTGTAGAAGGTGACGCAGCCGTGGACGTGGCTCGCGGAGACGCCGAGCCGGCGCGCGATCCACTCCTCCGCCTCGAGGTCCACGAATCCCCGCGCGCGCTGCGCCTCCCAGAGGACGGGGAGGAGGGCCGCCTTCGGCTGCGGGTAGCGCGCGACGATGGCGTCCACCCGGGCCTCGAGCTCCGCCGTCACCGGTCCACCTCGCCCATCACGGGATCGAGGCTCCCGATGCACGCGACCACGTCCGCGACCAGCTCCCCACGGACCTGGTGGCTCAAGCTCGCGAGGTTGTTGAAGGCGGAGGACCGGATCCGGCAGCGGTACGGCGCCTTGCCCCCCTCGGAGACGATGTAGAAGCCCAGCTCCCCCTTGGGGACCTCGGTCGCGACGTAGATCTCCCCCGGCGGGCACTCGAACCCCTCGGTGACGATCATGAACTGGTGGATCAGCTCCTCCATGCTCGTCAGGACTCTCGTCTTCGGCGGGAGGAAGATCTTCGGGTCGTCGACGTTGACCGGCCCGTCGGGGATCGTGCGGAGCACCTGGTCCAGGATCCGGACCGATTGCCGCATCTCCTCGATCCGCACGAGGTAACGGTCGTAGACGTCTCCTTCCGTGCCGACCGGGACCTCGAACTCGTAGTTCTCGTAGCCGCAGTAGGGCCGGGCGCGCCGGACGTCGTAGGCGACGCCGGACGCGCGGAGCACCGGCCCCGTCACGCCGAACGAGAGCGCGTCCGCGGCGGAGAGCTTCCCGACCCCCTGCGTCCGCTTGAGCCAGATCGTGTTCTTGGTGAGCAGCCCCTCGTAGTCGTCGATCCGCCCGGGCATCGCGCGCACGAAGTCGTGAAGGCGCTTCAGCCAGTCCGCGGTCGCGTCGTGGACGACCCCTCCGACGCGCGTGTACGAGGTCGTCAGCCGCGCGCCGGTCAGGTCCTCGATGAGGTCGTAGTGCCACTCGCGGTCCTTGAACGTGTGGAAGAACATCGTCGCCGCGCCGAGGTCGAGCGCGGACGTGCCGAGCCACACCAGGTGCGCTCCGATCCGCGACAGCTCGCAGCAGATCACGCGCAGGCTCTGGCAGCGCGGGGGGACCTCGATCCCGAGCAGCCCCTCCACCGCGAGCGCGAACCCGACGTTCGCGGCGAGCGGGCTCAGGTAGTCCATCCGGTCGGTGTACGGGATGAACTGGAGGTAGGTCCGGTTCTCCGCGATCTTCTCCATGCCGCGGTGGAGGTAGCCGACCACCGGATCGCAGGCCACGACGGTCTCGCCGTCCAGCTCGAGGATCACCCGGAGCACGCCGTGCGTCGCGGGGTGCGACGGCCCCATGTTGATGGTCAGCGTATCGGCGCGATCGGTCGAGGGCTCGATCTGGACGGGCATCGCGACGGACCTAGCCCCGGAACAACGGAAGCTCCTTGCGGAGCGGGAAGTCGGTGTAGTCCTCCGGCATCAGGATCCGCCGCAGGTCGGGGTGCCCGTCGAAGACGATCCCGAACATGTCGAAGGTCTCGCGCTCGTTCCAGTCCGCCGACCTCCACAGCGGGGTCAGCGAGGCGATCGGCCCGCGGTCCCCGACGCGGGCCTTGAGCCGGAGACGGTCGTTGCGCGAGTGGCTGTGGAGGTGCGCGACGATCTCCATCGGCGGGTCGCGATGGGGCCAGTGCACGGCCGTCACGTCGAGCAGCACGTCGTAGTCGGTCCGGGGATCGTCGCGGAGCCACTGCGCGACGTCCGACCAGCGCGACGGGACGATCACGGCCCAGTGCTGCCCGCGGAACGAGCCGGACTCGACCAGCGCGTCCGGGAACCTCGCGGCCATCAGCTCGATCGCGGCCGCGCCCTCGGCCGGCGCCGTCACTCCCATTCGAGCGCGCCGCGCCACCAGAGATAGAGGTACCCGGCGACGAGGATGCCGAGGAAGACGCCCATCTCCCCCAGGACGAAGGCCTGATTCGAGGCGAACCCGCGGAAGCTGACCGCCCACGGGATGAGGAACGCGGCTTCGATGTCGAAGAGGATGAACAGCATCGCGACCAGATAGAACTTCACCGAGAACCGGTGCTTCTCCACCGGCTCGAACGGGCGCGATCCGCATTCATACGGGCTGACGTCCGGGTGGACCTTCGACCAGCCGCGGCCGATGAGCTTCGGCGCCAGCCAGCTCGCCACCAACATGCCGCCGATGAGGAGCGCCGCGGTGGCGATCGTCAGCACCACGGTGATGAGGCTGCCTTCCATCGGACCCCTCTCGACTCGGACGCTCGAAGGGGCGGTACTCTAACACGGGGCTAGCGAGGGCTCGAAACCGACAGGGTGTTGGGCGTTCCGGAGGATCGCGAAGGGCGCGGCGACGGGTCGATCTCGCTCGCACGACGGAAGGCCGCGGCCGCCTCTTGGGGCCGCCCCCGCCTCATGTACAGGTCGCCGAGCGTCTCGTAGACGACCGCCATCCGTGGAGCGCACATGCTGGCCTTGCGGAGGAACGCCTCGGCCTCCGCCAGCCGTCCGCCGACCATGTAGGTCCGACCCAGATTGACCATCGCGTAGCACTGGCGCCCGTCGCGGGAGAGCACGAGCTGGAAGATGCTCTCCGCCTCCTGGAGCCGGCCCGCCCCGAGGGCCGCGCGCCCCACGAGGTGGATCGCGTCGAGGTCGTCCGGACGCAGCGCGGCGAGCCTCCGGGCGAACTCGAGGCTGGTCTCGTACGTCATCCTCTTGCGCGCGGGGTCCGGCTGCGCGCCGGCGAGGCGGAGCGACGACTCGGCCAGCAGCCGCAACACCTCCGGGTCGTCTGCGTCCATCGAGAGCGCCTCGCGAAGCGGAGGGATGGCGCGATCGAAGGCGCCGGTCGCGAAGTAGGCCTTCCCCAGCAGAACGAGCACGCGGCGCTCCGCCTGGATCTCGCGCGCGGCCTCCAGGTCGCGCACCGCCGCGTCCCAGCGTTGGACCGCGCCGTAGGCGTACCCGCGGATCGCGAGGAGCGCGAAGCGTGTCTGCGCGTCCCCGGCACGCCCGAGCCCCTCGCCCGCGATTGCGATCGTCCGGTTCCAGTCGGCCAAGGCCTGGGTCGCGAGCGCGAGACCCTGGTAGTACTCGGGCCGGGACGCGTCGAGCGACAGCGCCCGCCGGAAGTCGGTCTCCGCCTCGACGGGATTGCGCATCTTGAGCATGCAGTGCCCGAGCAGGAAGTAGCCCCACGCGTAGCCGGGCGTGCGATCGACGACCGCCTGGAGCTCCGACGCCGCCTCGAGGTACCGCCCGGCCTTGAAGTCGGCGAGCGCCCGATGCGTATCCCCCCGCGCCGGAGGCGCCGCCAGCACGACGACGGCGGCGCAGACGATCCAGTGCGATCCCGGACGGGGGGTCATGGAGCAGTATCTTGCCGCCTGAAGTCGATCCTGACCACCACGGCCCGGGTCCCCGTCCGGGTCGGGTCCGCTTCGTACCGCCACTGCCGGACCGCATCGAGCGCGGACGCCTCGAAGCCGAGACGGGGCCGGGTGCACTCGAGAACCGCGGCGCTCTCCACGCTTCCGTCCGGGGAGACGTCGAGCCGGAGCGTCACGCGGCCGCTCGCGCCGATGGCCTTCGCGGCGGTCGGGAACACGGGAGAAGCGCGACGGAGGAGGGCCGGTGGCGTGGCGGGCGCGAGCCCCGGCGGAGGCCCGGGCTCGGGGAACGGCGGTGGCTCGTCGGGCGCCGGGATGACGGCGTCCGCGTCGAGCGGGAGATCGGCGATCGAGAGACTCGGGGCCGGCTCGGGGACCGGCTCGGCCGCCGCGTCCCGGGACGCCGCGGCTCTGGACCCCGCGGGGGAAGCCGACCGTCCGGCGATCTCGACGAACGTCCCGCTCGGGATCGGCTCGAACCGCCAGACGCGAGGGAAGTCGGGGGCGGGGGTGGACGGCGGGAGCGTCGCCGCCGTCTTGAGCGCCGGGAGAACGAGGATCGCCACGTGAGCGAGCACCGCGGCGAGCAGGGCGATCGGCGCGGTGCGCCCCATCGGCGGGCCTCCGAGCCGCGAGATCCTCCGCCCTTCCGCGGCCACCTTGTCGTCGAGCCTGAGGAGCGAGCGCAGCGAGGTCATCCCCCCGTCCTCCCGAAGGAGGGCGGAAACGCGATGCGGGGCGGCGGCACGAGCCCCGCGATCGCGCCGTACGCCCGGACCATCGCCTGATAGGTCGCATCGGGCGCGATCCGGAGCACGACGGCGGCGTCCGCCCGGCCGCGCAGCCGGCGCGCGACGCTGTCGGCCAGGCGCCCCTCCGGAACCGGGACGCCGTCGATCAGCGCCTCGCTCTCGGAGACGATCTCGACGTGGACCGCCGACGACTCCGAGAACCCGCCGTCCCGCTCGATGCTCGCGAAGCGAAGGCCGGGGCCGCGCGACGCGGAGTACATCGCGGCGATCATCACCAGCGCGAGGGTCAGCAGCGCGACGTTCGCGAGCGGGAGCGCGGCGACGTACGTCCGGCGCGGCCGGTAGCGATCGAGGCGCATCATGCCCCGCGCCTCACCGGCCGGCCGCCCAGCACCACGTTGCGCACGCCGGCCCGGCGGAGGGTCTCCAGCGCGTCGTCCACGACCGCGTACCGGATCCTGGCGTCGAACCGGAGGAGGAACGTCCGCTCCGGGTCCACGTCCACGATGCGGGACGCCTCGAAGAAGAGCGCCTCGGGGCCGGGGAGATCGTGGACCTCGTCGTCCCGCTCCGAGAACTTCCAGGACAGCTCCTCCCCCCGCACGCCGACCCGCCGCTCGACGATGAGGCACGCAGCGCCGGGCGGGGCCTCGTGAAGACCCGGAGCCTCGGGGAGATCCACGTCGCCGCGATCGATCGAATAGCTGGTCGAGAGCAGGAAGAAGAAGACCAGGAGGAGCACGACGCCGGCCGGCGCGGCGACGGGAACCGTAGGCTCGATCGGGCGCGGCTTCGGGAGGCGCATCCTCGTCCCTACGCCTTGGTCCCCATCCGCTCCATCTCGGAGAAGGTCTCCACGATGACGCTCCCCGCCATCTCGAGCGTTCGGGTCTGGGCGGACACGCGCCCCGCGAAGTAGTTGTGGAACGGAAGGGCGACGGCGGCGACGAAGAGCCCCCATGCGGTGGTGTAGAGCGCCTGCGAGATCCCGCCCGCGACGCGCCCCGGATCCGAGAGCCCGCCGACGTGGATGACGTCGAACGCGACGATCATCCCCCACACGGTCCCGAGGCACCCGAGGATCGGCGCGAGGTTCGCGACGGTGGCGAGCACGCCGAGCTTGGATTCGAGCTGCGCGAGCTCGTAGAGCGCGGTCGCCTCCATCGCGGACTCGACCTCGCCGCGGGGCGCGCCGATCTTGAGCACGCCGGCGTGGAGCACCGAGGTCGTGGGGCCGCGGCGGCGCTCGCACAGCTCGCCCGCCTCCTTGACCCGTCCGTTGAGCAGCTCCTGCCGCACCTGACCGAACATGTCGCGCGCGTCGAGCTGGAGGGAGCGGAACTGGACCAGCTTGTAGAGGATCACGGCGAGCGCCACGATGCTGCACGCGGTGATCGGGTGCATCATCGGTCCTCCGGCCTGGTAGATCCTTCCCAGGTCTCCCCACATCGCCCAAGAGCATAGCCCACCGCCCCTGGCGGTGCAGGCGGGCTACTCGTAGCGGAGCGACTCGATGGGATCCAGGCGGGAGGCCTTGGCGGCGGGGTAGATCCCGAAGAACAACCCCACGGCGGAGGAGAACCCGAACGCGAGCGTGAGCGCCCAGACCGGCACGAAGAACCCGGGCCAGTTGGGAATCAGGTTCGCGGCGATCGCGCCGACGCCGATCCCCATCGCGATGCCGATCAGGCCGCCGACGAGCGCGAGCGTGATCGCCTCGATGACGAACTGCGAGAGGATGTGGCTGCGCCGGGCGCCGACGGCCTTGCGCACGCCGATCTCCCGGGTCCGCTCCGTGACGGAGACCAGCATGATGTTCATGATCCCGATCCCGCCGACGAGGAGCGAGACCGACACGACCCCCGCGACGACGTAGGTCACGCCGTTGGCGACCTTGTTGAACGAGTTCAGGAACTCCTTCTGGGTCGAGACCTCGAAGTCGTTCGGCTGGTCGCTCCGCAGCCGGTGCCGGATGCGGAGGATGTTCTCGATCTCGTCCGTGGCCCGGTCCACGACCTCCGCCGTGCGCGCGCGCACGAGGAACGCGGTGTTCTCCTCGACGTCGTGCCCCCACAGGCTCACCGCGGTCGCGTACGGCATCATCACGAACTTGTCGAGCTCCTGGCCGAGGAGCTGCCCCTTCGGCTCCATCACGCCGATGATCCGGAACGTGCGCCCCATGATGAGGAGGTCGCGCCCGACGGGATTCTCGGGGAGCTTGAGCTCCTTCAGCACGCCGTGCCCGATGACGCACGAGTTCGTCCGCGAGGTCTCGTCGAGCGCCCCGAAGAAGCGCCCCTGCTCGACGTAGTAGTTGCGGACGTCCTGGAAGATCGGCTGCACGCCGATGATCGGGTAGTTCGAGGCCTCCTCGCCGAACTTGATCTCGCCGAACTGCTGGACGATCGGCGTCGCGACCGAGACCGAAGGGCAGGTGCGCATGACCGCCTGCCCGTCCTCCCAGGTCAGCGCGATCTTCCCGAGGAGCTTCCCCTCCTTCCCCGGAGGGCGGTGAGGCTCGACGATGATCGTGTTCGCGCCGAGGTTCTGGACCTCGTTCGTGATCACCTGGCTGAACCCCTGGACGATCGAGACCACGGCGATGACGGCGGCGGTGCCGATGACGATCCCGAGGGTCGTCAGCATGGACCGCATCTTGTTGGCCCAGATCGCCTTCAGCGCCATCCAGAAGTTCTCGAGGAACATCGGCTAGGCGCCGACCGCGCGATTGCGCACGTCGCTCGTGATCTTCCCGTCCTTCAGCCGGACGACGCGGGAGGCGTGCTGCGCGAGGTCGTCCTCGTGGGTGACCAGGATGATCGTGTTCCCCCCGCGATGGAGGTCGTCCATCAGCGCAAGGATCTCCTCACCGGTCTTGGAGTCGAGGTTCCCGGTCGGCTCGTCGGCGAGGAGGATCGACGGCCCGTTCACGAGCGCGCGCGCGATGGCGACGCGCTGCCGCTGGCCGCCGGACATCTCGTTCGGCCGGTGGTGCTTGCGCTCCCCGAGCCCGACGGACTCGAGGGCGCGGACCGCGCGCTCGCGGCGCTCCTTGCGCGGGAGCCCCGAGTAGACCAGGGGGAGCTCGACGTTCTGCACCGCGTCCGCCCGCGGGAGAAGATTGAACGTCTGGAAGATGAACCCGATCTCCCGGTTGCGGATCTGCGCCAGCTCGTCGTCGTTCATGGTCGCGATCTCGCGCCCCTTGAGGACGTACGAGCCGGACGACGGCGTGTCCAGACAGCCGATCAGGTTCATGAGGGTGGACTTTCCCGACCCCGACGGGCCCATGATCGCGACGTAGTCCCCGGAATCGATCGAGATGGAGACCCCGTCCAGGGCGTTGACGATCGTCTCGGCCCCCATCTCGTAACGCTTGGTCACGTCGCGGATCTCGATCAGCGCGCTCATTCGACCTTGACCTCGGCTTTCGCCCCCCCTTCCTTGTCGTCCTTCCCTTCCTTGTCCGTCCGCTCGCGGACCTGGTCCCCCTGCTTGAGATCGCGCATCGCGCGGTAGGGCCCGGTCACCACGGTCTCGCCGTCCTTGAGCCCTTCGAGGACCGCGACCGAGGTCTCGTCCGAGATCCCGGACTTGACCGGGCGGAGCTTGACCTTGCCCGACTCGACGACGAAGACGCACTCCTTGGTCTCGCCGACCTTCGCGTCCTTCGAGTCCTTGGCGGCCTTCGCGCCGTCGGCGTCCTTGGGCCCGTCGTTCGCGAGCAGGGGCCCCTCCTTCGAGCCCGCCTTCGCGTCGCTCTTCTTCGGGTCGACCCCCGCGACGGCGTCGGCGACCTCCTTCGCGGGCCGGAGCATCACCGCCTGGATCGGGACCGCGACCACGCCCTTCGCGCTCTGCGTCTCGATCCGCGCCTTCGAGGTCATCCCCGGACGGAGCGTCACGTCGACGGTGTCGAGCGCGATCTTGACCTCGAAGATCTGGGTCTGCTGCCCCTGGCGCTGCGCGGCGGAGCCGGCGATCTCGATGACCTTCCCCGAGTACGGATGCGCCTCGCCGAGGGCGTCCACGACCACGCGGGCGGGCTGCCCGACCCCGACCTGCGTCACCCGCGTCTCGTCCACGTCCACGGTCGCGAGGATCTCCCCCATGTCCGAGACCACCATGATCACCGTGCCGGGATTGTTCATCGTGCCGGTGAGCGTGATCTCTCCCTTCTCGGCGTTCAGCTTGGTGACCGTGCCGTCGATGGGGGAGCGGATCGTCGTCTTGGACAGCTCGTCCCGCGCCTTCGCGAGGCTGGCGTCCGCCTGCTCGACCTGCTCCTTCAGGCTCTTCAGATCGATCGTGCGCTGGCTCACGTCCAGCTCGCTGCGGTCGAGCACCTCCTGGGAGACGAGACCGCTCGTCCCGAACAGCGCCGTGTTCCTCCTGTGCTGGCGCTCCGCGTTCGCGAGCGAGACCTCCGCCTGCTCGATCGCGATCTTCTGCATGCGGACGGCGGATTCGAGGCGATCGACCTCCGAGCGGTACCGCTCGGGGTCGATCTGGACGAGGAGGTTTCCCTTCTTGACCGGATCCCCTTCCTTAACCGGGAGCTCGCGGATCTCGCCGATCACCGAGGACTGCACGTTGACCTTCGTCCGCGCCTCGATCCGTCCGGTCGCCGTGACGAAGGCGGAGAGGTCGCGCACGGCGGCCTTCGCCATGTACACCTCCTCCCCCTTGGGCTTCGGCCGCGAGAGGACGGAGGCGCCGATGATGATCCCGACGACGACGACCGCTCCGGCCGCGATGAGGGTCTTCTGGAGACGCGTCATCCCGCGAACGCCCCGTAAAGTGCGCCGAGCACGACCTTGCAGAGGATGTAGAGGAGCCAGACGCCGCCGACGACCCAGCGCGCGCCCGACTTGGAGAACGCGGTCGTCTTCGACACCGCGATCGAGCCCACGAAGAAGGCCCAGATATCGAACACGTCGATCGACGACGCCAGTCCGAGGAGCGCCTTGCTGGTGGCGTCCCAGTCGAGGAACGCCCCCACGTTCGACTTGAGGACGCGCCCGAACTGGACGTCCATCGCTTCGAGCCTCTCCTGCGGCCAAGCCACCACGGCCGTCAGCAGCAGGGGAATGACCTGGATGACCTGGGTATACGCGTATCCGGCGACCACCCGCATGTAGGACTTCTTCTTTCCGAACGCCGCGGCGATGCCGTGGTACAGGAGCGGGACGAAGAAGACCGGGACGAACACGAGGAGGGACGTGAGGGCGCGCCGCACCGGACTCTTTCCCTTTTCGAAGCCCTCGCGCGTTTGCTGCTCGATCTCCGCGCGCCGCGCGGCCGGAATGTTCCCCTTCGACATCTTGTCGACGAACCTCATTTGAGTCTTCACCGCGTCGTCGACGTCGATCTTCGGGACCGTGGCGGTCTGCGCGGCGAAGAACCCGATCATCACGAGGAGGACCGGGAGGAGCCAGTCCCATCCCGGCTTCCGCGCGATCGCCTCGAACGTCTTCGCGGGGCTGGTGAAGACCCCGATCACCTTCGCGAATGCGGAAGGTGCCGCTTCACTGGGCGCGGCCGATATCGTCTCCGTCACGGCGTCACCTCCCCGCGTCGGCCGCGATGGTCAGACCCTTCGACTCGAGCAGCGTGCCCTTCGCGCGCTCGAGGTCGGCGAGGGCCTTGTTGTAGTCGAGCATCGCACGGATCAGCGAGAGCTGCGCGCTGGTCAGGTCGTTCTGGAACGTGAAGACCTCGAACGACGTGGACATCCCGTTGTCGAACTTCTTGCGCTCGGCGTCCAGCTTCTTGGTCTGGAGCTCGACGTTCTTCCGCGCGGCGACGACCCGCTCGTACCCGGATTCCACGGCGCGCACCGTGCGGCGCACGTCCACGCGGATCAGGTCCTGCGTGTTCTTCTCCGAGAGGACCGACTGGTCCATGGCGATCCTGGCGTTCGCGTAGGTCGCCTCGGCGGCCCGGTTGCCGATCGGGACCGAGTAGGTCAACCCGACCGACCAGTTGTAATTGTTGAACTTCGGGATCTCGGAGAGCCCTTCGCCGACGCCGCCCGTGATGTAGTCATCCGGCGTGAACGGGATCCCGTCGGGACCGGGAACCGACGTTCGGACCAGGTTGTTCCCCGAGGGGACGACGAGCGCGGTGAAGTCGAGACCGTGGCGAGTGTTCTTCTTCGCGACGCGCTCCCCCAGCTCCGCGTTCTCCCGCTGCATGCGGGCCTGAATCACCTCCGGCCGGGCCTCGAGGGCCTTCGCGATCGCGGCGTCGAGATCCGTCGTCCGCTGGTCCGCGATCGGCTCCTCGGTCGGCACGATGACCTTCCCCCACATCGGGTCCGCCTCGGGGATCGCGAGCAGATGGCGGAGGTTGTCCTCCGCGTTCTTGACCAGCGTCCTGGTCGTGATCACCCCCTCGACGTTCGACGCGACGTTCGCCTCGGCCTGGGTGATCTCGATCGGGGCGAGGGTCCCGACCTCCACCTTCTTCTTGTTGAGGTCGTACAGGTCCTGCGAGAGGCTCAGCGCCTGCTCCGCGACCTTCTGCGCCGCCCGCGCGGCGAGGAGGTCCCAATAGGCGTCCTCCACCGAACGCAATGTGTCGGTCGCGTTACGGCGCAGCTCCTCGTGGCTGATCTCGAGGTTCTTCTTCGCGACCAGGAGCTGGAACTCGTTGACCTCACGCCCGAACCCCTTCAGGAGCGGGAGGACGAAGCGGAGGCTCAAGGAGGAGCCGTACTGCGGGTTGTAGGCATTGAGGAACGAGGGCGTGCTGTTGGAGCGGTTGGAGGAGAGGGTCGCGTCGAGCGTGGCTCCGAAGTTGAAATGCTCGGCGATCGAGGCGAAGACCTCGTCGGTCTTGGTCTTGGGCGAGACGTAGAGGACGCTCCCGCCGACGAAGGCGGGCTGGAGCTCCGACTTGTTCTCGCCGTGCGAGATTCCGGCGGAAAAGAACGGATCGAACGCGGCCTTCTGGAACAGGACGTCGTTCCAGGCGACGTCGGGGTTCTTCTTCGCGACCGCGAGGTCGAGGTTGTTCTCGAGAGCCTTCACGAGACTTTCGGACAGACTCAGCCGCACGGCGTCGGCGGGCTCCGCCTCCGACTCCGGCGGCGCGGCGGACGCCGTGAGAGCTCCCATTACCGCGAGCAACACCAACACGCACGTTCTCCGCTTCACGTCGTTCCTCCTATCGGAAGAGCTTCCGGCCCCGGACCCGCCCCCGCTTAGCCGCATGAACTCGCCGCGTATTACGCGCGTGCCCTTGGCGCGGTTTCAGACGGAGGGGCGGGAGGATACAACGCTCGTGACGAGGTGGCACGCTG
>Ga0075428_100002547_pt1 | contig 19833 bp, 17 predicted proteins | sample RhiMetdeltSRZDD2_FD_75291 | JGI IMG/M metagenome (GOLD analysis project Ga0075428, IMG submission 75291) | Populus rhizosphere microbial communities from Tennessee, USA - Rhizosphere MetaG P. deltoides SRZDD2 | ecosystem: Host-associated > Plants > Roots > Rhizosphere > Soil | place: USA... | reverse complement strand
GCGGTTCTCGCACAACACCTACTACGTGCCGGACGTCAACGGCTGGTGGTGGCTCTGGAACGGCATCAAGCAATGGGCGCCGTGGCAGTCATTCGGCCAGGATCTCGACGGAACAGTCTCTCGATAGTCCGCCATCAGCTGGCGGCGCGCCCGCAATCCCAGCACGAACGCGCCGCCCAGCACAATGATTCCTCGGCCGCGCGACGTGGTTCTGAAAAGCGCGCTATTTCTGCGGTCTGGTCGCGAGCGCCAGGTGGCGACATGTCTCCTCGACTTGATCGACGGTCATGGTCGGGAACAGCGGAAGTGTGATGGCTCGTGATGCGAAAGCCCGGCACCGGTCGATCCCATCGGCGGCAAACCGGTGGAACGCGGCGAAGCCGGGTACGCTTGGATAGTGCAAGCTGGTCTGGATGCCAACGGATCTCAAGTGCGTCACCGCGCAATCGCGGGTGTTGGTGTCGGGCGCGACCACTACACTGAGATGACATGCACTCTCACCCGGATGGTTTGCGAAGGGTGTGATCCACTCGTCCAGAGCAGACAAGGCCTGGCGATAGATCGCAACGAGCTGACGCCGCCGAGCGTTGTTGTCAGCTAACTTGCGCCACTGGCACCGTCCCAGAGCAGCGTGCAACTCGTCGAGGCGATAGTTATAGCCATGCGCCACGACGTCGTACCCGACAGCATGCCCGCGGTGCCGATCCCACGTGAGACTCGTCATGCCGTGCGATCGCAGCAGGCGCAGGCGCTCCGCGAGATCGGCACGGTTGGTGACAACGAGGCCGCCTTCACCCATTGCCATATTCTTGTTGCTGAAGAAGGAGAAGCAGCCGATGTCCCCGACCGTGCCGGCGTGAGCGCCGTGCGGTGGCCGTCCGCTCGGATCCAGGTAACGAGCGCCCACCGCATGGCACGCGTCTTCGACGAGCGCCAGACGATGGCGCGCACAGAGCTCGGTGAGCTGGGCCAGCCTTCCAGGATAGCCAGCGTAGTGCATGACCACGACAGCCCTCGTCCGCGGCGATAGCAGCCGCTCGACGGCCTCGGGATCGATCGTCGGTTCGTCAAGGCTGACGATGTCCGCAAAAACGGGCGTGGCCCCAACTGCCACGGTGGCATTCGCAGCGGCGACGAAATTAATGGCGGGTTGGATAACCTCGTCTCCAGCGCCAATCCCGAGGGCCAGGTAGGCCAGGTGCAGCGCCGCAGTCCCGCTTGATACAGCGAAGGCGTGTTTGATGCCGACGAAGTCCGACATTTCGGACTCAAACGCCCGCACCTCAGGTCCCATGGACAGCCACTTGCTGCGAAGCACTCGCAGCACGGCGGCTTCCTCTTCCGGGCCGTAATCGAGATCAGACAGCGGAATCGGCGTCGCCGGCAAATTCAAACCTGTCTTTGTGTGCCTCGAGCATCTCTTGCGCGCGCTCGTAGTCGTCGGAACGGCCGATATCAAGCCACAGACAGTCGGTCACATACGCACGCACACGCTCGCCGTTCGCCAGCAGCCGAAGTACGAGATCCGGAAAGTCAAGGTACTCGCCTGCGACGATGTAACGCAACACCGAGGGTTCATAGACATACACGCCCATGCTGACATCGTAAAAGTGCTCGGGCTTCTCGACGTAATCAGTGATTTGGCCGCTGTCGTCCAATTTGAGCACACCGAAGTCGATCTTGACGTTGCGCCGCCGCGTCGCGATCGTCAGCGCGGCCCCGTGCTCGCGGTGAAACCTGACCAGGTTGTTGAAGTTCAGATCCGTGAGCAAGTCACCGTTCATAACCAGAAACGTGTCGTTCAGCCCTTCGACAAGCGCGAGAGAGCCTGCCGTCCCGCTCGGCTGTTCTTCGAGCACGTAGGTCAGGTTCAACTTGGTGAGTAACCGTTGCCGGTGCTGGAAATAGGCCTGCACCAGTTCCGCCAGGTGTCCGAGGCTGAGCGTCACGTCGTAGATGCCGTGGCGCAGCAGGCTCCTGATCAACAGTTCGACCACTGGTGTATCCCCGACAGGCACCAGCGGTTTCGGAAAGCTCGCGGTGAAAGGCCGGAGGCGCGTTCCGCGGCCTCCGGCCAAAATTATGGCACGCATGCGGGCGGCTCTGGCGGGGCCATCACGTTGGTCAGAGAGAACTCGCCGACGTTGGAAAACGCCGGATCCTCAACGCTGCCGAGCACACCGGATTCGATCAGACGCGCGACCTCCTCGATGCCATCGCTGACGCGACGCATCGGCGTGAAAGACAAGGTCGAGCGGATGCGCTCGAACGACACTTTGTAGTCGCGCGGATCGTCGGCCACCGACACGAACTCGACCGTCGCGCCCGGGACACGCCGGCCAATCATCTCGACCAGGTCCATCTTGCGATAGTTCTCGTCGGTGTGCCCCACGTTGAACACCTGGCTCCGCACCAGGTCCACGGGCGCGTTCAGCACGGCTGTGATCGCGCCTGCCGCATCGCGAACGTGCACGTAGGGTCGCCAGAAGCGCTCGCCATAGACAACCAGGCGCCGATGCACGAGCATCTCCATCACGAACTGGTTGACCGTCAGATCGAAGCGCATCCGGGGCGACACGCCGAACAACGTGGCAAAACGCAGAACAGTCCCCACCGTCGTTGACGCCCCATCTGCGAGCAACTCCCGCTCGACCGCGACCTTCGTTTCCGCGTAGAGCGACAACGGCCGCAGTTCATGCTCTTCGCTCGCCAGCACGGACGTGTCGTTCATCCGGCCATAGTTGCTGCACGTCGACGCAAACACGAACCGACTCACGCCGGCGGTCTGAGCGGACCGAATAAGCTGCAGCGATCCTTGCTCGTTGATGGCGCGAGATGCCTCCGGATCACGAGCGCAGGCCGGATCTCCGACGATGGCGGCGAGGTGAACGACCGCATCGACCTGTTCGACGGCGCGTTCAACGATGCTGCGGTCCCGAACGTCGCCAATCATGAGGTCGAATCGTGGATGGCCGAAGATCGAGAGAAGCGACCGCCCTCCATACCTCAGGTTGTCGAGCACTCGAACGTGGTGCCCTTCTTCGATGAGCGATAGTGAAACAACGGCGCCGAGGTATCCGGCACCTCCCGTAACGAGAACCTTCATTGACCCTCTCGATTGTCACGAGAAGCAGCCCGCCGCGCAGGATCGCGGCGTCTGGTATCCCGGACGCCGACAGCGTATCAGCCGAGCTCGCCAAAAGCGGTGCGGCTATCACCGCGATACCCGCCACGCATTTGTGACGAGGTCATGACAGCCACCGAACTGCCGGCATTCTAGCCTAAGCGGAAGCCGGCGTGAGTCCGGGTTAAGCACCGGAGCGCCCTGTAGCAGAGCCCAAGCATTGGGAGAAGATCTAAGGCTCAACGCCTGTACAACGAACGAGAACAAATCCGTTCGATGATCGACCGCGCGTCTTACTGCTGTAGGCGACACGCTGTGTATGATCCCCGGTATGCGCAACCTGATCATCAGTTTCGTTCTCGTGCTGGCTGTGCCCATCGCGTTGAACGCTCAGACCGTCTCTGCGGTCAGCGGCGCGTATACCGTTCGGGACTTCATCTTCGCAAACGGCGAACAGCTTCCCGAACTCAGGCTGCACTATCGGACGCTCGGCACTGCGCAACGTAACACCGAGGGACACGTCACCAATGCTGTTCTCATCATGCACGGTACGATGGGCAGCGGAGATAACTTTCTCTCCCGGACTTTCGGCGATCTTCTGTTTGGCCCGGGTCAACTCCTCGATGCCACGAAGTATTTCACCATCCTGCCTGACGCAATCGGTCATGGCGAGTCCAGTAAACCGAGCGATGGCCTGCGCGCCCGATTTCCGCGGTATGGCTACAGAGACATCGTGCGCGCCCAACATCTGCTGGTGACGGACCACCTCAAAGTGGATCACTTGCGCCTCATCATGGGAACGTCCATGGGCGGAATGCAAACGTGGATGTGGGGGACGATGTATCCCGACATGACGGATGCACTACTGCCTCTGGCAAGCGTGCCGACGCAAATTGCCGGTCGGAATCGGATGATGCGGAAGATGGTCAGCGACATGATCCGATTGGATCCTTCATGGCAGAACGGCAACTACACCAGCCAGCCTTTCGGCCTCCGTGGAGCGCTGCATAGCCTCTCGTGGATGCAGAGCAGTCCCTTGTATTGGCAATCACTCGCACCGACTCGGGACGCTGCGGATGCATGGTTTGAGGAGCGTGTCGCGGCACGCCTGAAGACGACAGACGCGAACGACATGCTTTACCAATTCGAGGCGTCAGCTGACTACGATCCATCGCCAGACTTGGAGAAGATCAGAGCGGCTGTCCTGGCGATCAATTCCGCGGACGATCAGGTCAATCCACCGGAACTCGGGCTGATGGAAAAGCTCATTCCACGCGTGAAGCGCGGTCGATACGTGCTGCTTCCGATTACCAGCGAAACCCGCGGTCATGGCACGCATTCGTTGCCAGCGATCTGGGGCAGTTACCTGGCGGAACTGCTGAAGGAGAGCGAGCCGACCTCAGGCACTCGGTAGCCAGATTTCTCGCGTCAGCCCCAGATCGGAGATCGAATCCGGTTCCGGTTCGCGGCGAAAGTCCACGGATGCGCTTGACCCGCTACATGCAGCAATGCAAGTGCGAAATCAGTCCAGTGTCACCCGATACAGACGGTTTGTGTTTCCTGAGCGACGAGTCTTCAATTGCCTTGGCCTCCAAGCAGAGAGTTGCGAATACCGGGAATTGTCGTTACGGCTGGATCGCTTCTTGAACTACCCTAGGCGCAAATCAACATCGGAATGCCGCACTACCGCAGGCCACCGCCTGCACCGCATCCAGGAACGCCGCGCACAGTAATCACCATCCGCTCTGGCGGGCAACTGAAATACGACGGGCTTACTCACGCATCGACTGCGCCTCCGCGATGGCAAACGAACGACGATCGGAGCACTTGGAAACCTGTTGGCGCGTTGTGGAGGGTTCGACCACTCGGATTTTGACCTGCGCGGTCTTTAATGTCTCCACTTCGGGCTTGGAACTCCGCGTGGGCTACTTGCTTGATGTCCCGCTCCATTCGGAAAGCGTGGCTGACATTCACGCGGCGCGAGCATTGGCGCAGAACTGGCTGAACGCTTTGCGGGGCGGCACTTCGCCGCGCAACTTGCGAAATTGGGATGTCGATTGGCAATAAACACCCGCGCCCGCATCAGCAGATCGTGCGGCCACGGCTCGTCAGGATGTTGTCATTGCACGGCAACCGCGTATTGATGACCGTGTAAGTGAACGCAGCGATGGAAGCACTACCTGAACCAGGGAATTCGTCATACCAGCGTCGCTGCATGTCGTTCGCGTTGTGCCCTCCGGTTACTGACGCGTCTCTTAGCCGTGGCTAGCGCTGTGTCATCGCGTAGCACGGGTCCGGCGCCGAACCTCCGTGCCGGCGTGATCGGAGAAGTATAGGTAGTAGAGTCCGAGAGGCTTATCGCGTGGGCGGGAGATTCCTTTTTACCTCGCACATGCCGGCGCGGCATCACCCCAAGCGGCCCCCCGTGGTCCTGATGGTTGAACAAACCGTTGCTGGCCAATCGTATTATTGGCGTTGGATTCGAAGCTGCGGAGCGCTCAATGACGCAGTGGTCATCACCCCCACCGGCGGCGCGCTGGCTACTGGAACGCGCGTTGCCGAGCGATCTGCGTGAGTCCGTAACGGGCGATCTCGACGAAGTGTTCCAGCGCGACTGTCTAACGTACGAGCCGAGGTCCGCGCGACGTCGTTTTTTGGCGGCAGTCGATCTCGTTCACGCTGCATTTCGTCGTGGAGCGATGGGGCGACCGGCGCCGGGGGAGGCCTGATGCGCATGGGACTGTCTTGGCTGGACTTCAAGTTGGGATTCCGGATGTTGTCCAGGTATCCGATGCTCACGGTCGTCGGGAGCCTTGCGATGGCCGTCGCCATCGCCGTCAGTGCCGGTACATTCGAGGTCATCAGGCGGGTAACCGATCCTTCGCTGCCGTTCCCGGACGGAGATCGAATCGTGGGGCTGAACTATTGGCACCAGGTCGAGTCCGGCATTCGACCGCCTACTTCCTACGACCTTCTCACTTGGCGGGAAGGACTTCGAACCCTCGAGGACATCGGCGCGTTCCGGTTGATCCAACGGAACCTCATCGTGGGCGAGCAAGTGGGCGAACCCGTCGACGCCGCCGAGATTAGTGCCGCGGCTTTTCGCGTGACCGGCGTTCCTCCTCTGATGGGGCGTGTTCTCGTGGATGAGGACGAGTCTCCGCAATCACCCGCAGTCGTCGTTCTAGGGAACCGCCTCTGGAAGATGCGATTCGGCGCAGACCCGGCGGCGATAGGTCGTGTCGTGCGGCTCGGAGCGACACAGGCGACGGTAGTCGGAGTCATGCCGGAAGGATTCGCGTTCCCTGTCCGGCAAAACCTCTGGACGCCGCTCCGCGTGCGCGAGCTGCCGCTGGAACCAGGTCGTGGGCCGTTCTTGCGCGTCTTCGGCCGTCTGCCACCTGGCATCGAGCTCGCGCAGGCTCAGGCGGAGTTGACGATATTTGGTTCAAGAGTCGCGGAGCAGTTCCCGAAGCAGTACGAGAATCTGCAGCCGCGGGTGCTGCCGTACGCCGAATCCTTCATCGAAATCCCGCAAGACTTTCTTGCCAGGGCGGGCATTCATTCGATCAACGTCTTCGGCGCGATCTTTCTCGTGGTGGTCTGCGGCAACGTCGCGCTGTTGATGTTTGCTCGAGCTGCGACGCGTGAGCGGGAGATTCTCGTGCGGCGGGCCCTCGGCGCCGCCCGCAGCCGGATTGTGATGCAGCTGTTTGCCGAAGCGCTCGTGCTCGCCGCTATTGCGGCGGTGCTCGGCTTGACCGCAACGGATTTCTCGTTGAAGTGGACGCTGTCCGCGTTCAGTTCCGAGGCCGAAGGGTGGCCGTTCTGGCTGGAAGGCGGGCTCTCTGCGACGACACTGACATATTCGGCCTGGCTAACTGTCCTCGCGGCGATCGTCGCCGGGGTGGTTCCGGCGCTGAAAGCGACGAGAACAAACATGGAGCCCGGTCTCCGTCAGGCGAGCGCTGGAGCAGGCGGCATCCCAATGGGTGGGATTTGGACTGGCGTGATCGTCACCCAAATCGCCGCGACCGTTCTCTTCACCGCGGTGGCGTATGTCGTGCAGCGTCAAGCCGCAAGCATCGCGTCCGCAAGAGCGGCCTTCCCAGCCGAGGAGTACCTTGCGATGCGGCTCGAGATGGACCGTGACGGTTTGACGGAGGAGAGCGCGAGTACAGTTGACGAGTCCTTTCTGCGGCGCTACCAAGTGACCGCTCGAGAGCTGGAGCAACGAGTTGCCGCGGAACCCAGAGTCGCAGGTGTAACCCTGGCCGAGCAACTCCCGTTGATGCCGCATGGCGGAGGCGTGATCGAACTCGACGACGCGGGAGCCAGCGAGTCAGTGACCGGTAGAGAGCTCTTCGTCTCCACGGCCGCTGTGGATCTGGACTTCTTCGACGTGTTCCAGGCGCCCGTCCTCGCTGGTCGAGCCTTTGCTCCGCAGGACACCGGAGTTGGTGCCAACACGGTCGTCGTCAACCACCGGTTCGTGGACCAGATCCTGGCCGGCCGGAATGCGGTCGGACGCCGCATCCGTTACCGAGTAGAGGATTCGCAAACAACCGGGGATCCGGGACCGTGGTTTGAAATCATCGGCGTGATGCGCGATCTGGTGCCAGACCCCGAGGCTCCCATGAGCCTCGACAATCCTGCCAAGGCGCTCGTCTACCACACTCTCGGCTCCACCCGGGCGCAGAGGTATCCGCTGTATCTCGCCACACACGTGAGGAGCGGTGATCCCACGTCAGTGTTACCGGCGTTGCGCCGGATAGCGGCTGAAATCAGCCCAGAGCTTCGGCTCACCGACATACAGAGGCTGGACCAGGGAACCAGCTACGACGCGCGCGCCTGGAACGGCTTTGCCAACGTCATCCTGCTGGTGAGTGCCATCGCGCTCGTGCTTTCGCTGGCGGGCGTCTATGCCATCACGTCCTTCACAGTCTCGCGGCGCACGCGCGAGATCGCCGTTCGAGTGGCGCTGGGTGCTCAGGTCTCACACGTCGTCACGAACGTGTTCCGTGGACCCTTCTTTCAGGTCGCGCTGGGCGTGGCCGTGGGCTGCCTCATGATGGGGGCCCTGGTCGCGCTGTCCATGCGCGATTCCGACGTGGGGGTCGGCACCGTGACGAGACAGGCCGCGCTGCTCCTCGGGTATGGAACGACCATGATGGGGATTTGCGGCCTCGCCTGCATTGGACCGCTTCTGCGGGTATTCCGCGTGGAGCCGACCGATGTACTCAGGGACGATGGATAGCGGCGAGCTCAGTCCTTTTCCAGTTCGACTCTCACGGCATACACGCTCCCGGTTCCTCGACGCTCACCGACGACATCGGCGCTCACACCATTGGTCAGCTTCTTACATGGCCCCTTTGTGAATTTGGTGTCGTCATCAGTGTTCACGCGGTAGCCGCCCATCGTGAACGACACGGAGGGACACGTTCCCGAAAGACTCGAGACTGTCCCGCTTAGCTCGACCTGTGTTGATGCGGGCGGCGGCGTTGGTGGTGGCGGCGGAGCCGGGGTTGGAGTAGGCGTCGGAGCCGGGTTTGGCGTTGGAGGGGGTGGCGACGGTGGAGGCGTTGGGCTCGGGGTTGGAGCAGGCGCGGGTGCCGGAGGCACAGGTGTTGGTGTCGGCGTTGGAGCGGGCGGAGCGGGCGGAGCGGGCGACGGAGGCGGGGCCGGGGCAGGAGATGGAGTGGGCGCTGGTGGCGGTTCTGGATTCGGGACTGGGGGCGGCGGCGGGGGCGGCGGTGCAGCCGACTGAGTCACTTGAACGCGCACGCCGTTCAGGTCAATTTCGCCCGTGCGACTAGTGGCGACTTGGTTGGCGGACACATGGATGGTTACGGCCGCCTCGCCTTGACCGGATGGGGGCTCGACCCTCAGCCACGAGGCATTCGTCGTCACTGACCACGCACAATCTGCTGTCGTGACGACGCGGGCGGAAAGCTCGCCGCCAGACGCGCCCATCGTCGTGGGAACTCCCGTCACGGTGGGCTGGCACTTTACGACCGTGGGACCCACCATATCCTGAGAAAGACTGGAGTCAGAGCAGCACGTCACCACGCATGCGAACAGCACCGCGCACACTGAAGAAGATTTGGCAGGGTCTGTCCAGATTCGGATGAACAGCAGAAGAGCCTTCCCGAAGTGCAGCGCCATTGCAGATTCCACGGCCGCACAAGCGACGACATGCAAACTATTCGCCTTGGGATTATCAGACAGACGACGAGCAGGTAGGCATCCGGAGTAATACGTGAGGCGGATGTCGTATCAAGCGATTTTGCGTGAACGATTCCTTTGGCGAGTAGGCGTCTCGGCCGCGATCAGCCTTCGCAACCAGAAGAGACGAACGGACGCTTGGCGTTTTTGCAAACGACCCTTCAAGTTACATGTGCGACGTGCAGCCGCTTCACGACCCCGTCCTGGTTCCGATAGCAATTACCGATATCGGGGTTTGCCATTTCGAGGAAGTGGCTCGATCGACGGCTCGCCGGGAGGCCGTTCAGTGCGGTCGATTGCGCGCCGCTATGGGCGCCAGTCACAGCGCCGTCGCGCGGTGGGGTGACACTGACTGACTCTAAAGGACTCTAGACCGCATGTTGTGCTAAGCTCATCCTTCCTCTTCTGACTCCCTTTCAGCCGGGTCTGCTGAAACCGGATCACCAGAGCTCTTGCATCGGTGGTTCTCTATGGCCTCAGCACGAACCCTATGCCCCGAGTGTGATGGTCCCGACGTTGTGGACCTCGCTGACATCCTTCAATCGCCGGGACTGGATTACTTCCGATGTCGAGTATGCGGATGTTGGTGGATGGTTCCCAAAGGCGCCGATACGCCAGCCATGCGAATAGTTTTCGGTAAGCCCAACTCGAAGACGACCGTGGAAAAGGTAGGGTAGCAGGCGGCGATCCCTTCGCGCCACTGATGCCCGGGTCCACGTATTCCGTGGCAACCACTCCGGAGCGTCACAGTAGCGGCGAAGTTCCAGCAGTTGCTTCTCGCATGTCTGGTCGCTGTTAGACGGGAGCGTAAATCGCCTTCGTCTGCTACCGCTCTATTCCGGAATAAGCGCGTTCGGTCCGGCAAGACCGTTCAGGATCACCGCTACGAGACGCGCCACGTACTCGAGACGCTTTTCGAGCGGCGTTGGAGCTCCGTGTCATTCGCAGCCGGTCATGTCCGGTGGCCGCATCTTTGCCGGGCTGGAGGATGGAACTCTCACCGCGTTCGAAACTGGCGACCCCAAAGACGATGGGTGGCCGATGTGGGGCGGCGGGCCCGCACACAATGGACCGCACGCAGACTCTGCCAGTGACGTACGCGTCGAACCGTCTCTCGCTGCGCCCGACACAAACGAGAAGTTACTGTCCGAGACGATTGACACATCCGCCATACCGCAGAGCGCGTGAGGACTCAGCTTCTGTACGTGCGTGACATCGCGACCGAGAGTCGGCGGCGCACGAAGCGAAGCGTCATCGATCGACCTCGGGCGAGCGAAGATGAAGAAACTGCAGAACCGGTCGCCGGAATTGCTACTGACGATCGCGTACTTTCGACTGATGGATCGGGGGAGTCGGCAGTTGGCCTCCCCCCAGCGCAGACTCGTTCAAGGCGGGCGCCCCGAGTCGAGCGCATTCGCTTCTATCTCTCTGATGCGTTATCACCTCCGAAATACACCACGTTCGGGGCGTCCGATCGCGCCATTGCAATGTCGAGACGCCCGTCCTTGTCAAGATCAGCGATGTCGAAGCCGTAGGCGGTCCCTTTGCCGTCTCCGAAGTCGACGGCGGTGAACCTGCGCCCGGAGCCATCGTTGAAGAAAACCGTCCCCGGCGCTTCCACATGACCGACGATGACGTCTATCGTCCCGTCTGAATCCAGGTCGCCAACCGCCAGTGCGTAAGGCGTGCGACCGCGGGCCCCGATCGGCACGGCGGCCGACCACTTGTCTCCGCCAAGGCCAAAGAACGCAAAGAGCCCACGCTGTTCGTCGATGGCAACGATGTCGATGAGGCCGTCGCGATCGAGATCCACCGCGGCGGAGGAGCGGATTGTAGCGTCGGCAGGCCCGAACGGGACGGCCAAAAAGCTCAGCGCATCTCCGCGAGACGCATTGAGATAGATGTGACTCTGACCGCCGTCACGGTGAGGGACGACGAGATCCACGCGTCCGTCCGCGTTCATGTCGGCAGGCGTAATCGTCGTCGCCGACTCTTTCGAGAATAAGACGCAGTCGTCATCAAACTGTCCCTTCCCTCGGTTCAGGCACACATAGTTGGCCGTCCGGGCCGGATTGCCGCGGTTCGCGACGATGATGTCGGGCAGTTTGTCACCGTTCACGTCGGCGACCGCCGCGTTTCGAGTAGACCATTCGGGACGGCCGTAAGTGTCGGACTCGCTGAATCGTCCCTTGCCGTTATTGAGGTAAATCCGCTTCGGATCGGGCCTGTCGTTGCTAATCACCACATCGAGATCGCCATCGCCATCAACGTCCACGAGATTGCTTGAATAGGTCTTGTCCGATGCGGGCCCGAGATCGTATGCGGAGGGAAATGCACCGCGACCGTCACCTAGCAGGATGCGATCAACGAGGCCCCAGTGGCGGCCTTTGGCGAGCACGACATCGAGATGCCCGTCGCCATTCACATCGCCGATGTGCACGTTCGCGGACGTCTCGGAGGTAGTCTCCAGCGCGACGACTCGATCGAACCGCAGGAGCCGTGACGACTGCGCGGCAATCGATAAACAGGCGACAACGGTCACGAGAGTGAAAAGCCTCGGCATACCGCGGCGATTGTAGCAAAACCCCGCCACCGCACTGGCTGCCGGACTCGGTCGTGATGTTAGACGACCTTGTGTATGGGACGGCTGGTTGGCCGCCAATCCAGTCAGAATGGCCACCGCGCTCGCACGTTACGGCAGCACTCGCGACAAGAGAAGCCGCCGCCCTTCACGCATTCCCGGGACAGCATCGCGTCTGCGTAGTCAGTGCTGGCCACGTTGTTTCTGAAAACCAGTGGGTCCCGGCGGCGCCAGTGCGGGCAGTGTAAAAGGTCGCCTGGTGCCAGTGGTGGTGATTGCGTCTGACGGCAGTCACCCGGACGTCTAGAGCGCGGCCGGCACGTCTCCGAAGTGTCGCACTGGCTATAATTCCGGCTCGGTTCCCGCGGTCACAACGAAGCTGGATGGAGAGGCAACATGGCGCGTTATGCGATTGCGGCGGTGCTGGCGATTCTCCCGCTGATTCAGGCCAGCGCAGACGCGCAGTGGCTCAACCATCCGACGCCCGGTATTCCCCGCACTCCCGGCGGCAAACCCGATTTGAATGCGCCTGCTCCACGAACAGCTGATGGCAAGCCTGACCTCAGCGGCCTGTGGGCGACTCCGTGTCTCAACTGCTCAGCAGACCAGCGGCTGTTCTTTGACCTCGCCAAGGGTATGCCTCCATCGGACGTGCGTATGACGCCGTGGGCCGCCGCGATTCAGGAGCAACGTCAGCGGCGGGAGCATGTCGATGACCCGTTCGGCTACTGCTTGCCGCCAGGAATGCCGCGCATTTACTTCGTCGTCGGGACGTTTCGAATTATGCCTTCGCCAACGATCACCGCCTTCCTTCATGAGACTGCCGCAGGACTGATGTTCCGCCAAGTGTTCACTGACGGGCGTTCCTTACCTACTGTTACGGAACCCACATGGCTCGGTTACTCCGTGGGTCGGTGGGATGGTGACACCTTCGTGATCGAGACAACCGGGTTCAAAGACGGTGGATGGCTCGATACAGAAGTGGGTAGGCCACATAGCGACGCGTTGCGGGTCACGGAGCGGCTACGGCGGAGAGACTTCGGTCACATTGATCTGGCAATCACGATTGATGACGCGAAGGCATTCATCAAGCCGTGGACCGTCACGACGACCATGACATTTCAAGCGGACACGGAAATACTGGAAGCGTTCTGCGACAACCACGACAAGACAATGGAGCACCGTCGCATCGATCCTCCACCCCCAGAGCCACCGAGCCCGCCACTTCCGGCCAGCAGGTAGTGGCGCGACTGTCCGAGATATCCCAGGACTTTTACTCCATCCTGTATTTCTGTTCTCCGAATTTGATTCGGGTAGGGGGTCGTAGGACACCCAGGACACTTAGAGTCGTCGCCGTAGCCGAACGAGGCGATCCTCGTCTCAGGTCAGGGAACGCCCTGTAGATATCATTCAGTTCTGCGGCGAGTTCCGCAATACGGGCTTCCGCACCACGGCGGGCGTAGGCTTTCAGATCGATGGTGGGCAATGTGTCCTCCGCGACTGCAAGGTTGCTGGCTTCGATGGTGAGATGGTGAAAGGGTGAGAGCAGTCTATATACTCTTTCTGTTAGAAATGACAAATAGACCTACCCTGATTACCAATTACTGGGGGGAGAGGTAGAGGGCTTTCACCCTTTCACCATCGCTGACCGGCGCCACGGATGGCGGCAGATACACGACGACCCGTTCGCACGGGTGTCTACCGCTTGGACTTTCGATTGGGTTTATCTGCAGACTGCTTACGGCCCTTCTGAACGGTTTGTTGACCTAACAGCGTTTGACTCGGTGGTCCGTCCTTCCCTTTCTCAACGTGCCAACTACGTCCGCAGGAATCACAGCGGAAAAAATCGACGTTGGGAGAATCGAGGACTCGATTGAGCGGTATCACGCGGCTGTGATGGCAATATGGACAGTGGGTTCGCGCTGAAACCATGTTGTAAATAAATCTCCCGGCGGAGGGCCTCGCCGACACGCTTTCACGGCGCGGACGTGGTGTGAGGGGAACGGCGCGAGTCCGCCATAGGTGGTGGGAGGTCTCAACCACATGTCGGAAACGCATAGCCGACCCCCTCACTGGAAGCGACGCACAGGGTGTGCCTTGGCGTGAATGGAGCCCAGGGAACTGCACAACGATCGGACAGAAGGTCGCTGAACGAAGTTTCGTGTTCTCAAACTTGAACACCGACTTTGAAACGGTGGTCACCAATGCTCGATTACGTGCACGCTACGAAGAGGAGGCCTCACTGGGGCATCGGCACTGGAGGCAGAAAATGTCCACGAGTCGATGGGTTTCTTCGGGGATTTTGGAGACCTTCGGATGACTGTCCCGAGGTGAGTGAAGGGTTCAATCACGTAGTGCGCTGCTGGGGAACGCGCCTCCAGTCCGTGCAGTTCGAGTCGAAGAACAAGCCGCAGCTAAGAGAAGTGCGGCTAGTCAGCGAGTCAGCGCGTGTTGACGGTCCGGTCCGCGTGACGGTTGCGGGTGTGGAGGTAGACCATCTATGGTGCGCTGAGAGCGGACGGCAGGCTGACCTACTGCAACGCCGGACACGACCCGCCGCTGCTAATCGGGAAGCGAGGTGTGCTGCGTCTCGAAATAGGCGGCATGGTGGTCGGACTCTTCGAGCACACGATGGTCGATGAACAAACGCTGCAACTGGACACGGGCGATCTGCTCCTGGCATACAGCGACGGCGTGACAGAAGCACGAAATCCGGATGGAGAGGAATTTGGTGAAGAGCGTCTGCTGGCCTCTGTGCAGGCCAACAGCGATCTCGCACCAAGCGAACTGCTTCAGAGCGTATTTAGTGCGGTCCATGAGTTCAGCGCAGGAGCAACGCAGGCTGACGACCTGACGCTGCTCGTGCTCCGCTTTGCGGGTTGTTACGTGGCGGGGCGAATGGGCTGTGCCGAGATGATCCGCCGGCTTGCCTGGTCGCTATCGGACATGACGAGCCGGAACCTCGCCCCGTTCACGGCGAGCGATTACAACCAGCTCATGATCCAGGTAAGCACGCCGGGAGTGTCAACCCGCTGGGAGTAACCCACTCCGCTGCAGTTGACGTTACTCCCGTAGGAATTTACGCCCAGGACGATATCGGTTCCCCCAAGCAAATCGGGCCCCCCGGAGTCACCAAAGCACACGCCTCCTGAGCCCCCGCCTGGATTGAGCGCGAACCTGAGGAACTCATCGCTGTGCTTGAAGCTCCCGGACACCAGCTCCGTCGGAGCGAATAACCGTCTGCGCGGGCCTGTCCACCGATAGAACGGCGGCGGTTGCGGCAGCTGGTTGCCAGGAATCTGTGCTTGGAATTGCACCCCGTAGCCGACTATGTCGGCCGACGTCTTGTTCGCGAGGGTGTCAACCAATTTGGCGGATGGGAGTTGCGCGTAGGTGCCGACGACCGTTATCGGCACTGCGGCATCCAGCACAACTACTCCGACGTCATGACTCGCAAAGCGAGGGAGGCCAGGACCACAGCCGATGCAGAAATCTGGATGTGGGTGAGGCGTGCCCCCAGCATCGCCTTGACAGGGATACCCGTCGAACGCCGGCGAGTCATTGCACGAAACTGGTTCAGCAGGATTTGCATTCACCGCCGCCAGATACTCGGGATCCGTCGGCACGGGCCCCTCTGCGAACCAAATCTCGACGTGAGCCGCGGGGGGCTCGGTGCAATGGCCGGCAGTCAAGAACACTGTCGCCGAAATCAATGATCCACTACATCTCCACTGCGGAACCCCCTCCGCATCGTGAGCGACCATCAAACCCACATACGGATGCCGACCCTCATCCGGCTGGCCATTAGTGACTGCCAGCGTGGTAGCGACCGCAGCGCACATCAGGGCTACCGACCCGCCGCCCACCCACCTGTTCCGCGCCATAAATCCCTCTCATTCGCGCGCTCGTGAGGTGATCGCTGGTCTCAAAACGCGCCTTATACCCGTTGAATGGATCTTGGTCAAGCTGAGCGATGCATTGCCGCGCGCTGAGCTGGGCCGCGCATCCGCAGGGTTCCTTCGTCGTTCCTGCCCGCGACGTTTGAACAGTGCCTTTGGCTTCACCGACTCTGATGTGGACCTGCACCGGGCTAACGCAAATCGCATCCTGCGAGCTTGGATCACACCGCTTCGGCCAGGCTGAGTGTCACGAGGCGCGGACGATTGCCGCGGAGGTGTGATCTGCAGGTTGGAACCGTCCTCTACTCACCGATTCTTTCAGCCGAGGACGAGGCGCTTACATGCGCCGAAGAGGAGCGGCCACAACTGCTCCGTGATGGCTGGGCGGACCAGAATACCGCGGCAGCCAAACATCATGGGTGAGTGCGACCAATCTGCTGGAACAACCGGACGCGCCTCCAGCCGGTGCAGTTCGAGTGGGAAAACGAGCCACAGCGCCGAGCCGTGCGGCTGGTCAGTGGGTCAGCCCGCGTTGACGATCCGGTGCGCGTGACGGTTGCCGGAGTCGAGGTAGAAGGGCGAATCGAGGCAGTCGAGTCCTCGACGCTTAGGGTGCGCGTTGGTCGTCGGTTGTTCTAACCGTCACTGACCTATTCAGTGTGGTCACCGCCAAGTCAGCGGGATGACGGCTAACCGGTGTCGTCTACCGAATCAGCCACGTCGCAAACTCGCGCCACGCAACGGACGGCACCACCACGGACCCAAGCACAAACTCCCACGCAACGATCAGAATGGGAACCCACAACGACACAGGATGAAGGCGACCCTGTGACACCTTGTCATACACCGCGCTGGCAGAGAGAAGAAGGATTCCTATGGCCCGACCGATGAGACTAAACAAGCCCGCTTGAGCAGGCCAATATCCGATCAGGTAACCAGTCAAATGAGTGAGAGGCACGCCATGCAATCCCAGCACTGCGAACAGCATGAGGCGCTTGTGGATGTCGGGGCGATGTCGATACCACAACCCCGCGGAAACTAACACGGGGAACGCCAAGAACCCAAGGAGCGGAGACAAGATATCCGCTGCGTTTTCAGCCTCCGACGATCCGGGGGGAGGAAATGCTCGTGTCACATCGAAACTCAGGTCGTAGCCGCGTCGCCCCATTTCTACAGTCGTGAGGAAGACGAGAGCGCTCATCACGACCGCGAGTCCAGGACCGACCCTTCCAAGGCGGCGATGAACGTCTACCCGGCTAGTCGCGACGAGCGTCGCCTGCGCGAGAAACAGCAGGAGCCAGGCGCTCGCGACAACTCCGTGCGCAATCACCAGCGGCGTGGGGGGTGCCTTCCGCCCGGATTGGTCGATGATCGATGGTCCGAAGCCAGCGACACTGACGAGGATCATGAACAGTCCAGCGCCGATATAGAACCAGCGTTTGACTCGATGGGGGCGCCCAGTCGCAACCGGAGCTATCACCGCCGTCGCTTGCTCTGTCATGGCGGGCACCTTTCGGAGGCTACGGACCAAAGGTAGAACGTCGGATGGGACCGACTCGCATGTCTCGACCGGCCCGGTGCGGCTCGCAGCATAACGTCGGGACACAGTTTCTGCCCACAGCCGCCAGGGTAGCTCCAAACGCCCATCCACCCAATGGTCCGAGTGGTGGCGAGCAGGCCTCGACCCTGCGCGTGCGCGTCGGCACTAGCCCGTGGTTAAAGCCAGGTTCCGCCCGACCGCAAGCGAGACGTCACCCGTCGCGGTCGAGACATGCGCGGAACGTGAAACAGGCGCGGTTGACCAGTGCCATCTCAGGAGCGACCAAAGAACACCGAGAAGCGTAAGAGCGCACTTCGCCGCCGCTAGCCGGCCCTGGAGTCCACGTGGCGTGCCTACGCCGATCAATTGACGCATGAGGAGCCCGAGATTGAAGCCGCCGACTTGGATCAACAAGCGCTTGCGGATGTTGGTGTGCCCACGCAGGAACACGCGACGCATGCCGCCGGTCTCGTGGAGATGCGCGAAGTGACGTTCCAGACGTTCACCGCGGAGGCGCAGCAGGCGTTGCCCGCGAGCGCCCCGAATGCGGCGGCGATTGCGAGAGACGGCGTCGCGCGCCGTGGGGGTCCTCTTCCAATTCCGACGACCCCGATCCGGTTCCGAGATGTAGGTGCGGACGCCCAGAGCTTCGAGATCGACCAGCGAATCGGTGCTGTGATAGCCCTTGTCGCCGACAACTTCTTGCAGACCGTCCCCATCGGGCAGCACCGTCTCAATTTGTTCGGCGGCCTCAATCAACGTCTCTCGACTGGTCGTCGTATCTCCTTCATCGGCGTCCTGCACGGTCACGCCCATGACCGCACCCGTCTCAAGGTCGACTGCATGCTCGGCTTGGTGTGCGAGATGCGTGCGGCCATCCTTCATCTTGGTGATCTTGGCGTCGGGGTCGTGCGGATGCGTCCAGTCGTCGTTCGAGCCATTCTTCTTTCGCTTGCGATCGAGGCGCGCCAAGTCCGCTCGTGTCGGCGTCTCGATGCCCGAGGCCTGGTCCAGCTTGGTCAGGAAGTCGTGCTAGCTCTCGCCCGTGTCGCGCCGTACGATGCTTCGCAGGGCGGCATTCGCTTCCAACGTCGTCGCGTCAATGCCGACCGTTTTCCCCTTGACCAATCCCGCGTCCGCGAGTCGTTGCAGGATCCACGTGAAGGCCGCTTCATGCGTCTCGACATCGATCAAACGGCGCGTCCGCGAAATCGTCGAATGGTCCGGCGGGCCCTCCGGAAGCACCAGGCCGAGAAACTCGCGCAACGCAAACGAATCAGCAGCGCGCCACGCGATCGCGCGCTCGGCGTCCAGCCCTTCGAAGTAGCCAATCAGCAGCAACCGAAAGTAGCGTCCTGGTGGCAGGCCCGGACGGCCAATGTCCTCGGCGTAGAATCGCTGACACAGACCCTCGACGTAGCCGTCGAAGTCGTGTTTGTCGAGAATCTGGTTCAGTCGCGTGTAGAACGGATGCGCAGCACTCCGCGGCAGATCTTGAGTCGCCACCCACATCGAAGTCTGCTTCGTGTGCCGGCGTCGTTTGCCCATCGCCATCGGCGACAGTGTAGTACGCGGGATCGGATAATCCTGGCGTCTTCGGTTGCGTGCGTGTCAATCCTTTCGGTTTCCGCGTGCAGCAGCACAGGCAAGGAGCGGGCGATGCAGACGACCGGCGAGCTCGAATACGAGGTTCGGGGCGACGGAGACCCCCTCCTGTTCATCCACGGCGCGTTCGACGAAGCTGCGCTCGTGCCCGTCCGGGACGCCCTGGACGGACATCGGCGCGTGCTGTACCACCGACGAGGGTACGGAAGCAGCGCCCCGCTCTCCGGGGGGTTGAGCTTCGAGCAGGAGGCGGACGATGCGTTGAACGTCCTCCGGCACGCCGGCCTCGCGAGTGCTCACGTGGTTGGCTTCTCGTCCGGGGGTGTCGTTGCGTTTGAATTGGCCGTGTCGTCCCCCGAGGCGGTCCGATCGCTCATCCTCCTGGAACCGCCCCTCCAGCTCCCGCCGACTGACCCGCCTACAGCGCCTCCAGCCTTCATCATGCAGGCGTTCGAGCGATACGGCGCGGGCGATGTCGAGGGCGCCACGGACCTGTTCTACCAAGGCATCTCCGGTCCCGAGTGGCGCAAGGTATTGACCTCCGCAGATCCCGCCGCACTCGATCGGGTTAGACGGCACGCCAAGATCTTCTTCGAGTTGGAGGGGAAGGCGGTGCTGGCGTATCCCTTCACCGAGGAGTCCGCGAAGGCGATCGCTCAGCCTGTGCTGTTTGTCGTAAGCGATCGCGGGGCGGCTCGTTCGGCGGCGCTGAGAGCGCAGTTCAAGTCATGGATGCCGCAGACTAAGGAGCTACTGGTAAAGGATGCCGACCACCTGTTGCCCCTGCAGCAACCGTTACAGATTGCCGAGGGAATCCAGCGCTTCCTGGCGCCCAGATGAGCATATCTGGCCCGACGTT
>Ga0075428_100002545_pt1 | contig 19834 bp, 14 predicted proteins | sample RhiMetdeltSRZDD2_FD_75291 | JGI IMG/M metagenome (GOLD analysis project Ga0075428, IMG submission 75291) | Populus rhizosphere microbial communities from Tennessee, USA - Rhizosphere MetaG P. deltoides SRZDD2 | ecosystem: Host-associated > Plants > Roots > Rhizosphere > Soil | place: USA... | reverse complement strand
CGGCGGGTCCGGAGCGCCTCCTCGATCACCTGCTCCAGGGACAGGTTGGCCCGGTCGATCAGCCCGATCGCCGCCGCGACCGCTGCCGTCGCGCCGCTGCCCCGCACCGGGACCAGGTCGACGAACCATGCCCCACCGGGGAAGCGGGCGGCCGCGCGGCCGGCGGCCTCGATCGCGAGCCGCGTCTTGCCGACGCCTCCGGGGCCGACGAAGTTGACCAGCCGCGCCGCCGCGAGCACCTCGTCGACCGTCGCCAGCTCCGCGCTCCGGCCGATGAAGCTGGTCAGCGCAGCAGGAGCACCCCGGAGGACCAACGGACCGGTCGGCCGCGGCTCCCGGCCGTCCTGGCCGTCGTGGGTGGCGTCGGCCTCGGCTTCCCCCCTGGTCAGCTCCTGGCCGTAGCGGGCCAGGGCCCGCCGGTCGGCCACCCCGAGCTTGCGGAGCAGCGAGGACACGTGGCTCTCGACGGTCCGGACCGAGATGTGCAGTCGCTGGCTGATCTCGGCGTTGGTCAGGTGCGCGGCGACCGCAGCCAGCACCTCCGACTCGCGCTGGGACACCGCCGTGGGCTCCGCCATCTCCCCATTCTCTCGCCTGGAGCGCTCGGTCGGACGGACAGCTCCCTGTCAGTCGGGTGGCGGGTCCTCCCGCAGCCAGACGGTGTGCTGCGAGTTCGGCACCTGGATCCCCGACCTGTCGAAGGCCTGCAGCAGGCGGCGGCGCAGCTCGCGGGTCACCCGGAACTGCTCGGCCGGGCGGGTCTTGACCACCAGCCGGACGTGGATCGCGTCGGCCGCGAGCTGCTCGATGCCCCACACCTCGGGCGGGTCGAGGATGGCGTCCTCCCACTCCGGGTCGGCCCGGAGGTGCTCGGCGGTCGCCTTGATCACCTCGATGGCCCGGTCGATGTCGGTGCCGTAGGCCACACTGACGTCCAGGAGGGCCCGGGCCCACTCCTGGGACTTGTTGGCCACCCGCTCGATGTTGCCGTTGGGGACGTGCCACAGGTTGCCCTGAACGTCACGCAGCCGGGTGGTGCGCAGGCTCAGCTCCTCGACGGTGCCGCTGGCCTCGCCGAGATCGACGATGTCGCCCACGCCGTACTGGTCCTCCACCAGGATGAAGAACCCCGACAGCAGGTCCTTCACCACGTTCTGGGCGCCGAAGCCGAGGGCGATGCCGGCGATGCCGGCGCTGGCGATCAACGGGCCGAGGTTGACGTCGAGCTCGCCGAGGATGGTGATGAGGGCGATGCTCCAGATCAGGGCGGTCGAGACCGAGCGCAGGACCTGCACCAACGACGTGCTGCGGGCGGCCGCACGGACCGAGTCGCCCAGCATGACCCGGGCCCCGAACCGCTCGATCGCCCGGCGCAGGAACCGGCTGGCCAGCCAGGCCAGGATCAGCACCAGGAGGATCCGGCCGACCGTGCCGACCAGGGCGTTGGCGAGGTCGGCGAGGCCCTCGTTGTGGGTGGCGTCGAGGACGGTGCGGCAGACCCAGGTCTGGTCCTCGTCGCAGGACGTGTAGAAGGCCGGGGCAGCCGTGGAGGCCGTCGAAGCGGTCAGCAGGGCCAGCATCGCTGCCCCAACCTAGTGGGGCCCGCCGGAGGGGCCAGCCGGCGGACGACGCCGCCGTCAGAACCAGGCCGGGAGGAGACGGGCTGAGGCCTCGGCCACCAGGACGATCGACACCACGAGAAGGGGTGCGCTCATCAGGTACCCCGAGCGGGGGCGGGTGCGGCGGTAGAGGAGCACCGCAGCGGCTCCGGCCGCGGCGTAGCCCAGGATGGCCAGCAGAGCCGGGGCCGCCGCGCTGCTGTCCCGCTCACGGCCGTCCTGGTCACCGGTGCGGCCCCCTTGGGGCGTGGGCTCGAAGGGCCGGCCCTCCAGCTCGGCCACCACCACGGTCGCCGGGTTGGTGGACGACGGCGCCGCCGAGCCCGACGTCACCAGCGTGAGCCGGTCGTCCTCGCTGGGGCCGAAGATCTCGGCGGCCCCCTGGGGCAGGCGACGCCGCCCCACGTCGCGGACCCGGTAGACCGATTGGCCCTGAGTCGTGATGACGCCGATCTCGTCACCCGGCTCCAGCTCGTCGAGCTGCGAGAACGGTCCGCCGAAGCCGGCCCGGCGGGCGACGATCGCGCTGTTGCCGGGCTGACCGGGACCAGCGGTGCCCGGGACGTGCCCTGGTCCCCGCCGGGTCTGCTGCGGGCCGACCCCCTCCACCACCACCTGGCGGAAGCGGATGGCGTCGATCTCCACGATCGCCACCGGATCGCCGGGCGTGGGCGCGTCGGTGACCGCCTCGACGCCGGGCAGCCCGAAGGCCTCGTTGGCCGTCTGCTGGATGTCGTCCCGGTACGAGTCGAGCAGGTGCCGCTGGTCGCGCTGCTCGAGCATCGGCCCCAGCCCGTACACCACCAGGCTGGCGCCGACCACCGTCACCAACACCCAGGCCACGCCGATCGCCGCCAGCCACGCGGGCGTGACCGTGACCCGCGGTGCCCGGTCCCGGCCGGCACCGGCCCGGGGCGCCGAGGCCCCAGCGGGCTCCGGCGGCCGGGCCTTGGTGTCGGCGGCTCCCGGATGCTCGGACGGTGACCCGGAGGGCGACGAGGACGGCGTCGCCGATGGCGACCCGGGCGGCGGTTGCGTCACGACGGCCATCAGCCGCCGGACCCTCGTCGCCCGCCGCGGCGTAGCCGCCGGGCGGTGGCTCCCGCCTGCCGGGGGAGGCGCCGGACGGAGGCGGGGACCGGATACCCGGCGGTGGCCAACGCCACTGCGGTGGTCAGCCCGGCGACCGCCAGCAAGGCCGCGGGCGGCATGAGCTGGTTGATGGCACGGATGCCCGACAGCCCCGGCAGGTCGACGCCGTCGTCCTGCGCGGCCTCCAGCGCCTCCGCCGCCGTCTCCGCCGTGGCCTCCTGGGTCGGCGTCGCCGAACCACCGTTGGCGCCGGAGCTGCCGGAGCCGGTGAACGGGCCCGACCCGAACTCCCCGCCCGGTCCCAGCGAGTTGCTCGGGATCACTCCGTTGCCGGGCGGAGTCGTCGGGGGTGGGTTCGTCGGGGGCGGGGGTGTTGCACACTCGTTCGGCGTGGCGCCCACCGCTTCCCGGGCGGTCGCCGCGGCGTCCCGCAGCTGGGGCGTCAGCGGCACCAAGCCGTCGCCCCCGGTCAGCTGGTCCTGGCCGTCGGTGGTCACGTAGTCCAGCCAGCCGTGCAACAGGTCCTCGGATCCGGTGCGAGCCGTGCAGTTGGCGTCGACCAGCGGCTCCGCCGGCGCCATGGCGTACTCCACGAAGGTCAGCGGGTAGCCGGCGGTGGCCTGGGGGTTGGGCAGCAAGGTGCCGTCCTCCTGGGCGACCATCTGCGGCACCGCGGCCGCCAGGGTCTCCGGCGTGGGAGTGATCCACTCGCCGGCGGCGTTGGGCATGGACACCACGGTCAGGCCCAGCGCGTTGGCGGTGGCCAGGTCGGTGAGCACGTAGAACGTCCCCTGGCTGTACCGCTGGCTGTAGGCCAGGCGGGCCAGGTCGGGCCGGCCGGTCTTCAAGCTCAGGAAGCTGGCGTCGTGGACCGGATCCGCGTGGTTGAAGTCGGACTCGACGCCCCGGTCACTGCCGTCGATGTTCGTCCACTGGTCGCCGGCGAGGGTGTCGAACTGCATGGTGGCGAAGAACGTCGTCGACTGCGCGCCGGTCAGGGCGACCGGCGCGCTGACGTTGCTGTTGAAGAGGTAGAGCGAGGCCGGGATCTCCGGGTTGTTGGCCAGCATCTCGTTGACGTACTGGTCGTTGAAGACCAGCGAGGCCTGGCTCTGGCCGAACAGGACCGCCGCCTCCTGGTTGGTGAGGCGGAACTGGGCGTGCGGCCGGGGAAGGTCCTGCGGCCAGGACCCATCGCCGACCGTGTAGCCGCCGCCGGCCGCGATCACCACGGCGTTGAGGCCGATCGGGACCGGCACCATCGGGCGCTCGGTCTCCGGCTGGAAGCCGGGCCGGTAACCGACGGCGCTGTAGCCCAGGTCGTAGTCGCCCGCCGCGAAGTGGCGCAGGGCGTCGCCTTCGGGCTGGAAGAACGAGGTGGTCGGAGGCGGGCTGCTGGCCCGGCCACAGAAGTCACGGGTCCAGGCCAGCCAGGCCTCCTGCAGGCGGTCGGGCATCGTCGAGGTGACCGCGTCTGCCGTCGAGCCCTCACATCCCGCGACCCCCTCCACCGGCCGGTAGCTCAGCTCCGGCCCGCCGCGGATGTACTCCACGGCATCGGCGCTGCCGGTCTGCACGAACAGGTCGTAGACCAGCCGGCAGGGGTTGGCCGGCCCGCAGGTGAGCGAGAAGTCGACCCCCGCCCGCCGCCAGTTCCCGGTGCCGACGCCGGGGCGGAGGATCGCGATGCCGCGCCGGCCCTGCTCGGCACCGCTGTCCGGGAAGCGGTAGAAGTGGTCGCTGTCCTGCGAGACGTCGGCCTCCTGGAGCCGGACCCCGAGCGGGACGCAGGTGCCGTCGCTGAAGTCGGCCTTCACGTACGAGTCGGCCCCCTGCAGCGCGCAGGTGTAGACGTCCGACCTCGTCCCCGGATGGACGATCGAGCCCGCCGAGGTGCGGAAGTTCACCTCGATCGTCTCGCCGCTGACCAGGTCGGTGGTCTTCGAGACCTCGACCGTGAACGGATCGGTGGCCTGGGCGGCCGAGGAGCCCGGGCTCCCGGCGACGCGCGGCACCACCAGGAGGGCCAGCGCGGTCGGGACCAGCAGCACGACCCAGCGGCGGCGCAGCAGCTGGCGACCTCGGGGGCGGCCAGGGGACATGGCGTAGCTCTCCTCCCAAGACAGCGACAAGGCTCAGCGATCGGACGTTCTCATGTCGGGGTGAACTCGAAGGCGGGCGGCGGCCCAACAGCAGGTGAACTGTCGGTGCGCGCGGTGCGCGGTGCCGCCGGCCCGGCAGGGACCAGACCGGCGGCACCGGTGTGCACTGCTCCTGTCCGGCGACGGCTGGGCGGACGACCGCTCAGCCGGCGCCGCTCATGTCACGGGGTGTAGAGCCGGCAGTGGGAGCCGGGCACGTTGTGGGTCGGGTCGGCGGCGTTGCCCAGCGGGCCGAAGCCGAAGTTGACCAGAGTGCTGTTCTTGTCGCCGTTGCACAACGGGCTGGTGATCGAGGGCGACGCCACGTTGTCGAAGCCCACGAAGCGCTTGGCCGCCGTGTAGCTGTTGGGCCCGGTCGAGTTGTCGATGACGTTGAACACGAACCGGACGCCGGGGTAGGCGGGAGTCGGGTCGACCAGGGTCACGTTGCCTTCGGCGATGGGGCCGTTGGGGTCGCCGCTGGTCGGGGTCCGAGGCTCGAAGACGCCGCCGACCTGGCGGACCGGCGACTCGAAGCCGAGGGTCGGGTCGGAGGAGTCGTCCAGGTCGAAGTAGATCTGGCCGAACCGGTCATCGGTGACCGTGCCCCGCGACATCGCGACCCAGTTGGCCACCGAGTAGGGGAAGACCGCGGTCTGCTCGTCGCTGTTGTTGTGGATCTGCAGCCCGGTGTTCTCCTGGCTGAGGGTGATCGGGCAGGTGTTGATGGTGGTCGGGTCGAACCCGAGCACGCCCTGGGCGAAGGCCCGGGTACCCGAGCCGGCCTGCGGCCAGTAGCGCTCGATCGCACCGGCGCTGCCGCCGAGTTGGCTGAAGTTGGTGATCGAGCAGTTGAAGATGCCCCGCACCTCGTTCAGCGTGATGTCGTGGTCGGCCGGGATGTGGGAGCTGGCCGTGGTGAAGCCCACCGCGTCGAGGGCGAAGGCGTAGTACTCGAACGACGCCAGGTCGGTCCCGGGAACCGTGCCGATGGCCCGCGGTGCGCCCGATGAGCGGGCGATGTCGATGCATCCGTCGCCGGCCTGTACCGACGCCGACAGGGCATCACGCCCGGCGCCGGAGCCGTTGGGCCGGACGACCTCGCCCGCGGCCGACGTCGGCGTCCGGTAGGTCCGGGTCGGACAGCTGGTGACACCATCGCTGGCGACCGTGTGACCCGGGTCGGGCGACGTCGCCGAGATCGCGAGCACGTTCTGGTTGCTGTCCGGGTCCGGGTTGTAGCCCGACGGGTCGTTGTTGTTGTACTGGGTGGCCAGCGCCGCCATGACGTCCTGCGTGGTGTCCGATCCCACCATGGCGATGGTCTGCGGGACACCGTCGTTGGTGCCGCACGCGGCCGCGAGCCCGGACATCGCCAGCAGCGCCATGGCGCCGCGCGCGAGGTTCCGACCGCGAGTGAGTGATGCCACGATTCCTCTCCTCCCTAAGGGCCGTCAGCCCCGAGTCGTGAACGCCCACCCCTGGGCGCCGGGGGGTGTTGTCGCGCACGAAGATGAACCAGAACTGCTGGTAGAAGCGGCCGTGCGACGAACGCTGGATGAAGCTCGGGAGTGTTCACCCCGAACGCAGCCGGTGTTCAGGCGGCGTTCGCCCGGCAGCCGTCGCTCCGCCACGAGCGGTTGCTTTGATACCGCCCGATGGGTACCAGTCCTGCGTCCCTGCGCGCCCGCACACCGCGGGAGGTCGCCGACGAGCCGACCCGGATCGACCGGCTCTTCGGGTACCTGACCAGCGCCGCCGGGGCGACCGTGCTGGTGCTGATGGTCCTGGTCGGTCTGTTCCTGCTGCTCCGGGCCCAGGACGCCTTCACGGCGATGGGCCACCGCTTCTTCACCACCGTCGAGTGGCGGCCCGACGCCGAGACACCCAGCTTCGGCGTCCGGGGCCTCATCACCGGAACGCTGCTGGTCGGCCTCATCGCCTTCACGATCGCGGTCCCGGTCGGGACCTGTGCCGGGCTGTTCATCACCGAGTTCGCCTCGCCCCGGTGGCGGAGCCTGCTGACGTCGCTGGTCGACCTGCTGGCGGCGATCCCGAGCCTGCTGTACGGCCTGTGGGGCCTGGTCTTCCTCCAGGACAAGATCGCACCGCTGTCGTCGTGGCTGGCCCGCCACCTCGACTGGTTCCCGCTGTTCCGGGTCAACGACGAGCCCGACTACGTCGGGACGATGTTCATCGCCGGGATGGTCGTGTCGCTGATGGTGATCCCGATCGTCGCCGCGATCACCCGGGAGGTCTTCTCGCAGACACCGCAGGGCGAGAAGGAGGCGGCGCTCGCGCTGGGCGGCACGCGCTGGGGGATGGTGCGCCGGGTCGTCATCCCCTACGGCCGGGGCGGGATCATCGGGGCCTCGATGCTCGGGCTGGGCCGGGCACTCGGCGAGACCATCGCCGTCTCGCTGCTGCTGCCCCAGGTCCCGGAGGAGACCATCCGGGTCCTGCAGCACGGCGGCGCGACGGTGTCGGGCTTCATCGTCCAGCGCGCCGGCGGTAGCGGCATCAACGTCTCCGGGCTGATGGGCGCCGGCCTGGTCCTGTTCGTCATGACCCTCACCACCAACCTGGTGGCGTCGCTGGTCATCGCCCGCAGCCGCTCCGGAGTGGGGGTCGAGGTCTGATGGCGGCTGCGCTGGGGACCACCGACCCCGTCGACACCGACGACGCCGGAGACACCCTGGAGCTGCCCGCGCCGGTGCGACGGGACACCCGGCCGAGCACGCCGCGGGCCCGGACACGGCGACGGCCGACCGAGCTGACCGGCATCGATCTCGCGACCCTGGCCGGTTGCGCCGCCAGCGCCGTGGCCCTCAGCTGGCTCATCTTCGCCCGGCTCACCGACGGCGTCGGCTGGTTCGGGTTCGTCGTAGCCGCCTACCTGACCTTCCTGGTGCTCTTCGCCCTGGTCACCATGGACCGGGTCGGCCCACTCGTGGCGGCGGACCGGGTGGCCACGGTGATCGTGTCGACGGGCGCGCTGCTGCTGATGGTCCCGCTGTTGTCGCTGATCGCCTACATCGTGTCGAAGGGCCTGCCGCACCTGCGGCCGGGGTTCTTCTTCCACGACCAGCGGGGCATCGAGCCGAGCGACCCGTCGACGGCCGGCGGTGCGTCGCACGCCATCCTCGGCAGCCTCGAGCAGGTCGCCCTGGCCCTGGCGTTCAGCGTGCCCCTCGGGCTGACCACGGCGGTGTTCCTGAACGAGACGCGCAGCCGGTTCCGGCGCCCCATCCGGATCCTGGTCGACGCGATGAGCGGCCTGCCGTCGATCGTGGCCGGCCTGTTCATCTATGCCGTCTTCATCATCCCCTACGCCGACTCGGTGAAGGTCCTGGGCTGGGAGGTCTTCGGGTACAACGGCCTGATGGCCAGCCTGGCGCTGGCCCTGGTCATGGTGCCCACCATCACCCGGACCTTCGAGGTCGTGCTGCGGCTGGTGCCCGACGGGCTCCGGGAGGCGAGCCTGGCGCTGGGGGCGTCCCGGGCCCGGACCGTGTGGTCGGTGGTCCTGCCGACGGCCCGCAGCGGCGCGACCACGGCCATCGTGCTCGGCATCGCGCGGGCGGTCGGCGAGACCGCGCCGCTGCTGTTCACCGCGTTCGGCGCCTCGCTGGTCAACTCCAACCCGGTCGACGAGCCGCAGGAGAGCCTGCCGCTGTTCGTGTACCGGAACATCCGCGAGGCCGATGCCAACGTCCGGGAGCGGGGCTTCATCGGCGCGACGGTGCTGCTGCTGATCGTGCTGAGCCTGTTCGCCCTGGCCCGGTTCATCGGACGGGACCGCACCCGCAAGCGCTCCCGTCGTCGCCGGGCCCGCGCGCCCCACATCGATGCCCGTCCTGCCGAGGAGAGCTACGCATGACCGATTTCGGCCCCTTGGGCCCGGTCGAGACCGAGGCGGCTCGCTACATCGCCGAGCTCGCGCGGGGTGAGCTCGCGCCACCGATCGAGGAGGTGCCGCCGGCGGGCCCGGCCCGTCATGCCGGTCCTACCGCGCTCGCCGAGCCCGTGCCGTTCGGGCCACCCGAGCCCGCGACCGCTGTGGCTCCCGCCCTGCCGGCGCCGCGGCGACCGGGGGTGGTCCTCACCGGCGGCCCGCCCCCCGGCGCCGCGGCGGTCGAGACCCGGGACGCCTGCGCGTGGTTCGGCGATCACCTGGTCCTCGAGGACGTGAACCTCACCATGCCGACCGGACAGGTCACCGCGCTCATCGGGCCGTCGGGGTGCGGCAAGTCGACCTTCCTCCGCCTGCTCAACCGGATGCACGAGCTGGTCCCCGGAGCGAGCCTGGCCGGTGAGGTCCTGCTCGACGGCGAGGACGTCTACCGCTACGGCATGCGCGCCCAGCAGGTCCGGCTGCGGATCGGCATGGTGTTCCAGAAGCCGAACCCCTTCCCGGCCATGACCGTGCGCGACAACGTGCTGTCGGGGCTGAAGCTGGCCCGCATCCGTTGCTCGGACCCGAACGCGCTGGTCGAGCAGTCGCTGCAGCGCGCCAGCCTGTGGCGGGAGGTCCGCGACCGGTTGGGCGACCCCGGCGGAGGCCTGTCGGGCGGGCAGCAGCAGCGGCTGTGCATCGCCCGGGCCCTGGCCGTGCAGCCCAACGTGCTGCTGATGGACGAGCCGTGCTCCGCGCTCGACCCGACCTCCACCCGGCGGATCGAGGAGACCATCGCCGAGCTGCGGGACGTGGTCACGGTGATCATCGTGACCCACAACATGCAACAGGCCCACCGGGTGTCGGACCGGTGCGCCTTCTTCCTGGCAGCCGAGAACGAGCCGGGCCGGGTGATCGAGTGGGGGTCGACGACCAAGATGTTCGAGGACCCCGACGACGAACGCACCCTGGCCTACGTCGAGGGCAGGTTCGGCTGATGGGGGCGGCCCTCGGCACGAGGACACCGAGGTCGAGCGGGCGCCGCTGGGGACGTCCGCTCGTCGTGTGTGCGGCGGTGGTCGGCATCCTCTGCTCCGGGCTGGCCCCCGCCGCCGAGGGATCCCCCACCCAGGCAGGCTCCCGGGTCCTCGGCGTGGGCTCGACCTACGTCGGGTTGGCCATGCAGCAGTGGGTGTCCGACGCGCAGGTCCGCGGCATCGCGGTCAACTACACCCCCACCGGCTCGCCCGACGGGCTGAACCGGTTCAACGCCCGCACGGTGGACTTCGCTGGCACCGAGGCCGAGTTCTCGTCACTCGGGCTGTCGGACACCGTGAACCGGGGCTACCAGTACATCCCCGACATCGCCGGTGCGGTGGCGATCATGTACAACGTCAACGACGCCGCGGGCCGCTCGGTCGACTACCTGCACCTGTCCCGCTCGACGGTGGCCCGGATCTTCATGGGCGACATCACCCACTGGGACGACCCGGCGATCACGGCCGACAACGCCGCGGCGAACCTGCGACTGCCGCACCAGCCCATCAAGGTCGTCTACCGGTCGTCGCAGTCGGGCACCACGGCGCTGTTCTACGACTTCGTCGCCAACATGGAGCCCCAGCGCTACCAGGCCTTCGTGGCGCGCAACCGGCTGCCCACCAACCACCGGATCATCGAGCTGCCCAGCGACTTCGCGCCCCTCACCCACGGCGTCAACGACTCGGCCGGCATGGCGCAGTTCGTGGCCGGCGGGAGCGGCCTGTGGTCGATCGGGTACGACGAGTTCGGCTACGCGCTGTCATTCGGCGCGAACGCGGCCTGGGTCCAGAACGCCGCCGGCCGGTGGGTGCTGCCCTACGCCGAGAACATCTCCGCCGCGCTCGAGCGGGCCACGTTGCGGCCGGACCTGAGCCAGGAGCTGTCCGGCGTGTACAGCAGCCCCAACCCGCTCGCCTACCCGATCTCCGCCTACAGCTACGTCGTCACCCAGTGCGCACCGGCCGGCGACCGTGCCACCTGCAAGGGCAACTACAGCGACCGGGGCATCTCCACCACGCTCACAGCGTTCCTGGACTACATCGCCTGCGACGGCCAGGTGCCGGCGGCGAGCATGGGCTACTCACCGCTGCCGCCCAACCTGTCCCAGGAGATCATCAACTCCATCGGCCGGATGAACGGCACCGGCCCGCCACGGCAGCTCAGCGCGGCCAACTGCTCCAACCCCCGCTTCCACGGCTCGCTCGGGTCGGGTGCGGCGGCGCCGCCCGACCCGTTCGAGAACGTCCCGGAGACCGGGCCGGGCACCAACGGCGGTGGTGGCGGCGGTGGGGGTGGCGGCGGAGGAGGAGGCGGTGGCGGTTCGGGCAGTGGACCGTGCCCGTCGACCACCACCACCAGCACCAGTTCCACCACCACCACCACGACCACCGACCCCTGCGCGACGGCGACGACCGAGGGGAACCTGGTCGGTGGGGTGCTCGGCGTGGCCGGTGGTTCGAGCGACTGGCGGGACGCCGACCCGACCGCCTACCACGGCCGGAACCCGGCCGGGCTGAGTCGGTGGCCGATGGTGGCGCTGCTGGGCGTCCTGGCCCTCCCGCCGGTCGTGGGCTCCCTCCGGTCCCGGCGACGACGGCGCGGGGCCGGCGCGCTCTGACGGGCCGCGGATCAGGCCGGTTCGAGGGCGACCTCGGTGAGGTCGCCGGTGTCGACGTCGTAGACGAAGCCCCGGACGTAGTGCCGGGCGGGCAGCCAGACGCAACCCCGTACCTGCTCCAGCGACTGCCGCACCGATGCCTCCAGGTCGTCGAAGCCCCCGAAGGTGAACGGCGGCGCCTGGCCGGTCTCGGCGGTCACCCGGCCGAGCAGGTCGGCGTCCCGGAGGCCATAGAGGCCGCAGTTGGTGTGCTGCACCACCATCACCTCCTCGGTTCCCAGACTCCGCTGCGACAGCACCAACGACCGGAGCACGTCCTCCGTGACCAGCCCACCGGCGTTGCGGAGCATGTGGACGTCACCCAGCTGCAAGCCCAGGGTCTGGAACAGGTCGATCCGGGCGTCCATGCAGGTGACGACCGCGACCCGCAGGCGGGGGCGAGGGCTCAGGACCTCCGGCGGGACGAAGCGCCGCAGGGACGCCGCGTGCCGGGCCAGTAGCTCGTCGATGGCGGCCATGCCTCGAAAGCTAACGGCGCCGCCCCCTCGGCCCGCTCGGCACGCGAGTCAGCGGCCGACGGTGTCGAAGAAACCGGTCAGGTCGTCGACCATCCGGTTGAAGGAGGCCGCCGCGAACAGCACCGGCTGGTAACGGGTGATGTCGTAGTCGAGCGTGCCCATCTGCTCGATGTCCCAGGGACGGATCTCGGCCCGGCGGTAGACGTCGATCTCGCCGTAGGACGACAGGAGCCCGGCGCCGTAGGCCTTCAGCTCACCGTCCTCGTGGACCACCCCGAACTCCAGGGTGAACCAGAACACCTTGGAGAAGAACTGCATGTCGGCGTCGCTCACCGCCCGGACCGACGCGTGGCCGGCCGACTCGTAGAGATCGGCCAGGACCGGATTGGCCAGCATGTTGGCGTGGCCGATGATCTCGTGCACCACATCGGGCTCGGGCGTGTAGAACGGCACCGAGTGGTGGCGGATGTACTGCGTGGACAGGAAGGTCCGCCGGGCGAGCGCTCCGTAGAACACCCGGGTGGGCACCAGCCCGGGCACCGGCTCCAGGTGGAAGCCGCTCAGGGCGTGGACCCGCTCGTCGACCTCCCGCAGCTGTGGAACCCGATCGCTCGGCAGGGTCAGGGCTGCCGTGCCCTCCAGGTAGGCCCGGCAGGCGTAGGTCCGATGCTTCGCCGCCAACTCTCCGGACACCACCCGCCAGACGTCGTCCTCCTCCGGCGAGTAGTGGACGTCGGGGATCGGATCACCGCTGCGGTAGGCCGCTCCGGTCTCGGCGATGACGTCGCGCCGGGCCCGGTAATCGGGATCCGAGACCCCCGGGTGGTCGCCGGGCAGCTCGACGCGCTGCCCGACGGCGTACGGGGTGCTCGAGCTCACGACGACCTGTCGACCATGTCCCGCATGGTCGCGACATCGTCGAGATCACCAAGCCGTCCGACCAGGCCGGCCAACACCACGACGATGGCCACCACTGCCAGGCTGATGAGCAGAATCTCCATCACGGGGACACCTCCGCTTGTCGCTCCCACCAGCGCTCGCTCCACTGGTCCTGTCCGGTCGGGGATCGACAACGACCCAGGGGGACGGCCGTTGTCAGCTGAACTCACGACGCCGTCCAGCGCCGCTTCGTTCCCCCAAACTTTCTTGATCCGCCGACATTGCTGCTGGTTTTCACCTGTCCGACCGGTGTTTGGCCGAATCCGCAAGCCAATCGCTCCTGCTGAACCCGGTGGCACACCGTTACCCCCTGTCCCTTCGCGTCTACCCCTTGTAACCCAACCGAAACGAGGACGACGCGTGGCGTGAGCAGTGGAGTCGCGTCCACGACAGACCGGGGCGGCAACGGACGGCTATTGCTGGAGGACCCGCCGCGCCCCCGTGACGATGTCGTCGACCTGGGGCAGGATCGCCCACTCCAGCGTCGGCTCGTAGGCGACGTGACAGTTCTCGGCCGCGACCCGGGCCACCGGCGCGTCGAGCTCCCAGAACAGCTCGTCCGCGATCCAGGCCGAGATCTCGGCCCCGAACCCGCTGCGCTCGACGTCCTCGTGGACCACCATCACGCGGGAGGTCGCGCTCACCGACTCGGCCACCATCTCCTGGTCCCACGGGACCAGGGTTCGCAGGTCGATGATCTCGACCGAGACCCCGTCCCGCTCCATGCGCTCGGCGGCTTGCAGCGATTTGTAGACCGTCGCACCCCAGGTGACGATGGTCAGATCGGTGCCCCGGGCGGCGTACCGTCCCCGGCCGAAGGGCACGACGAACGACTCCGGCGGGTAGGGCTCCCTGGTGTAGGGCTGCCGCAGCAGGTGCTTGTGCTCGAGGAACAGGACGGGATCCTCGCAGCGGTAGGCGGCCCTCAGGAGGCCCACGGCGTCGGCCGCACGGGAGGGGAAGGCGACCAGCAGTCCCGGGATGTGGGTGAAGATCGACTCGCCGCACTGGCTGTGCCAGATCGAGCCGCCGGTGAGGTAGCCGCCGATCGGTACCCGGATCACGGTGGGGCAGGTCCAGACTCCGTTGGAGCGCCAGCGGATGGTCGCCGCCTCGCTCTTGATCTGGGTCATGGCGGGATAGATGTAGTCCATGAACTGGATCTCCGGCGTCGGCCGGAGGCCCCGCAGCGCCTGCCCGACGGCGCGGCCGATGATGTTCGACTCGGACAGCGGGGTGTTGTAGCAGCGGGCCCGCCCGTAGGACCGCTGCAACCCGTGGGTGGTGCCGAACACGCCGCCCTTGCCCTCGACCTCGGCCAGCACGGCCTCCCGGGCGTCGGCGACATCCTCGCCGAACACCCGGATCCGCTCGTCGGTCTCCATGACCTCGTGCAGCGCCCGCCGGACGGCTTCGCCCAGCGCGACGTCGTCGCCACCACCGGCGTCGCTGCCCGGAGGCTCACCGGGATCAGGGAGGTCGGGCAGGACGACGACGTTGTCGAGCACCGTCTTGGGATCGGGCCGCCGGGCGGCCAGGGCCTCCTTCGCGGCATCGGCCACGATCCGCCGGGCCTCCTCGCGGATCTCGACGGCCTCGTCCGGGGTGATCACCCCCCGCTCGACCAGCCCCCGCTCCATGCCGTCGATGGGATCGTGCTCCAGCTCCCACTCGATCTCCTGGGGCAGCCGGTACTTGCTCTGGGTGTCGGCCGCAGAGTGCGAGTAGGGGCGGGTGACACGGGCGTGGACCAGCGCCGGCCCCACGCCGGCCCGTATGTGGCTGACGACGTTCGGCATCAGCTCGCGGACCGCGAAGTAGTCCGTGCCGTCGACGCTCTCCACCAGGAGCCCCGCGAACCCCGCGACCAGCTCGTGGATCGGCGCCGGCGCCTGCTCGGACGCCGGGACCGAGATGGCGTAGCCGTTGTCGGCCACGATGTAGAGCACCGGCAGGTGCTCCACACAGGCGGTGTTGAGGCTCTCCCAGAACTCGCCCTCGGAGCACGCCCCCTCGCCGAGGCTGACGTAGGTCAACTCGTCGCCGTAGGCCGGCAGGCCGAGCTCGGGACGCCGGACGATGTAGCGGCCGGCCTCGGCGCAGCCCACCGCAGGGATGCACTGGCTGCCGGTCGGGCTGGACTGGGTGACCACGTTGAAGGGCCGGTAGCCCCAGTGGGCAGGCATCTGGCGACCGCCCGAGGCAGGGTCGTCGGCCGACCCCACCGCCTGGAGCAGCAGCTGGGTGGCGTTCATCCCCAGCCCCAGCATCAGCGAGGCATCGCGGTAGTAGGGGAAGAACCAGTCGTAGCCCGCCCGGAGCTCATGGGCCAGCGCCAGGTAGAGCGCCTCGTGGCCCGCCCCGGAGATCTGGAAGAACACCCGGCTCTGCTTCTGGAGCGCGATCTCGCGGTCGTCGATCGCGCGGGAGATGCAGGCCAGCAGCAGATCGTGGCGCAGCTCGTCGGCCGGGTAGCTGGTGTCGTGAGAGTCGTTGGAGGCCTTGCTCTTCCGGCGGGACTTGGCGCCGGCGGTCCGTGGTTCGCTCTTCGCACCCATCGCAACCCCTCGTCTACATCCTGATCCTTGCCCTCTTGTGTACCTTCTTCCGCCGATCTCGAGCGGAATGACTCGTCATTGGCATCCTGCCAGCGCGGATTGCCCCCGTCATGGCATACATGTCCCCCATCGGTGCCATCTCACCGTGACGTGGCGGGCCTCGGGACTCTAGGGCCGCGGCACGCCCGCGAGGATCCGCCGCCGCCAACTGGTCGGGCCTGGGGGGAGCCAGGCCCGACCCAGCTATGCGGCGACTCAGACGTTGCGGCGGTAGCGGCCCCCCACCTCGAACAGCGCTTGGGTGATCTCGCCGAGCGTGCAGCAGCGCACGGCGTCCATGAGCACCTCGAACAGGTTCCCGCCGTCGAGGGCGGTCCGGCGGAGGCGGTCGAGCATCGCCGGCCGTTGGTCGGCGTGGCGGGCCTGGAACGCCCGGCGGCGCTCGAGGCAGCGCAGCTTCTCCTCGTCGGTGGAGCGCGCCAGCTCGAGCGTGGCCGCCGGGCGTTCGTTCCCCGCGGTGCCCGGGTCACGATCGACAGGAACGAAGGTGTTGACGCCGACCAGCGGTAGCGAACCGTCGTGCTTGCGCTGCTCGTAGAGCAGCGACTCGTCCTGGATCCGGCCCCGCTGGTAGCCGGTCTCCATGGCGCCGAGGACCCCGCCCCGCTCGGCGAGGCGCTCGAACTCCTCGAGGACGGCGGCCTCGACCGCCTCGGTGAGCCACTCGATCAGGAAGCTGCCCTGGTTGGGGTTCTGGTTGTACGCCAGACCCCACTCGCTGTCGACGATCATCTGGATGGCCATGGCCCGCCGCACCGACGCCGCGGTGGGGGTGGTGATGGCCTCGTCGAAGGCGTTGGTGTGCAGGCTGTTGCAGTTGTCGTAGATGGCGGCCAGCGCCTGCAGCGTGGTGCGGATGTCGTTGAACGCCATCTCTTGGGCGTGCAGCGACCGGCCCGAGGTCTGGATGTGGTACTTCAGCTTCTGGCTGCGCTCGTTCGCCCCGTAGCGGTCGCGGAGCACGACGGCCCAGATCCGGCGGGCCACCCGGCCCAGCACCGAGTACTCGGGGTCCATCCCGCTGGAGAAGAAGAACGACAGGTTCGGCGCGAAGTCGTCGATGGCCATGCCCCGGGCCACGTAGGCCTCGACGTAGGTGAAGGCGTTGGCCAGGGTGAAGGCCAGCTGTGAGAGGGGGTTCGCGCCGGCCTCGGCGATGTGGTAGCCGGAGATCGACACCGAGTAGAAGTTCCGGACCTGGTGCGCGACGAACCACTCGGCGACGTCGGCCATCATCCGCAGGGCGAACTCGGTGGAGAAGATGCAGGTGTTCTGGCCCTGGTCCTCCTTGAGGATGTCGGCCTGGACCGTGCCCCGCACCGTGCTGACCACCCAGGCCCGGATCTCGTCGGCCTCCGCATCGGTCGGCGGGCGTCCGTGCTCGGCCGTGAAGGCCCTGAGGCGCTGGTCGATGGCCGTGTTGAAGAACATGGCCAGGATGGCCGGCGCCGGCCCGTTGATGGTCATCGAGACCGAGGTCGTCGGATCGCACAGGTCGAAGCCCTCGTAGAGGGTGGCCATGTCGTCGAGCGTCGCGATCGACACCCCGGAGTTGCCGACCTTGCCGTAGATGTCCGGCCGCTCGTCGGGGTCGAACCCGTACAGCGTCACCGAGTCGAAGGCCGTCGACAGCCGGGTGGCCGGTTGGCCGTGGGCCAGGAGGTGGAACCGGCGGTTGGTGCGAGCGGCCTCGCCCTCGCCCGCGAACATCCGGGTCGGACGTTCGGCCTCGTGCTTGAACGGGAACACCCCGGCGGTGAAGGGGAAGTAGCCGGGCAGGTTCTCGGACCGGAGCCAGCGGAGCAGCTCGCCGTCGTCCGCGAAGCGGGGCAGCACCACCTTGGGAACCGGCGTCCCGGCCAGCGACTCGTGGTGCAGGCGGGTGCGCAGGGTCTGGCCCCGCACGGTGACGACGTACTCCTCGCCGGTGTAGTCCTCGACCACGGCCGGCCAGGCGTCGAGCAGGGCCTGCGAGTGGCTGTCCAGCGCGCTGTCCGCCTGCTCGATCAGCCCGTCGACGTCGTCCGTCCCCCGGTCGGCTTGCACGAGCGCCTCGCGGGTCCGCCGGAGGGCCTGGGCATGGCGGGCCCGCTCGACCTGCTCGTCGGTGACCCGGTGGTAGTCGCGCACCGTCTCGGCCACCTCGGCCAGGTGCCGAGACCGGGCCGGCGGCACCACGGTGGTGATGCCGGTCGGGACCTTGGTGTCCGCCGGGGCCAGCGCACCGCCCTGGTCGGCGGGGAGGCCGTGCTCGACGAGCTGGGTGCGCAGGTGCTGGTAGAGGGCGGTGACGCCGTCGTCGTTGAAGCGGGCCGCGATGGTGCCGAACACCGGCAGCTCGTCCAGCGGCGTCCCGAAGGTCACGTGGTTGCGCTGGTACTGGCGGCGGACGTCGCGCAGCGCGTCCTCGGCGCCCCGGCGGTCGAACTTGTTGATGGCGACGGCATCGGCGAAGTCGAGCATGTCGATCTTCTCGAGCTGGCTCGGCGCGCCGAACTCGGGGGTCATGACGTAGAGCGAGACATCCGCCAGCCCGACCACGCCCACGTCGCCCTGGCCGATGCCGGGCGTCTCGACCAGCACCAGGTCGGCGCCGGCGGCCTTGCAGGCCGCGATGACGTCGGGCAGGTGCTCGGGAACCTCCCGTGCACCCCGGGTGGCCAGCGACCGCATGTACACCTGCGGGTGGTCGATGGCGTTCATGCGGATGCGGTCGCCCAGCAACGCGCCGCCGGCGCGGCGCCGGGTGGGATCCACCGCGATCACGGCGAGGCGGAGCTTGTCCTCGTAGTCGAGGCGGAACCGCCGCACCAGCTCGTCGGTCAGCGACGACTTGCCGGATCCGCCGGTGCCGGTGATGCCGAGGACCGGAACCGTCCGTTGCTCGGCCGCCTGGCGCAGCTGGGCCAGGAGGTCGGCCCACGGGTCCTCGGAGCCGCTCGGGCTGTTCGAGCCGTCCGGGCTGTTCGAGCCGTCCGGGCTGTTCGGGCGGTTCGAGCCGTGCATGCCGTGCGGGCGGGCCTCGATGCCGGTGATGGCCCGGGCCAGCGCCCGAGGATCGCCGGCCATGATCGCCTCGGCGCTCGGGGGTGGCGTGGCTGCCAGGTCGACGTCGCAGGCCTCGATGATGGTGTTGACCATCCGCTCCAGCCCCAGCTGCTGGCCGTCGGCGGGCGAGAAGATGCGGGTGACGCCATAGGCCTGGAGCTCGGCGATCTCGTCGGGGACGATGACCCCGCCTCCTCCACCGAAGACCTTGATGTCGGGCCGGCCCTCGTCGCGCAGCCGGTCGACCAGGTAGCGGAAGTACTCCAGGTGACCGCCCTGGTAGGAGCTGATGGCCACACCCTGGACGTCCTCGTCGACCGCGGCCCGCACGACCTCGTCGACCGAGCGGTTGTGACCCAGGTGGATGACCTCCGCGCCTTGGGCCTGGAGGAGGCGGCGCATGACGTTGATCGCGGCGTCATGGCCGTCGAAGAGGCTGGCCGCGCTGACGAGCCGCACCGGATGGACCGGACGGTGGAGCGGGAGTGCGCGATCGGTACCTGCGGCCGCAACCCCCCCAGCGGCACCCGGTTCCGCCATGCCGGCACGATACTCGGATCTCCGAGAATCTGGCTACCTAGCATCGGGGGTCCGACTAAGGGAGTTCCAACCGTCGCGTGCCGCCTAACATCGGCGCCAGTGAACTACCGCCCCCTGGAGTTCGACGCGATCGCCGAAGCACGCCGCCAGTGGGAATCGCGTGGCTGGCCGGCGCCGGAGGCCATGGCCGCGGTGACCTCGATCATGCGGGTGCAGCAGATCATCCTGGCTCGGGTCGACCTGGCTCTCCGGCCCCTCGACCTGAGCTTCGCCCGCTACGAGGCGCTGGTGCTGCTGTACTTCAGCCGCCAGGGTTCGCTGCCGCTGGGGAAGATGGGCGACCGCCTGATGCTCCACCCCACCAGCGTCACCAACATCATCGACCGGCTCGAGCAGCAGGGGATGGTCCGGCGGCTGCGGCATCCGACCGACCGCCGCATCGCGCTCGCCGAGATCACCGACGAAGGGCGGCGGGTGGTCGAGGCGGCCACCAAGGTGACGGCGGGCGACATCGATCTGGGCATCGGTGGGCTATCCGCCGGTCAGCTGGATCAGCTGACCGAGCTGCTGCGCAAGGTGCGGATCGACGCCGGCGACTTCCCCGAGGAGCCCTGAGCCGCGGGGGGTCTCCCACCCGGGCGGCTTGACAGGCTGGTGGGTGTTAGGCTTACCTAACACCCATGGGTGACGAGGGGGAGCACGAGCACGTCTGTCCGCTGGGGTGGCTGGTCCAGGACGTCGGACGCTTCCTGACCGACCCCGGCGCCG
>Ga0075428_100002540_pt1 | contig 19846 bp, 21 predicted proteins | sample RhiMetdeltSRZDD2_FD_75291 | JGI IMG/M metagenome (GOLD analysis project Ga0075428, IMG submission 75291) | Populus rhizosphere microbial communities from Tennessee, USA - Rhizosphere MetaG P. deltoides SRZDD2 | ecosystem: Host-associated > Plants > Roots > Rhizosphere > Soil | place: USA... | reverse complement strand
GCATCCGTGGGCCTGGGACTGGTCGCAGGCCCCGGTCTTCGATCTCGTACGCGACGGGCCGCTGCTCGCGGCCCTGCGCGCGCGGCTCACCGTGGGCGGGGCTCCGCCCCAGGAATCGGCTCCGGATCCGTGAGGACCGTCGAGTATTGGCGCGGACCTCGGGCGCCGGGGGTGGAAATCTGCGCAGAGCCCGCTAGTCTCTAGCCATGGTCCCCCGATCCTGGCTGGTGCTGGCCTGCGTCGCGCTCGCGGCGGGCCCGGCCGTGGGCGAGGTTTACCGTTACAAGGACAAGAGCGGCCAGTGGGTGTACGCGGACCGCCAGCCGGACGCGGTCCCCGCTGAGTCGCTGCAGCTCAAGTCGGGCGGCGCCACGCCCAAGATCGCGGTCGAGCCGCGCAAGACGCCCGAGGGCATCTCGATCGTGGCGGTCAACGAGTGCCGCTGCAGCGTCGAGTTCGGATTGCGGGTCGGCAAGATGAGCAATGCGCAGATGGTTCGCGCGACCGTCGGTCCGCGCTCGGAGCAGCTGCTGCTTGCGCTCCCGCCGCCCGCGGGCAAGGCGCAGATCCCCTTCGACTTCGGCTACGTGATCGGCGTGCCCGGGGCCGAGCACGCCCCCAAGGGCCCCTATCGCGCGCCGTTCGCCAACGCGCGCTCGTTCACGGTGAGCCAGGCTCCGCCGGATCAATTCACGCATATCGATCCGGCGAGCCGCTACGCCATCGACTTCGCGATGCCCGAAGGCAGCGCCATCCACGCGGCACGAGAGGGTGTTGTGATCAACGTCGCGCACAGCTTCTATCGCGGCGGTCTCGCGCCGTCGAACCAGGACGAGGCGAACTTCGTCCAGATCATGCACGACGACGGCACGAATGCCATCTACGCGCATCTGCAGATGGACTCGATCCGCGTCCAGCCGGGGCAGCGCGTCGCGCGCGGCGAATACATCGCCAACTCCGGCAACACCGGCTTCACGAGCGGACCGCACCTGCACTTCGTCGTGCTGCGCAACGCCGGGATGCGCAGCGTTTCGGTGCCCGTGAATTTTTCCGGGCCCGGCCGCGAGGTCGTCGTGCCGCGCACCGGCGATCTGCTTACCGCGTACTGACCGCGAACCCACGCAAGCCTTCGGGCTAGAATCGCGGCCGAGTGTCCCGGGCCGCGCGTGGAGGTGCGGTGCGCTTCGAAAACAAAGTCGCGATCGTGACCGGCTCGGCCGGCGGCATCGGTGAAGCCTACGTCCGGGCTCTCGCGCGCGAGGGCGCAGCGGTCGTGGTCGCGGACATAGACGAGTCGCGCGGCCGGGCCATCGCGACCGACATCGCGAGCCGCGGAGGGCGCTCGCTATTCGTCCGGACCGACGTGAGCTCGGTCGAGTCCGCCGGCGCCTTGGCGGAGGCGACGATGGAGGCCTTTGGCCGCCTCGATTACCTGGTGAACAACGCTGCGCTCTTCGCCGGCATGCGTCTCGACCCGCTAGTCGCCGTCGACCTGGACTATTACCAGCGCTTCATGAACATCAACATGAACGGCGCGCTCATCATGACGCGCGCGGTGCTGCCGCACATGCAGCGGCAGGGCGGGGCGATCGTCAACCAGACATCGACCGCGGCGCACATGGCCTATGGCATGTACAGCGTGGCCAAGTACGGCCTCAACGGCCTCACGTTCGCGCTGGCACGCGAGCTCGGCCCGCTCGGTATCCGCATCAACGGCATCGCACCGGGCCCGACCGACACGCCGGCGCTGCACGGCAACGCCACCGACGCCCAGCTCGCAGCGATCCTGGCAACCATGCCGATCGCGCGGCTCGGTACACCCGACGACCTCACCGGGGCCATGCTGTTCCTGCTCTCCGACGAGGCACGGTGGGTGACGGGCCACGTGCTGAACGTCGACGGCGGCCAGTGGATGCGCACCTGAGTCCGCCGATGGTCGAACGCGCGGCCTCGGACATTCTCGTCGACGGAGTGCTGCGGCCGGCGGCGGGCGGCCGCCGCTACGACAACATCGGACCGGCGACCGGCACGACGATCGGCCAGGCTGCGGACGCGGGTGCCTCCGATATGGATGCCGCGATCGCCGCGGCGCGTCGCGTCTTCGACGAGGGCACGTGGGCTCGCGATCGCGAGCTGCGCGTGCATTGTCTCTCGCAGCTTCGCGACGAGCTGCGCCGGCGCGCGGACGAAGCGCGGACGGGCATCGCCGCGGAAACCGGGGCGCCGCTCGGGCTGACCTACGGCTATCAGCTCGACCTGCCGATCCGCTTCATGGACTGGACCATCGCGCTGACGCGCGATCACGCGTTCGAGCGCGATCTGGGCGTGACTAACGCCATGGGGATGCCGACGCGGCGTCTCGTATGGAAGGAAGCGGCCGGCGTCGTCGGGGCGATCACCCCGTGGAACGCGCCGGTGCAGATCAATCTCGCGAAGTGCGTGGCGGCGCTGGGAGCGGGCTGCACCGTGATCCTCAAGGCGGCGCCGGACACGCCCTGGTCTGCGGTGCTGATCGCCGAGGCGGCGGCGGCGACCGACCTGCCGCCCGGAACACTGAACGTCGTCACCGGCAGCGACAAGACCGCGCTCGGTGCGCAGCTGGTCGAGGATCCGCGTGTCGATGTGATCTCGTTCACCGGGTCGACCGCGACGGGCAGGCGCATCATGGCCGCGGCCGCGGCGGGTCTAAAACGGGTATTTCTCGAGCTCGGCGGCAAGTCCGCGAACATCCTGCTCGACGATGCGGACTTCGGCCAGGCGCTCTGGAGCGGGCTCGCGGTCTGCTACCACGCCGGGCAAGGCTGCAGCATCCCGACCCGGATGCTGGTGCCACGCGCGCGGGTGGAGGAGGCCGTCGCGACGCTCAAGTCGGTGTTCGAGGGTCTGCCGTACGGCGATCCCTCGAGCCGCGAGCAGATCCTGGGGCCCCTGATCTCGCAGGCGCAGCGCGAGCGCGTACTCGGCTACGTGGAGATCGGGCGGCGAGAGGGCGCGCGGCTCGTCACCGGGGGGCGGGTTCCGCCGCGGCTTCCGCACGGGTTCTACGTCGAGCCGACGCTCTTCAGCGAGGTCGACAACCGCATGCGAATCGCGCAGGAGGAAATCTTTGGCCCGGTACTCGCCGTGATCGCGCACGACGGCGACGAAGATGCGGTGCGGATTGCGAACGACTCGATGTACGGCCTCGCGGGCGCCGTGCACTCGGGCGACGGCGAGCGGGCGCTCGCGGTCGCACGGAGGCTTCGTGCCGGCACGGTGAACGTCAACACGGGTAACGCATTCGACGCGGACGCGCCCTTCGGGGGCTACCGACAGAGCGGCATCGGCCGCGAGATGGGCATCGAGGGCTTCGAGGAGTACCTGCAGACCAAGACCGTGGGTCTGCCCGCATGAGCGGCACGCTCGCCGGAAGGGTCGTGATCGTCACGGGCGGCTCGCGCAACATCGGGCTGGCCGCCGCGGCGGGTCTCGCGCGCCGCGGCGCACGCGTTGCGATCCTGGGCCGCGACGAAGCCTCGCTCAGTGCAGCGCACCAGCGCCTCGGCGAGGGGGCCTTGCCCATCACGGTCGACGTTGCAGACCGCGACGCGCTTCGCCTGGCCATCGACCGCGTGCATCGCGAGCTCGGCCGCATCGACGGGCTGGTCAACAACGCCGGCATCTCGTACGCGACCCGCATCGAGCGGCTGCGCGCCGCGGACGTCGCCGCGCAGGTCGCAGTCAATTTCCTCGCGCCGGTGTATGCGTGCCAGGCGGTGATTCCACACCTGCGCGCGCAGGGCGGCGGACGGATCGTCAACGTGTCCTCGGCGACGGTGCACGAGGAGATGGCGTTCGCGCACCTGTCGATCTACTCGGCGACCAAGGCCGCGCTCGAGCAGTTCTCGAAGGAGCTGCGCTCCGAGGTGCGAGGCGACAATATCGCGGTGACCACCTTCGTGCCCGGTAACACCATGACGGGCTTCGGCGACGCCTGGGACCCGCAGGCCGCGGGCGAGGCCTACGCCGCCTGGCTCGAGCACGGAAGCTACTGGGCGGGAATGATGTCGCCGGAGCCCGTGGGCGAGGCGATCGCACACTGCTTCGACTTCGCGCCCGACACCTCGCTCGACCTCGTGCTGATGCGCCCGGTCGGCAAGCGCCCCAGGGTCATGGAGAAGGACCTGTGAACGACGGTCCTGCCGATCCGGCGCAGGCCAGGCCCGCTGCCCCCAACTACGATCCCTTCGACTACCGGCACCACGACGACCCCTATCCAGTCTATCGCCGCCTGCGCGACGAGGCCCCGGCCTACTACAACGAGCGGTACGGCTTCTGGGCGCTGTCGCGCTATGCCGACTGCTTCGCGGCGGCGCGCAACTACCGGGTCTTTTCGAGCGCGCAGGGCACGACGCTCGAGCCCCTCAAGGGACAGCTGCCGCTCCTCATCAACACCGATCCGCCCGATCATTCGCGTCTGCGACACCTGGCGGACCGGCTCTTCACGCGCTCCGCAGTCGCGCCGCTCGAGGGCGCCGTCCGCGAGCTCGCGCGCGAACTGCTCGAGCCGCACCTGGCGACGGGCCGGATCGACGTCATCGCCGACTACGCCGCCCGGCTGCCAATGGCGGTGCTCTGCCGGCTGCTCGGTGTGCCGAAGCGCGACGAGGACATGGTCCGCGGCTGGACCGATACCGTCGTGCACCGCGACGAGGGCGTGTTCGCGATGCCCGAGGCCGGGCTCGAAGCGACGCTCAAGATCTTTGCCTACTACGAGAAGGATCTGCGCCGTCGCGCGGATCTGCCGCCGGAGGCAGACCTGATCGCGAGCTTCGTCGAGGCCGAGGCCGCAGGCCGGCTGAGCCACGAGGAGCTGCTCGGCTATCTGTACCTGCTGTCGATCGCCGGCAACGAGACCACGACCAAGCTGATTGGCAACATCGTCTGCCAGCTGCACCGGCATCCGGACCAGCGGCGCCTGGTGCTCGACGACCGCGCGCTCGCGCCGCTGGTCGTCGAGGAGACCATGCGTTTCGACGGACCGACGCAGATGATGGCGCGGACCACCACCGAGGACGTGACTCTCCACGGTCGGACCATCCCCGCCGGATCGAAGGTGGCGCTGCTCTTCATCTCCGCGAACCGCGATGAGCGCAAGTTCGAGCGTGCCGAGGTGTACGACATGCGGCGCAACGCCCGTGATCACCTGGGCTTCGGCGCCGGCGCGCATGCCTGTCTTGGCGCGCCGCTCGCGCGGCTCGAGGCCCGGGTCGCGCTGGAGGAAATCCTCGCAACCGCGCCCGACTTCGTCGTCGACGAGACGGGACTCGAGCGCATGCACTCGCCGCAGGTCCGCGGCTACACGCGCGTCCCCGTCCGCTTCACGCCGCGCGGCTGAGACTAAGCCGTGGGCCGCATCAAGGCGATCCTGCGCCTCAACATGAGCGGGCACGCCGCCGACGGTCGCGCGGAGGCCGACCGCTACGCCGCCGCGCTCGACATGGCGGCGTATGCCGACGCCGGCGGGTTCGCGGTCGTCAACGTCGAGGAGCATCACGATGCCGCGATCGGCTGGCTGCCGTCGCCGCTCGTCATGGCGGCGCTCATCATCCCGCGAACCACCCGCATCGAAGTCCGGGCGAGCGCGTTGCTTGCGCCGCTCTACGATCCGATCCGGCTCGCCGAGGACATCGCGATCCTGGACGTTGCAAGCCGCGGACGTTTCAGCTTCGTGCTTGGGCAGGGTTACCGGCCCGAGGAGTATCACGCGCTCGATCGCGACTGGGCGGGCCGGGGCGCACGGACCGACTTCATCATCGAGACGCTGCTCGCGGCCTGGCGCGGCCATCCCGTCGAGTACCGGGGCCGCCGGATCCACGTCTCGCCACGGCCCTACACAGAGCCGCATCCGCGCTTCTATGTCGGCGGCATGAGTCGTGCCGCCGTGAAGCGGGCGGCGCGCTATGGTCTTCCCTATTTTCCGCCGCAACCCTCGCCCGAGCTCGAGGCGGTCTACCTTGAGGAGTTGTCGCGGCTTGGGCGGAGCGGATTCATCGAGCGGCACGACGACCTGTCGCTGCTCATCCTCGACCACGATCCGGACCGCGCATGGCAGGAGCTCGGGCCGTTTCTCCTGCGTGAGGCCGAGGAGTACGCGCGCTGGACGCGCGCGGGTGTGGCTCGCGCCTACGAGGCGGCGGCGGCCTCGGTCACGGCGCTGCGCGCGCAGAAGGTGTACGAGATCATCACGCCGGAGGAGTGCCGCACGCGTGCCGCGGCGCGCCGCGAGTACCGCCCCATCCTGCATCCGCTCGCCGGTGGAATTCCCGTCGAGCGGGGCTGGCGGAGCCTGCGGCTCTTCGTCGAACAGGTGCTGGGGCAGTGAGCCCGGTGCCGGGCGCTGCTCTTCGGAGCGCTGTGGTCAGCCGCCGTCCTTGAGCACGGGCGAGACGGCATTCCGCAGCCGCGAAGCGCGCGGATAGCCGACGTACTGGGCCAGCATGATCACGATCTCCTCGAGCTGGGCCTGCGACAGTTCGCCGTTCGCAAGCGCGGCGCGCGCCTGCAGCGCGAAGAGATCCCCGTCGCCGAGCGCCGCGATGATCCCCATGATCAGGAGGCGACGGTCACGCACCTGCAGCGCGCCGCGGGTCCAGACCTCGGCGAAGAGCTGATCGAGCATGAGCGCGAGAAAATCGTCGCGCTGTCCGGGGGGTGGCAGCGGCACCACATCGCCGTAGACCTCGCGGAACATGCGTTCGCCGCGCGCGCGGCGGTCGTCGTCATGCATCGCTGCCTCCTTCGCGGTGCGCGGAGTCCCCGTTGAACACCGCCTCCATCAGCGGGCGCGCGGCGGCTGCGCCCGGCAGCTCAATCCCGGCGTCGCGCGCGATATCGAGCGCGACCTGGAGGTCCTTGGCTCCGAGCCGTCCCATGCGGTGCTGGAATTCGCGGTAGCCGCGCTCGCCAAGCGAGGCAGGGCCGTTGACGCGGAACTCGAGAAAGCGCCGCATGGTGTCCGTCAGGTTGCCGTTCTCGGTCATCACCTCGCCGAGCAGGCCAGGGTCGAGGCCGCCGGCGCGTACGAGGGCGTGCGACTCGTGCGCCGCGACGAGCTGCAGCATCGTTACGAGGTTATTGGCGGCCTTGAGCACCATACCCGCGCCGAGCGGCCCTGCATGGACGATTCGGCGGCAGGTGGCGGCGAGCACCGGGCGGACGCGGGCGAGATCCGCGGAGTCGCCGCCCACCATCGCGCAGAGCTCGCCACTGGCGGCCAAGTGCGCGCCGCCCGTGACCGCCGCGTCGACGGTACGCCCGCCGCGGACGGCGAGCGTCTCGCCCAGGTCGCGCACGGTCTGCGGGCGCACTGTGCTGTGCACGATCACGGTTGTCCCGGGCTCGATGGAATCGCTGAGGCTCGCGTCCCCGTACGCAACCGCGAGCAGCTCGACGTCATCGCGCACGCATACTGCGATCACCTCCGACGAGCGCGCGAGCTCGGCGCAGGAAACGGTGACGCGCGCGGCCGTGCCCTCGAAGGGACGGAGCGCCTCGACGTGGTTGTCGTGCACGGTCAGGTCGAACTCCGGGCGCAGCAGCAGCCGCCGCGCCATGGGCGCGCCGATGTTGCCGAGCCCGATGAACCCCACCCTCATACGGTACCTCCTGGGCGTCCGCGCAGCTCCTCGATCAGCGCTGACAGCGATTGCACCGGTGGGCCGCACTGCAGGCCCCGGCATACGTACGCGAGCAGCTCTCTCCCGGGCCGCTTGTCGGCGAGCGCGGCGGGTAGACCAGCGGCGTCCGCCGGTATGCCGAGTACGAGCCGACGCGGGTCGTAGAGACGGTCGAGCTCGGACTGCCAGGCCGCGAGCTCCGCGCGCTCGCCGCGCAGCACGACCGCGGCTGGCGGCGCAGTCAGCTCGTCGAGCGCCATGGCGAGCGTCGTGTGGCCATGCGGGTACTTCTCGAGCACTGCCCAGGATGCACGCACCGTTCGCTCCGCCGCCGCGAGATAGCGCGGTTCGGCGAGGAGAAATCCGAGTCGGACCAGCAGCCTTGCCGCGACGCCGTTCCCGGATGGCGTCGCGTCGTCGCCGAACGTCTTGGGGCGCAGAATGAGCTGTTCGTGGTCGTCGGCGGTGAAGAAGAACCCGCCCGCCTCGCGGTCCTCGAAGTGCGCGAGCATTGCCTCGGTGAGCTCGATCGCCCAGGCGAAATGCGCTGCGTGCCAGCGCGCCTGCGTAAGCTCGAGCAGTCCCCAGGCGAGCGCCGCGTGATCGTCGAGGTAGGCCGGGAAGCGCGAGCGGCCGTCCTTGTGGACCGCGAGCAGACGGCCCTGGTACCAGCAGTGCTCGCGCAGGAAGTCGGCGGCCTGGGCGGCCGAATCCGCGAGCTCAGGGCGCCGGAGGCTGCGTGCCGCGGCGGCGAGACCCGCGATCGCGAGCCCGTTCCAGCTCGTGAGCACCTTCTCGTCGCGTCCCGGCCAGACTCGTCGGTTGCGGACCGGAAGCAGGCGCGCGCGGGCTTGCTCGACGAGCCCCGCGGCCGTGTCCTCGGCGACCCCCAGCCCCTCGGCGACCTGGGTGATCGACTTGAAGCAGTGCAGGTGCCACTTGCCTTCGAAGTTCGGTGACCGGTCGATGCCGAAGCGGGCCGCGAACGCGGCGTACTCGTCCTGAGGCAGGAGACTCTGCACCTCGTCGCGGTCCCAGGCGTAGAAGCGGCCTTCGTGGCCTTCCGAGTCCGCATCGAGCGTGGCGTAGAAGCCGCCACCCGGCTGCTCCATGTCGCGGCGCAGCCAGTCCGCCGTCTCGTCCGTTACCCGCAGGAAGAGCGGATCCGCGGTCGCGAGCGCTGCCTGGGCCGCCACAGCGAGCAGCTGACCATTGTCGTACAGCATCTTCTCGAAGTGCGGGATCATCCAGTACGGGTCCACCGAGTACCGGCAGAATCCGCCGCCGAGCTGATCGTAGATGCCGCCTTCGGCCATCCGCGTCAGCGTGAGCGTCGCCATGTAGAGCGCGTGCAGATCGGGCTCTTCGCCGTCTGCGGACGCGCGCCAGCTGCGCAGCAGGAACTCGAGATTCATGGGGTGCGGAAACTTCGGCGCCTGGCCGAAGCCGCCGAATCGTCCGTCGAACTCGCGTGTCAGGTGCTCGCGCGCAGCCGCGAGCGGCGTGCGATCGAGCGCGGCGTCCGCCGGTGCCGGCGGCGGCAGCAGCTCGCCGAACACCTCGATGAGCGCGTGACCCTGCCGCTCGATATCGGCGCCGTGCGTGCGGTAGTAATCGGCAACACGGCGCAGCAGGTCGGTAAACGCGGGCAGGCCATGGCGCGGCTCCGGCGGAAAATAGGTGCCGCCGAAGAACGGCCGCTGGTCGCCCGGCGAGAGGAACATGGTGAGCGGCCAGCCGCCGCCGCGCTGCGTCAGCATCTGGTGCGCGGTCTGGTAGATGCGGTCGAGATCCGGACGCTCCTCGCGGTCGACCTTGATGTTGACGAAGAGTTCGTTCATCACCTGCGCGCAGGCCACGTCCTCGAAGGATTCGTGCGCCATGACGTGGCACCAGTGACAGGCTGAGTAGCCGACCGAGAGCAGGATCGGCTTGTTCTCGCGACGCGCGAGCTCGAGCGCTTCCGTTCCCCACGGATGCCAGTTGACCGGGTTGTCGGCGTGCTGCAGCAGATACGGGCTCGTCTCTTCCGCAAGCCGATTGCGCTGCGTCCTTGTCGGCCGGGTGTGCATCGTGCGGGGCCGGGGTGGGCTACAATGCGCGCACTATAGCGGATGAGCGCCCGACCGATGACTGACGCAGTGGTCGCGCCAGTGCCAGGCGCCTCGCTCCCCGAACTGCGCCTCAAGCAACGCGAAGACCGTCGGATTTCGACCGGTCACCTCTGGATCTTCAGCAATGAGGTGGACAACGAGCGCACGCCGCTCACGCACTTCGCGAGCGGCGCGCTCTGCCGCGTCGTGGGCGACCGCGACCGGTTCCTGGGCTACGCCTACGTCAATCCGCACGCGCTCATCTGCGCCCGCATCCTCGGCCGGGATCCCAGATATCCGCCGGGCAAGTCGCTGTTCGTACACCGCCTGCAGGTGGCGCTCGCGCTGCGCGAGCGCAGTTACGCGACGCCCTGGTACCGCCTGGCGTACGGAGAGTCCGACGGGTTGCCGGGGGTGGTGTTCGACCGCTATGGCGACGTGATCGTGGGTCAGATCGGCACCGCGGGAATGGAGGCGCGCAAGCCCGAGCTGCTGGCGGCGCTCGAGCAGGTACTCGCGCCCAGGGCCGTCATCTGGAAGAACGACGGTGGCAGCCGCGAGCTCGAGGGTCTGCCCGTCTACGTCGAGACCGCGCTCGGCGAGCCGCCCGAGCATGCCTGGCTCGAGGAAAATGGCGTGCGCTTCAAGCTGTCGCTGGGTCGCGGGCAGAAGACCGGCTGGTTCTACGACCAGGCAGCGAATCGCCGCGGCATGCTGACCTACGCCAGGGGCGCGCGCGTGCTCGACGTGTTCGCCTACCTCGGCGCGTGGGGGCTGGCCGCGGCGCGCGGCGGCGCGCGCGAGGTGCTGTGCGTCGATTCCTCGGCGGCGGCGCTGGCGCTGTTGGAGGAATCCGCGGCGGCCAACGGCCTCGCGGTCCGGACGCTGCGCGACGACGCGTTCGACGCGCTTGCTGCGCTGCGCGCGAGCGGGGAGAAGTTCGACCTCGTCATCGTCGACCCCCCGGCCTTCGTCAAGCGCAAGCGCGACCTGGCGAAGGGTCTCGCCGCCTATCGCAAGCTCAACCAGATGGCGATGCAGCTGCTCGAGCGCGATGCGATCCTGGTCACCTGCTCGTGCTCATATCACCTGGCGGAGGAGGAGTTGATCGCCCTGGTGCAACAGTCCGCGCGGCACCTCGCGCGCTTCGCACAGGTGATCGCCGTGGGCGGCAACGCACCCGACCACCCGATCCACCCGGCCATTCCGGAGACGCGCTACCTCAAGGCGCTGACCTGCCGGGTCGTGCACGAGTGAGCCTCCGCCCGCGTGAGGCACCACAGCCGGCGGCTGACCGGTCGCACCCGGTAAGATAACGACAATGTTCGTGTATCCGAATTTCGATCCGGTCGCGGTCGCGATCGGCCCACTGCAGATCCGGTGGTACGGGTTGATGTACCTGCTGGGGTTCCTCGCGGGCTGGTGGCTCGCGCGGCACCGCGCGAAGCGGCCGGGCTCGACCTGGACACCCGCGCAGGTCGACGACCTGATCTTCTACTGCGCGATCGGTGTGATCGTCGGCGGCAGGCTGGGTTGGATGCTGGTCTACGGTACGGAGCGGCTGCTCGCCGACCCGCTCGGCATCCTCCGCATCTGGGAGGGCGGGATGTCGTTCCACGGCGGGCTCGCGGGAGTGCTGATCGCGCTGGTGGTCTTCGCGCGCAAACAGGGCAAGTTCATCGCGGACACCTTCGATTTCGCGGTACCGCTTCCGGCCATCGGTTTCGGTGCAGGCCGGCTCGGCAACTTCATCAACGGCGAGCTGTGGGGCAAGCCGACCGACGTGCCGTGGGCATTTGTCGTCGACGGTGTCGCGCGTCACCCGTCGCAGCTCTACGAGGCGCTGCTCGAAGGCCTCGTGCTGTTCGTCATCCTGTTGTGGTACACGGCGCAGCCGCGTCCGAGGCTCGCCCCGTCCGGCCTGTTCCTGGTCTGCTACGGGGTGTTCCGCTTCGCCGTGGAGTTCGTGCGCGTACCCGACGAGAATCGCGGCTATCTCGCGTTCGGGTGGCTCACGACCGGTCAGCTGCTCACGATACCGATGCTGGTCGTGGGCGTGTGGATGCTGCTCGCCGCCTACCGTCGCGACGAGCCCTCCGGGAACTACGCCAGAGAATGAAGCAGTATCTCGACCTGCTGCGCCTCATCCTCGAGCACGGCGCGACCAAGACCGATCGGACCGGGACCGGCACGCGCGCCGTGTTCGGTCACCAGATGCGATTCGATCTTGGCGCCGGGTTCCCGCTGGTCACGACCAAGAAGCTGCATCTCAAGTCCATCGTCCACGAGCTGCTCTGGTTCCTGCGCGGCGAGTCGAACGTCGCCTACCTTCGCGAGCACGGTGTGACGATCTGGGACGAGTGGGCGGACCAGGCGGGCGAGCTGGGACCGGTCTATGGCGTGCAGTGGCGGCACTGGCGCGCCGCCGATGGGCGCACGATCGACCAGATCGCAGCGGCGGTTGATCTGCTGCGGCGCGACCCGTCCTCCCGGCGCATCGTCGTCAGCGCCTGGAACGTGGGCGAGCTCGATCGCATGGCGCTCACACCCTGTCACGCGCTCTTCCAGTTCTATGTCGCGGACGGGCGGCTGTCCTGCCAGCTCTACCAGCGCAGCGCGGACGTTTTCCTCGGCGTGCCGTTCAACATCGCCTCGTACGCGCTGCTCACCCACATGATGGCGCAGCAGAGCGGATTCGAGGTCGGCGAGTTTGTCTGGACGGGCGGCGACTGCCACCTGTACTCGAACCATCTCGAGCAGGCCCGCCTGCAGCTCGAACGGACGCCGCTGCCGCCGCCGCGGCTCGTGATACGGCGCCGCCCCGATTCGATCTTCGAATACAGGTACGAGGACTTCGAGTTCGTGGGCTACGAGGCGCACCCGGCCATCAAGGCGCCGATCGCCGTATGAAGAAGGCGAAGACGAAGTCGGGCCCGGCCGGGCTCCATCACGCGCACATGCGCGCGGCCACGCGCCGCAGCGCGGCCGCGCGCCGCGACCAGCCCTACGAGGTGCGACGCTCGCGGATCCACGGCCGCGGCGTCTATGCGGTCCGGGCCATACCGGCCGGAACACGCGTAATCGAGTATGTGGGCGAGCGTATCTCGCACCAGGAGGCCGACGCGCGCTACGAGGACAAGGGCCAGGACGACGGCCACACGTTCCTGTTCGTGGTCGACGACGAGATCTGCATCGACGCGGGCGTGGGCGGCAACGAGGCGCGCTACATCAATCACTCCTGCGACGCCAATTGCGAGACGATCATCGAGGATGGGCGCGTTTTCATCGACGCGGTCCGCGACATCCGTCCGGGCGAGGAGCTCGGCTACGACTACCAGCTCACCTGGGAAAGCACGGACGATCCGGCGGAGCTGGCGCTCTACGCGTGTCGCTGCGGCGCGGCGGCGTGCCGTGGCTCGATGCTCGATCCCGTGCCGCTCGACCGCAAGCGCAGGCGAAAGCCCGCCGCGCGGCGCCGTCGCCGAGCGGCCGGGCTCGTATCGTGACCAGCATCGCGATCGTCGTCGCCGCCGACGAACGGGGCGGCATCGGGCTCGCGGGCCGGCTTCCCTGGCATCTCCCCGCCGATCTCAGGCGTTTCAAGACGCTGACCATGGGCAAGCCGATCATCATGGGACGACGCACCTGGGACTCCATCGGCCGGCCGCTGCCCGGCCGGCGGAGTATCGTAATCTCGCGCAACCGCGGCCTCGCGCTCGAGGGCGCGACGGTCGTGCACTCGCTCAGCGAGGCGCTGCGCGCCGCGGACGACGCGCCGGAGGCGTGCGTGATCGGCGGAGCCGACATCTTTGCGCAGGCGCTGCCCGTGGCGCGGACCATCGAGCTCACCCGGGTGCATGCGGTCGTCGATGCGGACACCTGGTTCCCGCCGATCGACGAGGACGCCTGGCGCGAGACGCACCGCGAGCGCCATCCCGCCGACGCGCAGCACGCCTGGCCGTTCAGCTTCATCACCCTCGAGCGGACCGCCGGAGCCGGCGCGCACGCTCAATGCTGCTGACGCGTCCGGCGCCGGCGCCAGAGGAGCCAGCCGTACACGGCGGCGTTCAGAGCCAGCACGAAGGCTCCCAGCGCCACCTGCTGACTGCGGTTCAGCCCCTCCGGGTAGATGAGCGCGGTGACGTAGTGCTCGATGAAACCGCCGCTGTACGTGGCCTCGCCGCCGCGCGCGCGCAAGCCGATTTCGAGCGGCGTGAGCGGGCAGATGCTGCCGCTGAACTCGATCCAGGCGCCCCATGCCACGGCTGGAAGGTGCAGCCATGCGATCCGCGGCCAGCGGAGCACGATCAGCCCGCCCAGCCCGACAAACGCGATGAAGCCGAGATGGAGGATCAGGACGGCGTCGGCGAGCAGCCGGTACCCCATGCGGGCCGACTAGAGCATCGGCTGGTCGATGCGTCAATGCGTACCCAGCGGCCTCAGGGCCGGTTGCGACGGCGCAGATCCTCGATCGCCTCGGGCGACATCCAGAGCACGGTGCTGAGGTGGCTCTCGATGCGGGACACGATCGCCTCGCGCGGGCCGCTGCGCCACTCGTCGGAGCCGTAGAAGGCATCCTGCCGGCGGTTGAGGTCGTCGAGATCCGCATACGCGCGGATCAGGTAGTAGCTGTCCGGTGCATGCCCGGAGGGCCCGTAAGCGACGACGTCGGTGCCCCAGTCACGCAGCATAGGCAGCGCGATCGTCTCGACGGCATCGTGAAACTCGGCCGCCACGCCGGGTTTCAGCTGGTACGCGCGGATCTCGACCAGGCGCTGCATCGCCGGGCGACCTCAGAACAGGCCGACAATCCTGCCCGAATCGTCGACGTCGATGGTGTTCGCCGCCGGCACCCGCGGCAACCCCGGCATCGTCATGATGTCCCCGCAGATCATGACGACGAACTCCGCGCCAGCGGCGAGCCGCACCTCGCGGATGTTCACCACGTGCCCGTGCGGCGCCCCGTGCAGGCGCGGATCGGTCGAGAACGAATACTGGGTCTTCGCCACGCAGACCGGGTAGTGACCGTAGCCCGATTCCTGCAGCTCCTTGATCTGGGCGCGGATCCTCGCGTCTGCGGTGATCTCCGAGGCGCCGTAAACGCGGGTCGCGATGGTCTTCATCTTGTCCCAGAGCGTCGCCTTATCGTCGTATGCGAACTTGAAGTAGTTCGGATGCTCGCAGAGCTCGACGACCTCCTTCGCGACGCTCTCCGCGCCGCGGCTGCCCTCGGCGTAGTGGCGCGAGACGATCACTTTGATGCCGTGGTGCGAGGCGCGGTCGACGATCCAGTTGAGCTCCGCGTCGGTGTCCTCGGCGCGATGGTTGATCGCGACCAGGCAGGGCAGGCCGAAGACGTCGCGCACGTTGTCGACGTGTCGGTCGAGGTTTGCGATGCCCTTCTGCAGCGCGGCCAGGTTCTCCCCTCCCAGGTTCGGGACATCGACGCCGCCGTGGTACTTGATCGCGCGCACCGTTGCCACGATGACCGCGGCAGAGGGCCGCAGCCCGGCCTTGCGACACTTGATGTCGATGAATTTCTCCGCGCCGAGATCCGCGCCGAAGCCGGCCTCGGTGACGACGTAGTCGCCGAGCTTGAGTGCCGTGCGGGTCGCCATCACCGAGTTGCAGCCATGCGCGATGTTGGCGAAGGGCCCGCCGTGGATGAAGGCCGGGTTGTTCTCGAGCGTCTGCACTAGGTTCGGCGCCAGGGCGTCCTTGAGGATCGCGGCCATCGCGCCGTTCGCCTTGATGTCGCGCGCCAGGATCGGCTTGTGGTCGCGCGTGTGGCCGACGACGATGCGACCCAGGCGTTCGCGGAGGTCGCGGAGGCTCGTGGCCAGGCACAGAATCGCCATCACTTCGGAGGCCACGACGATGTCGAATCCGTCCTGTCGCGGGAACCCGTTGGCCGGCCCGCCCAACCCGACCATGATCTCGCGCAGCGCGCGGTCGTTGACGTCGACGACGCGCCGCCATGCGACGCGGCGCACGTCGAAGCCCTGCTCGTTGCCCCAGTGCACGTGGTTGTCGATCAGCGAGCTCAACAGGTTGTGCGCGATCGCTATAGCCGGGAAGTCGCCGGTGAAGTGCAGGTTGATGTCCTCCATGGGGACGACCTGCGCGTAGCCGCCGCCCGCTGCGCCGCCCTTCATGCCGAACACCGGGCCGAGCGCAGGCTCGCGCAGGCAGATGATCGCCTTCTTGCCGATCCGGTTCAGCGCGTCGCCGAGACCCACGGTCATTGTGGTCTTGCCTTCGCCTGCCGGTGTCGGCGACATCGCCGTCACCAGGATCAGCTTTCCGTCCGGGCGGCCGTTCACGTGCTCGCAGTAGTCGAGTGACAGCTTTGCCTTGTAGCGGCCGAACGGATGCAGGTGCTCCTCGGGAATACCGAGTCGCTCCATCCCGAGCGGAACGATGGGCTTCATCGTTGCCCGCTGCGCGATGTCGATGTTGGAAAGCGGCGCCGTACCCGTCATCGTTGCAACCTCACTTCATGCCATGGCGCTCGCGCGCCGCCTTGTACCGCGCGAGACTGGCCGCGGGCCATTCCTGCTTCGGATCGTAGAACTCGGAGAACACCCGCGCGCCGGCGGGAAGGACCACCCACGGCTGCTTCGTCGAGGTGTAGATGTGCACGTCGGGCGGGAAGCGGGCCGGTTCCCCGAGCGTACCGACGCGCACGAAGCGGATCGCAGGACCACCGCCGGGATAGTTGCTCCACAGCGCGACGTAACAGGTCGGGCAGCGGGATATCTTCTGGCCGCGTCCGCTCAACGACGGCGTATCGATGACGAGCGGCGATCCCGCCAGCACGTCGACGCAGTCCGCCTCGACCATGGCGTTGAGCACGAAGGCAGAGCCGGTCTCGCGCTGGCACCAGGTGCAGTGACAGCAGTGCACGAGCATCGGCGCAGCCATAATCCGGTAGCGAATCCCTCGGCACGAGCAGGTGCCTTCCACCGGGCTGAATGCGGCGTCGCTCATGGACGTGCCTCCGCGGGCGCAAAACGCCGGATCGCGAGCGCGATGGGCAGGCCCACCAGGCACGTGTGCACCAGCAGATCCCGGGCGAGCTTCGCGGGCGTGTACTTGAACTCGAACGGCACCGCGGAGAGCGGCACCACGACAAAGTTCATGAACAGATAGATGCCGATGCCGAACAGGAGCCCGCAGATCACGGCCTGGTCGCGCAGCACCGGGAAGCGGCGGCTGGCCACGAGGTACAACGCGGCCGCAGCAAACAGGATGCCGTAATGGGAGACGAGGCCAAGCGCGGCTGCGGCCTGGCCGCCCTCGAAGGCCGCGTTCCCGAGCCAGCCGCTCGCTACCGATTGCAGCACTCGCGTAGGCGATACGCCTGCCGACGCCGACATCACGAACGCGTAGACGATGTCACAGGTCGCCGCGAATCCACCGCCGATAAGCACGCCCTTGGTTGTCGCTTTCATATGCCTCCCGTCGTGCTGCCGTCAGATCGCAGCGAAATTTCCCGTCCATCTCGCATCGCCATGTCTGCCTCGAGATCATCGAGCGAGGGCGCTGCGGCCTTCGACCTTTGTGGGCGCCTTGTAGACCACCCGGCCGCCGCGGATCGTGTAGCGGACGTTGGCGAACGCGGTCGCATCGGCCGACGGGTCCGCCCCCAGCACGACCAGGTCGGCGTCGAGTCCCGGTACGATGCGGCCGCGCCGCAGGGTCTCGCCGAACCGCTCGGCGGGTGCGGTCGTGAGCGAGGCCAGGATCGCGCGCCAGTCCAGCCCGGCGCCCGCCATCAGCGCGAACTCGTCCGTCGTGTCGTAGTCGGTCAGGTAGCCGACGTCGGTGCCGAACAGGATCTGCCCGCCGGCCTTTGCGTACGTCCCGACTTCGGCCTGGATGTACCTGGTGAAGCTTTGACCGCCGAACAGCTTCAGCGTGGGAACCATCGCCATCCGGATGGCCTTCATGCGCGCGACATGCGACTCGTTCCAGCCCCGGTCGTCGTCGAGCGCATGCGCAAGCACATCGACGCGTGCCGCGAGGGCGGGATCCAGCCCGGCGATGTTCGAGGCGTGCGCGAACACGAGCTTGCCGCGCGCATGCGCCTCGTCCGCCGCCGCGCGGGCGATCGACGGGTCCATCGGCAGCACCTTGCCACGCTCGACCCACGACCCAGTAAACAGCTTTAGCGCGTCCGCGCCGGCTTCGATCTGCTTTGCGGTGATCGCGACCGCCTCCGTCGCGGTCTGCGGCGTGTTGAGCAACGCGAGCACCTCGGGCGGCAGCGACTCACGCAGGTAGTAGGGGATGCCGTTGTGGGGGTAGATAGGCGTGCCCGCCGTGTAGATCCGCGGGCCACGCACCTCGCCCGATTCGATCCGCAAGCGGATCGCGAGCGTGTTGGGGAGCGGTGACCCCGTGTCTACGGCCGTCGTGACCCCCCAGCGGAGCAGCATGTCCTCGAGCTGCGCGGAGAGCTGCGTGGCCGGCAGCTTCGCGGCGTCCTCCCACTTGCCCTCGGTGAAATGCACATGGCTGTTCTGGAAGCCGGCGACGACAAAGAACCCTTCGCAGTCGATCCGGGTGGCCTCTTCCGGCACGGGGTTCGCTGCGGCGCCGCCCACGGCGACGATCCGTCCGTCGCGCACCAGGACGACGCCGCGTGCGATCGGCGCGTCGCCCGGCGAAGGCAGGATCGTAGCGCCGGTGAGCGCGAGCGTCGCGCCGTCGCTCTCCTGTTCCGCAAGAGCGAGCGGGGCGCCTGTTGCGTACGCAGCCAGTGCCACGAGTATTCCCGCGCCGCGCATCAAAGCTCCGCCCCGTCGAAGAACTCGACGACGCCGCTGTCGAGCGAGTACTCGGCGCCGACGACACGCAGCCAATCGGTCTGGATGAGCTGCTCTAGGAGCTCCGAGCCATGCCGGAGCTGATGGGTCGACATGCGGATGTTCGCGCGCACCGCCTGGTGAATCAGCGCATCGCGGTCATGCGCGAGCGAGGTGCCAAGCAAGGGCTCGACCGACGGCCGGATGCGATTGACGATCGACCGCAGGTTCCGGGACTGTTCCTCCGAGCGGCGACCGAGCTCGTCCACCGTCGCCTCGATTGCGCCGCAGCTCGTGTGCCCGAGCACCACGACGAGCCGGGTGTCGAATTGCGCGGCCGCGAATTCCACACTGCCCACCTGCGAGGGCGCGACGATATTGCCGGCGACGCGGATCACGAACAAGTCTCCGAGACCCTGGTCGAAGACGATCTCGGCCGGCACCCGCGAGTCCGAGCAGCCGAGGATGATGGCGAACGGTTCCTGGCCCGCCGCGAGCTCCTCGCGCCGCGCGCGGCTGACCGCGGACTGGTGCCCGCGCACCTCGGCGACGAAGCGCCGGTTGCCGTCCCGAAGCCGCTGCAGGGCATCGCGCGCCGGGATCATCGCCTGGCGCCCGCCCGCCGCGCGCTGGCGCGGCGCAAGGCGGAGTACTTCCCTCGAGCGGTCCGTCGGCGCACCACAGGGCGGTGCGGCCGGCGGCGGGCAACTTCGCGGAATCCCGCGTCGTCGTACATCGACTTCGCACCGAACCACATGGCTTCGTCGCTGCTGCGCTCGGGGCGGTCGACCGGATAAGCCTCGAGCATCGTTGCGCCACGCTTGCGCGCGTACTCGATGGCAGCCTCCAGCAGGCGGCGGGCGACACCCTGGCCGCGGTGCTCCGCCGGCACCACAAAGCAGACGATCGACCAGACTGGTGTGTCGTCGACGGCCTTCATCACGGAGGAACGGTGCAGGCGCGCGAAATGCTCGCGCGGTCCCAGCGAGATCCAGCCGACGGGCGAGCGGCCCCGGTAGGCGATCAGCCCCGGCGGCTCGTCGGAGGACGCCAGTTTCCTGAGTGCGGCGCGATAGCTCTCCGACCGCCTGCCACCATCCACGAGTGTGGTGCGGCCGGTGCGACGGTAATGCATGCACCAGCAACGTCGAGCGGCACCGCAGCCCCGCGCTGCAAACAGCGCCTCGAGGTCGGCCCAGCGATCGGCGGTCAGCGGGCGTACGGTGAGGTCGCGCATGTCCCCAGACGTGTCGTCCTGAGCCGGATGCGCGACGTTACTATTGTC
>Ga0075428_100002539_pt1 | contig 19847 bp, 22 predicted proteins | sample RhiMetdeltSRZDD2_FD_75291 | JGI IMG/M metagenome (GOLD analysis project Ga0075428, IMG submission 75291) | Populus rhizosphere microbial communities from Tennessee, USA - Rhizosphere MetaG P. deltoides SRZDD2 | ecosystem: Host-associated > Plants > Roots > Rhizosphere > Soil | place: USA... | reverse complement strand
GATGACGTGGACGCCGGCGGGTCCGGTGCAATAGACGTTGCCCTCGCGGTCGACCTTCATGCCGTCGGCGATGCCGGGCTCGCTGCCTTCGAGCTTGTGGAAGAGCCGCATCGGCCCGCAAGTGCCGTCGGTGCGCAGGTCGTAGGCGCGGATCTCGCCGAGCCGCGAGTCGTTAACGTACAGCGTCTTCTCGTCCGGCGTGAAGGCGAGGCCGTTGGGATACACCGTGTCGCGGATCGGCGCGGTGAGCGTGCCGTCGGGCGCGATGCGGAACACGCCCTGGAAGTCGAGGTACTGCTGCAGGTCGTCGGCCTCCATCCCCGGGTTGTAAAGCGCGCCCGGCGAATCGGTGAACCAGATCGCGCCGTTCGACTGGACGACGATGTCGTTCGGGCTGTTGATCTTCCTGCCGCCGAACTCCGAGGCGAGCGTGTAGCGGCGGCCGTCCGGCTCGACACGCCACACCGAGCGCGAGGCCCAGCCGGCGACGAGGAGCCGGCCCTCGCGGTCGAACGTGAGGCCGTTGGCGTGTTTCGAGGGGCGCATGAACACTTCGGCGCTGCCGCCGCGAGGGCGCCGCCAGATCGTGTCGCCGACGATGTCCACCCACCAGAAGCTGCCGTCGCGCCGGTTCCACACGGGCCCTTCGCCGAACATCATGCCGTCGTGGATGCGCTCGAGCTGTGACTCCCTCGAAATCAACCGAGAAAGACCGGGCGCGGCGCGGTCGGTCTCAACCTTCTGCGTCATGGGACGACATCGCGACGACGCAGGGTTTTCCCGAGCGGTTGCGCCACGAGTGGCGCCCGCCGCGCAGCACGACCGTGTCGCCCGCCTTCAGCTGCACTTCCTCGAGGTCGAGCGCGAGCGTGATCTCGCCTTCGAGCACCAGGCAGAAGTCCAAGGTACCCGTGCTCAGCAGAGGGAGGCGGTGATCGGGTTCTCCTGGTGGAAAGCAGACCACGCGGCAGACCGAGCCGCCGGTCGGCGGCATCTCGCGGTAACGCGCGTGCAGCGGCGTTGTGTCGATCCGCGCGGGCGTGCGGTCGGTGTACCAGATGAGCGTCGACGAATAGCCCGGGCGCGCCGGGTCGGTGTGCACCGCCGGGGCGGGTCCGTCGGCGAGGGCGCGCGAGCGCCCATTCGCGTCGTCGACGGTGACGAGCCTGCGCACTGGCTTCAAGGCTTGGCGGCCCCCATCATGATGAAGGCCATCAGGCTCTCCTCGCGCGGGTTGGTCCAGCCGTGCCAGTTGCCGAGCTGCACCACCACGTCGCCGGGCCGCATCACGTGCTCGCCGTCATCGAGGAGCAACACGCGCTCGCCTTCGAGCAGGATGCCGTAGTCGACCGTCTCCGACTGGTGCACCGGCGAGCTGAAGGCGTTCTGGCCGCCCTTGTCCCAGGTGCCGCCGGGACGCTGCCGCGGCGCGTGCAGGGGCACGGCGCTTTTGTCGGTGGCCGGGTCGTAGCCGGGCGGCTTCCCGGCCGACTGCACGATGCGCAGGTGGCCGCCCGAGTGCGGCGGCTCGAAATTGAAGGGCAGGTTGCCGTCGTCGCGCTCGCCGGAGATCGGGGCCGGGCAGCGGTCCCACACCCAGAGGTCGGTCATCACGGCGCTCGCGGCCACCGCACCCGGGTTCACGTTCGGCGCCGGGCCGTCGAACAGCACCCGCGAGCGCCCTTGCGCGTCGTTTCCGGTAACGACTCGCCGGATCGGTTTCAAAGTCATCGCCATCGCTGGTATCTTGCCGGTTCCGCCGCGAGGAGGCTAGGAGGAGGATCGATGACCACACGCAGAGACCTATCCGCGGGACGTTCCATGTTATCGAACAGCCGGTCGCTCTTCGCAGGTCTGTTGCTCGCGCTGTGGGCGCTCGCGGCGATTGCGCAGCAGCCGAAGAACATCATCGTCCTCTACGCCGACGGCGTGGCGGCCACGCAGTGGGAGTTCGGGCGCTATTCGAGCCGGGCGCTGCGCAATGCCGGCTTCGCGGTCACCGACGTCGTGTTCCAGAAGGGCAGCTTGGGTTTGCTCACCACGCATGCTCACGAGGCGTTTGCCACCGATTCGGCCGCGGCCGGCTCGGCCATGTCCACGGGCGTGAAGACGACCATCGGCGCCATCGGCGTGGGGCCCGACGGCAAGCCCGTGCGCACCGCCGTCGAAGTCGCCAGGGCTCACGGCAAGCGCATCGGACTGGTGACCACCGCCGAGGTCTACGACGCTTCGCCCGCCGCGTTCTCGGTCCATGCACGGAACCGGGGCGAATCCGGCACCATCGTCGACCAGTACCTCGCGCTCGAGCCCGAGGTGCTGCTCGGCGGCGGAGCGGACAAGTTCACGCCGAAGCATCTCGAAGCATTCCGTGCCAAGGGCTATGCGCTCGTGCGCAATGCGCAGGAGCTGAAGGACGCGCACGGCGCGCGCCTGCTGGGCCTTTTTTCCGACGACGCGATGGACTACGCGATGGACCGCCCCGCCGACCAGCCATCCTTCGCCGACATGATGCGCGCCTCGCTTCAAGCGCTCGCGCCGAACAGCCCGCAGGGGTTCCTCCTCTTCATCGAAAACGAGAACACGGACACCGCGGGCCACCGCAACGACGCGGCGGCGCTGATGCACGACCTGTGGGCCTTCGACGAGGCCCTTCAAGTGGCGCTCGAGTTCCAGCGCCGCTCGCCCGATACGCTGATCATCGTCACCGGGGATCACGAGACCGGCGGCCTGAGCGTCACCTACGCCCTCAAGGACTTGACCGGCACTTCGAGCAAGAACCGCTTCTACGCGGGCGACAGCCACCTGAAGCTCCTGAACGGCATCAGCATCTCGCTGGACAAGGCGCTCGAGAGCCTCGGCAAGAAGCCCTCGGCCGAGGCGCTCGACAAGCTGCTCGCCGCGCACTTCCCGGGCTTCAAGCTCGACCCGGACCTGCGCGACTCGATCCTCAAGAACCAGGTCCTCGAGCGCAACTTCAGCTACCCGGTACAAAACGGCCTCGGGCGCATGGTGTCGCGCCAGACCGGCGTGTACTGGGGAACCTCGGGCCATACCACTGAGCCGGTGCTGGTCGGGGCGCTCGGCCCCGGCGCTGAGCGCTTCCGCGGCTATTACGACAACACCGACTTTGCGAAGATCCTGCACGCGCTGCTGGGGCAAGACTGAAGACTGAACGGAGGCTAGGAGGAGGACCGATGACTACACGCAGAGACTTCGTGTTCTTTACGGGATGCGCGCTGATGGGCGCCGCCGCCGCGCCTCACGCGCACGCGCAAACGCCGCGCCGCCGCGAGGTGGTGGTGAACGGCAAGCGCGTGAAGACCATCGACGTGCACGCGCACGTCGGCTTCCCCGAGGCGATGGCGCTGATGGGCCTGAAGTTCGGCCCGCAGCAGCTCACCACCACGATGCAGGACCGCATCAAGGCGATGGACGAGCAGGGCATCGACATGGAGGCGCTCACCATCAACGCCTACTGGTACACCGCGAACCGCGATGTCGCCGAGAAGCTGATCGAGCTGCAGAACAACAAGCTCGCCGAGATCGTCGCCAAGCAGCCCGACCGCTTCGTCGCGCTCGCCTCGGTGGCGCTGCAGCACCCCGATCTCGCCGCGCAGCAGCTCGAGCACGCGGTGAAGAAGCTCGGCCTGCGCGGCGCGGGCGTCGGCGGCAGCGTCGCCGGGCTGGAGCTCTCGGACCCGAAGTTCCACCCGTTCTGGAAGAAGGCCGAGGAGCTCGGCGTGCTCGTGTTCATCCACCCGATCGGCACCGCCGAGCTGAAGAGCCGCCTCCAGGGCAACGGCGGCCTCGAGAACACCATCGGCAACCCGCTCGAGACCACGCTCGCGCTCTCGCACCTCATCTTCGAAGGCACGCTCGACCGCTTTCCGGGCCTCAAGATCTGCGCCGCGCACGGCGGCGGGTATCTCCCTTCCTACGCGCCGCGCTCCGACCACATCTGCCTCACGTTCCCCGACCGCTGCGCCGCGGTGCCGCTCAAGAAGAAGCCGACCGAGTACCTGAAGCAGCTCTACTTCGACGCGCTGGTGTTCACGCCCGAGGCGCTGCGCCACCTGGCGGCGCAGGTGGGGACTTCGCAGCTCGTCCTGGGCAGCGACTATCCGTTCCCCTGGGACGCGAACACGGTCAACCATATTCTCGAGACGCCCGAGCTGACCGACGCCGACCGCGTCAATATCCTCGGCGGCACGGCAGCCCGACTGCTGAAAATCAACGGCGCCGCTTAGGGCCGTCGTCCCCGCGAAGGCGGGGACCCCGTTTCTAGAACGAAATTGGATCCCCGCTTTCGCGGGGATGACGGCTCATTCAAGTCGCTTCAGCTGCGGCATCACGTCCCGGGCGAAGCGCTCCATGCTGCGGCGGGTCAGCTCCGCGGGCAGCGTGCCGAACTGCAGCATGGTGAGGAGATGGCCGAAGCCGAGCTCCTTGGCGTAGGCCGTGAGCCTCTCGCACACCGTCCGTGCGCTGCCGCAGACGAACATGCCCTGCTCCATCGCGTGCTTCACGTCGATGTAGCTCGTGAGCTGGGCCTTCGCCGCGGCAATGCCTTTCATCGATTCGCGCGAGGTGTAGCCGGGCGGCAGCAGCATCTCGAAGGGCATGCGCACGAAGGTATTGCGGAAGATCTCGAAGTGCGGGCGGGCTTCCTCGATGGCCGAGGCGTCGCTTTCGCCGACGTAGACGGGGACCGACCAGCCGAGCTGGCTCGGGGCCGACTGGTAGCCGAAGCCCGCGGCCACCTCGCGGTACAGCTGCAGGTAGCGCGCCACGGCCTTGATCGGGCTGAAGGTCTGGAGGTAGGTGTACTTGTGCGCGGGGTGCGCGGCGAACTCGATCGTCTCGCGGCTGCCCTGCGAGGGGATCCAGATCGGCGGGTGCGGCTCCTGGTACGGCCGCGGCCAGACGTTCACGTACAGGAAGTGGTAATGCTTGCTCTTGAACTCGAAGGGGCCCGGCTCGGTCCAGGCGCGCACGATCAGATCGTGCGCCTCGTGGAAGCGCTCGTGCGAGAAGGTCGGGTTCACGCCGAAGGTGTGGTATTCCGCGCCGATGCCGCGCACGAAGCCGGAAATCAGCCGCCCGCCCGTGACGTTGTCGATCATGGCGTGCTCCTCGGCCACCGTGAGCGGGTGGGTGCGAAGCGGCAGCGCGCTGCCGAGGATCGCGATTTTCGCCTTCGACGTGCGCCGCGCGAGCGCGGCGGCGGTGACGATGGGCGAAGGCATCATGCCGTACGCGGTCTGGTGGTGCTCGTTCACGCACAGGCCGTCGAAGCCGAGCCGCTCGCCGTATTCGAGCTCGTCGAGGTAGCGGTTGTAGAGCGCGTGGCCCTTCTTCGGATCGTAGAAGCGGTTGGGCAGGTGGGTCCACACCGTCGCGTAGTCCTTCGCCGCGTCCAGGTCCAGATCGGCGTAAGGCATGAGATGAAACAGCAGGACGTTCATGGCCGCGCGCGCTTCATACGGCGGAGGCGAATTCGCGGAACAGCCGCAGGTACGCGTCCGGCTTTTCGCTCTGCGGAAGGTGGCCGCATTGCGGCACGATGTCCACGCGCGCGTGCGGAATCAGCTTCCTGTATTCCGCGGCGTAACCCGGCGCGAGGAGCCGGTCGGCTTCCCCCCAGACGATCTGGAGCGGGACCTTGATCCGATGCAGCCACTTCGACAGGTGCGGGTCGTAGAAGCGCGGCTCCCAGGCGAGACGCGCGAGCGTGTACAGGTTCTTGTCGGCTGCCTCCTGCGCGTCCGAAGCGAGGGGCTGCGCGAGGATACGCTCGGCGAGGCCTTGATCGAAGTAGAGCTCTCGCACCCTCTTCTCCGGCGGCCAAAGGAAGACGTCGCCTTTGGCGAGGCCGGCGACGTGGATGCCCGAAGGCGCAACGAGCGACAGGGCCCGGATGCGCGAAGCGTTCCTCACCGCGATTTCTAGAGCCAGCCAGCCGCCGATCGAGCTGCCGATGACGATCGTATCGCGCAGATCGAGGCGCTCCAGGAAGTCGAGATAGAAATAGGCGAGATCGTGGATGTTGTCGAGCCATTCGGGCTCGTCCGAGCCGCCGAAGCCGGGATGCTCCGGGACGAGCACGTCGAATTCCCGCGCCAGCGCCTCCATGAATGGCTGGATCGCCGGCGCTCCGCCGGCGCCGTGGAGATAGAGCAGGGGTCTGCCGGCGCCGCCGCGCTTCAGCGTGACGCTGCAGCCCGAGACCTCGAGCGTCCCGGCCCCGAACGCGCTGCTCATCGGCGCCTACGTCTCACGACCCGGCGGAGTAGACCAGGTTCTCGTACACGCGTTCCTTGGCGTACTGATCGAGTCCCCAGCGCTCGACCTGCCTGAAGATCTCGTCGAACTCCTCGCGCGGGAACGGCGCGTGGACGAAGCGCTCGCCGCGGCTGAATCGCTCGAAGTTCCATTTCCGGTGCTCGAACTCCGGCGGCACCGAGTACTTCCACAGCGGCAGGTATTTCTTCAGATCGCCCTGCAGCGCTTTTTCGGCGCGGCCGAGCGCGCGCAGATAGCCCTGCACCGCCGCCGCCGGCATGCTCGCGGGCGCCCACCAGATGGTGCGGAAGGTGTTGGCGATGACCTTGCGCAGGCCGAGCTCCTCGGCCATGTCGATCTGCGGCGGCAGCAGGCTGGCGGCGTCGACCTCGCGCTCGAGCAGCGCCTTCAGGCGGGCGCCGAAGCCGCCGACGTTCACCGTCTTGATGTGCTCGATCGGCAGGAATTTCTCCAGCCGGTAGGGCACGTTGAAATGGCTGCCGGCGCGCAGGCCGACGGCGACCGGCACGTCCCTGAGCTGCTCGGGCCGCTCGATCGGCGAATCGGGCCGCACGTAGATCGCCCAGGGCGATTCGCCGTAGGCGTCGGCGACGACGCGGCCCATGCCGGCACTGGCGTTGCAGATCGTGCCCCACTCGCACGCGCCCTGGATCACGGGCTCGCCCTCGCCGCCGGCGTAGGGTTGGTCCTGAGGCCGCTGGAAGTAGTCCCTGCCTTTCCAGCTCGACTGCGTCCCGCGGAAAATCTTCCAGTCGAACTCGACCTCCAGGCCCTCGTCCCTGAAATAGCCTTCTTCGAACGCCACGAAGTCGTTCAGCCCCATGCCTTTCGGGGCGATCTTCACGCGGATGAGGGTTTGCGCCATGAAACGGTCTCCTTCTCGGTGGCTCCCCGGGGCGGTGTTCACGACGCGTTATGGGGAAAATTCTAGCATCCACCGCTCCGCGAGCTCGCCGATGTCGGCGGTGACGGCGAATGAGTGGTCTTTCCCCTCGAGCCACTGCATTTGCCATCCGAGACCATCGATGGCCTTGGTCATCAGATCCTTCCGGCAAAGCGCGTCGCGCGTGCCGTTGATGCAGAGCACCGGCACGCGGATCCTGGGCAGGTGCGCGTCGCGCAGCTTCTCGGGCTGGCCGGCGGGGTGCAGCGGATAGGCGAGGAGCAGCAGCCCGTCGCAGGCGAAGCCCTCGGCGGCGAGCATCGAAGCGACCCTTCCGCCCATCGAACGGCCGCCGATGATGAGCTTCTTCCCGGCCCGCGTGAACCGGCGGCAATCCTCTGCTACCGATTTCATGCACATCTGAAGCTTGGGCATGCGGTCGGGGGCGCGGCTGCCCTTCTCGCGATAGAGGAAGTTGAACCGCACGACGTCGAACCCCCGGCCGCGCAAGACTTCCGACAGCTTGAGCATGCTGCGATGGTTCATGTCGCTGCCCGCGCCGTGGCCGGCGACGAACAGCGCCTTGCCATCTGCGCCGGTCGCGGGGTCGAGCACCGCCGATGTTTCCTCCCCAGAAACAAAGCGGATACACCACTGAAACGAGTCGTTCGTAGCATTAGGCGGGAGGGGAGAGACCATGAAGAGGAGGATAGCCGCAGCCGGCGTCGTGGCGGCGGTTGCCGTCGTGGCCGCAAGCGCGGACGAGCCGCTGAGGCGCGACGCTGCGCTGTTGTTCGGAGAGATCAAGGCGAGCACGGCAGCGGCGTCGCCGCAAGCCGAGCTCGGCCGCACGCTCTTCTGGGACACGCGCGTGTCGCTCGACGGCAAGACGGCGTGCGCGAGCTGCCATCTTGCCCGGGACTGGGGCGCGGATCGGCGGCCTTTTTCGACCGACGCGCGCGGCGAGCTCACCTCGCGGCATTCGCCTACGGTGTTCAACGCGACGAGCCAGCCGATGACCCGCTGGCTTGCAGACCGCAACGACGCCGCCGACCAGGCCGAAGGCTCGCTCACCGGCTCGCTCGGCTTTGCCTCGCGCGAGGCTGCACTCGCCAAGCTGCGCGAGCTCGGCTACGCGGAGCAGTTCCGCGCCGTGTTCCCCCGGGATCCGGAGCCGTTGTCGAGCCGAAACTACGGGCTGGCGCTCCAGGCCTACGAGGCGACGCTCGTCACTCCGGCGGCGTTCGACCGCTTCCTCGCGGGCGATGACCGTGCGCTCTCCGAGCGACAGAAGGCCGGCTTGCGCGCCTTCATCAAGGTGGGCTGCGCCCTTTGCCATAGCGGGCCGAACCTGGGCGGCACGACGCTGCAGAAGTTCGGGCTGGCGAAGGACTACTGGCTCGAGACCGGCTCGCGGAAGATCGATCAGGGCCGCTTCTCGATTACCAAGAAAGAGGAAGACCGCTACGTGTTCCGCGTGCCGATGCTCCGCAATGTCGCGAAGACCGCGCCGTACTTCCACGACGGATCGGTGGAACGCCTGGATCGTGCGGTGCGCATCATGGCGACCCTGCAGCTCGGCCGTGAGCTGGATGACCCCGCGGTTGGCGAAATCGTGGCGTTTCTTGAAGCGTTGACCGGCGCCATCCCTTCCAACTACGCCCCTCCGAGACGCTAGAAACGCCACACGGAAATTAACAGCGCCGCTGCATCACGGAAATTGACAGCGCTGCCCTATGCGGGTGTGCAATTTGTGCCCCTGCTCCGGGCGCGGGCTCACGTATCGTGGCGCCGATGAATATTTCTGCGGTCACCGTATTGATTGCCGCGCTCGGCGTCGCCTCCGGCGCAAGAGCGGACGAGCCGCTGCGGCGCCAAGCCGCGGCGTTATTCGGCGAGATCAAGGCGAGCACGACGGCAGGGTCGCCCGAAGCCGAGCTCGGCCGGGCGCTGTTCTGGGATACCCGGCTTTCGCTCGACGGCAAGACCGCGTGCGCGAGCTGCCACACGGCGCGCGACTGGGGCGCGGACCACCGGTCCTTCTCGCCGGACGCACGCGGCGCGCTGACGTCGCGCCATTCTCCGACCGTATTCAATTCCACCGCCCAGCCCGCGCTGCGCTGGCTCGGGGACCGCAAGAGCGCCGCCGACCAGGCGGAAGGCTCGCTCAACGGCTCGATGGGCTTTCCCTCGAAGGAAGCGGGGGTCGCGAGAATGAACGAGCTCAAGTACGCGCCGGCATTTAGCGCGGCGTATCCGCAGGACGCGGAGCCCGTGTCGGCGAAGAACTACGGCCGCGCGCTTGCCGCCTACCAGGCGACCCTCACCACGCCGGCACCCTTCGATCGCTTCCTGGGGGGCGACGACAGCGCCCTCACGGAGCAGCAAAAGGCCGGCTTGCGCACCTTCATCACGATGGGCTGCGCTCACTGCCATAACGGGCCGAACCTGGGCGGCACGACGCTGCAGAAGTTCGGCCCGGCGAAGGACTACTGGCTCGTGACCGGCTCGAAGAAGGTCGATCAGGGCCGCTTCGCGATCACCAAGAAAGAGGAAGACCGTTACGTGTTCCGCGTGCCGATGCTGCGCAACGTCGCCAAGACCGCGCCGTACTTCCACGACGGCTCGGTGGACCGGCTGGACCGCGCGGTGCGCGTCATGGCGTACGTCCAGCTCGGTCGCGAGCTGGAAGACACGGCCGTTGCCGAGATCGTGTCGTTCCTGGAAGCGCTGACCGGCGAGGTCCCGTCCAACTACGCCCCGCCGGGACAAAAACCGGCGCTCTAGCGCCGGCCGTCGTTCCCGCGAAGGCGGGAACCCATTTGTGGTTACTCGCCGATGTACTTGAGCAGCTCGACGTACTCGGCGTTGGCCGCGGCGACGAACTCCGGCACGCTGATGTTCTTGAGCACTTCGCTTCCGTGCTCGGAGTCCTTCAGGGCGATCAGGGCGTTGCGCAGGCGGGTGATCTCGGCCGGCGTGAGCGCCGGCGAGGCGATGATCGACCAGTTCGGCACCGGCTTCGCTTCCAGCAGGACGGAGTTTCCCTTCTTCAGCCATTCCTGCTTCACCGTCGGATTCACGACGCCGATGTCGGCGGAGCCGTTTTCCACCGAGCTCGCGACGGCCTCCTGGAACCTGGTGTAGCGGACCGTGACCTCGTTTTCCTTGAAGCCGAGCTCGCGCAGCTTGGCCTCGCCCAGCTTGGTGGTGAACACGCGCTCGGGCATCATCACGACCTTGCCGCGCATGTCGGCGGGCTGCTTGATGGGACTGTCCTTCATGGTGATGAAGCCGGCGACATAGGGCATCTTGGTCTTGACGATCGCCTCATACTTCTTGTCGCGGACCATGCCCGCCAGCAGGTTCACGGTCTTGCCGAACACGAGATCGAAGCGCCGCTGGCGCTCGAGCTCCGAGCGGAAGCGCCCGGTATCCGGGTACACCTCGATCTTGACGGGCCGGCGCAGCGCGTCCTCCATGACGCCCGCGAGCGGGGCGTAGCGCTGGAGCAGCTCTACGTGCGTGACGGAAGTGGTTGCGCCCTCGTTCACCGCGAAGACGAGCCGCTCCTTGACGACCGGCTCCTTGGAAGCTCGTGGCTTCTTCTTCTTTTGCTGAGCGGCCGTGCCTTGCTGCTGAGCGGCCGTGCCGTACTGCTGAGCGGCCGTGCCATACGCGACGGCGGCGAGCGCGCAGGCAAAGACCGCGGACGCCAGCCGGAGACGGATCTTGTTGTTCATTTCGTCGCTCCCTGAGTTCAGCGGATACTGCCGGACCCCGGTCGCGAGCGGAAGCCCGCTAGTTCACGGTCTTTGACGCTTCGGACAAACGGATAAGAGAATGCCGATTTCCAACGCCAAGCGAGTCACGGCTTCTTCGCCGGCGCCCCCGGGAGGCTGCCCATGGACTTGCCGCGGTCCTTCTCCCAGGCCTTCGCGGCCTTGACCAGCGCTTCGAACGCGGCGCCCTCCTGGAGCAGCGCCTTCTTGACCGGCTCGTCGAGCGGCGCTTCGATGCCGGTCTGGTCGAGCGGCATCTTGTCCTTGCGCACCGCTTCCATCACGCGCGAGATCTCGCCGGCGGCATGGGCGGGCGACTGCAGCAGCACCAGCTTCTTCATCTTCTCCGGGTTGTTGGGCACGTGGCAGTCGAGGCATTGCCCGTCCCTCAGCTTGAGCGCGAAGCTTCGATAGGCGGCATCGAGCTTCCCGGCGTACGGATTGTCGGGTCTGAACAAACCGTCGAACAGGGTCACCTGCGGCTGGTCGTGGCCGTCGGCGTCGGTCCACATCCACTTGCCGTCGAATTTCGGCGCGGCCACCCATTCGCTTGAGATGATCGGCTTGTTCGGGCCGCGGTCGGTGAACTGCCCGACTTTCACCTTCAGCGTCTTGGGATCGACCCACAGCAGGATCGAATTGGCGCTCTGGTAGACGCTCCATTTGCTTTCTTCGTGCCAGAAGGGGTAGGGGAACTGGCCCGGCGCGAGACGGTTCCGAAATGCCGTTTCCAGCCTGATGCGGTAAAGCCCCTCCGCAGGCCGATATTCGACTTCGTGCTTGCCGTTGAACATGAACAGCGGGATATACATGCCCGTGAGCACGTCCGGCGCGAACTGCGTCAGGTTCGTTTCCTTGATCGGGGCACCGAGATCCCGGTCTTTCACGCGGCCCCAGAGCACGTACTGCGAGAGGCTGCTTCGGAGCGCCGAGTCGTCCCACAGCGCATGGCGGCAGCGATCGAAGGCGGCCTGATCTCCCGGCTGCGCCGGCGGGCACAGCCGCGAGAGCTCGGCCGCCAGGTTCGCCGCGAGTTGCTCGACCTGCGCGCGGTTTGCAGGCGGTTCGTCTGCGGCGAATGCGAGACGCGCACCGAATGCAACCACGAGCAGCAATGTGGTGAGAACGCGCATGACTTACCTCCCCTTATTTTTGTGACTTTTCTATCATGCCGGAGCAACAACGCGTTTTTTGTTCTAGAACCGCAACTTTTTTTTGCTGCCGTCCCGCGCGCTAGAGGGAATAACAGGACATCGGGATCAAGTGAAACGACCGAACCAACGTACTCGGCCGACACACTCGCTGATCCAGAGCCGCGCCTAAAGAACCGGTCAGGCTCCCGCGCGCATCGGCCGCGAGCCGAAGAGGAGCGTCGCCACGCGGCTGATGAGATGCATCGCTCCGTTCGCCGTGACCCCGGCAAAGTCTTGGGAGATCGACACAGTGCGCGTCCAGGTGGAGCAGAGCCAGGCGTTGAAATCGCCGACCGCGTGCGCCGCGCCCGTGACCGCCTTCTGCGAGCGCAGCCGCACGACGAGCAGCGTGCCGTCCACCCGCTGACTCAGCTCGCCGGGAAAGAAGCGCTCGATGCCGCCCGAATCGGGCCCGAGGAATCGCTGGTACGCGGCCGGCACGTTCCGATAGGGACAGACCGGGTACCTGATCTCCTCGTACATGGCGCCACGGTAGCGCCGGAGGTATTAATTCACCGGCTCGCCATTCCGCAGGCGCGTGGTCCAACCTGCCAAGTCACCCGCGCACGACAACCTCTCAGGGCTGCCGCGGGACCTGCTTCACCGAGCCCAGGTCCATCGCCCAGCCGAGCGCCGAGCGGCACCAGATCTGCACCTGCGGCCGCAGCTCGTGCCGCTGGCGGATCGTGCCCAGGCGCAGGTTGTACCGGTCGGGCTTGTCGACCGCGGCGCTGGCGTAGATGCGCGAGCCGCACTCGGGGCAGAACGCCTGCGCGCGCTTCGCGCCGCTCGAGCCGGTCTTGTAATAGATCTTCGGCGTGCCGGAGAGCTTGAAGCCGGCGCGCGGCGCGAAAACGTACGTGGTGAACGCCGTGCCGCTGAGCTGCTGGCAGTCGGTGCAGTGGCACACGCCGACGTCGGCGGGATCGATCTCCGCCTCGAACTTGATGTTGCCGCAGTGGCAGCCGCCGTCGACCTTCATGGCTGCATCCCGACCGTGCGGCGACGCAGGCCCGCCAGATACGTCGTCGCCGCGACCGTCAGCACGAGGGCGCGGACCGGCGCGTGGTAGGCGCCGTAGATGAGCATCGCCCCGATCAGCGTGATCAGCACGCCCCAGTTGCGCACCACGATCTCCGCCACAGGTCCTTCGAGCGCCTCGCCGAAAGTCGAGCGCAGCGCCGCTTGCGGCGCGATCGCGGCGTAGATCATGGTGCAGGTGAGTGCTCCGGCTGCGAGCATGATCCAGCGGATGTTCGCCGTGACCCAGGTCATGCTTTCATCTGAGCAGCTTGAAGGCATGGGTCCACTCGTTGCGCAGGAAACCGGGGATGCACCATAGCATGCACAGGGGCTCGATGGCGCGCGCCGCCCGGGCCGCGCCCATGTCGGCCGTCTCCCAGCCGAACTGGTCCAGCAGGCGGCCGACCGTCTTCTTGGCCGCCTCGTCGTTCCCGCAAATGAACATGGTCGGCTTGCCGCCGGCGAACTGCGGGTTGACCATGCGTGCGTTGCCTACGGAATTGAAGGCCTTTACGAGACGCGCGTCCCGAAACTCGCGCTGCAGCTGCTCCATCAGGGATTCGTCGAGATTGGTGAAGAACTTGAGCACGCCGTCGCTTGGCGGCGCATCGGCGATCGGGTTGGTGGCGTCGATGACGGGTTTGCCAGCCAGATTTTTCCCGCCGGCCGCGCGCAGGGCCTCCGCGGCGGCCGTGCCTTTCACCGCCAGGACGACGACTTCGCCGAAGGCGGCGGCCTCGGCAAAGCTGCCGACCCGGGCGCGCGGGTTTTCCGCCGCCCATCCCGACAGCTTCGCGCGCTCGCGCGTGCCCATCATGGTCTCATGGCCATGCTTGAGAAAGCCGGCCCCCAGAACCTTCGCCACATCACCTGAACCAAGAACGCCAATCTTCACGTTTGTCTCTCCTATGAAAGATCGGGCAGCTTGATCGGCCGCGCGCTCTCGAACGCGCGTGCGGCGCGCAGCACGAGCGCGTCGGCATAGCGCGGTCCGACGATCTGCAGCCCGACGGGCAGGCCGGCCTTGGTGAATCCGCACGGAATCGACGCCGCGGGCTGGCCGGTGAGGTTGAACGGGTAGGTGAACGGCGTCCAGTCGGTCCAGCGCCCCCTGACCGGCGTCTCCTGGCCGACGTCGAAGGCGGCGACCGCGAGCGTCGGCGTGACGAGCAGGTCGTAGTCGCGGTGGAAGAGGTTCATGTGCATGCCGAGCGCGCCGCGCTTCATCTGCGCGTCCATCAGCTCGGCGGCGGTGATCTTCGCGCCCTGCTCGGCGACGTCGAGGAGGCCCGGATCGACCGGCTTGCGGTCCTTCACGGTGCGGATCAGCGCGGCGGCGCCCGAGAACCAGTGCGTCTGGAAAATCGGCCCGGCATTCTCGAATCCCGGATGCCGCTCGTCCACCCGCGCGCCGAGGTCGGTGAAGACGCCGATCGAACCGCGCACGATCGCGGCGACCTCGGGATCGACGTCGGCGTAGCCCAGGTTCGACGAGTACGCGATGCGCAGGTCGCGGATGCCGGCCTCGAGCCCGGCGCGGTAGTCGCGCGGCTCGAACGGGAGCGCATGCCAGTCGCGCGCGTCGGGCAGCGACATCACGCTCAGCATGAGCGCGGCATCGGTCACGCTGCGGCTCATCGGGCCGACGTGAGCTACCGTGCCGAAGGGCGAGAGCGGCCAGGCCGGCACGCGGCCGAAGGAGGGCTTGATGCCGAAGAGCCCGGTGAAGCTCGACGGAATCCGGATCGAGCCGCCGCCGTCGGTGCCGACCGCGAGCGGGCCCATGCCGCAGGCGACCGCGACGGCGGCGCCGCCCGAGGAGCCGCCGGGCGTCTTGTCGGGATTCCACGGATTGCGCGTGATGCCGGTGAGCGGGCTGTCGGTCACGCCTTTCCAGCCGAACTCGGGCGTGGTGGTCTTGCCGATCAGCACCGCGCCGTGCTCTCGCAGGCGAGCGGTCGCGGGCGCGTCCTCGTTCCACGGACCCTTCGGGTCGACCGTCTTCGAGCCTCGCAGCGTCGGCCAGCCGCGGGTCAGGATGATGTCCTTGATCGACACCGGCACCCCGTCGAGCAGGCCCTTCGGCTGCCCCGACGCCCAGCGTGCCTCGGAGGCCTTCGCTTCGTCGAGCGCCCGGTCCGAGACCAGGTTGAAGGCGTTCAGCCGCGGGTTGAGCTTCTCGATCCGCGCGAGCACCGCCCCGGTCACTTCGACGGGGGAAAGCGTTTGGGTCCGGAAGCCCTCCAACAACGCACTCGCACTCAGCAGGCAGAGTTCTTCAGACATCAACGGGGGAGGAAATCGTGGTCCGTCCCTGATTATCGGCGGTCAAGAGCCTTGGCGCGCCAGAGAGGCCAGGCGCGGTAGTAGTCCTGGCGCGCGATCGAGGCCTGCACCTCGGCGTCGTCGAAATACGTGATGCTGCCGCTCGTGCCGGCGAGCGCCATCGCCTGCATCTGCATGCGGGCGCTCTGCTCGAGATAGACGCTGCGGCCCACGGCGCGCGGCAGGTTTTCGCCGACCACTACCGAGCCGTGGCCGCGCATCAGGGCGGCGGGCTTTTTCGCCAGGGTCGCCGCCAGGGCCTTGCCGAGGACCGCGTCCTTCACCAGGAGGTCGGTCCCCTTGCGCACGTCGCGGATCTCGAAGTTCGGCAGGCCCTCGCCGATGAACGCGGCCATGTGGTAGAGCGCGCGCATCGGCACGCCCGTGACGCTGAAGGGAATCACGGAGGGCGAGTGGTTGTGCACCACGCACATCACGTCGGGCCGCGCGCGGTAGATCTCACCGTGGATGAAGCGCTCGTGCACCGACTCGCGGCCCGGTTTGCCAACTTCGGCGTCGAGCGGACGGCTGTCGAGGTCGTACTCGATCAGATCCTTTTCTTCGACCAGTTCAGGGGCGACGGAGCGCGCGAGGTAGTAGCGCTGCGGGTTGCGCGGCGAGCGCAGGCTGACATGGCCATAGGCGTCGATCACGCCGTGCGCCGCGAGGATACGGTACGCGGCGACCAGGTCGTCCAGTTCTTGCGTAATCATCTTCCTTTCAATCCGCCTTGATCCCTGCCGCGCCGACGACGCGGCTCCAGCGCGGCAGCTCCTTCTTCAGGAGCTCGCCCATCCTTTGCGGCGTTCCGCCGGCGGGCGTCATGCCCTGCTTCTCGAGCGCGTCGCGGACCTGCGCCTCGCGCAGCACCGCGTTGATGTCGCCGTTCAGCTTCTGTACGAGCTCGGCGGGCGTCCCGCCAGGAACGAAGGCGCCGTACCAGGTCTCGACCTCCAGGTCGGTCAGCCCCTGCTCCTTCATCGTGGGCACGTCGGGATAGGCCGGCGAGCGCTCGAGGCTCATCACCGCGAGGGCGCGCAGCCTTCCGGCCTGGACCTGCGGGTGCGCGGTCTGCACCGCGGCGACCGTCGCGTCCACGTGTCCGCCGACGACGTCGGCGAGCGCGCCGGCCGCGGCCTTGTAAGGCACGTGCACGATGTCGATCCCGGTCTCGAGCTTGACCAGCTCCATGGCGAGATGCTGCGGCCCGCCGTTGCCGGGCGAGGAGTAGTGCAGCTTGCCGGGCTGGCGCTTCGCCAGCTCGATCAGCTCCTTCATCGAGCGCGCCGGCACCTGGGGATTCACCACGATGACCAGCCCGCTGGTGGCGATCAGCGCCACCGGCTCGAAGCTCTTCACCGGGTCGTACGGCAGGCTCTTCTGCAGCGCCGGCGTGGTGCCGAACGAGGTGGCGACGAAGAGCAGCGTGTGGCCGTCGGGTGCGGCCTTGGCGACGAAGTCGGCGCCGATGTTGCCCGTGGCGCCCGGCTTGTTCTCGGTGACGACGGCGACCTTCCAGCGCTCGCCGAGCTTCGGCCCGAGCAGGCGCGCCAGGATGTCGGCGCCGGTGCTCGGGGTATAGGGCACGACGATGTGCACCGGGCGGTTCGGATAGTCCTGCGCGATCCCTTCAATCGAGCTGCAGAGAAGGGCGAGCGCAGCAAGGAGGGTTCTCATCGCGCGGTCATTATAATGAGGCGCTCCATGCGACTGGTGCTCAACGAGCCGCAGGCATTTCGCTTCGAGGTGAACCGCGCGGCGCTGGTGGACCCCGCGATCCACGAGCTCGAGCAGCGCCGCATCTTCGATCGCTGCTGGATCTACGTCGGGCACGAGTCTGAGCTCGCGGCGCCGGGCGATTTCAGGACGCGCCTCGTCGCCGGGCGGCCGGTGATCTTCTGCCGGAACGACGCAAACCAGGTTCGCGTGTTCCTGAACACCTGCCGGCATCGCGGCTCGCTGGTGTGCCGCAGCCGCGAGGGCAACGCCGAGCGCTATACCTGCTTCTACCACGGCTGGACCTACGACCGCGACGGCGCCCTCTACGCAGTCCCGGGGCAGTCTGCCTACCCGCCTGGCTTCGATAAAAAGCAGTTTTCCTTGAGAGAACCTCCAAAAGTAGGTGCGTATCGCGGCTTCGTATTCCTGAATTTCGATGCCGATGCGGTTTCGCTCGACGAATACCTCGGCAACGCCAAGGAGTACATCGACCTCGTGATCGACCAGTCGCCCTCGGGGGAGATGCAGGTCATCGAGGGGACGCAGGAATACGACATCCGCGCGAACTGGAAGCTGCTGGTCGAGAACAGCTTCGACGACTACCACCTCCTCAGCACCCACTCCACCTGGCTCGACTACCTGAAGAGCTCGGGCGTCGAGATGAAGCGCCCCGACAAAGGGCACATGCTGCCGGCGCACGGCGTGGGCAAGGACCTCGGCAACGGCCACGCCACCACGGACAACGTCAACTTCCGCGGCCGGCCGGTGGCGCGCTGGATCCCGATCTACGGCGAGGCGGCGAAGCCCGAGCTCGAGAAAATCCGCGCCGAGCTTGTCGCGCGGCTCGGCGAGGCACGAGCCACCCGCGTCGCCGACACCAACCGCAACCTGATCGTGTTCCCGAACCTGGTCATCGCCGACGGCTCGTCGGTGACGATCCGGACCTTCCAGCCCCTCGCCGCCGACCGGATGCGCGTGACCGCGTGGGCGCTCGGACCCCGGGAGGAGAGCGCCACCGCGCGCGCGGTGCGGCTCGACAGCTTCCTCACCTTCTACGGGCCGGGCGGCTTCGCCACGCCCGACGACATCGCGGCGCTCGAATCCGTGCAGCAGGGCCTCGCCGCCTATCGCGAGGTGCCCTGGTCGGTGATGAGCCGCGGCATGGCGAAGGAGGGCGAGCAGCTGAACACGGATGAGCTGCACTTGCGGGCATTCTGGATTCAGTGGGACAAATTGATGTCCGGCTGAGAAAGAAAAAAACAGGAACCCAACGTCATTTCTCTTCACGTCACAAGGGGTGAAATCGAGGACTTCCTCTACCAGGAAGCCGCGCTCCTCGACGCCTGGAAGCTCGACGAGTGGCTCGCGCTGCTCACTGCCGACGCGTACTACCGCGTGCCGTCCAACGACCGGCCCGAGTCCGATCCGGGCGGCACGCTCTTCACGATCGCCGATGACATCGCGCGCATCCGCTCGCGGGTCGCGCGCCTGAAGGATCGCAACGCGCACGCCGAGTTTCCGCCGTCACGTACCCGTCGGCTGATTACCAATGTGAGGATCGTGGAAAAGCAGCCGTTGCGCGTGGAGGCAAATTTCGCGGTGTACCGCTATCGCAGCAACGACGATGCGCGGCAGTACGTCGGCCGGTACCGCTACGTCCTGCGCAAGGAGGACGGCAGGCTCAGGATCGCCGGGCGCGAGGCGATCCTGGACGCGATGGAGCTGGCCTCGCTCGGCGCGGTGAGCTTCATTTTGTAGGGCTTAGAACCGTTTTCGTTGCGAAATACCAACTGAGCGTTGCGGAATGCCAACTGGGCCATGGAACCCCCCGGCGCCGATCGGTAAAGTTCTGTCACTTCAACCTTGTGGAGTCCCCATGAGAAAAGTCAAATTCGCGATGATGGGGCTTGCCCTGGCCGCTGCCGGCTCGGCGCAAGCAGCCGGAATCGGCGCACGCATCGGCACCACCGGCCTCGGCGCCGACGTCGCGTGGGACCTCGCGCCGACTTTGAGTGCCCGGGTCGGCTACTCGGGCGGCAGCGTGAATCACGATGTGAGCACGGATCTCACGACCTACCACGGCAAGCTCAACCTCAAGAACCTCAACACCTTCCTCGACTTCGCCCCGCTCGGGCCGTTCTTCCGCTTCACCGGCGGTTTCATCTTCAACGACAACAAGTTCGACGTGCACACCGACCAGGTGAGCGGCGGCAGCATCAGCGGAACGGTGAAGCCCAGCAACAGCGCCGCGCCGTACCTCGGCATCGGCTACGGACGGGTGGCAGGAACCGGAATCAATTTCTACGCCGACCTCGGCGTCATGTACCAGGGCTCGCCGAAGGCCTCGCTCACCGCGAACTGCGGCACCCTCTCGCCGGGGCAGTGCAGCACGCTGCAGAGCCAGGTGGCGTCGGAGCAGGCGGCGCTCGAGGACAAGCTGAAGAACGCCAAGTACTACCCGGTGCTGAACATCGGCCTGACCATAGGCTTCTAAGCCGGGGTTCTGAAGTAAGCTTCTGAGGTGCAGAGAAACGACGCCCGGACGCTCACGCGCTACAACGCGTGGGCGAACGAGCTCATCTTCGCCGCGGTGGCGGCGCTGCCGGAAGGCGAGGCGGT
>Ga0075428_100002538_pt1 | contig 19848 bp, 10 predicted proteins | sample RhiMetdeltSRZDD2_FD_75291 | JGI IMG/M metagenome (GOLD analysis project Ga0075428, IMG submission 75291) | Populus rhizosphere microbial communities from Tennessee, USA - Rhizosphere MetaG P. deltoides SRZDD2 | ecosystem: Host-associated > Plants > Roots > Rhizosphere > Soil | place: USA... | reverse complement strand
CTGGGGGCGAGCCCTGAGCTTGCAGCCGTCCGCGATCAGCTGTCGCGCTTGCTCGGCCGTCAGGCCGCTCCGCAGCGACGGCTGCCGCCTGTCTTGATTCAGGGTGAGACCGGCACAGGCAAGGGGCTTGTCGCGCAGGTCATACACCAGACCGGTCCGCGGACCGGAACGCCGTTCGTGGACGTCAACTGCGCAGCCATTCCGGACACTTTGCTCGAAGCGGAGCTTTTCGGATTCGAGCGCGGCGCGTTCACTGACGCGCGGCAGGCCAAGCCCGGCCTCCTGCAGATGGCACATCGCGGGACGATCTTTCTCGACGAGATCGGCCTGATGCCCGATGCCCTGCAGGCGAAGCTTCTGAAGGTGCTCGAGGAACGTACGGTCAGACGTCTTGGCGGCACGCGAAGCGAGCCGTTGGATGTCTGGGTGCTGGCGGCGACGAGCGAGGACCTGCAGGCGGCCATACGCACACGGCGCTTCCGCGAAGACCTCTATCATCGCCTCGCCGTCGTGACCCTGCGGCTCCCGCCGCTCCGCGAACGGGGGACGGACATTCTGTTGCTCGCTCGGCATTATCTGGGCCGCGCCTGTGTCGACTACGGCGTGCGGTTGAAAACGCTGACGGCCGACGCAGAGTCAGCGCTCATGGCCTATGGATGGCCCGGCAATGTCCGCGAGCTCGCCAATGTCATTGAGCGCGTGGTTCTGCTGTCGGACGGCGAGCAAGTGACGTCAGCGATGTTGAGCCTGCCGCGCGAATCTCCGGTGCGAGCGGCATTCACGGGGTCGGGCTTGAGCGTCGATCAGCAGGTGGCCTCACTGGAGCGAGGTCGAATCGAGGAGGCGTTGCATGCGGCCGACGGGAACATCTCACGTGCTGCTGTACAGCTCGGACTGCCGCGAAACACGCTGCGTTACCGCATGGATCGGCATGGGCTGACGGATAGCGCAGCCGGCGCAAAGCGCAAGCGCGCATCCGATACCGGCGCGGCGCGACCAGCGGAAGGCATGGCGCGCGATCGAGCGGTGGCCGATCCCGTGCGGTGGCAACGCACGCGCGTCACGCTGCTCGATGTGCACGTGCCGGACGCAGACGCGATCGTCGCGGAGCACGAGCGCCATCGTGCTCTCGAGCAGGCGGCCGCGAAGGCCGTTGCCTTCGGCGGCCGGGTGATCGACCTTCGTGCGTCAGGACTGGTCGCGGCTTTTGGTCTCGAACCGGCCGAAGACACCCCGCGCCATGCGGCCCACGCAGCGCTCGCCATGCTGCACCGTGCGCGCGCGCAACGAGTCGCGACCGCGCAGTCACCGCAGCTCAGGATTGCCCTGCACGCGGACGAGATGCTCGTCGGTCGACTCGGGAGTCGTGTCGAGCTCGACGCCGACGCGCGTCGGGCGGCAGATCGGGTGCTCGCCGAGCTGCGGGCGAACGCCGCGAACGAGCCGTTGTTGGTGTCTGCGGAGACGAAGCCCTTTTTGGATCGACGCTTCACGCTCGAACCGGTCGCGCGTGCGGACCGATTGAGTGCCAGCGCGTGGCGGGTCACCGGACTGCTGGACCCCACGCGCCGCGCGGCGCCGTTTGTCGCACGTGCGCGGGAGCTAGAGCTGCTCGAGGACCTGTTCAGACAGGCCCAGGAGGGCCGCGGCCAGGCGGTGCTCCTCGTTGGGGATCCAGGCATTGGCAAGTCGCGCCTGCTGCAGGAGCTCCATCAGCGCACACGTGATCGCGCCGGCTGGCTCGAAGGTCACGCGGTGTCGTTTGGCCGCTCGCTGCCCTTTCATCCCCTGATCGATCTGCTCAAACGTGCGTGCGGCGTAGACGATGGTGATACGGAGCAGGTGATCGGCGAAAAGATCGAGCACGCGGCGGTACGGCTCGGTGGCGAGCTTCGTCCGGCGGCAGCGTTCCTGCGCGCCATGCTCTCAATCGATCCGGGCAATGCGGCGGTCGCGGCAATGGACCCGAAGCTCCGTCGCGCGGGAATGTTCGAAGCGGTCCGCCAGTTTCTCCTCGCGTCGACCGAAGCCCGTCCGCTCGTCGTGATGCTCGAGGACGTGCACTGGATGGACGAGGCGACGACGGAATTCCTGGCACTGATGGCCGAGAGCGTGGACTCGAGCCGAATTCTCCTCTGCGTGACGCACCGCACCGGGTTCGCATTGCCTTTCGCCGAAGGCGTGTTTCAGACGCGGCTGACCATGTCCCGCCTCTCGCAGGCGGAGACCACGGCGATTGCCGGTCCGCTGCTCGGTGTGCCCGTCGTGTCACCCGAGCTCCAGCAGCTCCTCGATGCGAAGAGCGACGGCAATCCGTTCTTTCTGGAGGAGATGGTTCGGTCTCTGTACGAAAGCGGAGCGCTCGAGCGACGTGGCGACACGATCGGTCTGGCGCATCCGACGGAGACGATCGATGTTCCCGACACGATCCAGGATGTCATTCTGGCGCGGCTCGAGCGGCTCGATTCGCGGGCGCGCGACATGCTGCACGTCGCATCGGTGATTGGCCGCGAATTTTCGCGGCGCGTGCTCGAGCGGGTCGGTACCGATGCCGATGACGACCGTTCTATTGACGATCGCGTCCATGCGTTGCTGGCTGCCGAGCTGATCCAGAAGGGGCGCGTCTGGCCGGAGGTGGCGTACGTCTTCAGGCATGCGCTGACGCAGGAGGTCGCGTACCAAGCTCAGCGTGAGCCTCAGCGGCAGGCGCTGCACGCCCGCATTGGCGAGGCCATCGAGCGGGTTTACGCGGATCGGCTGTCGGAGCATCTCGGCGTGCTGGCGTACCACTTCACGCGGGCACGGCAGTGGGAGAAGGCGCTTGGGTACTTGCTTGCGGCGGCGCGTCAGGCGGAGCAGAGCTTTGCCACGCGCGAAGCGCTCGCGTTGTACGACGAGGCCAAATCGGCAGCTGAGCAGCAGGCCGGCGGCATTGCGGCTGCGGCGACGCTCATCGCCATCCACGAGTCGAAAGCCCGTCTTCACTTCGTCAGGAGCGACTTCGAGCAGTCGGGTGCCGAAGCTGAACGCATCCTCCCGCTCGCGCGGCTCACGGGCGACGCCGTCAAGGAAGGGGAAGCGCTGGCCACCATCGCGTGGGCGTCGACGTGGGGGCGCAAGCTGGAAGACGCCGTTCGTTTCGCCCGGGACGCCCTCACGGTTGCTGAGCCGGCCGGGGCCCTGGCCGTGCAGGGGCGCGCCTATTTCACCATCGGATTCGTGCGCGGTGTCACTGGCGTGCTCGACGAAAGTGACGCGGCGCTCGACCGTGCGATCTCGCTGAGCGGCGCCGCTGGCGATGTCGTGCATCATTCGCTCTCGCTCACGACCGCCGGTCTGCTGCGGAACTGGGCAGGTGACTACGACGCGGCGGTTCGCCTGCAGGACGAAGGGCTCTTGTTGGCGCGCGACCGCGGATTGCTCCTTCCCCTGCTCTTCAGCTGTTTCATGCGCGGGCTTACGCTGACCGGCAAGGGGAACTATGACGAGGCGTTTGCCACCTTCACCGAAGGACTCGCGCTCGCCGAGCGAGTCGGGGATGAGGCCATTCATCACCGGCTCCTGAACTGCCTGGGATGGCTGTACACAGAGCTCGGAGACCTCGATCACGCGGAGGTGCTGAACACGACCAGCGCCCAGATCGGTCGACGCCGGCACGACCCGGGCACACAGCCGAATGCCGAGCTGAATCTTGGGGACATCGTCCGTGCGCGAGGCGACTTGCCGCTCGCACAGGAGCTTTACGACGGCGTGTACAGATACTGGAAGGATCCAGCCAGCAGCCAGTGGATGCGATTCCGCTACTCCACCCGGATGTTTGCCAGCATGGGCGAGCTGGCGCTAGCACGTGGAGATCTTGCGGCCGCCCGTACCTACAGCGCCGAGTGTCTCGATCTGGCGACCCGCACCGGCTCACGTAAGAACCTGGTAAAGGGCTGGCGCCTGGCCGGCGAGCTCGCGCGCGCGCAGCGGGATTGGGATCGCGCCGAACAACATCTGCTCAGGGCGCTGGAGCTGGCGGCGTCGGTCGGGAACCCCGTCCAGTACTGGAGAACCGAGCTCGCGCTCGGGCGGCTTCTGAGCGACGCCGGCCGGCCCGATGAGGCGCGCGGCGCCTTTCAGCGTGCCGACCTCCGCATGCAACGGGTCCGGGAGAGCCTCCGTCATGAGCGGCTCCGGGACGCGTTCGAGAAGTCTGGCGAGCTCTGCCTCGTGCAGGGCCTGATCGCCGGGACGGTCTAGCAGTTCGCCTTTTGGGCTGCCGAAGCTGCCCAATTTTCGGCACCTCTCATCAGTCTCCGCCACCGCCATCCCGCGCCATCCCGTTGGAAACCATTGGCCTGACGTCATGGCGCGACCCGGTACGCCCGTTGCCCTTAGCTGAATCTGAGAACCGCCGCAGTCGCGGCGGCACAAAGGAGACAGTCAAATGCCCGAAGTCATTGCTCCCGCAACCCGAGCACCACGAGAGCCGCGTCACGGCGTGAATACGCCGGCTCTGCTCGCCACGATCAACGCTGTCAAGGAGACGCCTGCACTTGCGAAGTTCCGGTTTCGCGCCAGCAACCGGTGGATGGGCGGCACCTACAGTGAGTCGCGCGTCGAATCGTTCACCGGAGCCGGCGCCGAACACAACCATCAGACCGACTTCCGCTACGGTGCCGATCATCCCGCCGTGCTCGTCGGTCAAGATCGCGGTCCGACGCCCATCGAGTTTCTCCTGCACGGACTGGCCGCGTGCATCACCGCAGGCGTCGGCAATATCGCCGCGGCTCGGGGGGTGACACTGACGTCGGTGGAGTCGCGGGTCGAGGGGGATATCGATTTGCAGGGCATCCTAGGGCTGTCCGACAAAGTCCGCAACGGCTACGAGCGCATCCGCATCAGCTTCACCATCGCCGGCGACGCGCCACCGGAGAAGCTGCGCGAGATCGTCGAGCAATCCCGCGCACGCTCGGCGGTGTTCGATGTGCTCACCAACGGTGTGCCGGTTGACCTCAGCGTCAACACTCGTTGATGAGGGCCGTGATGCACACGACGACCGTCATCATCGGCGCCGGACAGGCAGGGCTCGCCATGAGCCGCTGTCTGTCCGAGCTCGGCATCGAGCACGTCGTGCTCGAACGTGGGAAGCTGGCGCAGCGTTGGCGCAGCCACAGCTGGGATTCGCTGCATTTATTGACGCCCAACTGGATGACCCGCCTTCCGGGATTCCGGTACGACGGCCACGACCCCGACGGCTTCATGTCCGTCCCGGACGTGATTACCTTCTTCGAACGCTACGCCGTGTCGTCGGAGGCACCGGTCCTCACCGACACCGCAGTGCAAAGCGTAGAGCGAGCGGGGAATCGCTTCCGCGTAGTCACCGACCGCGGCGTCTGGTCGGCTTCTTCCGTGGTGGTGGCGACCGGATACTGTGATCTGCCGGCGGTTCCTGCCGTCAGCCGCGGGGTGGCGCCCTCCGTCCGGCAGATGGTGCCCTCAAACTACAGGCGTCCTGAACAATTGCCGGCCGGCGGCGTTCTCGTCGTCGGCGCGTCTTCCACGGGCGTCCAGCTCGCCGACGAGATTCAGCGTGCTGGACGGCAGGTCACGCTGGCTGTCGGTCGTCACACGCGATTGCCTCGACGCCACCGCGGACGCGACATCCTTTGGTGGTTGGATCAGATCGGCGCGCTGAGCCAGGGAGCCGACGCCGTTCAGGATATCGAGCGTTCACGCCACCAGCCATCGCTTCAGTTGGTTGGCAGACCGGATCATTCATCCCTCGATTTGGCGGTGCTGCAAGAGCGAGGTGTTCGGCTGGTTGGCCGAGTCCGCCATATCGACGGCCATCGCGTAAGGCTTGGCGATGATCTCGTGGCCACAACCGCCGCCGCCGACATCAAGATGGCCGAGATCCTCACGCGGATCGATCAGTTCATCGCCACAACCGGCGTGAGCGCCGCCTCGCCCGAGCCTTTCAATCCGACCTGGCCCCTTGCTGCCGACACTCCCGACAACCTCGATCTGAAGGATGAGCGGATCAAGACGGTGATTTGGGCAACCGGATATCGACGCGCGTATCCGTGGCTGCGTGTGCCGATTCTTGATGCTCGAGGGGAAATCACACACAAAGGTGGGACAACCCCGGAGGCCGGGCTCTACGTGCTCGGCCTGAATTTTCAGCGCCGCCGGAACTCCAGTTTTATCGATGGTGTCGGTGCCGACGCATGGGTGATCGCGGAGCAGATCGCTGATTCGGTGGATTGCAAGCGGGTTGCCTAGGGAGGCATGCGATGAGAGTTGATGTTGTCATCGTCGGAGCGCGATGCGCGGGGGCGGCGACGGCCCTGTTGCTCGCACGAGCAGGCGCGCGGGTGCTACTGGTCGACAAAGGCGTGTACGGCTCCGACACGATGTCGACGCACGCGCTGATGCGAGGCGCCGTTCTGCAATTGCATCGCTGGGGAGTTTTGCCCACCATCGTGGCAGCCGGCACACCGCCAGTGCACTCCACCACGTTCAGCTACAGCGAGCGGGACGTCACCGTGCCGATCGAGCCGAGGTTCGGCGTCAGCGCGTTGTACGCGCCGCGGCGAGCGCTGCTTGACCGGACCCTGGTCGATGCTGCTGCCGACAGCGGAGCAGAGGTCCGCTACGGTGTTCGGATCGACGATGTGATCCTCGATGCTCGCGGGTGCGTGCGCGGGATCACTGCCGTCGCGGGTGGTACCCGTCACCGCATAGAAGCCGACATCGTCATTGGCGCAGACGGACTGTACTCGACGATCGCGGAGCGCGTTGGTGCGGACCGCATTGTCGAGGGCCGCCACTCGGCGGGAGTCCTCTACAGCTATTGGGAAGACCTACCAGTTGACGGCTATTACTGGCGGTTCCAGACGGGCGCGAGCATCGGCGCCATTCCCACCAACCACGGTGCCACATGTGTGTTCGCGTCGGTGCCGTCGGGACGCTTTCGCGCCGAGATTCACGGTGACGCCCTTTCGGCATACCGTCTGTTGGTTCGGAAGGTATCGGCAGCTTTCGATGCGCGGCTCGACGAGGCCCGCCGGGTGGAGCCAGTTCGTGGGTTCGGCGGGCATGTCGGCTTCATCAAGCGCGGCTCTGGCCCCGGGTGGGCGCTTGTCGGCGACGCCGGGTACTTCAAAGATCCACTCACTGCTCACGGCATCACGGATGCATTACGCGATGCGGAGTTGCTGGCGCGGGCGGTCATGCGGGGGACCACCGCCGCTTTTGCGGACTACGAGACGACGCGGCACGATCTCTCACGCCGGCTGTTCGACATCACGGACGACATTGCGTCGTTTACCTGGACCGACGGTGAAGTGCAGTCGCTGCATCGCGCATTCAGTACCGAAATGTCGCGCGAGGTGCGCGCACTTGCCGCATTGGAGCCATTCACATGTCTATTACCGTCGGCCAGCGCGCCTCACGTAGCCTGACACTCACGGCCGAGCACGTCCGCAAATATGCGGAGATTTCAGGCGACCACAACCCGCTGCATTTCGATGCGGCGTTCGCCGCGCGCACCAAGTTCGGTCGGCTCGTCGTGCAGGGCGGGCTCACCACGGGGCTGGTCCATGCGCTGGTGGCGATGGACATGCCCGGACCCGGCACGGTGTTTCTCAGTCAGAATTGGAAGTTCACCCGGCCAGTCTACCTCGACGACACCATCACTGCCGAAGCAGAGGTCGTGTCTGTCCATCCTTCGAAACCGGTGACCGAACTGCGCGTGCAGATCAGGCGGAGCGACGGCACGACGGTGCTGGAGGGCAACGCATGGTGCTTTACGTTCGTTGATTCGGGCTTTTAGTACCGACCGAGATCCTGCCCACGCACGAGATGGTGATCCGGCGAACGATCGGCGACGCCGCCGTGGCCCTCGTGTCACCTGTCCTGTGGCAGAATCTGCACGCCGGCCGGCCGCGTCGGCCTGGGAAGGAACCACCATGAATCGACGACATTTCCTCATGGGCACTGCCATCATCGCGGGAAACGCCGTGGTTCGCGGCGTCCAGAGCCCGAACGACACCGTCAGGGTCGGCATCGCCGGTCTGGGCGGGCGAGGCAGCGCCCACGTGAGCGCGTGGGCTGCGATGAAGAACGTGCAGATCGCCGGGCTCTGCGATGTGGACGAAACCCACGTCGGCGAAAAGATGAACGCGCTCGAGGCGAAAGGCGTCAGCCGACCGACGGTGTACACGGACTTCCGCCAGATGCTCGAGAGCAAGGACATCGACGCCGTGTCGATTGCCTCGCCGAATCACTGGCACACGCTGCAGACTATCTGGGCCTGCCAGGCAGGCAAGGACGTCTACGTCGAGAAGCCGTGCTCGCACAACGTCTTCGAGTCGCAGCAGATCGTCGCCGCGGCCCGCAAATACAACCGCATGGTCCAGCAGGGCAGCCAGAACCGATCGAACCCGGCGTTGCGCGAGGCGGTCGAACGCATGCGCAGCGGCGAGATCGGTGAGCTGTACATGGCGCGCGGGCTCTGCTACAAGTGGCGCGACACCATCGGCAAGACGCCCGTCGAGCCGGTGCCTCCCGGCGTCGATTACGACCTCTGGCTCGGCCCGGCACCGAAGCGCCCGTTCACGAAGAACCGCTTCCATTACAACTGGCATTGGTTCTGGGATACTGGGAACGGGGACATCGGTAACCAGGGCATTCACGAGATCGACAAGGCGCGATGGGGCCTCGGCGTCACGCACCCGACGAAGGTCACCGCGATTGGCGGCAAGTTCATGTTCGACGACGATCAGGAGACGCCGAATACGATCAGCGCGGCCTACGAGTTCGACGTCGACGGTAAGAAGAGGATGATGACGTTCGAAGTGCGCCACTGGATCTCGCCGCACGAAGCGGGCATCGCCGAAGGCACACCGGGAAACACCGTCGGCAACCAGTACTACGGATCCAAGGGTTATCTGGTCATGGATGGAGGCAGGTACTACTCATACCTGGGAAAGGATCACCAGCCGGGGCCGGGCGCGCAGGGTCGCGAGGAGCACTTCGCGAACTTCCTCGATGCCGTGCGCAGCAGGAAGCGGGAGAGCCTGAACTGCGAGATCGAGGAGGGCGCGCTCTCGTGCAACCTGGTGCACCTGGCCAACATCAGCTATCGGCTGGGCCGGACGGTGCATTGGGATCCGAAGAAGATGGAGTGCGTGGGCGACGCCGAAGCAAACCGGATGCTCACTCGCGATTACCGCAAGCCGTTCGTCGTGCCGGAGCGGGTCTGACGCCCGTAATGTCCAGAAATTCAGCCTCTCAATTTCGTTTGTTCATCGGGTTCATGCCGCTTCAAAAGTAGTAGTTGAGTAGACCGCCGAGCCGCTCGCGCCGTCGAACGCGCCCACCGTCCTGATGGCATTCGGCCTCGATCAATTCGTTGGCCAGGCCTTGGTGATTGCGTTCAGTATGGTAATGCGCGACGAATTCGGCGACGGCCCGGCGGACGTGTCGCTCGCCAAGCGGGATCAGCCGGTTCAGGCACTCCTCCTTGATCGAGCGGACAAATCGCTCCGCGTGCGCATTGCAGTTCGGTGCTCGAAACGGGATCTGCAGCGTGCGCACGCCCGCCGTTTCAAGGAGATCCCGAACATCGGTGCTCCATTTCCGGTCGCGGTCGCAGATCAGGATTCGCCGATCGCTGAGCTCGCCGTCACATGCATCGGTGACCGCCCGGACCATCTGCCGCATGAACGCCTCGTTCGGGTTCGGCGTGGACCCGACAATCCGGACACGGCGCGAATGCAGTTCGATCACAAAGAGCGTGTAGTACGTGACGAGCCCGCGGACGGTCGCCGCGCCACGGAAAGCTAGGCGACGGCGGTCGTCGTCGGTGAGCCGCAGACGCTGGTTCTGGAGCTGCGCTCTGAGCACGCGGTTCTCTTCGCGCAGATAATGGATGATGTCATGCTGTTCGCGTCGGAGCCAGCCGAGGAGGGATACGACGAGGAGCTGCAGCGGCCACACCGCCGAGTCTATGCCAAGTCCTCGGCGCAGTTTCCGGACATTACGGCATAATCCGTGATCATATGAGGCGAGCCTGGCGTCGCAAGCGCGGCCGCGTGCTCAACGGGCTGCGGCTGGTCGCCGTCGGTATGCTCGCGGGCATCTGGCGGTACCGCGCGTTCAGAGAGCAGTTGCGCACCGACAAAGGCCGCGCGCCGGCTGGAAGGGGCATCGCGTGGCGATTGTGATGCTAGCGTTGAATGGCGTGGGGCTCGGTCACCTGGTAAGAGCCACCATCGTGTGCCAGGCGTTGCAGTCGGCTGGAGAACGGCCCATCATCTTTTCTCAAGGGCACGATCAGCCAGATGGCGCCTCTCAGTTCCCAGGCAGATATGTCCCGTCCCTGTGGCGCGCTTCAGACGACGTCCGTCGTCAGGTGGCGTCCGATCTCCACTCGATGGCGGGCATCTCGCTTCCCGCTGTCGTCGTCGAAGACACTCACCCCAATCCCATCAGGTTGCCGTCGTACGTGCGGCGAGTGCTGATGGTTCGCCCCACGTCATTCGAGTACCTCTGGCAGCTAAACCAGAACTACGGCGCCATCTACGATGCATTCGTTCTCTGCGATGCCCCAGGTTCGCCAAGCTGGCCCTATACACAGGCTCAGACCGACGCCGTTAATGGATGGGAGCGGTGGTTCTCGATCGGGCCAATCTATCGCTGCGCTGGACAAGCCGACATCGAGGAGGTCCGCCGACGATTCGACATCACGCTCGAGCAACGCGTGTGCGTCTTCACCATGGGAGGAGGAGGCGTTCAGAGGAACAACGACAGCGACATCGAGCGCTTCAGGGTGTTGTCACTGGATGTCGCGGAACAGATTCGACGTTTGGACCGCTCGGCCCGCTTCATCTTCGTCAAGGGACCCTATGTCGCGGAGGACCTAACCCTCCCGCCAGATTTCTTGATCGTCGATCACGAGCCTCGGATGGCTGCTCTTCTCGCATCGGCACATGGGGCGGTCATTCGCGCGGGGTTCAACACGATGTGGGAGTGCCTGGTTGGGCAGACTCCATTTCTTCCGCTCATCGGATCGACGTTCGGCGAGCCGGTAGCGCAGCGCGTGTCGAATCTGGAGGCACGCGGGCTGATTCCTGCTGACGTCGAGTCGTTCTGGAATGCCGGCACATGGCGGGACGCATTTCGTCGAGAGTCGAATACGATCGTAGAGACGCACCGTGGGGAGCCCGAGGCGCGACTTCTGCAGCGGCTCATCACCGGTGGCGACGTTGGTCTGCCCGCTGCCCACTACCACCAGACGAAGTTCCCGGTTTCCCGACGCGTCTACGGACGACCGCTGACGCGGCGCAAACATGGCGCGCGACTGCTGACGATTCGAGTCGACGATGTCACGGTTCCGGAGGATACGCTGCTGTGGTTGCTCGGGCTGCTCGCATCACGTCATCTGTGCGCGTCGCTCGAAGTCGTCCCGTACCTGATGCGCATCGATGAGGAGTGCATCGATCGATTCGATAGCCGCAGAAGGCTGTTCGAAGTGTCCCAGCACGGTTACGCCCACGTGCCGCGAACGACGCGCGACAACCGCCGCTATGAGTTCGATCCCAAGAGCGTTTCGCCAACGGAATCGGACGACAACGTCATTCACCTGGGCAACTGCGCGCTGACTCGCCGTTTTCCGAACCGGTTCACTGGCGGTTTCTCCAGTCCATTCGATGCCATGCCGGCCTGGCTTCCCGCGGCCTGGCATCGCCACGGAGGAGCGTTCGTCTCGTTCATCAACGCGCATCGCGTTGCGGAATCGCCGGTCCCCTTGGTCCACGCGGGAATCGATATCTGGAACTGGGCGGAGGAGCGCGCCCTGCGACGCGACGAGCTTCGGAAGCGTTTGGAGCAACAGCTCGTCGCCGATGGGCACGTCGGCATCGTTTTGCACCCGCGGTGTCTCCGTACCAAGTGGGAGCGACACCGGCTGGTTAGCGTGCTGAACTTCTTGCAGAATTCCGATCTCAAGTCCACTTCGCTGCGCGCACTTGCGATCGAGCGGACTGTCACGCTATCGCCGGTGCGGCATTGGGCCCAGGCCTTCTTGCGCCGGTTGAGATCGGCATCGAGGCAGGATTGACCGGCAGGAGTCGCGTCGCCGAATGAATCCCGGTGAACGCACATATGAAACGGATACCTGATCGGCTGCTCTTACCGATTCCCGGTGGCCGACGGCGCGTGGCGTGATAGCGCCGCGCCCTTCGAAGAGCGAGACCTGGGCCGGATCTGCCTACGAGCAGGAAGGATCTCCAGCCAATCCAAGTAGCCGAGCAAGCGCTGTCGATCGTCGCGCTCGATCCGCGGCAAATCCTGATAGAAGGCTCCGCACACCCGACCCACGGGCTGGAACATGAGGCCGTACAGAGCCGAAATGGCAGCCATCAATGCCCCTACCCGCGCCGAGCGACTTGTCAACCAACCATTGAAGCATCGAGTCTGAGGACCTTTCCCTTCGGATGAGGGCCGCGATTTCGTTAGGGTGGTCGCTGCTCGCGAAAAAATTGGAGGCGGTCTCATCGCGATCCACAAAGAAGCGTCATTGCAGCTGCAATTCGGTTACGTCTTGCAGCAAATACTGCCACTGATCACGTTCCACGAGTCAGAGCAGCTTGAAGTGGAGTTGGAATCAGGCGCCAAGATCGGCGGGTCTTTCAGCGAAATCGACGTGTTGCTTACGGGCACCTCCCAATCTCGGAAGCACCGGATCGCCGTTGAGTTGAAGTGTTACCGCACGCTCGCGTGGTCGGGTGGCAAGCGCGGTGCGACAGACATCTTCATGAAAGATGTCTACGAAGATCTCGCAATCCTTGAACGCTATGTCGAGTGTGGCCACGTCAACGAAGGGCTGGCCTTGGTCATGAGAACATGGAACGCTTGGTGCGCCCCCGCGACAAGACCGCAAAGTGCTGTCGCTACGACATCTCCACGGGGCGACCTTTGGGCCGGTCATTCTGGACACGCCCATCGGAGGGAAAGAGGTGAGCATCACGCTCAAGAACCGCTACCAGCTGGAATGGCGGCAATACGGCAAGTTCTGGTTTTTGGAAGGTCAGGGCCGAGCCGATAGCGGCGCGCTCACCTAGTTCGCCGACTCGCGCGGCTTCGGGGCGGTGGCGACGATAGAACTGCAAGCTGATTTCGGCACCGGAGTGCCGACGGGTCTAGCACGCGTTGCACCGGATCGCACCGGACGGAGGGGTGATCGCCGTAAGTTGTTGATTCTAAAACGGCTGGGAGGCAGGGATTCGAACTCGGAGCAGGGCCTGTTTCTAACGTGGTGATGGCGCGCAACTTCTGGTTCCAAGCGCTTCAGTCACAGGCAGTGACGTCGCTCCGTTTCGTTCACTGCCGTCCACCCTGGTTCTCCCGATTCTCCCGAAGTCGTGGAGACATTCGCACAGCGCGCCGTCGCACGCACCGGCGTGCGGCCCCACGGTCGCGTCGCAGGCGGCGCGATCTTCTTCGGAATCGGCGCGAGCACCCAGCCTCCCTTGCCCGGGTAGCGGAACAACGTGCTCCTGAATGGCCCGCGCCACTCCACGTCAGCCGCTATTCCTGAGCATTCTCCCGACCCTTGTGCCACCCTTCCAAGTCCACGACCCGGAACCTGCCACGTGGGTCCGTCTAATTATTCGATCAATGCGTCTGTGTGACGCGTATTCTGTGCAGCCATGGCCGACCAGAAACCTCAGCCTCCCGCCTCATCGCGACCCCTGATCTACGTCTCGTACTCGAGACGCGATCGAAAGCTCGTGGAGCAGATGCTCGAGGCAATTCGTGCGGTCGTCACCCAAGCGGACCTCTTCTATGACGTCCAAATCCGCCCCGGTGACAGCATCAGCGATACGCTCCTGGAGCGTCTCAATGAGGCATCGATTGTCCTGTTCTGCCTGTCGCCGGATGCCCTCAAGTCGCGGTACTGCCAGCGTGAAATGGAAATCGGCCTGCGCTCGACCGGCAAGCGTCTGGTCCCGATCATTCTGAAACCGTGCGATTGGGCAACGAGTCCACTGGCGAGGTTCATGGCCTTGCCCAGCGATGCCAAGCCGGTGAGCACGTGGAAGAACCCGGAGCACGCCATCTCCGACATCGCGCGGGCTGTCAAGGCGATCGTGGTCAGCCCGGCCCCGCAGGCACACCCGAGTCAGAGCGGTCACACCGACCGCGTCCGGCGAATTGCGATCAACCCGCGGGGCACTCGTGCGGTTTCCGCCTCAGACGACGGCACGGCGGTGGTCTGGGATCTCGCCACGCTCCAACCCACGGCGGTGATGAGGCACCGGGGCGGCCCCGTGACTGACGTGCTGCTTTCGAACGATGACACCGTCGTGACGGCCAACGGAAACGAACTGTGCCACTGGGACCTCCGCGTTGGAACTCTACTCGGACGGGCGCCAACAGAAACGCCGGCGGACGCCATCGTCTCTATTTCGGAGATTTCTGGTGGCACTCTGGTCGCCACAAGCAAGCACGTGGTTCTAATGCCAGGAGGAGACGCACTTACCGTCAGGGCGGGCTCGCCGATCACCACAGTTGCAGGCTCCAAGAGTGGCAACCGATGGGTGGCAGGCTTTGCCGATGGCGACTGCGACGTCTACGAGGGCAGCGAGCTTGCCGCAACTGCGAAGGTCGCAAAGGCTCCGATCGTCCAGATTCATGCTCAACGATTCGCGGACGGCCTTCGATACGTGTCCTGTTCGGCGGATGGCCACCTTCAGGTCATGACCGGCGGCCCGGGCCACGTCCGCGATTTCCTCGTCTCGGCCGCTCCGCTCAGCGGCATTGCGCCGATGCCGGACGGCAAATGTGCCGCGGTCGCCGCGTTCAATGCCATCAAACTCATCGACCTCAGTACCGGAGCGATTCTTCGCGAGTGGCCGTTCGCGAACGATCCGCCGACGGCAATCGCCGTCACGCCGGACGGCGCGCGCATCGTCTGGGGCACGGCGAGCGGCGTGGTGTCCGCACGATCGATCGACCTGACCACACAGCGGCCACTGCCAGTGGGTGAGGACCGCCTGCGGCTCGCCTATCTGGCCGTGCTCGAGTTGCCCGAGCTGTGGGCGGTACTCGAATCGCTCGACGAGTCGGCGCTCGCAGGCGTTGGTTCACAGCTGCAACTCGGTCCCGATCAGGACGTGCTGCAAGCACTTCAGAGCAGACGTCCAGGGATCGAGCCTCCACCACTGTGGATGGCATGGATGACATCGTTGTACCCGAGCAAAGTGGGAAAGCCGCAGGGGCCGCGATGAGCCGACCCGAGACCCGCCAGGAGAAGTTGCAGCGGTTGTCGACGCGCGTCTGCGCCGGCGAAGTCGTGTTCTTCATCGGCGCCGGGTTTTCGCTCGACAGCGAAGGCAATTCCACCAAGGTTTTGATCGCCCGGCTGCTCGCGCGCTTCGAAGCGATGGCCGGACGTCTGGAACAGTCCCGCGACAGCGAAACCGCGAAAACCGCAAATCGCCTGCGGAAGGGGCTGCGAAAGACCTTTGACCTTGACGACCGGCGCCCACCGGTCGAGGACCTGATCGACATTTTCGATGCCACGCCGCGCGGTTCCGGGCAACCGTCGCGGCTCGACATGACGCTGGCCTCGCTCGCTCCCAATTACTACTTGATCAACGACTGGATGTGCAGTGCCTTCGATGCGCTGCTGGTGTCGCTTCGCCGCGAACAGGGAGACATTCCGCCGGACCAGACGTGCGAAGCCATGAAAGACCTCCAGCGGACCGTGCGAACCGACGAAGATGCCCTCTTGCAGCGGTACGTGCCCGGCGCCACGCTCGACGACCTCGATATGTGCTGGTACCTCGAGTTGTTGAGGTACGCCAGCCTGAATCCAGGCCCTGCGCGGGAACGCGCGGTCGCCGGCAAAGCCATGTTCCTCGACACGCTGGGCTTCAACAATCCGAAGGTGATGGCGGGGGAACCCCTGGATCCCAAACTCGAGAACGTGGCGAAGAGCGCGCCGCGCCTGCGTCCACGCCATCGCGTCCTCGCGTGGTTGGCCGCGGAGGGCCTCGCCGCGGCGCTGGTGACCACGAACTACGATCTGCTGCTCGACCTGGCCTATCGCCTCGCAGGGATGCAGCCGCTTCGGCCCGATAGCCGGCTGTGGACGGAGTCGAAGACTCCGCTCGACCTGGCCAAGGATCTGCGCCTGCCGCTCAACCGCCGCTACCGCCACTTCACGCGCATCGCCCAGGCGACACAGTTCTTCTCCCACGGTGAAGCGCACGAGAGTGCGCTCATCCACAAGATTCATGGGTGCGTCGAGACCTATCGGCTCGCGCGCAAGACGAGGGACTGGGAACAAGTCCGTCGCACGCTCGAATCGATCGTCTTCACCTTTCGCGAGATTCAGAACTGGCGCGAAGACTCGTGGTCCCGAGATCACCTGGTCACGCTGATGCGGACCCGGACGATCGTGTTTGCGGGCTACAGTGCCGTGGATCCGGTCATTCACAACACCTTTCGAACCGTGTACGAGGAAGTCGGCGACTATCGCGCGAAATCGGCCGATGAGCATCAATCGACGAACCCGACGCACAAGGACGGGCGCCGGGCCCGCGCTTTCTTCACCGACCGCGCCGGCGTCAGCAGTTTTCATGGTCTGGAGATTCTGCGTGCCGCGAGCAAGGCGGCCGGCGACGACCCGATCACCGACCTCACCGATCACGTCAACCTGCTCACGTTCTTCACAGACGAGGCGTCATTCCCGACCCTCGATGAGACGTTCACGTGGATCTACCACCTGACGGCGCGCGAGCTGCAGGCGCAGGCCCTCGAGTCTGAAGTCGGCCGGATCGGCTATCAACTGTTCGACCGCCGCTGTCCGGACGACGAGGTGAAAGGACTGATCGAGTCTTTCGGGCGCCTGCGCGCGCACGAAGCCGCGCATGCACGCCGCTTCGATCTGCAGGTGCAGCCGGCGTCTTCGAGCGCATCCTCCGCCGTCGATCCGGCGGAGACAGCGGCGATTGAAGCGAGGGCGGCAGAGGGTCGGCGATGGTTTGGACTCATGACGCGCTGGACGTCGGTCTTCTGCGTGTCGCTGATGCGCGAGTACCAGCTGGGCGAGACGCTGTTGCGTTTTCCGACCGACACGGCCCAGATCAAAGATGCGGCGCGATACCCATGGTACCGACCGCTCACCGAAACGCCGCAATGGACGGCCTGGAGCGCGATTCTCGAGATGGCGATTCGCCGTGCGGTCGCGAGCTACATCGGCCGTCCACGCGATTGGCTCCGTCCGACCGCGGATATCGAGGTCGTCGACGCGGCCTCGCCGACGATCGCGTTTCGCGCTGAGCCGCTCCGCGGGAGACGCCGGGCATCGCCGCCGGTCCGTCGAGCGCTGACGATCAAGTTGGCAAATTTCTGGCGGCGCTTCGGTCATGACGATCCCGAGCGCCTCTTCGCGGCGCGAACGCCGATCGTGTGGGAGCTGCAACCACACACCGTGCCATGGTGGACCGAAAAAGACCCGGGCCTGCCGTCGAAGACGCCGCCAGCCACCACCTGCTGGCAGGGGGCCGCCTTCTCGGGGGATGCCGGGAAGGCCGATCTCGATCCGGCGACTTTCTTCAAGGATGATCCCGATGTCCGGCAACGACACTCCGCCTGACCCGCTGGCACGCCTGACCGCCGCGCTGACGTCGACGCTGAAACTGGTGGAGTGCGCGAGCGTCGAGACGCTACGTGAGCTCGAGCCGCCGCAGGTCGGGTTCGTCGCCAATCGGAAGGTGCGGATTGGCAATCACTACGATATCGAGCCACCAATCACGATCTTCGATCCGGGCCTGGGAACGCTGGCATTTGTCGAGCACATCAAGCGCGGCGAGGATGCGGCGAAGAAGGCGGCATGGGCGGCGATTGAACGCGCGACGGCGGTGCGGCAGATTCTGATCGACGAGGCGACTCGCGAACAGAAACTGCGAAACGCGCCGCCCAGCCCCGGGACGCCGGCCCAGCCGAGCACGCGCGTACTTCCGCTGCAAGTCGAGGTCGTGCTGCTCGTGTCCGGTTCGAACCCCGCGACCGAGCCCGATGGGGTTCGCACCTGCCTGACCGAAATTGCCCGCGAGACCGGCTACCTTCGTCTGGTCGGCGTCAGCGTGCTCGATTGGTCGCTCCATTCCACGCTGACGGGCGACGTCTTGCGGCGGGCGTTCGCGTGGTTACTGAAAGGAACGTCTGACTGGTTCGAGCGCGTCGATCCCGCTAACGCCACCAATCCGTGGCGGAACGCGCAGGCGCCGGTGACGCTGTCGCTGAACAACTATCGGCTCGCCGGGCAACGACGTTTCCGCTGCCCAGGGAACACCTGGCTGAATCTCGTGCACGGGCACAACGGGTCTGGAAAATCCTCGATCGCCGAGGCCCTCGAGCTGTTGTTGACCGCTCGGATTCAGCGGTTGGACGACGCCAAGGAGAAAGACTATTTTCGGATCGTTCGCCATCGGCCGTTCGGCACGAGCGACGCGCAGTTGGCCCAGCTCGGTTCGTGCGCCGTGACCTTGAGCGACGATGGCGGTGAGATCACGAAGATCGTAGTTGAACCCGGTAAGGATCCCGGGCGCGCGGGGAAGAAACCCTCTGCAATCCTCCAGACCAATTCCTTTCGCATCGACCAGGTGTTCATGGACAAGCTGATTCGCTCGCAATCCGCCGTCCGTGCCGAGCTGTTCTTGAACGCCTTTTCACCCGAGGATGCCAGCGAGCTCCAGAGCGTGCAAAAGCTCAGTGAGCAGGTGCGAGCCGCCTGGGACGGTCTTCCCGAGCACGTGCGGCGGAAAGCGGAACGAGAGGTGGCGACTGTTGGCAGCGCCGCCAACGCCGTCACTCCAGCGGCAGTGGCGTTGTCGCCGGACCAGATGGCATCGTTCGTGATACGCGAGCTTGGCGACTTGTATCCCCCTCCACCCGCAGGAGCGAACGCAACCGAGCCCGCGAAAGCGGCGCTGTCCCCGGCGGCGCTCGAGAATCTTCTGCCGATTGGCAAGAGCGAGCTGCAGCAAATCGCGCAGATTCATTCACCAGTGCAGGAGCGGGTTGATGCCCTGTTGGCGGTGACCGATGTCAGCGCGTTGCCTGATGCGCTGGCGCGGTTCGAATCGGCGTTGAATGTGGTCCGCGCCTCGTTGCCGTTGCACATCGCAGATATCACCACCGTGTTGCGCGTCTTCCAGGAATTCGGATCGTGGAATGTCGGCCGGCGCGGTCCGGTTGGTGATTTTGAAGCGAATCTGCGGCGTTGGCTGGAGCTGCAGGCGCTCCTGGATTTGACCGGGAGATACGCGGAGATTGCCACCTCCGTCGGCGAAGCTGTCGCCCGGCAGTGGATTCCCGATCAGCATGACGCACTGCTCGCATCCGTCGCCACACCTCCGTCGCTGGCAGCCGACTTGGCGAAGCGCCGGAGCGAGATCTCCGAGCAGCTGTTGGATGCCCGCTGGCGCGTCGAAGCCGGAGGCGATCCCGGGACGGAGGCCTTGGCACCCTCTCCGGCCCCGACGCGCCGTTGGCTGCTGCCGACGGAGGTCGAGTCCCTGAACCGCGTCGGGGTCTTTCTCAAGGCGACGAAAAGTGAGGAGCCGCTCGGGCTCCGCTTCAATCGCGCGTTGGCCAGTGGGCGTGAGGAAGGACTCGCCGACGGAAGGATCGGACGAGCGGGAGGTCTCGACAACGCGATCGAGGAAATGCTCGAGATGAAGATCGCCTGTGAGGCGTTGCAGCAGTCGAGCGCGAAGTCGGCTCCGTCGGGAGCGGAGGTGAACCAACTCACGTCGGATCTCGTGCAGCTCTCGCGGGAGCTCC
>Ga0075428_100002537_pt1 | contig 19850 bp, 15 predicted proteins | sample RhiMetdeltSRZDD2_FD_75291 | JGI IMG/M metagenome (GOLD analysis project Ga0075428, IMG submission 75291) | Populus rhizosphere microbial communities from Tennessee, USA - Rhizosphere MetaG P. deltoides SRZDD2 | ecosystem: Host-associated > Plants > Roots > Rhizosphere > Soil | place: USA... | reverse complement strand
GGGTCTGGCCCGGGGACGACGGGATCCGGACCGGCTGCTGCCCGGCGACTCGCTGGACTGGTGGCGGGTCGAGGCGATCGACGAGGGCGCCCGGCTGCGGTTGCGCGCCGAGATGCGACTGCCCGGGCTGGCCTGGCTGGAGTTCTCCGTCGGCGCGACCGGAAGTGCGGAGCGATCGGTGCTTCGCCAGCGGGCCCACTTCCACCCGCGCGGCGCCGCCGGCCACGCGTACTGGTGGGCGATCCGGCCGTTCCACGGCCTGGTCTTCGGCAGCATGCTGCACAACATCGCCCGGGCCGCCGAACAACTCGACCTCGTACGAGGATCCGTAGTCGATCCGTAGTGACCACGGATGCATCCGGTGCTGGATCCGGTGAGGCTCGATCGCGTCACCAAATCCAACACCAGGAGTTACTCATGACGCTCATGTCCGACCGGACGAACCCCAACGGCGTCGACGTCGCCACCCTGTTCGCGACCCTCGACGCGGTGAAGGGCGATCCCGAGATCGCCAAGTTCCAGTTTCGTGCGAGCAACCGCTGGATCAGCGGCACGCACAGCCGGTCCCGGATCGACGGCTTCTTCGGCGCCAAGCAGGAGATGACGCACCGGGAGTCCAAGACCTACGACGCCGATCACCCCGAGGTGCTCGTCGGCAAGGACAACGCGCCCACGCCTGTGGAGTTCCTGCTTCACGCGCTGGCCGCCTGCCTCACGGCCGGCATCGCCAACATCGCTGCCGTCCGCAAGGTCAACCTCACCGAGGTCACCTCGACCGTCGAGGGCGACATCGACCTGCTCGGCATCCTCGGCATGTCCGACGACGTACGCAACGGCTTCCAGGGCATCCGGGTCAGCTTCGTGCTGCGCGGCGACGACCCGGAGCGGCTGCGCGAGGTCGTCGAGCAGTCGCGGATGCGTTCCGCGGTCTACGACGTCCTCACTCACGGCGTTCCGGTGTCGATCGACGTCGACGCCGCCTGACCACACGGAGACCACGATGCGACACCTTGGGCCAACCGACGAGGCGTACGACGTCGTGGTCGTCGGCGCGCGAGCAGCGGGTGCGGCTACCGCGTTCCTGCTCGCGCGCCGGGGACTCCGCGTACTCGTCCTCGACCGCAGCCGCTACGGCAGCGACACCCTCTCGACCCACGCGCTGATGCGCGCCGGGGTGCTGCAGCTGTCCCGCTGGGGACTGCTGGACCGGGTCGTCGCAACCGGAACACCGGCGATCCGGCAGGCGACGTTTCGCTACGACGGCGACGTCGTGCCGATCGCGATCAAGGCGAGCGCCGGGGTCGAGGCGCTCTACGCACCGCGACGCACCGTCCTCGATCCGATCCTGGTCGACGCCGCGATGGGTGCCGGCGCCGAGGTCCGGTTCGGAGTCGCGGTCGCCGACGTCGAACGCGACGACGACGGCACCGTCACCGGTGTCATCGGACGGGTCCGGGACGGCGGAGGGTTCCGGGTCCGAGCCCGCGTCGTCATCGGCGCGGACGGCATCTTCTCGACGATCGCCGACCGGGTCGGCGCGCCGTACGAGAAGGTGGGCTCCGCCGGCAGCTCGGTGACGTACGGCTACTGGGCCGGCCTCGACACCGACGGCTACGAATGGAACTTCCGCCCGAACGCCGCGTCCGGTGTCATCCCCACCAACGACGGCGAGGCCTGTGTCTTCGCGGCCGCCACCCCGAAGCGGATCGGCCGCGGCGGGCAGCGGGTCCTCGAGGAGATCGTCGCCGAGTCGGCGCCGGACCTGCTGCCCCGGCTCGCCGCCGCCGAGGGACCGAGCAGTCTGCGGACCTTCAAGGGCCGGCCCGGCCACCTGCGCCATTCGTGGGGACCTGGCTGGGCGCTCGTCGGCGATGCGGGCTACTTCAAGGACCCGCTCAGCTCGCACGGGCTGACCGACGCGCTCCGCGACGCCGAGCTCCTCGCCCGTGCCGTGACCGCGGTCGTGGCCGAAGGCGCCGGCGACTGGGCCCCCCTCGCCGGCTACCAGGTGACTCGCGACGCGCTGAGCGGCGAGCTGCTCGACGTCGCCAACACGATCGGCTCGCACCTCTGGTCCGACGCCGAGATCCCTTCCCTGCTGCTCCGGCTCAACGCGGCCGCCAACGACACCGTCGAGGCGTTGTCGGCGCTCGACTCTGAGCTCGTCATCTGACCGTCCCGACGCGTGGCGTCCGGCCCTCCGACTGCTTCGTACGTCGCTACCGAGATCCGCTGACTTTCTCGGCTTCTCGCACCATGCCCAGCCGTGGCAAGGCGAGGAGGATCGCCGAACAGGGGTGACGGGCACGATCCGACGCAGACGGAGGGCACCGTGCAGGGACGCGATGCGACCAACTCCTCGACGGCCGGCACGGCCACCGACACCGACTGGCAGCGACAACTCGACGAGCTGGTCGCCAAGGTCGACGCTCCGGGAGCCGTCTTCGGCTTCCAGCGCGGTGACCAACGACTCGTGATCGGGTCGGGGACGGCCAACCTCGACACCGGTCAGCCGATGACGCCGGGGACGCTGTTCCCCGTCGCGTCGGTGTCGAAGGTCTACACCGCGACGCTGGCGATGCAGCTCGTCGACGAGAGGCTGCTCGACCTGGACCGGCCGATCCGCGAGGTGCTGCCCGACTTCCGGGTCGCCGACGACCGAGCCACCAAGGAGCTGACCTCGCGGCACCTGCTGACCCACACGAGCGGGCTCGACGGCGACAAGTTCGACGCCTTCGGCCGCGGCGACGACGCGCTCGCGCGGTACGTCGAGGACTGTGCGTCGCTCGGTCAGGTGCATGACGTCGGTGCGACGTTCTCCTACTGCAACAGCGGCCTGATGATCATGGGCCGGATCATCGAGGCGCTCCGGGACAAGACCTTCGAAGCTGCTCTCCAGGAGCATCTCCTGGACCCGCTCGGCGCCACCAGGACCGGCATGCTCCCCGAGGACCTGATCTGGCGGCCCCTGGCCGCCGGCCATCTCGAGGACGAGACCGAGACCCTGGCCGTCTTCCACCACTGGGAGGGTGAGCGGTCGCACGGGCCGGCCGGCGGCGTGGTCACCAACGCGGTCGAGCTGATGGACTTCGCCCGGCTGCACATGGACGGCGGTGTCGCTCCCAACGGCACCAGGCTGCTGTCAGAGGCGTCCGCCCGGGCGATGGTGGCAGCCGAGATCGAGGTGCCCAATCCGTACGAGGAGTCGACGCACTGGGGCCTCGGCTGGGAGCTGTCGCGCCGGCCGAACGAGCCGATGCTGGTGTCGCACGGCGGCGACCTGCTCGCCCACCACGCCCGCTTCGTCACGTGTCCCGACGCCGACCTGACCCTGTGCCTGCTGATCAACGGCGACGGCGGCGACCGGATCGCCGACGCGCTGTTCCCACCGCTCCTGAGCGAGGCCGGCGTCACGCCGTACAAGCCGCCGCAGCCACCCGAGACCCCGGCCAAGGTCGACCTCGGCCGAGCCGTGGGCACCTACCAGACGCCGGCCATCCGGATCCGACTCGAGGCCGCCGGCGACCACCTGGACTCGACGCTCACGATCATCTCGGAGCAGATCGCGGAGATGCTCCCGCCCGCCCAGCGTGAGCGGCGCCAGCAGATGGTTCCGGTCGCGGACGACTTCTATCTCATGAGCCCGGACGACGAGGCCGACCCGTGGTTGCCGGTCGTGTTCTACGAGTCCGGCGGTCAGCACTACCTGCACACCGGCCTACGCGCGGTGCGGCGTACCTCTGGAGGACAGTCATGAGGATCGCATCGGCCGTCTGCGCGGTCGCCATGGTCACGGTCGCCGCCTGTGGATCGTCGTCCAGCGGAGACTCCGATCGGAGCCAGCTCGCCGACGGCGGCACGTACGTCACGTCGCTCACCGCCGACCCGGGGAACCTCAACCCGCTGACGGCGATCAAGCAGACCACCAACAGCGTCGTCACGTTCGCCTACGACACGCTGATCAACATCAACCCGGACGGCAAGATCGTTCCGCAGCTCGCCGAGGACTGGAAGGCGACCCCCGACAGCGTGACCTACACGCTCAAGGACGGCATCACCTGCAGCGACGGCACCCCGCTCACCGCCAAGGCGGTCGCCGACAACTTCCTGTGGGCCAAGAACCCCAAGAACGCGTCGACCGTGATCGGAGCCGGTCTGCCGAGCTACGACTTCGACGTCAAGTACGACAACGCGGCCCGGACCGTCACGATCACGACCGGGACCCCGTTCGCGTTCCTGACCGAGGGCGCCGGTCTCGTCCGCATCGTCTGCCCGAAGGGCCTGGCCGACCCGGAGTCGCTGGCGCATGCGACGCAGGGCACTGGGCCCTACGTCCTGACCGACTACGCGGCCGACGAGCATGTGACGTTGGAGAAGCGCGACGACTACACCTGGGGCCCGGACGGGGCGACCACCGATGAGCCGGGCCTGCCCGACAAGGTCGAGTTCCGCGTCGTCCAGAACGCCACCACGGCGGTCAACCTCTTCCTGTCCGGCGAGCTGAGCGACGTAACCCCGAACAATGCGGACAAGGCCCGGGTCGAGGGCCGCAACGCGTTCACGCTCACGACCCTGCAAGGGCCGTCGGAGTTCTTCTTCAACGAGCGGGACGGCTTCCCGACCAGCGATCCCGACGTACGCCGGGCACTGACGATGGCGCTCGACCGCGACGCCCTCGTGAAGGCGGTCACCGAGGGCGAGGGCTCGCCCGCCGACGGACTCGCGGTGATCGCGCCGCGCCCGTGTCCCGATGACACGGTCTCGGGCAACCTGCCGGACCACGACGCCGATGCGGCGGCCGCTCTGCTCGACCAGGCCGGCTGGACCGTCGGATCGGACGGCGTCCGCGAGAAGGACGGGGAGAAGCTCTCGGTCACGCTCGGCTATCCGAGCGAGGAGCCGGCGACCACCGCCGCGATGGAGCTGGTCCGCCAATGGTGGGAGGACCTCGGCGTCGACGTCGAGACCAAGGCGCAGGGCACCAACGCGTTCCTCGCGACCCTGTTCGGCGGGTCGGACTGGGACGCCGCGTTCCTGAACGTGCAGATCGCCTACCCGAGCGACTTCGTCCAGTTCGCCGACGGCCCGACGCCGCCGAACGGGCAGAACTTCGCCGAGATCTCCAACCCGGAGTACAACCGCCTGACCAAGCAGGCCGCGCAGACGCCGACCGATCAGGGCGGCTGCGACCTGTGGGGACAGGCCGAGAAGGCACTGTTCACGGCCGTCGACGTGGTCCCGATCGCCAACAACGACGTCGTGACCTATGCCGACCACGTCGAGTACAAGCCGGGCGTCTGGAACCTGGTCGAGCCGACCAGCATCCGGATGTACGAGTAGAGAGGCGACGTCCTTGGTGAGCCTCGCGGCGCCCGCGCGGGTAGGTTTCGCCGACAAGCATCCGACGGCGGCCTTCGTGCTGCGCCGTACCGGCCGGATGATCATCCTGCTGTTGCTGCTGCTCGTCCTGTCGTTCGCGATGATCCATCTGGTCCCGGGCGATCCGGTCCGGGCCGAGCTCGGGCCCCGCGCGCCGGTCAGCGCCATCGAGGCTCGCCGGGCCGAGCTCGGACTCGACCAGCCGATCCCGAAGCAGTTCGTCGACTACGTTCGAGGACTGCTCACCGGCGATCTCGGCACCTCGACGACGTCGCACCTTCCCGTGTCGGAGGTGATCGCCGAGCGGCTTCCGAACAGCGCGAAACTGGCCGGCATCGCTTTCGTCGTCATCATGCTGTTCTCGCTCTCGATCGGCATGATCGCCGCGATCGTGACCCGGAACGGCCGACATAGCGGCACCGAGCTGGGCTTCACGACCACCACCGGCTTCTTTGCGACCGTCCCGGAGTTCGTGCTCGGCGTGGCCCTGGTCTACGTGTTCGGCGTGGAGCTCAAGTGGTTCCCGGTCGCGTATGAGCCCGGTGTCGCGGCGTACGTGCTTCCGGTGGCCGCGCTGTCGATCGGGTCGATCGCCGCACTGTCCCGGATCGTCCGGGTGGAGACGCTGGACGTGCTCGGAGCGGACTACATGCGGACGGCGCGAAGCAAGCGGCTGCCCGCGCGGCTGATGTACCTGCGACACGCATTGCCCAACATGCTGACGTCGACGCTCACCCTGGGCGGCCTGCTGCTGTCGGGACTGATCGGCGGCACCGTGCTGGTCGAGAACGTGTTCGCCTGGCCGGGGCTCGGCACCGCGGTCGTCGACTCCGTCGTCGCGCAGGACTACGCGCTCGCCCAAGCCATCATGGTGCTGCTTGGAGCGACCGTCCTCATCATCAACCTGGTCGTCGACGTGATCATCGGTCTGATCGACCCGCGATCGACGATCCGGGAGCTCTGACCGCGATGGCACAGCAGCGAGGTCTGGTCCGGACCGCACTCCGCACCCCCACCGGAGCCCTGGCGCTGGTCACGGTCGTCCTGCTGATCGTGCTGGCGATCGTGGCGCCGATGATCTGGGGCGACAAGGCGACCACCCCGAACGTCGATCACCTGCTGGAAGGCGGGTCCGCCGAGCACCCGTTGGGCACCGACAACATCGGCCGCGACCTGCTCGCCCGCACCCTGGTCGCGACCCGGCTCTCGCTGGTCCTTTCGGTCCTCATCGTGCTGGTCGGCGCCGGCATCGGCGTACCGCTCGGCGCCCTGCCTACCGTGCTCGGGCGCCGGTCGGCCCGGCTCACCGCGGCCATCACGGATTTTGCGCTGGCCTATCCGGCGCTGCTGCTGGCGATCTTCCTCAGCGTCATCCTCGGCGCCGGGCCGACAGCCGCCGTGCTTGCCCTCGGGATCGCGTCCGCACCCGCGTTCGCCCGCCTGACCCAGACCCTCGCCGCCTCGGTGGCCGGGTCGGACTACGTCGCGGCCGCGCATGTCCTCGGCCTGTCGCGGCGTCGCGTCCTGTTCCGCCACGTGCTGCCCAACATCGCCGAGCCGATCATCCTGAACGTCACGATCGCCATCGGGTATGCGTTGCTCGCGCTGTCCGGGCTCAGCTTCCTCGGCCTCGGCGTCCAGCCGCCGTCGTACGACTGGGGACAGCTGCTGACCGCTTCGCTCAACCGGATCTACGTCGCGCCTGAGGCGGCCCTCGGACCGTGCGTCGCGATCGTCATCGCCGGCCTCGCCTTCAACGGTCTCGGCGAGGCACTCGCCCGAGCGGCCAGCACCCGCACGTCGTACGTCCGCTCGCCGAGGCGGGGCACCGCTGCGTTCACGCCGATCCTGCCGATCTCGGACGACCAGCGGGTCATCGACGACCCGGTCCTCGTGGTCGAGGGACTGACGGTGACGTTCCCGACGGGCGACGGATCGATCGCGCCGGTGCGCGGGATCTCGTTCTCGATCGGCAACGGCGAACGCATCGCCATCGTCGGTGAGTCCGGCAGCGGCAAGAGCCTGACCGCCCTGTCCCTGGCCCAGCTGGTTCCGCATCCGGGCACGGTCCGAGCCGACCGCCTGGAGTTCGTCGGCCGCGACCTGACCGACGGCTCCGACCCCGACAACGTCGTCGGTACGTCGATGGCGATGGTCTTCCAGGACACGTCGACCTCGCTCAATCCGGCCCTGCGGATCGGGACCCAGCTCTCCGAGGTCGCCGAGGTCCATGGCGGCCTGCGCCGCACCGAGGCCCGGCGCCGTGCCGTCGACCGGCTTCGCGAGGTACGGCTGTCCGGGCCCGAGCGGCGACTCCGGCAGTTCCCACACGAGCTGTCCGGCGGCATGCGGCAGCGGGTCATGATCGCGGTCGGACTGATGGGCGAGCCGCGCCTGATCGTCGCCGACGAGCCCACGAGCGCGCTGGACGTCACGGTCCAGCAGCAGATCCTCCGGCTGCTCAAGGACATCGGCGACGACACCGGGGCCAGCTGTCTGCTCATCACCCATGACATCGCGGTCGCGACCGAGATGTGCGACCGGATCCTGGTGATGTACGCCGGGCGGATCGTCGAGGACATCGACGCGTCGCGACTGTGGGAGGGGCCGACCCACCCGTACACCCGAGCCCTGCTCGCCGCGGTCCCCGACATGGACACCGACCGCGACGTGGAGCTCGCCTCGATCCCTGGACGGCCACCCGATCCGGCCGACCTGCCGCCGGGCTGCGCCTTCGCGCCGCGGTGCGCGTTCGCCACCGACAAGTGCCGCGAGGACGCGCCACCGCTCCTGCTCGACAAGACCGACTCGCACCGGGTCGCCTGCTGGCATCCGCAGCAGGGCAGCGTCGTGGCGCATGAGGACGACCGATTGGAGTCCGAGGTCGGATGACGGCGATCGACGTCGAGCGGCTGTCCGTGCACTTCCACGCCCGGGCCGGATCGGTCATGGCCGTGGACGAGGTCACGATGAGCGTGCCGCCCGGCGCGGTCGTCGGCCTGGTCGGTGAGTCCGGCTCCGGCAAGTCCACGCTGGCGCGGGCGATCGTCGGCCTGGTCTCGCCGACCAGCGGCTCGATCCGGATCGACGGGTCCGACCTCGCGACGCAGTCGGCCGGTGCCAGGCGGCGGGCTCGGCTGCCGGTCCAGATGATCTTCCAGGACCCGAACAGCTCGCTGAACCCGCGCATGACGGTCGGTGCCGCCCTGAGTGAGGCGCTGGGGGCACGGGAACGGATCGGCCGGGGCACGCGTGACGAGGAGGTCGCCGAGCTCCTCGACCTCGTGACCCTCGACCGGCGGGTAGCGACCGCATATCCGAGGGAGCTGTCCGGCGGCCAGCGGCAGCGGGTGGCCATCGCCCGCGCGCTCGCGGTGAAGCCCGACGTCCTGATCTGCGACGAGGTGACGTCCGCGCTCGACGCTTCGGTGACCGGCGCGATCCTGAACCTGCTTCGCGACCTGCGGCGCGAGCTCGGCCTGTCGATCCTGTTCATCTCGCACAATCTCGCGGTCGTGCGATACGTCAGTGACCAGATCGGCGTGATGTACCTCGGCCGCATCGTCGAGTTCGCCGAGGCCGAGGCTCTGGTGCGGTCGCCGGAGCATCCGTACACGAGCGCGCTCCTGGACGCCGTCCCGCGACTCGGTGGCGTCGACGTCGAGGCGCCGGCGGAGCTCGACCGCGACGTCGACGACCTCCAGCCGCCGGACCGGGGGTGCGCGTTCCTCCCCCGCTGCTCGGCCGGTCCGCTGGTCGACCCGACCCGGGAGATCTGCGCCGCCATGGATCCACAGGCCGAGGCGTCGGCACGGCGTCACGAGGCGGCCTGTCACTTCGCCAAGGCGGAGTCGTGACTGCCCCGAGCCGGCGCCGCGCCGTGGGACGATGGTGGTCGCCGTGACAGCGGACCGGCGGATTGGAGTGACCTTCGTGCGGGAGGACTCTGCCGGACTCGGCTCGGGCCCGGCCGAGGTCGCGCTGTCCAACCTGATCGAAGCGCTGGGACAGGGCCTTCTGGACGTCGTCATCGCTCCGCAGGGACTCGATCTGGCCGTGACGGACCCGGTCATCTTCGACCCGACCCTCAGCCAGCCCCTCCACGAGGGCGAGCTGATCCTCGGCGTCGGTCTGACCTGCGACTCCGAGGCGGCTCGTGACCTGGTGGAGGCAGCCGGACGCGACGGCGCTGCGGCCGTCGTCCTGCGAGCCGGCGAGGCAGCTACCGACGAGATCCGCGCGACCGCCAAGGCCGCCGGTGTGGCCCTGCTGCTGATCCCAGCCACGACCGGGTGGGAGCACGTCTTCACGCTGATCCGGACCGCACTCGAGGCGAGCCGCGCGGCCACCTGGTCGAGTCAGGCAGGCCTTGCGATCGGCGATCTGGTCTCGCTGGCCAACGCGGTCGCGGGTACGGTCGGCGGCGCCGCCACGATCGAGGATCCGGACTCCGTCGTACTCGCGTTCTCCAGCCTGGGTCATCCGATCGACATCCCTCGCCAGGACACCATCCTGGGTCACCGCGTGCCCAGCTCGTGGCGTGAGGTGCTCCGCGAGCGCGGCGTGTTCAAGCAGCTCTACGAGACCGACGACGTCGTCCACGTCACCGACCTGGGCGAGCCCGACGTCTACCTGGCACCGCGGATGGCGATCGCAGTCCGGGCCGGAGGCGAGCTGCTCGGCTCGATCTGGGTCGCGGAGGCGGACCGCCCGTTCGACGACCAGGCGGTGCAGGCGCTTCGCGCGGCCGGCCGGATCGCGGCGCTTCACATGCTCCACCACCGGGCCGCCGGCGACATCGAGCGGCAGCGGCAGCGCGAGCTGATCCAGACCCTGCTCGACGGCACGGACGAGCCGGTTCCCGGCATGTCGTCACTCGGGCTGACCGGAATCCCGGTGGTCGTCCTCGCCGTCGATCCCGATCTCGCCGAGGTCGCGGCCGACGAGGCCGAGGTCCGGATGGAGCGGGCGGTGTCGGTCATCACGCTCTACGCCGAGGTCTATCGGCGCCGGGCCAGAGTCGTCGCGGTCGACGGCATCATCTACGTCCTGCTCCCCTGCCCCGACGGCACCCCGTCCTCGTCGCTGCTGAGCTTCGCCGACAACGTCGTGCAGCGAGCCCAGGTCGCCACGCGTACGGTCGTCCGGGTCGGCATCGGATCTCCCGCGCCCGAGTTGCGCGACGTCCATCGCTCGCGCCGGGAGGCCGACGAGGTGCTTCGCGTGCTGCACCGGTCGAGTTCGGCCGGCCTCACGGCGCATGTCGACGACGTACGCGGACAGCTCGCGCTGCTGCACCTGGAAGACCTGGCGGCCCACGATCCGCGACTGCGAGCCGGCAAGATCCGTGCGCTCGTCGACCATGACCGGCGCCGTCAGACCAGCTACGTCGACACGCTGCGGGCCTATCTCGACGAGTTCGGCGACGTGCCAGCCGCAGCGGCCCGGCTCTCGATCCACCGCAACACGTTCCGCTACCGCCTGGGCCGCCTGATCGAGCTGTCCGGGCTCGACCTGTCCGACCCGGACGAGCGGCTGATCACCCACCTCCAGCTGCGGCTGCTCGACGATCACGACTCAGCAGGTAGTGACCCGAGCGAGTGAACCCGTCGACCTGGTAGCCGTCGGTCAACGCATCGGCGAGTGTTTCGCGCAGCGCCCGGCGCCAGCGGGCCGCTGACCGAGGGTCCTGCTCGCGGAGGGCGACGATGTCGTCGGGCACCTGGCACGCGATCCGGTCCACGTCGTCGTCGAGGCAGTGCGGGCCGCCGTCGGCCGCGACCTCCAGCACGACGGTGTGCTCGGTCGGCTCGGGCAGTCGCGACCGGGCCGGGCGATCCGGATCGGTGATCGGCCAGGCCAGGAACAGCCGATCGCTCTCGTCGCTGGCGTTGAGGCCGTCCATCATCGTGCCGTAGTGGTTCGGCAAGTACTCGACGATCTGGGCGCCGAGCTTGGCCAGGTTGAAGTACGCGTTGCGGCGCACGAGCGGGTCGAAGGTCCAGGTCACCGTCGTGAAGCCGCGCTGGACGGCCCAGGACCGTTGGTAGACCTTCAGCGCGTACCCGAGCCCGCGGTCGCGATGCTCGTCGGCCGTGCACGTCATGTGCGAGTGCAGGCTGGCCGCCGGCCGGGTTGCGGCGAACCCCACCGACATGCCGACCAGCGCGCCCTCCTCGCCCGAGTCGTCGGCCAGGAAGGCACCGGCCACGAAGTTTCCGGAGTGGGAGAGCGCCCGCATCAGACTGGCGTCCATCTGCGAGGTGTCGTCGGTCTTCCACACCCGAGCCGCGAGGTCCGCTGCGGCCACGAGCTCGGTCGTCGTGACCAGCTCGCGAACATGGACCCCGGCTCGGCGGGCGGCGGCGATCGCGGCGGACCGAGCGGCGACAGCCGGCTCCGACGCTGCCGGATCGCCGGTTCGGTGGTCGCGAGGCTGCGTGGCCATGGCACCAATCTCCCGATCCCGGGCGGATCGATCATCGTCGCACCGGTCGAAAGGTCGCCCGATTGTTGGTCAGTCGCGACCATGAGCCGCTCGGTCCGACTCGGGCAGACTCGGCTCCGTACGTCGGCGATGGGAGGCCTGACATGGCGACGATGCCCGATCCCGAGGCGCTCCGCGATCGGCTCGACGAGCTGGCCGCCAAACACGGCGTCCCAGGTGCGACGGCGGGGGTCCGGATCGGCGACCACACCGAGGTCGTGGCGACCGGCGTGACCCGGCTGGGCACCGAGGTCCCGGTCACGCCCGAAACCGTCTTCCTGATCGCCTCAATCACCAAGGTATGGACCGCCACGGTGGTCATGCAGCTGGTCGACGAGGGCCGGGTGGACGTCGACGCCCCGGTGTCGAAGTACCTCGATCCGCCGCTGCGCCTCGGCGATGCGAAGGTCGCCGAGACCGTCACGGTGGGCCAGCTGCTCTGCCACTCCGGCGGGTTCTACGGCGACGCGGAGGAGCCGGGCTTCCGGGACGACGACGCGGTACGTCGTACCGTCGAGGGCTACGCCGACCTGGTGCAGCTGCATCGGCCCGGCTCGCTGTTCTCGTACTCCAACGCGGGCTTCAACGTGCTCGGTCGGCTGGTCGAGTGCGTGACCTCGTCGACCTGGGACGAGGCGCTGGAGGCACATCTGCTCGAGCCACTGGGACTGGAGCACACGTCGACGCTCCCCGAGCGGACGATGACCCATCCGCATGTGGTGGGTCACGAGCCGAGCGGCCCGGACTCGCTGTCGCTGCAGCCGGTCAAGGACTGGCTCGACCCGCGCGGGTCCGGGCCGTGCGGCGGCACCCTTGCCACGTCGGCTCGTGACCTGCTGACCTTCGCCGCCCTGCATATGCGTGATGGCGTGGCCCCGGACGGGACCCGGCTCCTCGATGCGGCGACGGCGGCGGCCATGCGCGAGCCGCGGATCGTCCAGCCCGATCCGAGCACGAGTCCGGCGTGGGGCTGGGGCTGGGGCATCGAGCGCGTCGACTCGCCTCGCGTGGTCGAGCATGGCGGCAACACCTGCGGCCAGGAGAGCCAGCTGGTCGCCGTGCCCGAGCACGACATGGCGGTCTGTGTGCTCACCAACGGCGACGTCCAGGGTCTGCTGCGCGAGCAATTCGTGTCCGGCGTACTCGAGGAACTGGCCGGGATCCCACGGCCTCGGCTCCCGGATCCGGTGTCCGAGCCGGTCGACACAGCGCCGTTCGTGGGCTACTACCGGCGCAGCGACGAGATCCAGATCGACGTGGCCGACGGCGACGACGGACTCGAGGCGTCGTTCATCACCTCCGGCGACGTGGCCGAGCGGGTCCCCAGCTTCACATCGTCCCTGACGTACGCGGGTGGGACGACCTTCCGGATGATCCTGCCGCCGATGACCGAGCCGATCGCGGCGACCTTCGTCCACGAGGACGAGCCCACCGGCCCGGCGACCCATCTCGCGATCGGACTCCGGGTCGCACCTCGCGTCTGACGGCGTGACAGACTGCTGCCTCGTGAATGCGGGACGCATCGCCTACCAGGGCGAACCCGGCGCCAACTCCCATGCGGTGTGCCTGGAGCACTACCCCGATTGGGAAGCCATCGCCTGCGCGTCGTTCGAGGATGTGGTCGGCGTCGTCGAGAGCGGCGATGCACAGCTCGCGATGATCCCGATCGACAACTCGATCGCGGGCCGGGTCGCCGACATCCACCACCTGCTGCCCACATCGGGTTTGCACATCATCGCCGAGCACTTCCTGCGGATCCGGTACGCCCTGATGGCCGGTCCAGAAGCGTCGCTCGACACGATCACGACCGCGCACAGCCACGTGCACGCGCTCGGCCAGTGCCGCGGCATCATCCGCAAGCTCGGCCTGACGCCGGTCGTGTCCGGTGACACCGCCGGAGCCGCCCGCGAGGTGGCCGACGCCAAGGACCCGACGCGGGCCGCGATCGCCTCGCCGGCCGCGGCCGCGATGTACGGGCTGCACATCCTGGCCGACGACGTCGAGGACGAGGACCACAACACCACGCGCTTCGTCGTACTCTCCCGCGACCTGGTCGAGGCGCCCCGCGATGCCGGACCGGCCATGACGACCTTCGTCTTCCGGGTACGCAACGTGCCTTCGGCGCTGTACAAGGCGCTCGGCGGCTTCGCGACCAACGGGGTGAACATGACCAAGCTCGAGAGCTACATGCTCGACGGACAGTTCACCGCGACGCAGTTCCTCGCCGAGGTGGAGGGGCATCCCGAGGACCGGTCGCTGCGGTTGGCGCTGGAGGAGCTGCGCTTCTTCACCCGCGACGTGAAGATCCTGGGCGTCTATCCGGCCGATCCGGCGCGCGAGGGTGCCCTGACCAGAAATCCCGAGGACACCTAGCCCGGCCTCGTCACAGTCCGGGGCTGCCGAGAGTCACTACTACGGGCGGTTATTTGCGATGCGGTCTGTCAGAGGCCGTACGTAGCATGGTCGCTTCATGTCGAAAGTGACCACAAGGGACTGTGGAGGGGACACACCATGACGTCAGCGCCGGCGGCTGGAATCTCGCAGCTGCGATCAGAGTTCGAGGGCAGATCGCTCGTTCCGGATGACGCAGATTATGACAAGGCTCGCACCGTGGTTGCGGGGCACATCGACCGCCGGCCGGCGGTGATCGTGCGGCCGACCGATGCATCCGAGGTCGCGAGGGTGGTGACCTTCGCCCGTGAGAGTGGCCTGCCGTTCACCGTGCGATGCGGCGGCCACAGCGGCGCCGGCCACAGCATCGTCGACGACGGCATCGTGCTCGACCTCGCCAACCTCAAGGGCATCGAGATCGACGCCGACGGCCGTTCGGTCTGGGCGCAGACCGGGCTCAAGGCCGCCGAGCTGACCGGCGCGGTGACCGAGCACGGCCTCGCGATCGGGTTCGGCGACACCGGCTCGGTCGGGATCGGCGGCATCACGCTGGGCGGCGGCCACGGCTATCTGTCCCGGGTGCACGGCCTCACGATCGACAACCTGCTGGCGGCCGAGATCGTCACCGCCGACGGCCAGGTCATCGTGACCGACGAGGACAACGATCCCGACCTGTTCTGGGCGATCCGCGGTGGTGGCGGCAACTTCGGCGTTGCGACCCGATTCCGCTATCGGCTCCACGAGCTCGGCCAGATCGTCGGCGGGATGATGCTGATCCCGGCGACGGCCGAGTCTGTCGAGGGCTTCATCGCCGCCTGCGAGTCCGCTCCGGAGCAGCTGAGTGCGATCGGCAACGTGATGCCGGCGCCGCCGATGCCGTTCGTGCCGGCGGAGCACCACGGCAAGCTCGCGATCCTGGCGCTGATCTGCTGGTCCGGGCCGGTCGAGGAGGGTGACCAGGCGATCGCGCCGTTCCGCGCGCTCGGCGAGCCGCTGGCCGACATGGTGCAGCCGATGCCCTATCCCGGCATGTTCCCGCCAGATGACGGCGAATACCGTCCGCTGGCCGTGGCTCGCACGATGTTCGTCGACAGGGTGGACAGCGGCGTCGCCGAGTTGATCATCGACCGGCTCGAGAACTCCGACGCGGCGATGCGGGCCGTGCAGCTGCGGCCGATGGGCGGCGCGATCACGCGGGTTCCGGTCGACGCGACTGCCTTCGCCCACCGCAACTCGAAGATCATGACCAACGTGGCCAGCTTCTACGAGGGTCCGGAGGACAAGCCGATCCGGCAGCAGTGGGTCAGCGAGCTGTCCGGTCAGCTGCAGCAGGACGACGAGGGCGCCTACGTCAACTTCTTGGCAGACGACGGCCCCGATGCCGTGCGTTCGGCCTACCCGGGCGCGACCTGGGACCGGTTGACCCAGATCAAGGCGGTCTACGACCCGGACAACTTCTTCCGCAACAACCAGAACATTCCGCCGGCGTCCTGACGTCGTCGGTCCAGTCCGAGCTCGCCGCCGTCGGAGTCCTCACGTCGGACCGGCGGCGGCGAGCCGGCTGAGGCTCGATCACTCGACCGGCTACGCGGTCGCGAACCGGCCGAGCAGTCGATCCGCCCGTACGCCGTGCAGGTGCTCGGCGAAGATGCGCTGGTAGGCAAGCTCCTCACGGCTGCGCGGCGGCGGCAGTCCGGGCACACCTGCCGACGCCCAGTCCGATTCGGTGACCAGCTCGGCGGCCAGGCCGGCAGTGACCGTCGCCGTGCCGCTGCCGTCGCCGAACTGCTCCTTGCGGCGCCACAGGATGTCGTCGGGCAGCCAGCCGTCGAAGGCCTCGCGGAGGATGCGCTTCTCCTCGCCCTGCTCCCCCGGCAACTTCCAGCCGATCGGGATCCGGTGGCCGACCGCGATGATGTCCCGGTCGAGGAACGGCACCCGGGCTTCGAGGCCGTGCGCCATCGTCACGCGGTCGCAGCGCTGCAGGTTGAGGTTGTGCAGGCCCTCGACACTGCCGACCAGCTCGGCTCGGAGCTCGTCCGCGTCGTCATAGTCGCGCAGGTAGTCGTAGCCCGCGAAGATCTCGTCGGCGCCCTCACCGGTGAGCACCACCTTGACGTGATTGGCGGCGAGCTCGGCCAGCAGGTAGTTCGGCACGGCACTGCGCACCAGCGACGGCTCGTAGGCCTCCATCGACCGGACCACGGTCGGCAGGACGTCGAGGACCTCGTCGGCGTCGTAGACCCGCTCGTGGTGCTCGAGACCGAGCTGGTCGGCGACCCGTCGAGCCGCCCGGAGGTCGCTGCTCCCGGCGACACCGGCCGCGAAGGACCGGACCCGCTGACCGCTCTCGGCGCCGTGACGGGCCATGATCGCGGCCACCAGACTCGAGTCGAGGCCGCCGGACAGGAACACGCCGATCGGGACGTCGGCCATCATGCGGGCGCGTACCGACCCGACCAGGGTGTCGCGGATCGCGGTCCAGGCGGCTTCCCGGCTGGCGTAGGTGCTCTCGACGGTGGCGTGCTCGGCGAACCGGACCAGCCCCTCGTCCGAGGTCCAGTAGTGATCGGGCGGGAACTCCTCGACGTGGCCCCGCCAGGACGGGTCGAAGGAGCCGAGCTCGGAGGCGAAGAGCGTACGGCCGTCGGCCCGTGCCCAATAGAGCGGCTTGACGCCGAGCGCATCGCGGGCCGCGACCAGACCACCGTCCTCGTCGGCGATGGCGAACGCGTACATGCCGCGTAGCCGGCCGATCGCCTCGGGTCCCCAGGCCTCGACCGCGTGCAGCACGACCTCGCTGTCGGAGTCGGTGACGAACGGGCCGGGCAGCGAGCTGCGCAGCTCCTCGTGGTTGTAGATCTCGCCGTTGCAGACCACCCACTGGCTGCCGGACGGGTCGCTGATCGGCTGGTCGCCGCCGGCGACGTCGACGATCGACAGCCGGGTGTGGCCCAGCCAGGTGCGTCCGACCCGGCGGAAGTCGATGCTGTCCGGCCCGCGATGGCGGAGGCGGGCCAGCATGCGTGGCCCAGTGGCATCGCCGCCATCGTCCCTGCCCCCGGTCGAGCAGGTGCTGTCGTGGATCACCACGATGCCGCACACAGCGGTTCACCCCTGTTCTGTTGGTATGGGTTCACTTCGACCCTATAGCGGCCGCTCGTCCTAGAGTGGTGGCGCCGAAGGCGTCAGGAGCTTCAGGAGGCCCGATGATCCCGATCGACGAGCTGGCCGATCCCACGGTGCGGGCGGTGGCGACGGCCATCAACGCCGGCGATCGAGCGGCCTTCCTCGCCGCGTTCACCGCCGATCCCACCCTGACCGACGACGGCTCGGAGCGCGACTTCCACGACTGGATCGATCGCGAGATCTTCTCCGCCGGCGGGCACATGGAGGTCGAGTCGCAGTCCGACGACGGTCGGAGCCTGATCGCGCGCTTCCGCAACGACACCTACGGCGAGATGCGTACGACCTGGCACTTCGTCATGGACGGCGACAAGATCAGCCGCGCGGAGACCGGGCAGGCCTGACGCCGATATATAGTTGACTCAGTCAAGCATCTGGAGGCTGGGTCGATGACCGTTGTGGCCGCGCCGGAGCGCATCGATACGGTGCGCGCGTTCAACCGCTTCTACACCCGCGTACTCGGGCTGCTCGACGAGGGGCTGGCGCACACGGCGTACTCCCTGACCGAGGCCCGGGTCCTCTTCGAGATCGCGCAGCCTGACCGGATCGCGGTCGCCGAGCTCCGCGACTCGCTCGGCCTCGACGCCGGCTATCTCAGCCGGATCCTGGCCCGATTCGAGTCCGACGGCCTGGTCGTACGCGAGCGGTCCGCCGCCGACGGTCGCCGCCAGCTGATCATGCTGACGCCGCCCGGGCGCGAGGCGTTCGGCGAGCTGGACACCCGGTCGTCCGAGGCGGTGGCCGACCTGCTCGACCCGCTGCCGGCCGCCGATCAGGGGCAGCTCGTGGACTCGATGCGCACGATCGAGCGGGTGCTGTCCGCCGGGGAGCAGCCCGCCGAGGTGACCCTCCGCCCGCTGCGGGCCGGCGACCTCGGCTGGGTCGTACAGCAACACGGCGTGCTCTATGCCGAGGAGTACGGCTGGGACCAGACGTTCGAGGCGCTGGTCGCCCGGATCGTCGCCGACTATGTGGATGCCCACGATCCGGCACGCGACAACGCCTGGGTCGCCGAGACGGGCGGCGAGCCGGTCGGCACGGTCTTCTGCGTCCACAAGGACGACCGGGTTGCCCAGCTCCGCCTGCTGCTCGTCGAGCCGAGCGCCCGCGGCCTCGGCGTCGGGTCGCGACTCGTCGATGCCTGCGTCGACTTCGCTCGCACAGCCGGCTATCGCGAGATGGTGCTGTGGACCAACACCGTCCTGGCGTCCGCCAGGCGGATCTATCAGCGGGCCGGATTCGAGCTGCTCGACGAGGAGCCCAACCCGGCCTTCGGTCACGACCTCACCGCGCAGCACTGGGGCCACGCGCTCTAGTTGGTCGGGCTCGGCTGGGTCGGCGTCGGCTGCGTGGGCGTCGGATCGCTGCTGCTGTCGGTCGAGCGGTACTCGAGGCCCTGCAGGTTGTAGACCACACCGACGCCGTCCACCACCTCGACGTCCACGGTGACCTCGGTTGCGGCGTTGGCGAGGCCCTGGAGCTCGTCGGTCACGGTCTCGACGGTCCCGTCCGCATCGAAGTCGTTCGGCGACGTCGCCTGCAGGTCCGTTTCGGAGCCGAAGTCGAGCGGAGTGGCCGCGACGTACCAGGTGGTGTCCTGCAGTGCGAGGGTGCCGCTCAGCGTGGTCAGTGTGGGCCCGGTCGGCGGCGGATCGGTGGGTGGGTCTGTTGGCGGGTCCGTTGGTGGATCCGTCGGCGGCTCGCCTGGTCCAGGTCCGCCAGGAGGTCCGCCGGGTCCAGGACTGCCAGGAGGTCCGCCGGGTCCAGGTCCGCCAGGAGGTCCGCCGGGTCCAGGACTGCCAGGAGGTCCGCCGGGTCCAGGTGTGCCACCCGGACCGGTCGTGCCACCCGGACCGGTCGTGCCACCCGGACCGGTCGTGCCACCCGGACCGGTCGGATCGCCTGGACCAGTCGGACCACCCGGTCCGGTCAGGTCGCCAGGCCCGGTGTTGCTCGGGTGGTTCGGCGTCCCCCCGTTGATGGGGTGCGGCTGCGAAGCCGGCACGTTGTTGAGCGTCGGCAGATCGGTCGGCGGTGTGGTCACGGTCGCCGGCGGCGCCGGCTCGCCGTTGGTGTAGGCGTCGATGTAGGACAGCACCAGCGCGACGTACTCGTCCGACGGGTTGTAGCGGTAGATCGCCTGCTTCAGCTGGTTGCGGTCCGACAGGTTGACGTCGCCGGCGCACAGGTAGACGCCGGCGGCCAAGGCGGCGTCGTCGAGATCGTTCGGGTTGGCGATGCCGTCACCGTCTGCGTCGACGCCCACGACGTCCCAGGTCGTGGGAAGGAACTGCATCGGGCCGACCGCGCGGTCCCAGGTCGTGTCGCCGTCGAGCGTTCCGCCGTCGGTGTCGGCGATGGCGGCGACGTTGCCCTTGCCGTTCAGCGGGACGCCATAGATCTGCGG
>Ga0075428_100002533_pt1 | contig 19869 bp, 15 predicted proteins | sample RhiMetdeltSRZDD2_FD_75291 | JGI IMG/M metagenome (GOLD analysis project Ga0075428, IMG submission 75291) | Populus rhizosphere microbial communities from Tennessee, USA - Rhizosphere MetaG P. deltoides SRZDD2 | ecosystem: Host-associated > Plants > Roots > Rhizosphere > Soil | place: USA... | reverse complement strand
GGAACGCGCCCGTCTACTTCGACCAGACCAGCGGCGTCTGGGCCATCACCCGCTACGACGACCTGAGGACGGTGGCGAAGACGCCCGAGGTGTGGTCGAGCGCCCAGGGGATCCGGCCGGACTCTCCGGCCCTGCCGATGATGATCGACATGGACGACCCTCAGCACTGGCAGCGCCGCAAGCTGGTGAACCGGGGCTTCACGCCCCGCCAGGTCCGCGACCAGGAGGCCCGGATCCGCGAGGTCTGCGACGAGATCATCGACCGGGTGTGCGAGCGCGGTGAGTGCGACTTCGTGTGGGACATCGCCGCTCCCCTCCCCCTCATCATGATCGGCGACGCGCTCGGCGTGGCGCCCGAGGACCGCGACACGCTGATGCGCTGGTCCGACGATCTGCTGCGGGGGCTGGTCGGCCTGGACGATCCGGGGAACCCGGCTCTGCTGCGGGCGGCCGAGGCCTTCGTCGAGTACCAGGACTACGCCACCCGGGTCGTCGCCGACCGCCGGGCCGAGCCCCGCGACGACCTGATGAGCGTGCTGGTCCACGCGGAGGTCGACGGCGACCGGCTCGACGCCGACAGCCTGGTGCACGAGTCGCTGCTGATCCTGATCGGCGGCGACGAGACCACCCGCCACGTGCTCTCCGGCGGCATGTTCCAGCTCCTGACCCACCCGGAGCAGTGGGGGGCGCTACGTGAGGACCGCCGCCTGCTCCCCGGTGCGGTCGAGGAGATGCTGCGCTGGGTGTCGCCGATCAAGAACATGAACCGCACGACGACCCGGGAGGTCGAGCTCGGCGGCCAGCGCATGGCGGAGGGCGACCGGGTGCTGCTGGTCTACCCCTCGGCCAACCGGGACGAGGGCGTGTTCGCCGACCCGTTCCGCTTCGACATCCGGCGGGAGCCCAACGAGCACGTGGCCTTCGGCTTCGGGCCCCACTTCTGCCTCGGCAACAGCCTGGCCCGCCTCGAGCTGCAGGTCATGGTGGACCGGCTGGCCGAGCGCCTGCCCGACCTGCGGGTCGCGGACGGGATCGCCGACGAGGCCCAGCTGGAGTGGCGGGCGGCCAACTTCATCACCGGCTACGAGCGCCTCCCGGTCACCTTCACCGCGACCCAGCCGGTGGGTTCAGCGGGCTGAACCCCTGGTCAGAGGCCAGTCACTCGTTGTGCTGGCCGAGCTCCTCGCCCTCCTCCGACAGCCCCTCGGCCTCCAGCGCCTGCTCGATGGCCTCGCGCCGCGTGGTGCGGTCCGGGTTGTCCCGGCCGACCTCGTGAGCCAGCTGCTCGGCACGCTCTTCCTTGGACTGGGAGCGCTGCCGGCCGGTGGCCGGCTGCTCCTCGGGCTCGGCGGGCTCGGCGGAGTTGGTGTCGTCGTCGGACGGTCCCACGATCAGAGATCTTCCCCGTCCGTCCAGGTCGAACCGCGGGGCCGGGCCCGGGCCCGGGTCTCGCGGACCTCGCCGACGCGATCCGCGGTGGACCGTAGGACCGTCACGAACTGCTGCGGGAGACCGAGCAAGGCCTGCCGCTGGAGCATGCCACCCTCCAGGTCGTCGAAGGCTCCCCTGGCGCCCTGGTCGGAGCCGTCCTTCCCGTCCACCGGATCCCACAGGTTGGCGGGCCGGTCGGGATCGCTGGCCCACTCGGCCTGCTGGGAGTCCACGGCGGTCCGGGCCACGTAGTGGTCGATGATCCCCGGCGCGATCTTGTTGGCGAGGAGGATGAAGCGGTTGAAGGCGCCGAGGATCCGTTGGCGCCGCGGCCGCAGGCCCACGGCGACGATGCGGCGGGCCGCCACCTCGGGGGCGTAGACCGGCGGGACGGGCCGGGCATGCTTCGGCAGGCGGTTGACGCACCAGCCGAACTGGGGCGTGTTGACCGCCGGCAGGTGCACCATCGAGATCCGCACCCGGCTCTTGTCGTGGAGCAGCTCGGTCCGCACGGCCTCGGTGAAGCCCCGGCAGGCGAACTTGGCGGCGCAGTACGGCGCCTGCAGCGGGATGGCCCGGAACGCCAGGGCCGAGCCCACGTTCACGATCGAGCCGTGGTCGCGGGGCCGCATGTGCTGCAGCGCCGCCAGCGTGCCGTAGACCTGGCCGAGGTAGGTGACCTCGGTGGCGCGCCGGAACTCGGCCGCTCCCACCTCCCAGCTCGGCGCGAACACCGTGGTCATGGCGTTGTTGATCCACAGGTCGATCGGCCCGAGCTCGTCCTCGGTGCGCTGGGCTGCAGCCTCGACGGCTCCGGCGTCGGCCATGTCCACCGGGATCGCCAGGGGCCGGCCGCCCGCGGCCGTCACGTCCTCGACGGCACCCTCCAGCCCGGCCTCGCCCCGCGCCAGCAGCGCCACCGCCATCCCCCGAGCTCCCAAGGCGGTGGCGACGGCCCGCCCGACGCCGGCCGACGCGCCGGTCACGACCGCGACTTCTCGCAGGACCTTCATCCTTGGTGCGTACCCCGACGGCCCGCGCCCAACCGGGCCGGGGGGAACGGCCCTACCGTCCCCCATCCGGCGGTGGGGCCGGCGCCGAACGGTGGGCTACCAGTGGAAGCGCGTCCGGGAGGAGCCCGTCATGTCCCTAGGTCGGCGGCGGCTTGAGCGGCCAGCGCCCCGTCCATCCGCCGGGCGGGGACTCGACGCCGATGTCGGCGTCGATGATCTCGGCGCACCGGGCGACGCAGACCTGGCAGATCCGCAGGTCCTCGCGGGCCACGATGTGCACCTGCTCGTTGTGGCGGCCACAGAAGGAGCACCGGACGTCGTGGTGACCGGTGTCGAGGCGCTCGGGAGTCGGCACCCGGGCACCGTAGCGGTGCGCGATCCGGGCTGTCCCCGCGGCGTCCGGCCGACAAGGCTGGCGAGGGGCGGTACGGTCTCCGCTCTGGCTGGGAGTCGCGACGACAGTCGCTGAGATGACGGGGGCCTGTTGACCTACGCGCTGGGGATCGACCTCGGCACGACCTACACGGCTGCCGCGCTGGCTCGGGAGGGGCGGGCTGAGGTCGTCGCGCTCGGCTACCGGGCGACGTCCGTGCCGACGGTGGTGTTCCTCACCGAGGAGGGCAACTTCCTGGTCGGCGAGGCCGCCGAGCGGCGGGCGGCGACGCAGCCCGACCGGGTGGCCCGGGAGTTCAAGCGGCGGGTGGGCGACTCGACCCCGCTCCTCCTCGGGGGCAGCCCCATCGCCGTGGACCGGTGCCTGGCCGAGATGCTCGAGTGGGTCGTGAGCACCGTCGCCGAGACCGAGGGCGAGCCGCCCGCGGCCGTCACCGTCACCCACCCGGCCAACTGGGGTGCGTTCAAGCAGGACGTCCTGCGCGAGGCGTTGCGGCTGGCGGACCTCCCCCGGTCCCGGACGCTGGCCGAGCCGATCGCCGCCGCCACGTGGTACGCGCAGGCGCAGCGGCTCGCCCCGGGGCAGACCGTCGCCGTGTACGACCTGGGCGGCGGGACCTTCGACGCGGCGGTCCTGCGCCGGACGGACGACGGGCGGTTCGAGACCCTCGGCCGCACGGAGGGCATCGACCGGCTGGGCGGCATCGACATCGACCAGGCGGTCCTGGCCCACGTCCTGCGGGCCCTGGACCATTCGCCGCCCGGCCGGGATCAGGATCCCGAGCCGGAATCCGACGACCCGGCGACGGTGATCGCGATGGCGCAGCTGCGCGAGGCGTGCGTCGAGGCCAAGGAGGCGCTCTCGTCCGAGACGTCGGTGACCATCCCCGTCTGGCTGCCCGGCCTGCACCACCAGGTGCTGCTGCGCCGCACGGAGCTGGAGGAGAGGGTGGCGCCGCTGCTGGCCGCCACGGTGGATGCGCTGGACCGGGTCGTCACCTCCGCCGGCCTCCGGCCGGCCGATCTCCACGCGGTGCTGCTGGTCGGCGGGTCGTCCCGCATCCCGCTGGTGGCCCGACTGGTCTCGGCGGGCCTCCAGCGTCCCGTCGCGGTCGACGCCCACCCCAAGCACCCGGTGGCGTTGGGCGCAGCCATCGATGCTGCGGTGCACCACGCCCGGTCCGCCCGGTCGGCGCCACCCGCGTCAGGGCTGGCTGCGCCCGCCGCGCCGGCCGCGCTCGGGACGACGCCGACCACGACCCCCGGGACGCCGGTGGCCACCTGGTCGACCCCGGCAGGGTCGGCGCCGTCGCCGATGGCGATGGGATCGACCACCGGCACCGGCACCGCGCCGGCGCCCGGAGCGTGGGCACCGGGCCGACCCGGCGGGCCTCCGGTGTACCCCACCGCTGGCGGGCTCCCGTCCAACGGCGCCCGTGGCCCGACGCCGCAGGACCGTCCGGTCGGTCCCCAGCCGCTGCCGTCGTATCCGCCGCCGGTGCTCGATCCGGCCGGGCGCGGGGGCTTCCGGCTGTACTACCTGATCGCGGCCCTATCGCCGATCGTCGTCCTCGCGCTGGTCATCTACACGACCGTCAACCAGCAGAACAACCCCCCGAACGGCAGCACGTCGAACACCACGCTGGCCGCGCCGACCGGGCAGGTGTCGACGTCGGTCGCAGGAGCCGGGGAAGGGTCGGCGCCGGCCTCCCCCACCGGCGTCGACCTGCTGCAGACCGACCCGGCGCCGGCCTTCGAGGCCTTTGCAACCATCACCTACGAGTCCGCTGTCCCGCGGGTCCGGGAGCTCGTGCTGTACACCGACTTCGCGAGCCTCGACGTCGAGGTCCCCGGCCAACCGGACTACGTCGACAACTACGAGTGGCGTGACGGCCCCGGCCTGAGCGGCCCCGAGCCCGGCATGATGATGGACATCGACGCCGAGGAGTTCCAGGCCCACCTGTTCGACCTGTCCGAGGTCGACCCCTCGGTCATCCCGGGCCTGGCGCAGGACACCCTCAGCCGGTGCACGGGCGACGGGTTCGAGATCACCCACATCATCGTCCAGCGTGACACCACCTTCGACGACCAGCACCGGGTGCTGGTGTCGATCTACGCCTCCAACCCTGAGCGGGGCGGTACGGGCGGCTACATCAACTACACCCTCGACGGCGCCTTCGTCGTCTCGCACTGCGACTGACGTCGTCCCCCTCGGGGACCCCGACCCCCTGCGACCCCTGGACCCCCGGGCCCCCTGGCGAAATTTCGGCAGAAACGGCCGGTTTCCGGCACCTTCTGCCGAGGTTTCGGTCGGGGTGGGTCGCCGGGGGTCGCAGGCTGCTCAGACGTCGCGGTAGCGGGCCTGGACCAGGCAGAACAGCGCGTAGGCCAGGAGACCGAACGCGACCGCGCTGAGCAGCCACGTCCCGTAGGTGTGTGCGGCCAGCTTGGCCAGGGCCCCGTCGATGCCGACGGCTTCGTCGGGGTCGTAGTCGATCGCGGCCTTGGTGAGGAAGACGCCGGCCAGGGCGAACACCACACCGCGGGCAACATGGCCGAACACCCCCATCCGGACGGACCAGCTGTGCAGGGCCCGTCCCATCTCGCCCTCCCGCAGGTCCCGGCGGAACTTCTCGGTCGTGGCCTCGTACAGGTTGTGGAACCCGAAGGCCACCAGACCCAGACCGACGCCGGCCACGATCCACCGGCCGAAGGGCCAGTCGAACACCAGGGCTGTCTCGGCCTTCTCGTTGCCGCCGCTCCCCGTGTCGCTGCCCAGGGCCAGCGACACCGCGACGACGGCCGAGGCCGCGTAGAGGACGCCGACGCCGCCGTGGCGGGCCCGCTTGGCCAGGCCCTTGGGACCGCTCCCCTCGTCGGTGCGGTCGAGCACCAGGCACGCGAACTGCCAGAGGGCGTAGGCGAAGAAGCCGAGCGCCAGGACGATCAGCACGGCGGTGCCGAACGAGCTGCCGGTCAGCTCCCGCAGGACACCCTCGCGGTCCCGGGGCTGGCGCCGGTCGCCGAAGGCCACCTGGAGGGCGAGCACGGCGATCAGCCCGTAGCTGACCCCCTTGGCGACGTGACCGATGCGGCCGGCCCACTCGACCCACCGGCTGTCCTTCATCCGGCGCTCGGTCCGGCGGACAGCGCCGCGCGGGCGCGCCTGCCGCCGGCGGTTGGCGAGCAGGTCGCTCATCTCTCGTGCTCCTGGCCCATGCTGCCCGCGCCTACCCGGACCGGCCGGCGGCCAGACGGGGCAGGCGACGCGCTGCCCCGAGCCGAGGGCCACCGCCGTGGCGACCTCCCGGGGGCGAAATTTCGGCAGAAACGGCCGGTTTCGGGCACTTTCTGCCGAAATTTCGGGGCGGCGGGCCCCTGTGCGGAGACGAGCCGCGGGGCGGCGGGCCCTGTGCGGAGACGAGCCGCGGGTGGGCGGCCCCCGGCCCGGGTGGCTCGGGCCGGGCCTAGCGCCTGGCGGCGTCGGCCTGCGCCTCGGCGGCCTCCCGCAGCCACCGGCCGGCCTCGCCGTCGCGGCCGAGCCGGGCGAGCAGCTCGCCGAGCGCGGCCGCGCCCTGCGCCACCACCGCCTGGTTGCCGAGCTCCCGGGCCTCGTCGACCAGGCGGGTGTAGTGCTCGAGCGCGGCTTCGGCCTCACCGAGTCGTTCGTGGCTCTGGGCCAGGATCAGGCGGGCGCGGTCGGCCATGCCTGGATCCTCGAGCTGCCCCTGCCGGCGGAGGTTGCCGAGCCACCCGGCGCACATGGCGGCCGCGTCGACCGCGTCTTCGTAGCGGCCGCACCCGTGGCAGGCGACGGCGAGGTGGTACCACTGCTCGGCGCGGTCCTCGCCCCGTGAGCTGTCGTCGGCCACGGCTGCGGTCAGATCAGGGACGGCATCCGCCCCGCGACCCGCTGCCAGCAGCGCCCGTCCACGCTCGTAGCGCAGGTAGGCGACGACCTGGGGTGGGGTGCTCGGGGGCAGGTTCGCGAGCTGCGCGTTCACCAGCGCGGCGAAGGCGGCCGGGGTACCGGCTCTCCCGTAGGCCGACTTGAGCCGCTCGAACGCGCTGGACGTCTTGCCGAACGCGCCCGCCGCGACCAAGGCGTCCTTGGCCGTGGTCGCGAGACGGATCACGTGGTCGGGAGGGGCGCCGTCGCCGTCGCGCCAGTAGGCCTCGAGGTCCGCGATCACGCCGACGGCCAGAGGATCACCGCTGGCCACGGCGAACTGCCCCGCGCGCTCGATCGCCGGGTAGGCGCCCGGCTGCCGGAGGATCACCAGCACCTGAGCCAGGCGCAGCTCGCCATAGGCGATGCCCCAGGGGTCGCCGGTCCGATGCAGTTCGCCGACGGCCCAGCTCACCAGGCCCAGGCCTTCGTCGGCGCGCTGGTTCTCGGCGAGCCAGCGCCCGAGCCAGCACAGGCACAGCAGGTGCCGGCGATGGTCGCCGGCGTTCCGATGCGCGTCGGCCGCCCAGCGCAGCGGTGCTTCGCTGCCCGCGTTCCAGTCGAGGATGGCTCGTAGTTCGGCGATGCGGGCGGCCAGGTGCGGCGGCGGGGGGTCGGCGATGGTGGCGAGGTACTCGCGGGAGACGTCGCCCTCGTAGCCGCAGAGGTGCCACTCGGCGGCGTCGACAGCCTGCTCGGGCGCCAGTCCGGTCCGGATGGCCACGCGGGCGGGCTTGCGGCTGGTCGGCGCCAGGGCCAGGTAGTCGACGACCGGCTGGGCACCGAGCCGGGACCTGACGCGGTCGCCCTGGGACGGTGTGCCGTTGCGCGCGTCGAACCGGGCGGCGAGATCGAGCGCGATGCGGGTCATCTCCTCCTTCAGCGCCGCGACCGGCCGGGGCGGCTCCTGGCCACAGGCGCAGCCGACCAGCTCCCCGCCTCTTCCGGCCTCGACCATCCGTCGCAGGAGGACGGCCACCGAGGCTGCGAACTCCATCTTCCCGTTCGGCCGGTTCAAGGTGGGGAACCCGTGCAGGCGCGGCTTGAGGTCCGACAGCCCGGCGTCCTCGTTGCCGGTCAGCGCGCAGAACTCGATCTGCATCCCGCTGTACTCGTAGCGGTAGACGTCGTAGGCCATGGCCCGCATCGAGCGCCGGTAGGCCTGGGCCGCCTCGGCGAGTGCCCCCACCCGAAGCAGGGGTAGCAGCATCAGGCACTGGATCGGCGCCGGTGGCTCGTCGAAGCTCACCTGGCCGGCGAGCACGGGAGCGGCGAGCTCACGCGCCCGGACGAGGGAGGCCTCGTCGCCCCGCATGACCAGCCGCTCCACCTCGGCCTCGAAGTCCCACACGGAGCGTGGATCGGCACCGCCAGCCGCGGTCCACTGCTGGTAGCACCGCTCCTCCTCGTCCCAGTCGCCGACGAGCTGGGCGACCCACCGCCGGGCGCCGTGCACCTCGCGCAGGTTGTGGCCGCCGGCCCTGAACCGGCCCTCCATGTCGTCGAAGGCGCCGAAGACCTGGGACAGCGAGATCTCGGGGAACTCGGCCATCGACTGGGCGATGGTGGTGTACCAGCGGCGGAGGGTGTAGTCCTCCTCCGGCCCGAACTCCCACGGTCGCTGGTCGTAGTCGCTCAGGCACCGGGAGAAGAGCGGGAACGCCTTGTCCCACTGACGATCGACGGAGTAGGCGTTCGCCAGGTGGCGCCGTGCCGTGAAGGCCAGACGGGGGAACCCGCCGGCGTCCGCGTGCCGGACGACGGTCTCGAGCAGCGCCTGCTGCGCCTCGCCGAACTCCATCTGGTCGGCCTGCCCCAGCGCCGACCATAGCTCGGGCTCGGTGCGGCTCATCAGGTGCGCCCGGGTCGCATCGCCCAGTCCAGCAACCCGAGGAAGGACTGGTTCAGCAGCGCGCTGTCCTGGGGGCGCAGGGGGTGATGACCTTGCAGCAGGGCCTGGCCGTACAGCGCCTGGACCGCGAGCCCGGCCAGGCGGGGGTCCGGGAGGTCGATCATCCTGCGGACCACCGGGCAGCGCAGGTTCAGCACCAGCTGGGGCCGTTCGGTACCGCCACCTCCGGGGTCCATGGTGGACAGCACCTCGGACCAGAGTCCCTCAGCTGCGGCCCGCGCCGACCGCATCTCCTCGGCCTGGATGGACTTCCGGCTCACCAGGTAGAGCGCCGGGAGGCTCGGTGGGTCGAAGGCGCGGGGCAGGACGTCGCAGTCCAGCGAGCGCAAGGCGTCCGCCGCTCCGGCCAGCATCGAGCGCAACCGGAGCTCGAGGTCCGGGGCGGGCGGGTCGAAGTGGGTGGCCAGCTCGCTGGGGTCCAGCCTGCGGACCTGGATCGCCGGGTCGAGCTGGGGAAGCCGCTTCATGATCTCGATGTCGTAGGCGTAGCCCCCGTTGACCAGCCCGACGCCCTGGGCGCTGGCGACCGCGGCCAGCTCGCGGAACTCGTCGGCGGTCGCTGTGTACCGGATCGCCTGGTGGGTCTGGCGGAACGCGCGCAATGTCATCGGACCCTGGTTGGTCTCCATCGGCCACCACTGGTCCACCACGCGCAGCATCGCCAGATCGTGCACGGCGAGCGCCTTGACCCCGAGGTGGTGCACTGCCAGGAACTGCTGCAGCCGTCGGGGATCGGTGCTGGCCAGGGCCACCAGCCAGTCGCGCACCTGGTTGCCGAGGGCCTCACGGGTGTCGGCGAGCAGGTCGTCGTCGTAAAGCTCCTCCCGGCTGGCGGTCGGTCGCAGCTCGCTGGTATCGACGACGCACCGGACGAAGAACGCCCACTCGGGCAGGAGCTTGTCCACCCCGTCGGCGAGGAGCATCCGGCGGAGGTACACCCGGTGTCCGGTGCGGGCCGCCGGGTTGGCCGCCATGGGCATCACGAAGGCCACCCCGGAGAGGCCGGCCTCGGGCACGTGCAGGTCGATCACGTCGAACGGGGGGAACCCGAACAGGGCTTCCGCGTAGGCAGCGAGGGCGGCGGTGCGGTCGGCCGGGGTGCTGTGACGTGTCCGCCACGGCAGGGTCCCCTGGGTCACCGGCCGGCTAGCCACCGAGACCTCCGCGGGCAGCAGCTCGCCGAAGGTGATGGCCAGCGAGACCACGGTCTCCATGCGCAGCCAGTGCTCCATGTCCGGGCGCGGCACCAGGGTGACGGTGGTCCCGGGCTCCGCGCGCGGGATCTCGGCCAGCGTGACCGCGTACCGCCCGTCGGCGAAGCCGGTCCACTCGACCGACGGGCCGCCACGTGCCGAGCGGGTGAGCACCCGGACCTCGTCGGCCACCAGGAAGCACGACAGCAGCCCGATGCCGAACTGGCCGAGGAACTCGTGCCGGGCGAAGCCGAGGTCATCCCGCTTCGAGCTGTGGCCGATGGTCGCCAGCAGGTCGTGGACCTCGGGCTCGGTCAGTCCGATCCCGCTGTCGTGGACCCGGAGGGTGCCGTCGCCGGTCATCTCCGAAGGCTCGATGGCGACTGTCGCCGGGGACCCGGGATCGACCAGCTGACGCGCGGTGATCGCGTCGATCGCGTTCTGAAGCAGCTCGCGCAGGTAGACCCGGGGGCTCGTGTACAGGTGGCGGCTGAGGAGGTCCACCACGCCACGCAGATCGACTTGGAACGCCCGTTCCACCCGCGTCACTCCTCTCCTGGTCCATTCGGGAGGGAGCGGAACCGTAGGCCCCGGTGGGTTAGCGGGCTGTTAGCTATCGGGCCTTCACGTCATCTGTCGCTGCCCGCCATCGGCCTTGTCACCAGATCGTCACAGGCATCGGGTGGTTGGCTGGAGGGCGCATGACCGAAGCCCCGACACCCGCCGACCGGACCCTGGTGATCGACGGCAACAACGTCATCGGTGTCGTCGCCGACGGCTGGTGGCGCGACCGGCCCGCAGCTGTACGGCGCCTGCTGGCTCGCCTGCAGTGCTACCAGCAGCGCACGGGGAGCCCGATCATCCTGGTGCTCGACGTGCCCCAGGCCGACCTCCCCGCCGGCACCCACGACGGCGTCGAGATCAGCTATCCGAGCCGCCGGGGCCGCGACGCCGCCGACGACCAGATCCGCCACCTGTTGGCCACCCGCCCGCTCGGCGACGCCGAGGTCGTCACCTCGGACCGGGCCCTGCGGTCAGCCATCGCCGCCGCCCATCCCGGCGCCCGGCTGACGGGCGCCCGAACCCTTCTCACCCGCCTCGCCGACGCCGGCTGCTGACCTCGACCCCCCCGCTCCCGCCCGGGCCCAGGCGCTGGCCGGAACTAGCGGATCACCCACATCGAATGACGACGTCGCCGGCGTCCGCCGCCGATCGTGGTGCGATGGTCCCCGAGCCGTCATCGGAACGAGGAGCACGGTGAAGGGCTCGACCGACGCGATCGCCGGGATGGTCGTCCGGCCCGAGAGCTAGTGGCCGCCGGGCCGTCGACCTTCGCTCCCGGGCTGGCGGAGCTGTCCACCTACCGCGTCGCATGGCTGCGGCGGGATCTGGTCGCGGGGCTGGTCCTCACCGCGCTGCTGGTGCCGCAAGGCATGGCCTACGCGGAGCTGGCCGGCCTCCCTCCGATCACCGGCCTGTACACCTCGATCCTCTGCCTGGTCGCCTACGCGCTGTTCGGGCCGTCGAGGATCCTGGTGCTGGGACCGGACTCGTCGCTGGGGCCGATGATCGCGGCGACGGTCATCCCGCTGGTCGCGGCGGACGGTGATCCGGGTCGAGCGGTCGCCCTCGCCTCCGCGCTCGCGCTGCTCGTCGGCGCGATCACCACCGTCGCGGGCCTCGCCGGCCTGGGGTTCGTCGCCGACCTGATCTCGAAGCCGACGATCCTGGGCTACATGAACGGCTTGGCCCTGACGATCCTGGTCGGGCAGCTGCCGAAGCTGTTCGGCTTCTCGGTGGACGGCGACGGCTTCCTCGACGAGCTCACGGGGTTCGTCCAGGGCCTGGCCGACGGCGAGACGGTCGCGGCGGCCCTGGCGGTCGGGGTGCTCGGACTGGTCATCATCGTGGGCCTCCAGCGCTGGGTTCCGAAGCTGCCCGGCGTCCTCGTCGCCGTCGTGCTGTCCATCGCCGTGGCCGGAATGTTCGACCTCGCCGACCGGGGGGTCGACGTCGTCGGTGCCCTACCCCAGGGCTTCCCGCCGTTCACGCTGCCCGACGTCGGGCTCTCCGACCTGGGGTTGCTCTTCGGCGGCGCGCTCGGCATCGCGCTCGTGTCGCTCACCGACACCATCTCCACCGCGTCGGCGTTCGCGGCGCGCAGTGGCCAGGAGGTCGACGGGCAACGCGAGATGGTCGGCATAGGCGCGGCGAACATCGCTGTCGGGTTCTTCCAGGGCTTCCCCGTGAGCACGAGCGGGTCGAGGACGGCGGTCGCCGAGCAGGCCGGAGCAAAGTCCCAGGTCACCGGGCTGGTCGGCGCCGGGGCGATCGTGCTGATCCTGCTGTTCGTGCCCGGGCTCCTGCGCGATCTCCCCCAGCCCACCCTGGCCGCGGTCGTCATCGCGGCCTCGCTGTCGCTGGCGGACCTGCCGGCGACGCTCCGCCTCCATCGGGTGCGCCGCACCGAGTTCCTGCTGAGCATGGCGGCGTTCCTGGGCGTCGTGCTCCTCGGCGTCCTCCCGGGGATCGCGCTCGCCGTCGCGCTCTCGATCGGCAACGTCTTCCGCCGGGCGTGGTGGCCGTACCAGACGGTCCTCGGCCGGGTGCCCGCGCTGCCCGGCTACCACGACATCCACAGCTACCCGGAAGCCGAGCGGCTCCCGGGGTGCATCATCTTCCGGTTCGACGCACCGCTGTTCTTCGCGAACGCCAGGACGTTCCGCGAGCAGATCCGCGCGCTCGCCGCATCCGAGCCGCCACCAAGGTGGATCGTCATCGCCTCCGAGCCCATCACCGACGTGGACACGACCGCGGCCGACATGCTGCGGGATCTCGACGAGGCGATGAACGCCCGCGGGATCAGCCTGGTCTTCGCGGAGATGAAGGATCCCGTCCGCCGCAAGATCGAGCGCTACGCGCTCACCGAGACGATCGACCCGGAGCACTTCTTCCCCACTCTCAAAGCAGCCATCAAGGCCTTCCGGCGGGAGACCGGGGCAGGCTGGCAGCCACCCGGGCGACCGGAGGACTGAGGGAGCCGCGGCCGGGGGTCAGGTCGTGGGACGGGCGGGCCGGTGGTCAGCGCGACATGGTGCCGATCAACCGGCCCCCGGATCGCCGCGGCGGGTGCAGCGCATGCTGGTCGGCCGGGTCGTGGCCCGGCTGAGCTCCCGGATGATCGGCCGCCGGATCTTGTGACGGCCGCGGCGGTAGGCCTGACGGCACGGTGACTCGCCCGGCCGTCGATGACCGGACGAGGGCCTCGGCCGGGACCGACGCCTCGGCGAGGATCCTGGCGACGGACCTGGCGAGGATCCTGCCGAGCGACCTCGCGAGCGTTCTGGCGACGGACCTGGCGAGGGCTCTGGCGAGCGGCCTGCTACCCACGTCTGCGTCGAGCGACGGGGAGGTCGGGCACCCTGCGGCGCCCGGAGATCGACGACCTCGCCGACGGCGATCGGCAGATCCAGGCCGGCAGACGCTGGCCAGAGCACCGCCGCGGCCCGCGCCACGATGCGGCGCGCCACCCGCCAAGTTTCCACGAGCCGGTGCATGGACTCCTCGCCCCCTGAGGCGGCGCTCCCACCGCTTCACAAATCGGTTTGATGCTCCCCGTGCACTCGTCCCCTGCCGTCCCCAGCCGCCCATCCAAGGGACGACGTCGGGCAACGAGACGCCTGCCAGTGTCATCGCCGAGAGGGCCGGTCGGGATACTCCCCGTGGTCAGTCGCCCGTGGTTCCGGTCGAGAGCGGCGCGCCGCCGATCACGGCGGATGGGCGTCGATGACGTCCGTCGCACTGTCGGCGAAGGCGCGGATCTTGGCGCTGGTGCTCGTGCGTAGCCAGACGAGCGCCGTCTCCGAGGGCGGCAGGTCGGTGATGGGGATCGCGACGATGTTCGGGTGCGGGTAGTGCTCGAGGAAGGACCGGATGGTCGGGTGCACGATCTCGCCGACCGAGACGCGCATGATGGCCTCTTCGATCGAGTGGACCATCGTCCTCGCGAGCCGGCGGCCCGACGGCGTCGTCGGCGGCGCGAACGCCGCCATCATCTCCCGTGGCAGCGGCCCGTCAGCCACGGAGTACGGGGCCAGGTCCTCGTACTCGACGTCCTGCCGTCCCGCGAGCGGGTGGTCCCGCGCGACGAGCAGCACCCGGGCCTCGCTCGAGAGCACGGGACCGATCGTGAGGTCGTCACCCGAGAGCGGTAGGCGCATGGCCAGCGCGTCGACGTCGTCCTGACGGAGCCAATCGAGCTGGTCGCGGCCGAAGCCGGTGTCGATCAGCTCGACGCGGCACGCGGGATGCCGATCCTGGAACGTCTTGACGATGTCGACGAGCAGCGGCCCGCCGTTGGTGCGGCTGTACATCCCGACCCGGAGGACCCCGGCGATCCCCGTAGCGGCCTCACGGGCGGCGAGGAACGCCGACTGCAGTTCGTCGTAGCCCGGGCCGAGCTGGCTGCGGAGCTGCTCTCCGAGAGGCGTCAGCCGCACGCGCCGGCTGGTGCGATCGAAGAGGCGCCCCCCGACGAGGACCTCCAGGGTTCGCACGGTCTGACTCACCCGCGAGGGCGACACCCCGAGTCGCGCCGCCGTGCGCCCGAAGTGGAGCTCCTCCGCGAGTGTGAGGAACGTTCGGACGTGCCGTAGCTCCACGCTCGACCACATCGTGAAGTGACGCTAATCAGCGGGTCGAGCTGTTGCCCCTTGTTCACGGGCACTGCCGGGCGCAGATTCAAGGCCATGCGCGCGTCCCGCAACCTGCCACGGGCCCGGAGGCCGACATGATCACGATCCACCTCATCGTGGACGATGCCGCCAGCGCCGCGGCCTGGTACACGAGGATCTTCGGCGCCGTCGAGGACCACCGCATCACCTTGCCCGACGGGAGGTTGATCGACGTCGAGCTCCGGATCGGTTCCTCGACGCTGGTCCTGGCCGACGAGTTCCCCGAGCACGACGCCCTGTCGCCGAAGACGACCGGACACTCCTCGGCCGTCCTCTACCTCCACACCGACGACGTCGACCGCCTGTGGGAACGGGCCCTCGGCGACGGCGCCCAGATCCACCGGCCGCTGGCCGACTGGTTCACCGGCGAGCGGGACGGCCAGATCGTCGATCCGTTCGGGCATCGGTGGGGTCTTTCCCAGCACGTCCGCGACGTGCCGCGTGACGAGATCGAGAGGGCCGCGGCCGCCGCCTTCGGCGCGTCGCCCTAGCCAGGAGAAATGTGCCAGGGCTGCCGGTCCCGCTGTACGACCGCGTAGATATGCTCGGTCAGGAGGTGAGGCCATGGTCCTCTTCTGGGTCGCGTTGGGTGTGGTCTTCCTCCTGGTCGAGATGCACCACCTCGCGTTCTTCGCGATGTTCGGTGCAGCGGGAAGCTTCGCGGCGGCGGTCGTCGCCCTGTTCGCTCCCTCGGCGGTCGGCCTGCAGGCCGCCGTCGCGGTCGGCGTCGGACTGGCGGGAGTCGTCGCGGTCCGGCCCTTCGTCAGCAGGGCGCTGCACGTGCGACCGAGCGGCTATGCCGCCCGGGGGGTCCACGGCGGGCTGGTGGGCAGCGAGGCTGTCACGCTCGACGAGGTCGGTGACACGCATCGCAGCGGGCACGTGCGGCTGGGGGGCGAGCGCTGGCTGGCCGTCGCCGGCGACACGGGTCCCATACCCGCGCACACCGTCGTCGTGGTGACCGCGGTGGAGGGAACCACGTTGGTCGTGTGGCCGGTAGACCACTTCGGCAGAGATGTTCCGGAGATCGGTTCTCCGGACCTGGACGCGCCGGATGGCGCAGACGGGAGAACGACATGAGCGTGGGAAGCATCGTCGCGCTCGCGGTGGCCGCCCTCGCGGTGCTGGTGCTCCTGGTCCAGCTGCGACGGATGATCAACATCGTGCAGCAGGGCCAGGTGGGAGTGGTCAAGCGGCTCGGTGAGTACCGCAAGACCCACGAGCCGGGGCTGGTGATCATCGCTCCGTTCATCGACTCGCTGCAGTCCGTCGACATGCGCGAGATCCCGCGGCCCGGCGATCGCCAGGAGGTCATCACCAAGGACAACGTGGCCGTCGCGGTGAACGCCACGATCTTCACCCAGGTGGTCGACGCGCGGCAGGCGCTGTTCAGCATCGCCAGCTTCGACGTCGCGATCGACGCGCTGGCCCGCACGGCCCTCCGCTCGGTCATCGGCACGCTGTCGTTGGATCAGACCCTGTCCGAACGGGAGCGGATCAACGTCGACGTCCAGCAGCAGATGGAGGTCGTCACCGACAAGTGGGGCATCCGCATCAGTCGCATCGAGATCGTGGAGATCGCTCCCCCGCCGCCGATCCTCCAGGCTCTGGCACTGCAGAAGCAGGCCGATCAGGAGAAGCGGGCCAAGATCCTGCAGTCCGAAGGCCAGCAGCAGTCGGCCATCAACGTGGCCGACGGCGAGGCCCAGGCAGCCGTGCGGCGCGCCGAGGCCCAACGCCAGGCGGCGATCCTGCGCGCCGAGGGCGCCCGCCAGGCCGCCATCCTGGAGGCCGAGGGCCGGGCGCAGGCCATCAGCGAGGTTTACGCGGCGATCAAGGACCAGGCTCCGGATCCCACCCTCGTCGCCATCCTGCAGCTCGACGCCCTGACCCGCTTCGCCGACAGCGACAACGCCAAGATCGTGGTCCCGTACGAGAGCGCCGGGTTGCTCGGCGCCGCCCAGGCGCTGCGGTCGGTGCTCGACGCCGCGCCGTCGGGGAACTCGAGCGCGGCTGCGGCGGCATCCGCCGCCTCCTGAGCGCGGGCCCGACCCCTGCCGCTGGTCCGGCCGCTGGTCAGCAGATGACGCCGGGGTTGAGGATGCCGGCGGGGTCGAGCTCGTGCTTCGCGGCCGCGAGGGCCCGGCCGACGGGCTCGGGTCGCTGGCGGCGGTACCAGGTGTCGTGGTCGCGGCCGACGGCGTGGTGGTGGGTGATGGTGGCGCCGCAGTCCAGCAGCACCTCCGAGGCGGCGGCCTTGATGTCGGCCCACTGCTCGAGCTCCGAGCCGCGCCGGCCGGCGGCGATCACGCTGAAGTAGGGCGCCGGTCCGTCCGGGTAGACGTGGGTGAACCGGCAGGTGACCCAGCCGGATCCGCAGACCCGGCTGACGGTCCGCTGGACGGCCTCGGTGACCGTGGCGTGCAGCTCGGCGAAGCGGTCCCAGGGGCACGCGGTCTCGAAGGTCTCGCAGATCACCCCGCAGCGCACCAGGCCGTCCCGGGTGTACGGCGCGCGGATGAACGCGCTCCGCCAGGCGCCGGTGGCTCCCTCCCGACCGGTGTGGGTGTCCTCGCTCAGCCTCACCTCGCCGGCCGGCACCGTTCCGCCGTGGTCCCGGCAGAGCTCCAGCGCCCGGTCCAACCACGGCCCCACGGGGTGGTCGGCGGACTCGAAGCCCACGAGGAGCAGTCCGCCGCCCTCCACGACGTCGTCGACACCTGCGGTGATCAGGGCCTCACCGGTGTCGAGCAGACGGCAGTTGGTCGGGAACAGCGCCGACTGCGACAGCCTCCGCACCGCCTCCGCACCGTCGGCGAACCGGGCGAAGCGCACGCCGGCCGATCCTCGCCAGCGGGGCCGGTCCTGCAGGCGCATCCAGGCCTCGGTGATCACACCGAGTGAGCCCTCGCTGCCGAGGAACAGCCGGTCGGGCGACGGACCCGCGCCACTGCCCGGGAGTCGCCGCGACTCGCTGACCCCAGTCGGTGTCACCACGCGCAGCGACTCCACCAGGTCGTCGATGTGGGTGTAGACGGTCGCGTAGTGGCCGCCGGAACGGGTGGCCAGCCAGCCGCCGAGGCTGGACACCTCGAAGCTCTGCGGGAAGTGGCGCAGGGTGAGGCCGTGCTCCCGCAGCTGGTCCTCCAGCACCGGCCCGAGGGCTCCGGCCTGGATGCGGGCCGCGCGGCTCGTGCGGTCGACCTCCACCACCTGGTCGAGCCCGGTCAGGTCGAGTGACACCACGCCGGGGAAGCGGTCACGGAGGCCGACCGGTTCGACGCCACCGACCACCGACGAGCCGCCGCCGAACGGGATGCAGGCGATGCCCGAGGTCGAGCACCAGTCGAGAGCGGCGACCACGTCGGACTCGGTCTCGGGACGGAGGACGAGGTCGACCGGGTGGTCGAACTGGCCCTGCGCACCCCGCACCACGTCGCGGTAGCTCCGGCCGTGGCTGTGCAGCGCCCGGTCATGGGGGTCGCTGCGCGCCAGCGGGGCCAATGCCGCCGGCGCCTGGATCCGGGGCGCGGGCAGCCGCACGTCGTCGAGCCGCGGCGCCGGTGCCACGGTGACCTCGGCCCCGAGGCGGCTGGCGACCGCCGGACCCAGCGACGCCACCTGCTCGTCGGTCATCGCGGCGTCCTCGTAGCCCCACCCCCACCACGACCGGACCCGCTCGCCGTCTCTCGCCATCCGAGCCGCCATGGCGGCACCGTACCTGGCGGGTCGCGACTGCCCTGGTCCTCACCGCCGACGCGCGTCTCCCGTGTACCTGACCCAGGGCCTGCACCGTGCGCTGCGCCAGTCGCCCGTGCTGCTGGCGACGATCTTCGGGAACCGGGTGCGGACCGTTGCCGAGCACGCCGACTGGGTCGCCCGGCTCGCTGCAGGGCTGCGCTCGGTCGCAGCCCCGGTTCCGGTTATCCGTCCAGCGCCTTGAGCATGCGCTTCAGGGCCACCTGGCGGTACGAGGCGTCGGCCAGCTCCCGGACCTCGTCCCAGTCGACCGGAGCGGCCTCGAGGTCGAGGGCCAGCCAGCCACTCGGACCGAAGTACGGCGGCGAGTAGAACCGCGCGTCCTGGAGCAACGACGCCCGCTCGTCGCCGTCCGGCTTGAAGATCAGGCCCCAGGGTCGTTCGTCGGTGCCGGAGAAGACGCCGAAGATCTTCTTGCCGGCGCGGAAGGTTGGTCGCCCCCAGGCCTCGACCTCGGCCGCTTCGGGGAAGGCGAGGAACACCTTGCGGACGTCGGTCAGGTAGGGATCGTCGTCCTGGTACATCCGGGGATGGGCCATGCCCGCCAGGCTAGGGGCCGGTTCCTCCCGGTCAGCCGGGCGGTCGCAGAACCGTGCTGTTCCGGCCGATCTCCCGGCCGTCCGCGTCCCGGGCGACGACGACCACCTCGCCCGCACCGGCGAAGTGGTCTTCGGGGAACGCGTCGGCGACCACGGGGTGGCTCCAACCATCGACCGCGTGGATGTCGAGCGCGACCGACGCATGGTCTGGGGCCTCGACCGTCACCGAGGCAGCATCCACCCACAGGACGCCCCAGACGACGACCGTCCGGTCCTGGTAGCTGGCCGCCAGGTCCAGCGGCGGCTCGACCCGGTCGCCGGTTGTGCTGACGATGTTGCCGAGCGGCCCCCACACCGCCTCGATGGTGAGGGCCCCGATGTTCGCGCTGCGCCGGGGGTTGGCGAGGATTCGCCACCGCCCCGTCGGAGAGTCGCCCGAGGCGACGACGACCCGCCCCTCCGGCACGGCGCGGAACTCAGGGGGCGGGAGGTTTGCGAGCTCGCCCAACAGCCCCGCGACCTCGTCGGCGCCCGCGGGCCGCAACGACTCGGCGACGCGCAGCACGACGTCCTCGGTCACGCCGGACCCGACCACCGTCACGAGCTGGCCGTCGGGTTCGGCCCACTGGACAGCCACCGTCCCGGTACCGCCTGGTCCCTCGACGCCGGCTCGGGAGACCACCGCGTGGTGGCCCCGCACCGTGATCACCTCGCTGTCCGGGACGAACACCCGCGGCAGGTCGACGGCCGACGCGGGGCCCGGGTACTGGACGACCGTGACTGTGGTGGGCCCCTCGTCGCCATTCACAGGGGTCGCGGTCACCTCGGACTGGTCCGCATACGTGACGGCGAGCCCGGAGCCGGCGAGGGGGCCGAAGTCGAAGGGCGGACTGTACGTGATCGAGAGGGTCGCCGAGATCGGCCCGCGGGCGAGCTCGGTGTAGCCG
>Ga0075428_100002531_pt1 | contig 19875 bp, 17 predicted proteins | sample RhiMetdeltSRZDD2_FD_75291 | JGI IMG/M metagenome (GOLD analysis project Ga0075428, IMG submission 75291) | Populus rhizosphere microbial communities from Tennessee, USA - Rhizosphere MetaG P. deltoides SRZDD2 | ecosystem: Host-associated > Plants > Roots > Rhizosphere > Soil | place: USA... | reverse complement strand
GATCGCGAAGACCGGGCCGTGGGGCCAGGGTCCGGCCCTGCTGCAGGCGCTGGCGATCCTGGACGAGCTCGGCGACCCTGCCGACCTGGACCTGACCGGTGCAGACGGCGTGCACACCGTGGTCGAGACGGTCAAGCTCGCGTACGCCGATCGGGAGGCCTGGTACGGCGACGGATCCGACGTACCGCTGTATACCCTGCTGTCGCCCGCGTACGCCGCTGGGCGCGCCGAGTTGCTCGAGGCAACGGCCAGTACGACGCTGCGCCCGGGCAGTCCGGACCGCCGGCCCCCGCGACTGCCGACGGTTGCCAGCGGCAACGGTACGGCCGACGCGACGACGGGCGAGCCGGCGGTGTCGGTGGACGGCCGCACCAGGGGCGACACCTGTCACGTCGACGTGGTGGACCGCTGGGGCAATATCGTGTCCGCGACCCCGAGCGGCGGCTGGCTGCAGAGCTCGCCGACGATCCCGGAGCTGGGCTTCTGCCTGGGCAGCCGGGCGCAGATGTTCTGGCTTGAGCCGGGACTGCCGTCCTCGCTCGCACCCGGGAAGCGGCCGCGTACCACGCTCACCCCGACCCTGGTGCTGAAGGACGGCCGGCCGGTGCTGGCCTGCGGCTCGCCCGGCGGCGACCAGCAGGACCAGTGGCAGCTGCTGTTCCTGCTCCGCCACCTGGCGCAGGGCCGGCACCTGCAGCGGGCGATCGACGCGCCGGCCTGGCACACCACCGGATTCCCGTCGTCGTTCTGGCCGCGCGGCGTCGAGCCGGGCGGCCTGGTGCTGGAGGACCGGCTGGGTCCCGCGGTCCGCGACGAGCTGACCCGCCGCGGCCACCGGGTCACCGCGGCGGGACCGTGGAGCCTCGGCCGGTTGTGCGCGGTGCGGCGGGACGCCGACGGGGTGCTGTCCGCGGGAGCGAACCCGCGCGGCATGCAGGGCTACGCATGTGGGCGGTGAGTGGCTGAACGTGCTGCGGCCGCCCTCGACTCGGGCTCCTGAGCACCGTCAGGCGGGCGCCGCGACCTCCTCGTCCACATCCACGATCGCGCCGCTGAACTGGGCCTGGTACAGCCGGGCGTAGGCGCCGCCCGCCGCCAGCAGTGCCGTGTGCGTGCCCTGCTCGACGATCGCGCCGTCCTCCATCACCAGGATCAGATCGGCGTCGCGGATGGTGGACAGCCGGTGCGCGATCACGAAGCTGGTCCGGTCCGTGCGCAGCGCCGCCATCGCGTGCTGCACCAGCAGCTCGGTCCGAGTGTCGACCGAGCTGGTCGCCTCATCGAGGATCAGCAGCGACGGGTCGGACAGGAACGCCCGGGCGATCGTCAGCAGCTGCTTCTCCCCCGCTGAGACGTTGCTGCCCTCCTCGTCGATCACCGTGTCGTACCCGTCGGGCAGGCTGTGCACGAACCGGTCCACGTACGTCGCCTTCGCCGCCGCCAGGATCTCGTCGTCGGTCGCCTGCAGGTTGCCGTACCGCAGGTTGTCCCGGATCGTGCCGCCGAACAGCCAGGTGTCCTGCAGCACCATGCCGATCTGTGACCGCAGGTCGTGCCGGCTCAACTTGGTGATGTCCACCCCGTCGAGCGTGATCCGCCCGCCCCGCAGCTCGTAGAACCGCATGATCAGGTTCACCAGCGTGGTCTTGCCGGCGCCGGTCGGGCCGACGATCGCGACCGTCTGGCCCGGTTCGGCCACGAGCGACAGATCCTGGATCAGCGGCGTGTCCGGGTCGTAGGAGAACGACACGTTCTCGAACTCCACCCGGCCGCGTTGCGCGTCCTTCGGTACGGCGGGTGCTGCGGCCGAGTCCGGCACCTGCTCGTCGGCGTCCAGCAGGTCGAACACCCGCTCCGCGGACGCGACCCCGGACTGCAGCAGGTTGGCCATCGACGCCACCTGGGTGAGCGGCTGGGTGAACTGGCGCGAGTACATGATGAACGCCTGCACGTCGCCGAGGCTCATCGCGCCGGACGCCACTCGCAGGCCGCCGATCACCGCGACGGCGACGTAGCTCAGGTTCCCGATGAACATGGTCGCCGGCATGATCACGCCGCTGACCGCCTGGGCGCCGAAGCTGGCCTGGAACAGCTCCTCGTTCTTGCGCTGGAAGGCCTCCTCGACCTCCTTCTCGCGGCCGAACACCTTGACCAGCTCGTGCCCGGTGAACGCCTCCTCGATCTGCCCGTTCAGCGCACCGGTGTGGGTCCACTGGGCGATGAACAGCTTCTGCGAGCGCTTCGCGATCTGCTTGGTGACCAGCAGCGAGAGGGGAATCGCGACCAGCGCGATCACCGCCAGCAGCGGCGACACCACGAACATCATCACCAGCACGCCGATCACGGTCAGCAGCGAGGTGAGCAGCTGGCTCAGCGTCTGCTGCAGGCTCTGCTGGACGTTGTCGACGTCGTTGGTGACCCGGCTGAGCAGCTCACCGCGCGGCTGGTTGTCGAAGTACTCCAGCGGCAGCCGGTGCAGCTTGCCCTCCACCTCGTCGCGCATCCGCTGCACGGTGCGGTTCACCGCAGTGGTGAGCAGCCAGCCCTGCATCCAGGTCGCGAGCGACGACACGACGTACAGGGCGAGCGCCAGCATCAGGACGTTGCCGAGGGCACTGAAGTCGACACCGGTGCCCGGGATCACGTGGTCCATCGACGCGAGCATGTCGGCGAAGTTGTCGTTGCCCTGGGCACGCGCCGCCTGCACCGCCTGCTCGACCGACGTACCGGCCGGCAGCTGCCGGCCGATCGCGCCGGCGAAGATGATGTCGGTGGCGCGGCCGAGGATGATCGGCCCGATCACGGCGAAGGTCACACCGACCACCGCGAGCGCCAGCACCGCGAAGATGCTGGTTCGCTCCGGCCGCAGCCGGCCCAGCAGCCGTCTCGCCGACGGGACGAAGTCGGTGGACTTCTCGGCCGGCATCCCGGCGGCGGCCCACGGCCCGCGGTTCGCACCGACGCCCGCGGTCGGCAGCCGCCGGGCAGGCCCCTTGCCGGCCCCTCCCGGCGCGGCGGGTGGTGGTGTGGTCGTCGTGCGGCTCATGCGGCGTCCTCTTGGGTGAGCTGAGACTCGACGATCTCGGCGTACGTCGGGCAGGTGGCGACCAGCTCGTCATGCCGGCCGGTGCCGACGATCCGGCCGTCCTCGAGCACCAGGATCTCGTCGGCGTCGGTGATCGTGGACACCCGCTGCGCCACGATCACCACGGTCGCCTGCCGGGTGAGCGGCTTGAGCGCGGCCCGCAGCCGGGCGTCGGTAGACAGGTCGAGCGCGGAGAACGAGTCGTCGAACAGATAGATCTGCGGGTTCGCGACCAGGGCACGGGCGATGCACAGCCGTTGCCGCTGACCACCGGACACGTTGGTGCCGCCCTGCGCGATCGGTGCGTCCAGACCCTCCGGCATCGCCCGGACGAAGTCCGCGGCCTGCGCTACCTCGAGTGCGTGCCACAACTCGTCGTCGGTCGCCGCCGGGTTGCCGTAGCGCAGGTTGCTGCCGACCGTCCCGGAGAACAGGTACGGCTTCTGCGGCACGATGCCGATCCGCTTGCGGAGTACCTCCGGTGCGAGGTCGCGGATGTCGGTGCCGTCCACCCGCACCGCGCCCCCGGTCGGGTCGAACAGCCGCGGCACCAGCGACAGCAGTGTGGTCTTGCCGGCGCCGGTGCTGCCGATCACCGCGGTGGTTCTCCCCGGCGTGGCACGGAACGCGATGTCCTTCAGGACGGCGTCGGAGGCGCCCGGGTACTGGAAGGTGACGTCGTCGAACACCAGCTCACCGGGTCCGACCAGCGTGGTCACCGGCTCGTCCGGCGGCCGCACCGAGGACTCTGTCCTGAGCACCTCGCTGATCCGGTCCGCGCTGACGGCAGCCCGCGGGATCATCATCGCCATGAAGGTCGCCATCATCACCGACATCAGGATCTGCATCAGGTAGGCGAGGAACGCGGTCAGCGCACCGACCTGCATCGCGCCGTCGTCGACCCGGTGCGCACCGAACCACAGCACCGCGATGCTGGACGCGTTGAAGATCAGCATCACGACGGGGAAGATCATCACCTGCAGCCGGCCGACCGTCAGGGCAACCTGGGTGAGGTCGTTGTTCGCGGCACCGAAGCGTTCGCGCTCGCGCGGCTCGCGGACGAATGCGCGGACCACCCGGATACCGGTGATCTGCTCGCGCAGCACCCGGTTCACCGCGTCGATCCTGACCTGCATGGTGCGGAAGCCCGGGACCATCCTGCGGACGATCAGGCCGACCGCGAGGACCAGCACGGGCACCGAGACGAGCATCAGCCAGGACAGTCCGACGTCCTCGCGCAGCGCCATGATGATGCCGCCGACGCACATGATCGGCGCGGCGACCATCAGCGTCATGGTCATCACCACGAGCATCTGGATCTGCTGGACGTCGTTGGTGTTCCGGGTGATCAGCGACGGAGCGCCGAACTGGTTCACCTCCCGGGCCGAGAACGAGCCGACCCGGTGGAACACGGCAGCCCGCACGTCCCGCCCGAGGCTCATCGCGATCTTCGCGCCGACGTACACCGCGGCGATGGAGCAGATGATCTGGATCAGGCTCACGGTCAGCATCCAGCCGCCGGTACGCAGGATGTAGCTGGTGTCGCCCCTGGCCACGCCCTTGTCGATGATGTCGGCGTTGAGGCTCGGCAGGTACAGCGACGCGATCGTCCCGACCAGCTGCAGGAGGACAACGAGTGACAGGAGTCCCTTGTAGGGCTCGAGGTGGGTGCGGAGCAGACGGAGCAGCATTCAGCGTTCCCCTGGGTTTCGGATGCCGTCGAGCACGATGTCGGTGATCTGTTCGGCCGTGAGAGTTCGTCCGTCGGAGATCAGTGGGTGGCTTGCGGAGAAGGTGAGCAGCCGGATGATGTGGGCGGCCTCGAACGGCGGCAGCCGCAGCTGGTCCGCGTCCGGCTCGAGCACCGCCGCAACGGCGTTGAGGATGCGCAGGTTCTGGTCGATCGCCCGCTGCGGGGGGCGGCCGGTGGCCTCGAGCTCCTGCTTGCCGGGCGGCCGGCTCATGCGCAGTGCCAGCATCAGCGTGATGACGCCACGAAGCCGCTCCTGCAGCAGCGCGACGACCTCGATCAACCGCTCGCGCAGCGGCAGCTCGGTGTCGACCGCGGTCAGTCCGGCGAACAGCGGTACCGGGTCGAACGCGGTCTCCATCGCCGCGTCGATCAGCGCGTCCTTGTTCGGGAAGACCCGGAAGATGGTGCCTTCGGCGACGCCGGCCGCCTCGGCGATCTGCCGGGTGCTGATGTCGCGGCCGTGCTGCCGCAGCAGCGGGAGCGTCGCCTCGATCAAGGACGCCCGCCGGTCCTCTGGCGTCATCCGCGCGGCTCGTGGTGTCACGTACACCAGGGTAAGTGAGTGAGGACTCACTCACAAGCGGATTCTTCAGCGGTCCGCGAGCAGTGCGCTGATGCCGTCGAGGACCCGGGCGAGGCCGAACTCGAAAGCGTGGTCCGGGTCGTACGCCGAGTTCAGCTCGGCGCCGACCGCCCCGCCGACCCGGGCGGCGAGCGGAAACCGATCGATGTCGAAGACCTTCTCCAGCAGCGGCTGGTGCGCCTGCCACCACTGCTCGTCGGTCAGACCGGACTGCCGTTCGGCCTGCGCCGCGTCGACCGCACCGCGGACGGCACCGCCGACGAACCCGTTGAGCAGCGTGACCACCGCATCCATCTCGAGGTCGCTCAGCCCGATCCCCTCGACCGCGGCCAGCTCGTACTCGTACTTGGCCATCGTGTTCGGCCCCAGCACCGGCCGCCCGGCGGCGACCTGCAGCAGCCACGGGTGCCGCAGGTACAGCGTCCGGTTCTCCCGGGCCACCGCCTCGAGCCGCGCCCGCCATGTCCCTCGTACGACGACCCGGGGCAGCTCGCCGTACACGGTGTCAACCATCAGGTCCACCAGCTCGGCCCGGCCGGGCAGGTAGCGGTACAGCGACATGGCACCGGCACCGAGCTCCTGGGCGACCCGGCGGATCGACATCGCGGTCAGCCCCTCGGCATCCGCGACGGCGATCGCGGCGGCCACGATCCGCGGCACCGTCAGCGTCGGCTTCGGCCCGCGGGTCGGGCGCGGCTGCACGCCCCACATCAGCTCGAGACTCTTCGCGGGGTCGCCGCTGCCGCTGTGCTCGGTCGTCATCGCACCAGCGATCCTACGCATCGCTCCTGCTGGGCCAGGCCCGCTGGACCGGCGGAGAGGATGTCGTACTGCGGCGGCGCTACGCAGCTGGCACTACCCAGTGACGGATGCCCGGTCGTACCGTCGAGGTGGGCCGGATTCAGGGAGGGATTCATGGGCATCGAACGACGCGCATTTCTCAAGGGCGGCATGGCGGTGGCCGGCGGGTCACTGCTCGGCGGACCGTTCCAGGGCTTCGTCGCGCTGTCGGCGCGCGGAGTGTCCGGCGAACCGGACTTCCGGCAGTTACGGGCGATCCCGGACCTGCGCGACGGCAAGGTCCGGTTGCACCTGCCGGAGGGCTTCTCGTACCGGTCGTTCCACGACACCGAGTTCCCGGTGGTGCTGGACGACGGCACCGCGCTGCCGGGCCGGCACGACGGCATGGGGGCCTTCAGCGCCGGCAACGGCAACGTGCTACTTGTCCGCAACCACGAGGTCAACAACCCGGGCAACCCGTTCGGCCCCGGCACGCCGTACGACTCGCGCGCGCAGTCCGGCACCACCACTGTCGAGGTCACCCGGTTCGGCGAGGTCGTGCACGCCCGCACCAGCCTGAACGGCACCATGATGAACTGCAGCGGCGGGATCATGCCGTGGGGCAGCTGGGTCACGTGCGAGGAGACGGTGAACGGCCCGGACGTCGGGCCCGACTTCACCGGTGTGTCGAATGTGCCGCTGACCAAGCCGCACGGGTTCGTCTTCGAGGTGCCGGCCAGGGGCGACTCGGACCGGCAGCCGATCACCCAGGCCGGGCGGTTCGCGCACGAAGCGGTGGCGTTCGATCCACAGGACGGCATCCTGTACCTGACCGAGGACAACTTCGCGTTCCCGTCCGGCTTCTACCGCTACCTCCCGCGGCGCAACCCGATGGAGACCGGCAGGCTGACCGACGAGGGCCGACTGCAGATGCTCGCGGTCACCGGCCGGCCGAACCTGAACCTGGCCGCCGAACAGCCGCTGCGCGCGACGTACGACGTCACCTGGGTCGACATCGACGACCCGGCGCCGACGTTCCCCTATACGCCCGGGCAGACCGCGCCCACCACGAACGACCAGGCGCTGGTGTACGTCGGCGACCAGGGCCGCTCGCAGGGCGCGGCGTACTTCTCCCGGCTGGAGGGCCAGGTGTTCGACAACGGTGTCGTGTACTTCACCTCCACCCAGGGCGGCGGGCCCGCCGAGACCGGGCCTGACCCGGTCGGCGGGTACGGCAACGGCTTCGGCCAGGTCTGGGCGTACCACTGCCGCGCGCAGAAGCTGCAGCTGATCTACCAGTCCCCGGACCGGGACACGCTGGACTTCCCGGACAACGTCACCACCAGCCGGCGCGGCACCCTGGTGCTGTGCGAGGACAACACGCAGGACAACTATGTGCGCGGGCTGTCTCGCGGTGGGCAGCTGTGGGACATCGCGCTGAACCGGCTGACCAGCAGCACCGGCGTCGACCGGTCCGGCGACGAGTTCGCCGGGTCGACCTTCAGCCCGGACGGCCACACGTTGTTCGTGAACATCCAGGCCAGCCGCGGCATGACGTTTGCGATCTGGGGCCCGTGGGAGCGGATAGGCGTCTAGCCGGACGTGTGTTCGCAGATCGCCAGGGGAGAGCGCTCCCCTCTGGCGATTCGCGAACACACCCGGGCCGGTCGCGCGCGGGTCAGTCCACGAGCGAGGCGTAGCTGATCACGCCGCGGCGGATCTCGTCGACGACGCCCCGGGCCGTGTCCCGCAGGTACCCGGGCCCGGCGGCGTCGGCGACCTGCTCGGTGAGGTCGATCAGCTGCTTGGTCCAGCGGACGAAGTCGCCGGCCGCCAGGTCGGACTCGTGCAGCACCTCGCTCAGCGACGCGCCCGAGGCCCAGCGGTACGCCGCCCAGGTGAAGCCGAGATCCAGTGGGCGGAGGAAGTCGACCCGCATGTCGCGCTCCAGCGCGACGAGCTCGCGCCAGATCACCTGCATCCGGTTCAGCGCCTCGCGCACCGCACCTCCCGGGACCCGCGGCGAGGTGGGGTCGTCCGACGAACGCGACTCGTAAACCAGCGCGGCCAGCACACCGGCCAGCTCGGCCACGGTCAGGTCGTCGAACACGCCGACCCGCAGGCACTCGGCGGCGACCAGGTCCAGCTCGGTGTAGATCCGGGAGAGCCGGTCGCCGGCCTCGGTGGTCTCGTCGCCCTCGAGGTAGTGCAGCGCGTCCAGCACCTGGCAGACTCGGTCGAACTGCCGGGCGATGGTGTTGGTGCGCTGCTCGATCTTGCGCTGCAGGTCTTTGGTCTCGCGCTCAAGCCGGATGTACCGCTCGGCCCAGCGGGCGTGGTCCTCGCGGTCGGAGCAGCCATGGCACGGGTGCGCCCTCAGCTCGGCCCGCATCCGCTTCAGCTCCGGGTCGTCCGCGGCAGCGACCGAGTCGCCGCGAGCCGCGCGGGCTGAGGGCGGCAGGTCATCGGTCAGCAGGTCGGTGCGGTTGCGCAGTACCTGGGCGAGCTCGCGGCGCTGCTGCGGGTTGCGCGGGTTGAACTTCGACGGCACCCGCATCTTCCCGATCGGGTCCACCGGGCGCGGGAAGTCCACCATCGACAGCCGCCGGACCTGCCGGTCCACGGTCAGCACGGTCGGCCGCGGGCCTTCGCGCTCGGAGCGCATACCGGGGTCCAGCACCAGCGCGTACCCGGCACTGCGCCCGGCCGGTACCCGGATGATGTCGCCGATCCGCAGGACCTCCAGCGACTGCTGCGCCTCGGCTCGCCGGTCGGTCTTGCGCCGCTTCACGCCGGACGCCTCGTACTCGCTGATCCGGCGGCGCAGCCGGGCGTACTCCATGAAGTCGCCCAGGTGGCACTCGACCGACTCGGCGAACCCCTCCAGGGCCTCGGTGTTGCGCTGCACCTGCCGGGCCAGCCCGACCACCGCCTGGTCGGACTGGAACTGGGCGAACGACAGCTCCAGCATGTCCCGTGCCCGCGAGCGCCCCACCTGGCGGACCAGGTTGACCGCCATGTTGTACGACGGCGCGAACGACGACCGCAGCGGGTAGGTACGGGTCGAGGCCAGACCGGCCACCGCCCGCGGGTCGAAGCCGGGCTGCCAAAGCACCACCGCGTGGCCCTCGACGTCGATGCCGCGCCGGCCGGCCCGTCCGGTGAGCTGGGTGTACTCCCCCGGCGTGATGTCGGCGTGCGCCTCGCCGTTCCATTTGGACAGCTTCTCCATGACGACGGTGCGCGCCGGCATGTTGATGCCCAGGGCAAGCGTCTCGGTGGCGAACACCACCTTGATCAGGCCGCGCGCGAACAGCTCCTCGACGACCTCCTTGAACGCGGCCAGCATGCCCGCGTGGTGCGCGGCGATCCCGCGGCTGATTGCCTCGGCGAAGTCGTGGTACCCGAGCACTCCCAGGTCCTCGTCCGGGATGTCCGCGGTGCGCTCGGCGACCACCCGCTTGATCTCCTCGCGCTCGGTCGCGGAGGTGAGCCGCAGACCGGACCGCAGGCACTGCATCATCGCGGCCTCGCAGCCGGCCCGGCTGAAGATGAAGTAGATCGCCGGCAGCAGCGCCTCGGAGTCGAGCTGGTCGACCACGTCGGCGCGCAGCGGCGTGAAGTGGTTGCGCGACGGCCGGTTCCGCGGCAGGTCCCGGCGCCTGCGAGGGCGCCGCGAGTCGTCCTTGAAGACCCGGTTGTCGTCGCGGGCGATCCGGACCAGCTGCGGGTTCACCACGTCCTTGCCGACGGCCTTCGCCGGGTTGCCTGAGGTGCGGGCGGTCGGTGCCTCGTGCGCGAACAGGTCGTGGATCCGCTTGCCGACCATCACGTGCTGGAACAGCGGCACCGGCCGGCGCTCCTCCAGGATCACCACCGTGTCGCCGCGGACCGTCTCCAGCCACTCGCCGAACTCCTCGGCGTTGCTCACCGTCGCGGACAGCGACACCACCGAGACCGAGTCCGGCAGGTGAATGATGACCTCCTCCCAGACCGCGCCCCGGGACCGGTCCGCGAGGTAGTGCACCTCGTCCATCACGACGTACGACAGGCCGCGCAGCGTGCCGCTGCCGGCGTACAGCATGTTGCGCAGCACCTCGGTGGTCATCACCACGATCGGTGCCTCGGAGTTGATCGAGTTGTCCCCGGTAAGCAGCCCGACGTTCTCGGTGCCGTAGCGGCGCACCAGGTCGCCGTACTTCTGGTTCGACAGTGCCTTGATCGGAGTGGTGTAGAAGCACTTCTGGCCACGGGCCAGTGCCAGGTGCACCGCGAACTCGCCGACCAGCGTCTTGCCGGACCCGGTGGGCGCGGCCACGAGCACCTGGTGGCCGTCCTCGAGAGCGGCGCACGCCCGCAGCTGGAACTCGTCGAGCGCGAAGTCGTAGAGCGACCGGAACTCCGCCAGTGCCGGATGCCGCTGGGCCTCCTCGGCGTCGGAGCGGAACTGCGCGTACTTCTCCGCCGGGGTGCTCATGCCGCCAGGCTATGCGATGAAGAATCCAGGATCAGTGAGGATGGTCCTATGCTGATCGGTTTCGGTGCACCGGTGTCAGGGGCCTGGGCAGGCCCGGAGAACCTCGCGGGCTTCGCGCAGCGCGCCGAGGAGCTGGGCTACGCGTCGCTGTGGACCTTCCAGCGGCTGCTCATCCCGGCCGACCGGGAGAAGCTGGGCCCGGAGTACCGCAGCGTGCTCGACCCGTTGGTGTCGCTGGCGTACGCCGCCGCGCGGACCTCGCGGATCCGGCTCGGCGTCGCGGTGGTGAACCTGCCCTTCGTCAGCCCGGCGTATCTGGCCAAGCAGGCGTCCACGCTCGACCTGCTGTCCGGCGGGCGGCTCGACCTCGGCCTGGGTACCGGCTGGCTGCGCGAGGAGTTCGCGGCCAGCGGGGTGTCGGACGAGCGGCGCGGCGCCCGGGCCGAGGAGTACGTCCGCGCGCTGCACACGTTGTTCCGAGACGAGGTGAGCGAGTTCAGTGGCGAGTTCTACACGGTGCCGCCGAGCCGGATGGCGCCGAAGTCCGCCGGGCCGGCGCTGCTGCTCGGCGGTTCGGCCCCGGCGGCGCTGCGCCGGGCCGGGCGGCTCGCCGACGGCTGGATGAGCCGCAGCGCCACCGACCTGACCAGGATCGGCGAGCAGATCGCGGTCGTGCGCGGCGCCGCCGAGAAGGCCGGCAAGGACCCGGCCGCGGTCCGGGTCGTGGTGCGCGGCGTGGTCCGGGCCGGTGGCGACCCGGAGCGGCGGCTGGCCGGCTCGTTCGACAAGATCCGCGAGGACACCGAGTGGCTCGGCGAGCAGGGCGTCACCGAGGTGTTCTACGACCTGAACTGGGACCCGCTGATCGGCAGCCCGGACGCCGACCCCGGGGCCGCCACCGCCCGCGCCGAGGAGATCCTGACCGGGCTCAGCCCAGCACTGTGAGTGCGCCCGGCACGACCTCGACGTCGACCGGCAGCCGGCCGAGCGGCTCGCCGTCGGCGTAGGCGGTGACGCCGGTCGACTCCAGCCGTACCGTACGGCCCTGTAGCTGCACGATGTCCGGGTGCGGCACGTGAGTGCCCTTCGACAACTTCGGGAACAGCCGCAGCAGCGTGAACCGAGACACCGGCTTGATGATGGTCACGTCGAGCAGGCCGTCGTCGATCGCGGCTCCCTCGCAGATCCGCAGGCCCCCGCCGTACGACGGCACGGTGCCGACGGCGACCAGCATCGCGTCGGTCTCGGTGACCTCGCCGTCCACCGTGACGGTGTAGCCGAGCGGCCTGAACGTGCGCAGCTCGGCGAACGTGGCCACCGTGTAGCGGGCCTGGCCCTTCGGCCAGCGCATCCGGTTCGCCCGCTCGTTCACCAGCGAGTCGAAGCCGCTGGCCACGATCGTGGTGATCAGCTCGTCCTTTGCCTTCAGCAGGTCCACCGCACGAGTGGTACCGGCCAGGATCCGGTCGACCGCGCCGGCCGGGTCGCCGAGCGGGATGCCGAGCGCGCGAGCGAAGTCGTTGCCGGTGCCGGCCGGGACCACGCCGAGCGGCATGACCGAGCCGGCCATCTCCTGCACCACCTGGTGGATGGTGCCGTCGCCGCTGACCAGCACGACGGCGTCCGCGAGGGTCCGGATCGCCTGCCGGGTCCGCGGCGGCACGTCCTCGGCGCTGGTGGTGACGATCTCGGTGACCTCGCAGCCGGCGGCCCGCAGCCGCGCGGCGACCACCGGGGCCAGCTTCGCGCCCAGGCCGCGGCCGGAGGTCGGGTTCACCAGCAGCGCGACATGCTGCGGGCGACCGCTCACGAGGAGATCACCTCGCCGTACTCCTCGATCTCCTTCGAGCGCCGGCGCCGGTCCACCATCCGGGCCAGTACCTCGGCCACGCCGAACAGCAAGCACATCGGGCCGGCGAGCAGCAGCAGCGTGAACGGGTCGCCGGTCGGGGTCGCGATCGCGCCGAAGACCACCGCGCCGACGATGATGTACGGCCGGGCCTTGCCCAGCGCCTTCCCGCTCACCACCCCGGCCAGGTTCGCCAGCACCACCGCGAACGGGATCAGGAACGCGATGCCGAACACCATCAGCATCCGCAGCACGAAGTCCAGGTACCCGGTCAGCTGGACCAGGTTCTGCACCCCGTCGGGCGTGAAGCCGATCAGGATCTCGATGCCCTTCGGCAGGGTCCAGTAGCCCACCAGGACACCGAGGAAGAACAGCGGCGCCGCGATCGCGGAGAACACCAGCGTCCACTTGCGCTCGTTGCGATGCAGACCGGGCACGATGAACGCCCAGGCCTGGTAGAGCCAGACCGGCGCGGCCAGCACCACCCCGAACACCAGCGCGATCTTGATCTGGAACGTGAACGGGTCCGCGACGCCGGTCATCGTGAGCTCGGGCTGGAGCCCCTTGGAGGCCGCGAGCGCGGCGACACTGGTCTCGAACGGCTTGCGGAGCACGTTCAGCAGCGGCTCGTAGTAGACCCAGCCGAGCACGGTGCCGACCAGGATGGCCAGCACGCTCTTCACGAGCCGATTACGGAGCTCCTTGATGTGCTCCCCGAGGGTCATCCGACCCTCGACATCCTTCGGGCGACTCTGCGGCTTACGGAGTCGCCCGAGCTTCATCGCCACCGGACGGAGTGCCCGGGATCAGCTCTGGGTCGGCGGCGTACCGTCGCTGGCGCCGCGACCATTGATCGGGGTGTTCGGCTGCTGGGCCGGCTGCTGTGCAGGCTGCTGGACCGGCTGCTGGACCGGCGGCTGCACCGGCTGCTGCGTGGCCTCGGTGGCAGGCGGGGTGGAGCTGCCCTGGGTCAGCTCACCGCTGGCCTCGGACTTCTTGCCGCCCGGTCCGACCTCCTCCTCCCAGATCTTCTTCGACTTGCCGAGCTGCCGGACCAGCTGTGGCAGTTTCGCGGAGCCGAAGAGCAGGATGACGATGGCGAGGATGATCAGCCACTCGGCGCCCTGGGGCATGCCGACCAGTGCATACATAGGTGGATCTCTCTTTCTCGACCGAGGAACGGGTTCGATCCTACGCCTGGGAGTTCGGAGCAGACTGCGCTGCGTCTAGTTTGGCGCCGGCCACCGAAATCTCGGTGAACAGTGCCTTGGCCCGGCGCCAGGTCCGCAGCCCGAGCAGCGCGAGAACCACGATCCACACCACTGCGACGCCTGCGAACAGCAGGAACCAGAACATGGCCGCGAGCCTACCTGTCGTCGCCGGATGATAGGCATCGGCCTATGCGGACGGTAACGATCGATGAGCGGTGGGCCAGGCTCGGGCTGCGGCAGTGCCTGGCGCCGCCGGTGCGCGCCGCGGACCCGCTCGCGCTGGCCACCGCGCTGGTCGCGCTGCACGCCACCGACCCGGCCACGGTGCACCTGGCGGCCGCCGCCCGGCTGCCGGACCTGTCCGTCGCCGCAGTGGAGAGGGCCCTGTACGACGACCGGGTGTTGCTGCGGATGCTCGGCATGCGCCGGACCATGTTCGTCGTACCGGTCGACCTCGCCCCGGTGGTCCAGTCCGCCTGTACCGCACAGATCGCGGTGCGAGAGCGCAAGCTGCTGGTGCGGCACCTGGCCGAGGCGGGGATCGCTGCCGACCCGGTCGCCGCGGACGTGTGGCTGAAGGAGGTCGAGGACGCGACAGTCGCCGCGCTCACCGCCCGGGGTACGGCTACCGCTGCCGAGCTGGGCGAGGACGTTCCGCGGCTGCGTGAGCGGCTCGCGATGGCGACCGGGAAGGCGTATGCGGCGCAACCGTTCGTGACCAACCGGGTGCTGTTCCAGCTCGGCGCCCAGGGACGGATCGTGCGCGGCCGGCCACGCGGGTCCTGGCTGTCCAGCCAGTACCACTGGTCCCCGGCCGAGCAGTGGCTGCCGGGCGGACCGGCCGACGTACCACCTGACGAGGCCCGGGCCGAGCTGGCGCGGCGATGGCTCGCTGCGTTCGGCCCGGGCACGCCGACCGACCTGCGCTGGTGGGCGGGCTGGACGGCGACCCAGGCGAAGCAGGCGCTGGCCGCGGTGGGAGCGGTCGAGGTGGCGCTGGACGGCGGGCCCGGCTACCTGCTGCCGGACGACGTAGAGCCGGTGGCGGCACCCGAGCCGTGGGTTGCCCTGCTGCCCGCGCTGGACCCGACCCCGATGGGCTGGAAGGAGCGGGACTGGTTCCTCGGCGACCACGCCGCCGCGCTGTTCGACCTAACCGGCAACATCGGCCCGACCGTCTGGGCCGACGGCCGCATCATCGGCGGCTGGGCCCAGCGTCCCGACGCCGAGGTCGTCTTCCGCCTGCTGGAGGACGTCGGCGCCGAGACCGAGCAGGCCGTCACCGCGGAGGCGGCCCGCCTGACCCGCTGGCTCGACGGCATCCGCGTCACCCCCCGCTTCGGCACTCCCCTGCAGCGCGAGCTCTCCGCCTGACCTGTCCGCGCCAGCCCATCTCCCCCGCATGGCCCGCCCGCCCTGGCCCGGCGCAGCTGGCCACCGCCCCCTGCAATTCGCGTGGTTAACCATGCGAGTGGTGGGTTCGCCCCGGTTATAGCAAGGGCGAACCCTCAGTTCGGGTGGTTAACCACGCGAATTGCAGAGGGGACTAGCCCGGGCCAGCGGAGGGACCAGCCGGGGCAGGGGAGGGACTAGCCGGGGTAGGCGGCGAGGGCGGTTCGGGCGGTGGCGGCGATCTGGTCGCCGAGCGCGACCGGCTCGACCACGGTGGCGTAGCCGCCGAGCCGCAGCACCAGTCGCTGCAGCCAGGCCGTGTCCGCGACCCGGAGCGTGATCAGCAGCGAGCCGTCGGCATCCTCGGTGACCGACTCGGTCGGGTAGTACTCGGCCACCCAGCGAGCCGGCGGCGCCAGCCGGACGGTGGCCAGCAGGTCCGCCTCGGACGGCTGGAACATACCGTGCGACAGGTCCCGCGGCGTCGCCTCCGGCGGCGGCTCGCTGGGCAGGTCCAGCAGCTTCGCGGCGGCGATCCGGTCCAGCCGGAACAGCCGGACGTCCTCGGCCAGCCGGCACCAGGCCTCCAGGTAGCTGCGCCCCTCCGACACGACCAGCCGCATCGGGTCCACGTCACGCTCCGTGGTCTCGTCCCGCGACGGCACGTCGTATGTCAGGTGCAGCCGGCGCTTGCCCGCCAGCGCCCGGTTCACGGTCTCGGCGATCTCCGGGTCCGCGGGCTCCACGTGCACGTGCGCGCTGGCGCCCGCCCCGGCGGCCGCTTCGAGCTTCGCGATCGCCCGGTCCACCGCGGCCCGGTCGGTGTCCGCCGCGACCTCACGCAGCGTGCGCAGCGCGGTCAGCAGCGCCAGCGCCTCGTCCGCGGCCAGCCGCAGCGGCCGGGCCAGGTAGTCGGCATTGGTCAGGTGGATCACGCCATCGCCCTCGGCGGCGTCGATGTCGATCTCGATCAGGTCGCCCATCTGCGCGCCGGGCAGGCCGCAGAACCACAGCACCTTGAGATCGGCCAGGATCTGCTTCGGCTTCACCCCGAACTCGCGGGCCACGTCGTCCACCCGGGCACCGTCGTTGTCCCGCAGGTACGGCACCAGCGCGAGCAGCCGCTGGACCTGGTCGCGCGCGCTGCTCACGACACGCCTGCCACGGCCCTGAGGCGCCGTACGACACCGTCCAGCACCTCACCGGGCGCGGCCACCACCGCGTCCGGCCCGAGCGAGGCGATCTCCTCGGCGAGCACTCCGGCGTCGGCGTACGGGACGTGCAGCAGGTCCCATTCGTCGTCGATCCGCTCCACCGCGGTGGCTCGCCGACGCAGGCTGACCGCGCAGTCCTGGCGGGCCCGCACCTTCGCCTCCGAGGTCGGCGGCACCGGGGCCAGCTCGGCGACGGTGGCCCGGATGTCGGTGCCCTCCGGCACCGTGAACGCTCCGGGCGAGCCGACCTTCCGTACCGGGCCGCTGATCCGGGACAACCGGAACATCCGGGTCGCCTCCCGGTCGCGGTCCCGGCCGACGACGTACCACCGGCCGTGCCAGGACACGATCCCCCACGGCTCCAGCGTGCGCTTGACCGCCTCGGCGGCGCCGCTGCGGCGGTGCTCGAACGTCACCACCGACCGGGTCACCACCGCGGACCAGAGCGGGTCGAACGCCGGCTCGGAGGCGGCCACGTGCGGCTCGATCGCGGCCAGCGCCGTCTGGTCGGTCTGGATCCCGGCCGCCTTCAGCTTCAGCACCGCGGAGCTGGTCGCCTCGGCCAGGCTGGCGTGCTGCCAGACCCGGGCGGCGACCCCCAGTACGGCGGCCTCGTCCCCCTCCAGCTTGACCTCGGGCAGCTCGAACACGTCCCGGCGGATCCGGTACCCGACCTCGTCGGAGAAGAACTTGTCCTGGCTGCCCATCTCGATCGGGATGCCCAGGTCGCGCAGCTCGTCCTTGTCCCGTTCGAACATCTTCTCGAACGCCTCGTCGGACTGGCCGGCGTACCCCTCGACGACCTCGCGGATCCGGTCCTTGGTCACGTAGGTGCGCGCGACCAGCAGACAGATCACCAGGTTGAGCAACCGCTCGCTCTTGCGCGCCGACACACACTCACCTTAGTTGGTGCCCGGGCCGTCCCCGCGCTCATCCGTGGACCGCTACCGGCGGCGGGTCTGTTGCTGTCGCCGTTCCCGCACGCCCGTGCGGCGGACATGGCGCTAGGGTCGGCGGCGTGATGCGCTGGCGTGCGGGGTTCGTGACCGAGCTGGGCCGCGACTGGCCCGGAGCACAGGAGCTGTCGGTGTCGGTCGGCGACACCGTGGTCCGGGCGCTCGCGTACCCGGACCTGGTCGGCACCCCGCTCGTCGCGGACCGGGTGCTGCTGAACGTCGCCGCGCTGGACCGCGGCCTCGGCACCGGCGGGTACGCCCTGGTGGTGGCGATCCCCGACCGGCTGCCGCCCGACCCGCCGGAGCCCCCGCCACCACTGGGTCACCTGGTGAAGGCGCGGTACACGCCGCTGCAGACGATGGTGCTCGGCGCCGACGAGCAGGACTCCCCCGACCATGCCGTGCTCCGGGACGCCGACGACCTTGCCGGTACGCCGGTCGTGGTCGCGGACCTGCACTCCGCGCTCCCGGCCGTGCTCACCGGGGTGTACGACGCACGCCCGGCGACCCGGGTGGTGTATGTGATGACCGACGGCGGGGCGCTGCCACTGGCGTTCTCGCGGACCGTGCCGGCGCTGCGCGAGGCCGGCTGGCTCGCGGCCACCGTCACGGTCGGGCAGGCGTACGGCGGCGACCGGGAGGCGGTCACCGTGCACACCGGCCTGCTCACCGCCGTCCACGTGCTGGACGCGGACCTGGTGGTCGTGACGCAGGGTCCGGGCAACCTCGGCACCGGGACGCGCTGGGGCTTCTCCGGCGTGCAGTCCGGCGAGGCGGTCAACGCGGCCGGGGTGCTCGGCGGCCGCGCTGTCGCGTCGCTGCGGATCTCCTCCGCCGACCCGCGACCACGGCACCGAGGCGTGTCACACCACAGCCTCACCGCGTACGGCCGGGTAGCGCTGCAGCGCTGCGACGTCGTCGTACCGGATCTGCCCGGCGAGTTCGGGGACCTGGTCCGGGACGCGGCCGAGCCGCTGCACGCGCGGCACCACGTGGTCCGGGTCCCGGTGGACGGCCTGTACGACGCGTTGCGGGCCGCGCCGGTCAAGCTGTCCACGATGGGGCGCGACCTGGACGGCGACCGGGCGTACTTCGAGGCAGCAGCCGCGGCCGGCCGGCATGCGGCGGGACTAGTGGTGCAGTGACGCGCCCTTGACGGCCTTGTCGACCGCGTTCTTCGGGCCGTATACGGCGATCCCGACCAGGTCCAGCTTGTCCCGCTCGACCGCGGCGACCGCCGCCCGGTTGTCCTGGTCGTTGCCGGTGACAAACAGCTCCGCGGTGAAGACCGACATCGCCAGCCCGCGGTCGAGCGCCTTGCCGTGCGCGGTCCGGAGCAGGTCGCCGTCGCCGGCGTAGACCATCACCGGCTGCCGGAACATCGGCAGGTACTGGGTGTCGTCGGCGTCGGCGTACGGCTCACCGATCACCTCGGCCTGGGTGCCGGCGATGCCGCTCACCAGGAACGCGGTGACGTTGAGCCGCTGCCAGGTCTGCAGGTCGTCCCGGAGCAGGACGGCGATCTTGGTGTCGAAACGGATCATCCTGTGATCGTCACCCTGGCGCCCCAGCGCGGTCTTGTACGTTGTTGACATGGCCGGGCGGGATCGGCTCACCGCATGGCGGCCGTCCGTGCCCGGGGTCGCCGAGATCCTGCACGCGCGGTTCGTGGACCACGTCTACCCGGCCCATGTGCACGATGCCTGGGCGCTGCTGATCGTGGACAGCGGTGCGATCCGGTACGACCTGGACCGGCACGCGCACGGGGCCGACACCTCCGAGGTCACGCTGCTGCCGCCCGGGGTTGCGCACGACGGCCGGACCGCGACTCCGGCCGGGTTCCGCAAGCGGGTGGTCTACCTGGAGCCGTCGGTACTAGGTACGAGGCTGGTCGGCGCCGCCGTCGACACCCCGTCGTTCGACGACCCGCTGCTGCGACTCCGGGTTCACCAGCTGCACGAGTCCATCACCGAGCCGTTCGAGGCCGAAGGCCGGCTGGCGCTGATCGGCGACCGGCTGCGGCGGCTGCTACGGGACCGAGCCGAGCCGCCGCCCGCGCCCCGGCGGCTGGCCGCGGACCTGCGTGACCTGCTGGACGACCGCCTCGCCGACGGGATCACGCTGCGCGACGCCGCGGCGGTGCTCGGGTCGCACCCGACGCACCTGGTCCGCACCTTCACCGCCGCCTTCGGGCTGCCGCCGCACGCGTACCTGACCGCCCGCCGGGTCGACAGCGCCCGCCGGCTGCTGCTCGCCGGCCAGCCGCTCGCCGAGGTGGCCACCGCGGCCGGGTTCTACGACCAGGCGCACCTGACCCGGCACTTCAAGCGCGTCCTCGGCACCACACCCGGCAGGTTCGCGAAGGTGGACCCTCGAAGGTAGACCCAGCACTACCCCCGAACGGGTCCCTGGGCTCCTGAACCTCCCGCGTCCCGGCGGCAGAGTGACGGCAGGACTGGCCGGAGTCGAAGGGATGCGGTTGCGATGTCCGCCGTACCGGTGCCGCCGTGGGAGATCCAGCTCGCGACCGTGTGCTGGGTCGGCGCGGTGTCCGCGGGCGGCGTGGAGACCGTGC
>Ga0075428_100002530_pt1 | contig 19881 bp, 14 predicted proteins | sample RhiMetdeltSRZDD2_FD_75291 | JGI IMG/M metagenome (GOLD analysis project Ga0075428, IMG submission 75291) | Populus rhizosphere microbial communities from Tennessee, USA - Rhizosphere MetaG P. deltoides SRZDD2 | ecosystem: Host-associated > Plants > Roots > Rhizosphere > Soil | place: USA... | reverse complement strand
GGGAAGATCGACCGCTACATCGACGCCTTCCTGCGCGCGGGCCTCGGGAAACCGGGAGCCGGGGGAGCGTGAACCCGCACATCCTCCGCGCGTACGACATCCGGGGCCGCGTCAACGAAGACCTCGATCGGGAAACGCTGCGATCGCTAGGGGCAGCGCTGGGCACGCGGGTAGAGGACGCCGGCGGAACGCAGATCGCGCTCGGATACGACGTGCGGGAAAGCTCGCCGCGGCTCTCCCGATGGGTCGCCGAAGGCGTGCTCTCCACCGGAACCGGCGTGCTCGATCTCGGCCTCGTGCCGACCCCGCTTCTCTATTACGCCGTGCACACTCTGGGGCTGGACGGCGGCGTGCAGGTCACCGGCAGTCACAATCCTCCCGAATACAACGGAATGAAGATCATGCTCGGCAAAGCCATGCTTCACGGCGAGGGGCTGGTCGAGTTGGGGCGGCTGGCCGAGTCCGGAACATGGAAGCATGGATCGGGCGCCAATGAGGAGCGCGATATTTCGGAACGGTATCTCGCGGATCTCATGCGGCCGGGGCCCTTGCCGCGACCGCTGCGCGTGGTGATCGATGCCGGAAACGGCTGTGCATCGATCCTGGCTCCGGAACTGTTTCGACGACTGGGCGCGGCGGTGACCCCCCTCTATTGCGAGTATGACGGCCGGTTTCCCAATCACATTGCCGATCCAACCCTTCCGGAAACGCTGCTCGCGTTGCGCGCGCAGGTGGTGGCGCTCCAGGCCGATTTCGGGATTGCGTTCGACGGGGACGCGGACCGTCTAGGCGTGATCGACGACACGGGGCGCATCGTCTGGGGCGATCAAATCCTCGCTCTGTTTGCGCGCGAGTTGCTGGCCGAACATCCCGGGGCGACGGTTTTGTTCGAGGTCAAGTGCTCGCGCGCGGTGGCCGAGGACGTGGCCGCGCACGGAGGCGTTCCGGTCATGACCGCGACCGGGCACTCGCGCATCAAGCAACGCATGGCCGAGCTGGCGGCACCGTTGGCCGGGGAGATGTCGGGTCATTTTTTCTTTCGCGACTGGTTCGGGATCGACGATGCGATCTATGCCGCCCAGCGTCTGGCCCGCTGGCTTGCGCGCTCGGATATTCCGCTCTCCGCGCGGGTCGACGCCCTTCCGAAATATGCGGCCACCCCGGAGATTCGCGTGCCGTGCGCCGACGATCGCAAGTTCGACATCGTATCTCGCATTGGCGAGCGATATCGGGTTCGCCATGCCGTCATCGATCTGGACGGCGCTCGCATCGAATTCGATGCAGGGTGGGGGCTTGTCCGGGCATCCAACACCGAGCCGATGCTCGTGTTGCGTGCGGAGGGACGCACCGAAGCCGAACGCGACGCCATTCTGGCTGATCTGAAGCAAGCCCTGGTCGAGCTCGGAGTTTCATGACCACCGACACGCGGGACACCGGTCTTAGGCGTGCCCCCGGGCGCATCCTCCCCGTCGCCTTTTACGCGCGGCCCACGTTGGACGTCGCCCGCGATTTGTTGGGCTGTCTGTTGTGCCGGCGTGAAGAGGACGGCACGTTCACCGTGGGCCGCATCGTGGAAACCGAGGCCTACATCGGCGAAACGGATCCAGCATGTCACGCCGCGGCCGGCCGCACGCCGCGCACGCGCGTACTCTATGGACCCCCCGGACGTTCTTACGTTTATTTCACGTACGGAATGCATTACTGCTTTAATGTCGTGACGGAACCGGAGGGCCAACCCGCGGCCGTGCTCGTGCGTGCACTTCACCCTGAGTCGGGGCGCGATCGCATGCAGGCGCGCCGAGGTGGGCGAACGGGCCCCGAGCTGACCCAAGGCCCGGCGCGCTTGTGTGAAGCACTGGGCATCGATCTCGCCCAGAACGATGTTTCGCTGGCCGGACCCATCCTGGTCGTTCGCACGGACGGCGCCAACGTCGGGAGGGTCGCGTCCGGTCCTCGCATAGGCATCCGGGTGGGCACCGATCGACCCTGGCGGTTCTGGGTGGAGGGGGATCCGTTCGTGAGTCGCGGGCGACTACCCGTTCTGAACCGTCGCCGCGGTTGACAGGCCCCCATCGTTGGGACTACCTTCATTTACCACGTTTGCGGGCTTGCGCGCTCCCCCCCTTCCGGACACAACAACACCCATCGAAGGAACCTTCATGCAGAGAGCTCGTCCACTGTGCGTGGTGGCGTTCGGCGCCCTACTGCTCGAATTAGCCGGCGGCTGTTCGAGCGTGGATCAGCTCCCCGATCCCAATCCCAGTGCGGAGACACTCGTCGTCGGCTACGGGGATCCGGGTCTGACGCCGGAACCGTGCGACGACACGTTGCCCATGATCGACGGCACCGCGACCGATGTGGAATGGAATTCCGCAACCCCGCTTTTGGTGCACATGACCGGAGTGAACGGCACCGGAGGTGGGGAATACTTCATGGAAGTGCGGGCGATCTGGACGGACGAAAGCCGCGTCGGTGGCACCGATCGCATTTATTTCCTGGTGCGTTATCCGGACAACGATCAAAACAACGCGCCCGATCTACTCGGTTACATTCATCCCGCCGGGAACGAGCTGTGCGAGCATGGCGAGATCGTCGGCGGAACGCGTTATTGCCCCAGCATTGTTCCGCGGATTGCTCACGTCGAAATAACGTCGAGCTGCGACAGTCTGATCGCCAGCAACGCCAGCTGGACGCGACTCAACGAAAATGGCCGCGAAGACCAGGTGTTCTTCTACCTGACCCAAGTCGGAGGGTCGACCGACCCCTCCTCGCTGATCGATCTCAATCGTATCGTCCTTGGGAAGCTCGGTCCTCAGCTTCCCGAGGATCCCTCGGACCAAAACGTCGGACCGGCGGGAACGAACAATACCGATGTGTGGGCATGGCGGGCCGGACGCACGAATCTACATCCCGTACCTCAGTTCGCCGATTGGGGCTCGGTCAACCCGAGCGAGCAAAAGTTCATACCCGACCCCGCATTTTCACGGTTCACCGTCAATTCCGGTTTCTGTGAAGATCTGTGGGTGAGCGGGGGAACGGTTCGTGACGATGTCGGGCTTACGCCCTTCCTTCGAAATTTTGGAACCACATTTCCTGAAAACGGGACGATTCGTTTCAATGAAGCGACACGGGAGACGATGGACACCGTGCCCGTGTACCTGACCCAGTGCCCACCGCCGGGACGCGATCCTTCCGATGAGGAGCTGGCTAACCAGAACGGCGGCTTGCCGAAAGATCTGGCGCTCTGGCGTCACTCGGCCAGCAACTTCAACCGGTTCGGTTGCGACTCCCTCGCGTGTTCGCGCTCTGGGGCGAGGCCGCCCAAATGGAGCAAGACCCCGCTGCCCCAAGTTCCCACTACGCTGCTTAATTTCGATTTCATTCAAGGTTGGGCGCTTCGCGTTCCGTATTCGCAAGGCGGCCCCACCAGCGGTCGCGACGTGCGTGCCCGCGGCGCCTACGGCGCAACGCAAGAGAAAGGCTTCGGGACGTGGTCGCTCGAAGTCATGCGCGATCTGGACACCCACCAGACCGATGACCTGGCCATTCAACCCGGCGCCTCCGGGGAATACCGCATGGTGATCGGTGTCCTCGATGCCTCGGGCAAGGTAGGCAGCGGGTCCACCGAGATACGTCTTAAGTTCGAGGCGCCGAGCGCTAAACCGAGAACGGATCCCCGATGCTGATGTCCCGTCCCGCATCGCCCCTGTGGCCGGCCGTGGTTCTGAGCCTGATCGTGCTCGGCCAGGCCGCTCCTCTTCGCGCGCAACTCGCCTCGGACCGGTTGGCACGATTCCCAACCCCACTCAATCAGGGTACGGGCCGCGTGCGACTGTCCGGCATGGGCGGCTTCGACGTCGCCGTTCCGGATGAAAACAACGAAATCAACGTGCTCGATTATTCGGGGAACCCAGCCGGTTTTTCCGAGGATCGCGACTCGTGGACCATCGACCTGCGCTACAGCCATGCCGAGTTCGAGGAAGGCACGACCTCGCCCGCGAGCACGGACGTGAAGGTCAATGATGGGGCGTTCATTCTCGGCTATCACATGCCGCATCGCTATGGGTTCGGAGGCAAGATCGACTACGCAGAGGCCAAGACACTCGACATGTTCAGCACCACCAACCAGTACAACCTGGTGGGCCTCGAGCTGGTGACCAATTACTACTTACTCAAGAAGCTGAGTCTGGGCCTCCAGGGTGGTTACTCGAGTGAAAAGCAGGATCTGTCCACGACCCAGTTCTATTCGATCGAACATGAAGGTCACGAGCCTCACATCGGCGGGGGAGCGGCCTTTGAAGCACTGGCTGGGGTTACACTCGGCATCCGGGCCGATGCGTTCCCGTCCAAGATCGACGGTACGAGCGCGAGCTCCACGCACCAAGACCACTTCACCTGGGAGCGCCCTTCCAACGACTGGTCCGCGCACGTGTTTGTGAATCGCGGGCGTCTGGATCTGGGCATCGACTACGATCAGCTGAAGGTCGAAGGCAAGGAGTCCGTGCGGCTAAGCTGGTCGGAGCGGTTCCTCTACAACCCCACGCCCGAAGATTACATTGGCGAAGCGGACACGTTCTCCGAGGACCGAAGCACCAAGACGTTTCGTACCCGGGGTACGCTCCACGTCATTCCGGGACGCCTCAACGTGTCCGCGGCGTTCGGCAAGATCGATGGCGACTTCGCGGTGATCACGACCCCCAACACCTTGGGTTCACTGGAACGAGGCGATGCGTCCACCTCCGCCACCGAGTTCCTGGCCGGGGGGTCTTACACCTTCCTGGACGACCGCCTCATGGTGGCGGGGGAGGTGAAGGTTCGCTCCTCGGACTTCGACAACACGGCCGAGACGAGCGCGCGCTCGGTGAGTGAGGACGACCTCGTGCTCCGGTTGGGGGGCGAGTATTTGGTGGGCGAGAAGGTCGCCGCGCGGGCCGGCATCGTTCGTGGCAAGGAAGACCTGACTACCACCACTTACGACCAGGACGGAATCGCCAGCCGGCCGCCTGATCAGAACGGCAGCTTCAACTCCTGGCGGGTGGCCACCGGCCTGGGGGTGATCCCCTGGGGCGCGATTTGGCAGCTGGATCTGGCCTACGAGATCACGCTCCAGTCGGACCAGAAAGAAGACCTGTCCCACTTCGCGGCCTATATCCGGTACCTGTTCTAGACCTCATGAGGGGATGCCCTAGGCGAGGATGAAGGTCCGAGTTTCGGCTAAGTGTTGACAGGGCTCGTGCCGAAGGTTACATTGACTACAGGAAATTCCCCTCTACGTCGCCTTCTGGTGCGTTGGCGGCGGCTGCCTCACCGAGATCTCGCTGGCTTCTTTCTTCGGGCTTTTGGAATGCCATATGAGTTCGTGCCCACGGATTCCCAGAGAACGGCGCTTGTCCGTTCAGGGACACCCGCTCGGACGCGTTCGGGGATGGATTCCAGGGCTGGATTCGTTGACTCAATCTGAGGCTGGGCTTATAGTTGCGCGGTCCAGACGGTGCGCTCAGAGAGTCCGGTGAAAGGAGCGGGTATGCGCCGCCTTAGTTTTTGCGCTTCGGTGCTCATGACACTGCTCGCGGTGTATGCCGGCCCCGTGCTGGCTCAAGGCATCGGTTCCATTACCGGTATCGTGACCGACGACCAGGGCAAACCGCTTAGCTTCACCAACGTCGTCGTGATTGGCTCGCAAATGGGTGCGATGTCCGACGCGAACGGACGCTTCACCATCCGCAACGTCCAGCCGGGAACCTATACCCTCCGTGCCTCGCAGATGGGGTACTCGTTCCAGGAGCGCTCGGTCACCGTTGCCGCCGGTCAGACCGTCCCCACGAGCTTCGCCCTCAAAGAGACCGTGGTAAAAGAAATGGACAAGGTGACCGTGCGCGCCGACAAGGTCCAAATCCAGAAGGATCGTTCGTCCACGCGTCACACCATTTCGAGTGAAGACCTCGAGCGGTTGCCCGTCGACAGCTTCCAGGACGCGGTCGCGCTCCAAGCCGGTGTCGTGCAACAAGCCGGTCAGCTTCATTTCCGCGGAGGCCGCGGCGACGAAGTGCAGTACCAGGTGGACGGCATCCCGGTGAACGATCCCTTCGGCGGCGGCGGCATCAACGTGGCCACCGTGTCGGTGGACGATTCGGAACAACTCCTGGGCGGCATGGACGCGGAGTACGGCAACGCGCAGTCCGGCATCGTTAACATCCTGACCCACGAGGGCGGGGACAGGTTTGCCGGCGAAATGACCTACATGACGGACGACTACGGCGCTCCCGACAAGACATACAACAACTACGATCGCGTCTCGATCGGGTTGGGCGGACCGCTTCCGTTCAGAAACATGACCTATTACGTCTCCGGTGAGGGGACGTGGAGCGACACGTATCTGGCTACTGGGGAAGAGCGCGAGCGGCATCAGATCCTCGATTTCATCTCGGTGGGTCCGCGCCAGTCCAACGAGCTCAACTACCAGGCAAAGCTCGCCTGGAAGCCCGGTCCCAACTACAAGCTCACTCTCGAGGTGCTACGGGACAAGCAGACCTACGACACCTACGAGCATCCCTGGAGCCGGGTCGGCTACGTGGAGACGAAGGTCGACACGGTGGCGGATTCGGGGGAAATCATCACCCGCTACGGCCGGTTCAGCGAGCGGCAAGAAGGCCCGAACTGGGTGTACTACAACGCGCCCGAGCACACCCCCAATTACACCGACGAGTCCCGCATCTACAAGGCGATCTGGAGTCAGACCCTTAGCCAGGGCACGTTCTACACCCTCAAATTCAGCCAAAGCAACAACAAGTTCCTGTCCTCGGTACGCGGACTTCTGCCGTGGGAATACGATGGGCGCTACCCCGATCAGTGGCGGGACCGCATCAACTTCCAGCTGAGCCCGTACTACGCGACCAACGGGGACGTGCCCACGTACTCGCAGCGTGGAACGGACGTGTGGACGTTCAAGACCGACTGGACGAGCCAGCTCGGACCGCACAAGTTCAAGACGGGGTTGGAGTATCGCTACAACGATCTAGAGAATTTCCAGGTCAACTATCCCGAGCGCATCAACTCCTCGGGTGAGTTCGGTCTCTTCCGGAGCCAGTTCCATTATTACAACCCGGAGGGTTCGTTTTACGCACAGGACCGGTGGGAGCACGAAGGCATGGTGCTGAACGCAGGGCTGCGCTACGACCTCTTCTCGGTCGGCAACCAAATTTCGGCCTCGGAAGTAGAGAACCGCGTGCGGAGCCAGTGGAGCCCCCGGGTTGGGATCGCCTACCCGATCTCCGACCGCGACGTGTTCTCGTTCCATTACGGCCGGTTCAGTCAGGTCCCCGATCGTCGGGCCATTTTCGAAGGTCGCGGAGCGGCCGTCGATATCCGGGGGAATCCGAACCTGGAGAACGAAACCACGGTCTCCTATCAGGCGTCTTTACAGCACATGTTCGCGGAGGACGTGTTCGGTCAGTTCAGCCTCTACTTCAAGGACATCTTCGGGCTCCTGGCGGCGGAGGACGTGCGTTCGGGTGACAGCCCGACCCTGGTCACGCAGTGGACGAACAAGGACTACGCCTCGGCGCGCGGCTTCGAGGTGAGCATCAAGAAACGGTTCACCCGCAACTTCTCTGCCGACCTGGCCTACACCTACGGCGTCGCCACCGGCGTCGCTTCGGATCCCAACGTCCAGCAGCAGCTCGATTTCTTGTACCTGCCCATCTCGGAGCAGCCGCTCAACTGGGACCAGCGTCACACCTTCAACGCCTCGACCACTATTGCCAAGCCGGGCAACTGGCAGGTGGGGATGATCTGGACCTTCGGCACCGGGTTGCCGTATACGCCCTGGACCCGCGACCAGCGTCAAGCCGATCCGCTCGAAACGAACTCGCGGCGGCTCCCCTCGACCTCGACGCTCACCATCCAGGCAGAAAAGCACTACAAGATCTGGGGTCAGCAGGTGGAGTTCTTCCTGCGCGCCCCCAACGTGCTGGATGCCCACGCGATCGTGGACTTTTCGCCGAACGACTTCCCCCCTCCACCGCAGTTCAACGACCAGAACTATCAGATCTACTACACCGAGACCGGCCGTGCCGGCGGTGCGTATCTGGGTGAGGACTTGAACGAGGACGGCATTCAGGACTGGGTTCCCCTCAACGATCCGCGAGTCGTCGGCGAAGGCCGGAGCGTGCGGATCGGCGCCACGGTCAAATTCTGAGCCGGGATAGAGCAAGCCACACAAAGGTGACGGGCGAGACGAGGAGACGGTTGACGCGATGAGATGGATTAGCCCGGCTACCCGTGCCGGTCTGGTAATCGTGGCGTGTGCGCTATGCGGTGCCGCCAATTCCGCCCGCGCCCACTACGACAGCCTCCAGCCGCCCAAAACCATGGGCCGCGGACCGGAAAGCATTTACGCCTTGCGGGAACCCTTCCTGTTTACTCACAACGTGGGTTTGCTCACCCTGCAAATCACCAACGTCGGCATCATCGGCAATCCGTTCATCAACGACTTGTCGGCGGGTTGGCGGGGGGGTGAGTACTTGTTCTTTTCGGGGTTGTGGATCGGGGCGGTCGGCTCGGATTCCGAGACGCACGTCTCGACCGCGTCCCCGTTCGAGCTCCGTCCGGAGCTGGGAGGGCCCTGGACCGTTTACGAGTCCTACGAGGGCCAGAGCGGGGGGGTGCGATTGGGTCTCTTGGGACCCTCGGCCGCGGACGACGATAACGATGACGTGCTCAACGAAGATTTCCAGAACGGACTCGATGACGATCGCGACGGCAGCATCGACGAAGATTACGAAGCCATCGGCCAGCAGATGTTCTCCTGCATGTACAGGGACGATACAGCGGAAGCGACCGCCCAGATATCCGATCACTTTCCGCTCAATATTCTGGTGCGGCAACGATCCTTCCAATGGTCCACGACCGGCCTCAACGAGTTCGTAGGATTCGATTTCGAGATCGTGAACACCGGGGAGCAGCGGCTCAAGCAGCTCTACCTGGGGTTTTTCTCGGACACGGACGCGGGGCCCAAGACGGCGGACAGCTACTGGACCGACGATCTCGTGGGGTGGGCGCACATCGATACCACCATCGTGGACCGCAACAAGCAGCCTGCGTGTCAGAGAATCCATCTCATCATGGATACGGCGTTCATGTGGGACGCCCCCGATAACGGGACCTCGGTGCGAGGCGGGGATGTGCCGGGGGTGTTTGGGAGCCTCTTCCTGGGTCACACCACCGATGACACCGGCCTTCGGGCGCCACAGAGCGTGGGTCTGACCACGGTGGCCTGGTTCAGCGCGTCGGGCCAGAATTCCGACCCGCAAAACGACGATGAGCGCTACCAGCTTCTTGCCGCCGGAACCAAGCCCAACAAGGCGGCGAACAAGCCCGACGACTACCGCTATGTGATCGCGGCCGGCCCGTTCGCATCCCTCAATCCCGGCGAGTCGCTGCTCTTTCAGACCGCCTATGTGATCGGCGATCGACAGGCCGGGTTCCGTTCCAACGCCGTGAACGCGCAGCGTGTCTACAAGGGCCAGTTTCTGGACGTGGACGAAAATCCAAACACGGGCGTGGACGGGAAAGAGCGATGCCTTCAAGTGCTGGAACCGGGCACGGAAATCGTCTGGGACGATCCCTGCGACACGCTCAACACGACCGTGCAGTATCGCTATCCCACTCCGGCCTGCGATACGGACGCGGCCCATTACGTGGATGCGGATTGTGACGTGTGCAGCGGTATCAACGGCGAGGAGTCCCTCATCCACTGGGTGGGGACCACCGCTCCAGCGCCGCCCGGGGCCAATACCGACCCGGCGATCCGGCGAGAGCTCGAGGACCAACCCGAATTCACCGCAGTGCAAGACCCGGCGAGCGACCGCAAGGTCGTCCTGGAATGGGATAATGGGTCCGAGCTGAGCGTTGATCCGATCACCGGGCAAAAGCTGTTTACCGGATATCGCATCTGGCGGGTGGACAACTGGCAAAGGCCCAAGGGCTCGATCGGTCCGACCAACGATGAATGGATGAAGATCGCCGAGTTCCGAAACGATGACCTCGCCGAGGCCAATTCGGAAGGAGCCATTCCGCTGTCGTTCGTCTATCCGGAGGGGCCCACCGTGCGCACGGTGAAGGAGACCGGCATCGCCCGGGACGGGACGCCCATCTATCCGATTGGGCGCTACCGGTACGACGACACGAGCGGCATCATCAACGGAAAAGTGTACTTTTATGCCGTGACGGCCTTCGGGACCACGCACGTCCGGAATACGATCACGGGCAAGGACGAGCTGGTGGAGCTTTCAGGGCTCCCTTCGGCAGTGGAGGCGGAGTCCGTGGTCCCCCGTTGGGACGCGACGGAGGGTTGTGAGAACGTGAAGGTCGTGCCCAACCCCTACCGGGGCCGGGCGGACTGGGATCTCATTCCGAGCGAACATGATCCAACCGGAAGCCGGATCGCCTTTCGGAGCCTTCCTCGGGACATCTCCACGATCCAGATCTTCACCCTGTCCGGAGACCTCGTCCAAGAGGCGGTCCACGACGGCAGGAACGGGGATGGAACGTATTTCTGGAACTTGATCACTCGAAACGGGCAAAATGTAGTGAGCGGCATTTATCTTTACACGGTGCAAACCGATGCGGGAGATAACTGTCGAGGAAGGTTCGTCATCATCCGATGAGGCGGAACCTCGCGGATGAAGGACGGAAGGAGGTCTAAGGTGAGACGGCGGATTGCAGTACTCGTTCTGCTCGGCCTTTTTCCCGCGATGGCGGTGCCGGTGGTCGAGGGAGCCGAGTTCTTCGAGAAAGTCGGCACCTTCGACGGGCAGTTTCTGAAGATACCGATCGGAGCGCGGGCCACCGCGATGGGGGGATCCTTCGTCGCCGTGGCCGACGACGCCTCGACCGTGTTTTGGAATCCCGCCGGAATCGCGCGCTTTTCGGGCAACATCGTGGCCGTCCATCACGTGGAATGGGTGGCGGACATCAACTTGACCCAGGGAACGTACGTCTTTCATCTGGGCTTCCTGCCCGGGATGCTGGCCCTCAGTGCGCGCTCGCTCTACATGTCGGATATGGACCGGACCACGGTCTACCATCCGGATGGAGACGGCACCAAGTTCGACGCCGGCTACTCGTCCTTCGGGCTCACCTACGCCCGATCCTTGACCGACAAGTTCTCGGTCGGGGTGACGGCGAGCCTCATCCATGCCGGGCTCGATGACCTGTCCTCCAACGCGATCTCGTTCGACCTCGGCACGCTCTATGACACCGGCTTCCGCTCCCTCAAGGTGGGTATGGAAATCGCCAACATGGGGACCGAGCTCAGCTACATCGACGCCACCCGGGCGAGCAAGCTCCCCATCCTGTTCCGCGTCGGCGCGGCCATGGATCTCATGCAACGGCCTGACAACCGGATCATGATCACCGGCGAATTCAGCCATCCGCCGGATAACAAGGAGCGGCTCAACGCGGGTGCCGAGTACGCGTTCAAGAACTTCTTCTTCCTGCGGGGAGGCTACAACTTCGGCTACGACGTCGAGTCGTTCTCGGCCGGAGCGGGAGTCAATTTCCCGACCTCACTGTCTTCGGAGACCCACTTCGATTACTCGTACACGGATCTCTCGGATCTGTCCGGCGCACATCGGTTCTCGCTGGAGATCCATTTCTAATCGGGCCGCCCTCCGGGCGGCGGACCATCGGAGAGGGGCGAGCCAGTTGGCCGCCCCTCTTGCGCATTGGGCTCTCCGCGTTGACGTCGTTGCCGTCCTTGCCGTGCTCTGGATGGCGGTCCTGTTCGTCAGCCTGGGAGCGGGGCCGTCTTACGCCCGTGAGTTCCCCATTTCCTCCACGGGGGACATCTGGTTTCAGGCCGACCATGCCGGGTTCCAGGATGCCAATGGAAAGGTGATCGAGGAATATTATTTCCGCATCGTCAACAACCAGATCTCCTTCGAACCGGATGACGACGACAGCACCTATCGCGGCCGCGTCTTCGTGACCCTGGAGTTCAAAGACAAAGATGGCCACGGCGTGGCCAAGGCGGGCCACGATTTTTCCTTCGCGGTGGTCGGGCAAACGCTCGCCGAGTCGCCGGATGATGCCCAGGTGTTGGTGATTCGCGAGCCGCTTCACCCCCGCGCCGCCTCGGTGGACATCAAGCTCGAGGACATGAAGGCCCGGAAGCGCGGACTGTTGTACCTGGTGACGGGCAAGCGCAAGAATGGCCGCGCCGAAGCCTCGCTTCCGCCTCCGCCTTTTCTCGGCAAGCAATTCGGACTTTCCGACCTTCAGTTCGCTTGGGAAGTGGTTCAAAACGTCACGAAGGGGTCTTTCCTGAAGAACGGGCTCGAAGTGATTCCGAATCCCCAGCGGAGTTATGGGCTTCTGCAGCCCCGGCTCACCGCGTACTACGAGATCTACGATCACCGCCAGAACGTCTCGGATTCCACCACCTATATCGTGACGCACGAGATCGTGGATTCGGGAGGTAACGTCCTCCACACCCGGCCGGATACGGTTGCGGCCACGGGACCGGAGTGGGTGAAAGTGGTGCGGTTCGATCTGGCCAAGCTGCCTACCGGCCAATTTCGCATGCGCGCGGTGGTAGGCCATCCGGCGACGGGGGATTCAGCGGTGGCCGAACGGACCTTCAGCTTGCTCTGGAAGACGGATCTTTGGGAGCGCACCGAACAAGACATCCTGGACGAGGCGCGAGTGCTATTTCGCGAAGAGGAGTTCGATCGCTTCAAGGCCATGTCCCCGGGAGACCGGGCAACCTACATCGACGACTTCTGGCAGCAAGAAGATCCGACTCCCGGGGCAGCGCGAAACGAGCTTCGAGAAGAATTTCTGCGCCGGGTCGGCTACGCCAACCGTGAGTTTCAGGAGCAGGGGCGTCGGGGGATGCTCACCGACCGCGGTCGGATCTACATTCGCTTCGGGGAGCCGGATGAGATCGAGCGTCAGGTCATGCCCATCGAAGGCGACGACCTGCAGCAATACGTGCCCGGTTTGACCCGGCAGGACCCATCCGGAAAGCTGCTCGTGGACGAACATCGTCCCTTCGAGATCTGGGACTATACTCAGCAGGGGCAGCCCCTCTTTCCCGAGCGGGAGAAGTCGACCACCGTGACCGGATTACAGTTCGTGTTCGTGGACGAAACCGGCGTAGGCCATTACATGCTGCACTATTCCTCCGACTTCATCGGTTACTAGACGATTCTGGCCGTAACTGCGGCAAATCCCAGAACTTGACACTCGGGCGCACCGTTCTTAGCCTTCGGTTCTGTGGGCGATCCGATTGCCTCGGGGGCGGGGCCGGCATGTAGGCCGGGCGCTTGGGTGGGGTCCTCGGACGTGCCGGAAGGGAGCGTTCCATGCGTGTCGCCATCAATGGATTCGGTCGTATCGGTCGCTTGGTGCTGCGGGCGGCGGAGGCGGATTCGAAAATCGAGATCGTGGCGGTCAACGACATCACCGACGCCGCCACCTTGGCCCACTTGCTCAAGTACGACTCCGTCCACGGGGTGTTGCGGACCCCGGTGTCGGCTGAAGATGGCGCCCTGGTCGTCGGCGGCCGGCGCGTGCGTGCGCTCGCGGAAAAGGATCCCAAGAGTCTGCCCTGGCGGGAAATGGAAGTGGACGTGGTCGTGGAATCGACCGGACTTTTCACCAGCCGGGAGAAGGCCGCGCTGCACCTGGAGGCGGGAGCCCGCCGGGTCATCATCAGCGCGCCGAGCAAGGACGCCGACGTCACGATCGCCCTGGGTGTGAACCAGGAGGCCTACGATCCGGCCAAGCACAAGGTCATCTCGAACGCGTCCTGCACCACCAACTGCTTGGCGCCGGTGGTCAAGGTTGTCCACGATCGCTGGCAGGTCAAACGCGGCTGGATGACCACCATTCACGCCTACACCAACGACCAGCGCATCCTCGATCTTCCCCACCAGGATCTGCGCCGAGCGCGCGCGGCGGCGATCAATCAGATTCCGACCACCACCGGGGCGGCGCGTGCGATCGGGCTGGTCATCCCCGAACTCAAAGGCAAGCTGGACGGCATATCGATGCGCGTTCCCGTGCCGAATGGATCCATCGTGGACCTGGTTGCGGAGCTGGAGCGGAATGCGACCCGGGACGAACTCAACGCGGCGTTTCGCGAGGCGGCCGAGGGGCCCTTGAAGGGCATTCTTGAATACAGCGAGGACGACCTCGTTTCGAGCGACATCATCGGCAACCCGCATTCCAGCATCGTGGATGGCAAGCTGACCGCGGTCATGGACGGAAACTTGATCAAGGTTCTGGCGTGGTACGACAACGAATGGGGATTTTCGAATCGGGTGATCGAGCTCATCCATCTCATCGGATCGAGGTAAGCGATGGGGAAGCTCACTCTGGATGACCTGCGCCCGGAAGGGCAGCGGGTTTTGGTCCGGGTGGATTTCAACGTTCCCATGAAGGATGGCGAAATCACCGACGATTCCCGCATTGTCGCCTCGCTGCCCACCCTCGAGCGCCTCACCCGCGACCATGCCCGCGTCATCCTCATGTCGCATCTGGGCCGGCCCAAGGGCAACGTCGATCCGCGTTATTCGCTCGAGCCGGTGGCGCGGCGTCTGGCCAGACTCATGGATCGCGAGATCCGCTTCATCGACGAGTGCGTGGGCGCGCTCGCGTTGCACGCCAGCGAAACCCTGAAGGACGGGGAGATTCTGCTCCTCGAAAACCTTCGCTTTCACAGCGAAGAGGAAGCCAACGATCCCATCTTTTCGCGCCAGCTTGCTCAGCTTGGCAACCTGTACGTGAACGATGCGTTCGGCACCGCACACCGCGCCCATGCCTCCACCGTCGGGGTCACGAAGTTCTTTCAGCAAGCGGCGGCCGGTCCGCTCATGGAGAAGGAGCTCAAGTATTTGAGTCACGCCCTGGAGCGACCCGAGCACCCGTTCGTGGCCGTGCTTGGGGGAGCGAAGATCTCGGGGAAGATCGACGTCATCCGCAATCTGCTCGAGCGCGTCGATCGCATCCTGGTCGGTGGAGCGATGGTCTATACCTTTTACAAGGCCCGCGGGACCTCCGTGGGCGAATCGCTCGTGGAGCCGGACCGTCGCGAGATGGCGGCGGCGACGCTCTTGGCGGCCGACGAGGCGGGCGTGGAGCTGTGCCTTCCCGTCGATTCGATCATCACTACGGCCGCCGATGGATCCGAGGAAACGCGTGCCACCGACGGCGCTGACATCCCGGCGGGATGGATGGGCGCGGATCTCGGGCCGAAGAGCATCGCTCTATTCGAGCAAAAGCTCGCCGACGCACGCACCGTGGTGTGGAACGGACCGATGGGAATCTTCGAGGTGCCCACGTTCGCCAAAGGCACTCAGGCCGTGGCGCAAGCGGTGGCGGCGGCGACGCAGCGCGCGGCCACCACGTTGGTGGGGGGGGGAGATTCGGTGGCGGCAATCAACCGCCTGGGGTTCGGGGATCGCGACTTTTCTCACGTGTCGACCGGCGGCGGGGCGTTTCTGGAATTCCTGGAAGGCAAGGAGCTGCCCGGGGTCGCGGCTCTCACCGACAGAGCCTAACCGTGCTAGGGGAGCCTGCTCGCATGCGGCGACCGTTTGTGGCCGGCAACGCGAAAATGCATCTCGACCGCGCGTCCACGCGTGCGCTCCTGGGTGACCTTCGATCCGCCCTCGACCGAGATCCCGCCGTTGCCGAAGTCGCCTTCTGTCCGCCCTTCACGTTGCTCGAGGTCGCAGAGAGGGCGCTCCACGGATCCGCGATCGAGCTCGGCGCTCAAGATGTGCACTGGGAAGTGAGCGGAGCGTTCACGGGGGAAGTATCGGGCCCCATGCTCCTCGAAGCGGGCTGCCGGTATGTCATCGTTGGTCATTCCGAACGCCGTCATCACTTCGGCGAGACCGACCTGATGATTGGCGCCAAAGCAAGAGCGGCGGTAGGGGCGGGGCTGGTGCCCATCTTCTGCATCGGGGAAACCGAAGCGGAGCGTGAATCGGGACAGACGAAAATTGTTCTCGCCGAACAAATCGGCCGAGCCCTCTCGGGGGCCGCCTCGGTGTTCGGTGCCGATCGCTTGGTGGTGGCCTATGAACCGGTGTGGGCGATCGGCACCGGGAAGACGGCCACGGTGGCCCAAGTCGAAGAAGCGCATGCATGGGTGCGGGCGGAGCTGGCCCTGGTCCTCGGGGGTGACACCGCCGACCGGGTGCGGATTCTGTACGGGGGGAGCGTCAAGCCTCAGAACGCGGCGGAGCTCATGGCCTGTCCGGGCGTGGACGGAGCGCTGGTGGGCGGGGCATCGCTGGAAAGCAACAGTTTTCTGGGCATTGTGCGCGCGGCAGGTCCGAGCGCGTCCCGTTGACGCTCCTCCTGGGCGGCTGCTAGACTACTCGGTCCTTTAATGTCAGGGCGCTTGTTTCGCGGGAGCGTGCGTTGATCTACGCGTTGGTCTTGGGCATTCATCTTCTCATTTGTGTGTTTCTGGTTCTGGTCGTCCTTCTCCAGGCGGGGAAGGGCGGCGGGCTCGCCGGTGCGTTCGGTGTGGCTGGAGGTGCGGCCCAGAGCCTGTTCGGTGGACGCGGTGCGGCCACGTTTCTGGGCAAAGCGACCACTGTGCTCGGCATCTCGTTCATGGTGAGCTCGCTCCTGCTCGCCCTCATGTCGGGACACGCCAGCGCCCCGAGAAGCGTGTTGCGTGGCATTTCGGAAGAGCCGGGCGCGACGCCGCCGCCGGCAACTTCGGAGCCGTTGCAAATGCCGGGGTCGGAGCCCGGAGCTCCGCTCGGACCGGGCAGCACGAATCCGGTACAGCCCACGCCCCAGTCACCGGGCGCTCCGGGTACTCAGCCTCCCGCGACGCCGTCCGGCACGCCGAATCAGCAGTCGCCGAAGGGTCCCTAATCGCGCACGAAGATTTGCCTTGAAGCGGAAGTGGCGGAACTGGCAGACGCGCAAGGTTGAGGGCCTTGTGGGAGCAATCCTGTAGGGGTTCAAGTCCCCTCTTCCGCACCATGTTCGCCTCGAACGAAGCCCGGGACCCGGTTGGTCCCGGGCGTTTTGTTTGGGGTCCGGTCCTCGTCGCGCTCTTACTCCTCGAAGTCACTCTCGCCCTTCTGCTCTCGGCAGAGCACCGCCACGCTTTGGTCGACGATGCGTTCATTTCCTTTCGATACGCCGATCGTTGGGCCCACGGACAGGGATGGACGTGGAACGACGGCTCGAAGGTGGAGGGCTTCTCGAATCCCCTCTGGACCTACGTGCTCGGCGGTCTCGACCGCGTCGTACGCATCCCTCCCCACCAAGCGGCGCTTCCTCTAGGTCTTCTTGCTGCGCTATCCGCCACGGTTCTGGTTTGGGCGACGCTGATCCGGCGCGGCGCGTCACCGTTCATGCGAATGCTGGCCACGGGGGCACTGGCGCTCGACGTTGGACTTGGCGTGTGGTCGGGTTCGGGACTGGAGACGTCGGCGGCCGCGTGCTGTGTTGCGCTCGTCCTTTTTTTGTCTGCGCGTCCTCTCATCACCTGGGGGCAGGGGGTGGGGCTAGGTATCGCCGCCCTGCTCTTGACCCTCGTGCGGCCGGAGGGCTTTTTCTGGAGTCTGTGGCTGGGGATATGGCTCGTCTGGGGCGGATGGGTGTCCGGCAGGGTTCTGGCGTGGTTTGCGCTTGGATGGAGTCCGGTGATCGCGCTCTTCTTGCATCGTCGTGCGGTCACGGGGAGTGTTTTTTCCAATACGTTCTTCGCCAAGCTCGAACCGTCCACCCTCGGCGTGGGGGAGGGCGTGGGGCAACTCGGGGGCTGGCTTCTGACCCACGGGGCGTGGATCGCGATCGTCTGGGTAGGAATTCTGAGGCGATCCAAGACGCGGGAGACCCCCGCTCTTGCCGGTAACTGGTGGCTTTTGCCTCTGGGCTTTCTGGTCGGCGAAGCCCTGTTCCTGGTTGTGGCGGGGGGAGACTGGATGGGGCGGACGCGATACCTGGCCCCCATGCTTCCCGCAGTCTACGTTCTGGGAGCCGAGGCCCTGCGTGTTCGCGGAGCGCGCCTCCCGGCCTGGTGCATCGTCTTGGTATTCCTATTTCACACCGGCCTGGGATGGATGTTGCGGGATCGCATTCAGACCTACACGCGAGAGGGGGAGATCCTCGGGCGTTGGTTGGCTCGAACGGCGGCGCCCACCGATACCGTGGCCACGACCGCATCGGGAGCCATCCCGTATTTTTCGGGTCTTCCCGCTATTGACGTGCTGGGGCTCAATGATCCGCTCGTGCGACACCGGCCTCCGCGGCATCGGGGCGCGTGGGCACCTGGACACCATCGCTATGACATCGAGCATCTGCTCGACCAGGCACCTCAATGGATCGTGTGGGATTTCGGGGTTACGGTGAACCAGCACCGGATGCTAAACATGCGTACTCAGCCCCCCGCCGACGCATCGCGTCTCGATTATCGGCGCGAACTATTCGCGCATGGGAAGTTCATCGCGCGTTACGAGGTAGATACGAGCGCACCCCTGGAGACGCAGCGTTCGTACACGGTGTTTCGACGCCGGGAATGACGTGAGCGGACCAGGGTTCTGCTACGCGAACCGAAATGAAAGCGCCGCCCGGAAAGCCGGGACGGCGTTTTTATTTCAATACTGAAGGGGGTGAAGCGGACCCCGTTGTCGATCGTCTGCTCCCGGGATTACAAGGTTGCACTACGCTACGCTAACCGAAGTTTTTGTAATCTGTAAGCAAAAGCGATCCTTACAGGTCTCCGCTTCGCTGCCTACATTGTGTTTTTTCCGAAATACTGTGTCAAGAAATTATGGATGAAATATTTGAGGCGGAGACGTCGTGCCCATCACTTTCGGACCGTATACTGGCCCCGTCCCACCCGTGAAAACCGACGGTCCCGGGCCAAGGCGGCGCCCAGGTTCTGGGTGAAGTTTTCGCCGGCCGCCCCGTGCTTTTGTTTCAACACCTGGTCGGAGAGCTCCTGGATGGTCATGGGGCGCCGGCGGCGAAGCAAGATTTGAAACGCCACGTCCCGCACATTAGGGCCTTTCCCACGAATGCCTCGGTGATTCGCCGAGCGCACGCGGGCCCGTTCTCGTTCCATTTTGCGATTGGCTTCGAGGAGGCCGTCAAGTCGAATGAGGCGCCGTTCCAGATCCTCGAGACCGTAGAGGAGATCTTTGACGTGCTGCTGGAGTTTGCTCGTTCTTCGGGCGGCAACGGACAAGCTGGGTGGACGGCCGCGCCGGCTCAGAGCGCGATGGGAACGAGCCATAGTGACGTACCTCCTGTTGTTATTTTCGGCCCTGGATGCAATTTATAAGAAACGTATTCCTTGGCAGCCGTCCGAGGATTTCGCAGGCATCATAACACGCACACTACGATAGGGCAATGATTTACCCCTATGTTGACCACGAAAATTCCCCACGATGGCGTGCGAAATCCGGATGGGCACGGTTGAAATACCGCTCCAATGAATAAGCATTCCTGCATCGGGGTCAACGCGGGAGGGGGGCGATCTGCATTTCTATGCCGAAACGATTTACACGTTGCTCGAACTGCTGGCCCCCTGGCCCCGGCCCTTTCCACCAGCAAATCCCCAGGCGGAGTGGGCGCCGGCCCGTTTCCGCTCCGGCAAAGAGAAACCAGGTCGGCGCATCGCCGCGCGCGGGATCATCCTCGTAGTGCGCCGCGGCTACGGGCCGCCACGCTCCACGTGATCGTGACCACTGTATCCCCGCCGCCACGATTGCACCCTGGCGTTCGGGAACGCTGTGCCAGGCCGCTCCGATGCGCACGAAACCATAGAAGGATCCAGGATGCACTCCGACCTCGATCGTTCCATATTCGCGGCTCACCGCGCTCGGCGGATACTGA
>Ga0075428_100002528_pt1 | contig 19887 bp, 20 predicted proteins | sample RhiMetdeltSRZDD2_FD_75291 | JGI IMG/M metagenome (GOLD analysis project Ga0075428, IMG submission 75291) | Populus rhizosphere microbial communities from Tennessee, USA - Rhizosphere MetaG P. deltoides SRZDD2 | ecosystem: Host-associated > Plants > Roots > Rhizosphere > Soil | place: USA... | reverse complement strand
CTTGAAGGATGCGACCGGCATTGCGCCACGTACCACAATCGATGCGCGCAAATAGGCGAGCCTGTCCAAAGCCGTCGACGTGGGCGGACGAGGCAGCTGGGATCCGAGCTTCGCTGGAGCGGGCAACCTGCGCATGAACGTGCCGTCTAGGCGCCATGGCGGGCGGCGCCGACGCTGCCGCAATGGCAAAGCCAAGGATTTGCTTGATCAATTCGGCGACGCGCGATTGCACACGTCGGAGCTTGAAATTGCGCAAGGATGGGAGAATTATTGCAGGCTCACGACGACAGGAGGCGCCATTGAGCGACGTCGAACCAATACAGTTCAGCCCGCGCCGCGGCGCGGGCGCGCAGACCATTGCTGCGCAAGGACCTTCTGCCTATACCGCCGGGGCTTTCTTCACGCGATTGGAGCTCAATCAGATCCTGAACCTGTACGGCCGCAAGGTTGCCGACGGTGAATGGCGTGACTACGCCATTGATTTTGGACGCGAGAAGGCGGTGTTCTCGGTATTCCGCCGCACCAGCGAGGTGCCGCTGTACCGCATCGAGAAGAATCCGAAGTTGGCAGCGCGCCAGGGCGCCTTCAGCGTGATCGCGGCGACCGGGCACATCCTCAAACGCGGCCACGACCTCGCCCGCGTGCTGGGCGTGCTCGAGCGCAAGGTGCGTTTAGCTGCGGTGTGAGCCGCTGGTAGGTTCGGTGGGCGTGGTACGGTCGCCGTCACCGAGCGGCAGCTCCATGATCATGCTGTCGAGCCAGCGTCCGAACTTGTAGCCGACAGAGTGCAGTGTGCCGCTGAAGGTGAAGCCGACGCTGCGATGCAGCCGGATCGATGCGTACTGCGCAGAATCGCCGATCACCGCCAGCATCAAGCGATAGCCTCGCTCGGTACAGGCCCCCACCAGTGTATCGAGCAGGGCGCGGCCGACGCCCTTGCCCTGCATGTCGGGCGCCAGATAGATGGAATCCTCGACCGTGAAGCGATAGGCCGGGCGGGTGCGGTAGGCATTGGCATAGGCATAGCCGACGACGCGACCGGCGAGCTCTGCGACCAGATAGGGGTAGCCGGCGCCGGTGATGGCCTCGAAGCGCCGGCGCATCTCGGCCTCGTCGGGTGCGTCAAGCTCAAAGCTCGCCGTGCCATGCAGCACGGATTCTCTGTAGATGGCGGTGATTGCCGGGATATCGGATGCGCGGGCCGAGCGCACCAATGCTTGCATCATGAACAAAGCCCCTCGGGTAGCCAGCGGTCTTGGTGTTTGTCGAATCTTGCCCGAGCCGAAGCACAAAAGCAAAGGGCCCCGCCGCAGCGAGGCCCTCCACTCTTCGCATCCAACAAGCTACCGCTTACTCACGATTGCCGAACAACTGGAGCAGCATGGTGAACATGTTGATGAAGTCGAGGTAGAGGTTGAGGGCGCCCATGATGGCCGCCTTGCCGGCCAGCGTTGCGTCGTTCATTACCTCGAAGTAGCCGTCCTTGATACGCTGCGTGTCGTAGGCGGTGAGGCCAGCGAACACCAGCACGCCGATCACCGAGATGGCGAACTGCAGGGCGCCCGACTGCAGGAACAGGTTGATCAAGCCGGCGGCGATGATGCCGATCAAGCCCATCAGCAGGAACGAACCCCAGCCGGACAGGTCCTTCTTGGTGGTGTAACCCCACAGGCTGAGGCCGCCAAAGGCGATGGCTGTGACGAAGAACACCTGCGTGATCGACTGCCCGGTAAACACCAGGAAGATCGACGACAGCGACAGGCCCATCACCGCGGCGAACAGCCAGAACGTGGCCTGGGCGGCGCCGAGGCTCATCTTGTAGACCCGGAACGACAGGAAGAACACGAACGCCAGCGGCGCCAGCATCACCACCCACTTCAGCGGGCTGGCGAAGATCGCCAATCCGAACGGCGTCAAATACATGCCCCGCTTCAGGGCATAGGCCGCCCCACCAGCAGCCTTCGCCGCCAGGGCCGGGTCCATAGTGACAGCCTGCGTGAACACGAAATAGGCCACCAGGCCGGTCAGCAGAATTCCACCCGCCATGTAGTTGTAGACGCGCAACATATATGCGCGCAGGCCCTCGTCCACTACGACGTCGGTGCGCGCACTGCCTACCTGCGCATACCTGTTGTCGATTTGTGCCATGTGATCCTTCCCTTCGGATTTGCGAACCTTTCCGGCTCGGGGAGCCGGATTATGGCCACGCTCTACCTTAGTTGCAAGCGAACTGCCATGCGTATACTTGCGCATGAAAATGGGGATTATGCGGTAGCTTGGCAAGTGGCAGTAACTATTCCGACCTCAGATAAGGTACCGCGGGAGCCGCCAGGACACGCCAGGTGCCAAAGCCGCCGAACAGTGCCACCAGGACGGTTGCCAGCAACATGGTTTCGGCCGCCGCCCGCAGCGAAAACACAAAGTCGACCTCCATAACTTGGGACACCGTGACCCAAGCAGCCAGCCCGCCGATCAGGAGGGCGATGAACGACGTTAACAAAGCAAGAACCAAGTATTCCGCGAAGTGCGACAGCAGGATACGCCGCCGCGTCGCTCCCAGCGTCTTCAGGATGACCGCCTGTTGGATGCGGCGACGCTGGGCCGTCGCCAAGGCACCAGCCAGCACCAGGGCTCCCGCTATTAAGGTGACGCTGCCCGCCGCCCGGACCGCCACCATGATGCGGTTGAAGATGACGCTGAAGGCATCGATGGCGTCCTTGACGCGGATCGCCGTGGTGGCCGGAAATTCGCGACCGATCTGCTGAGCCAGCCTTGCCTCGGCACTGAGCGGGGCGTCCTTGGGCAGCGTGATGGTGCAGAGCAGGTTGTGCGGCGCACCGATCAGCGTGTTCGGCGAGAACACCAGGATGAAGTTGAGGGACAGCGTTTCCCACTTTACCTCGCGCAGGTTGGTGATGCGCGCCGTGACGTTGCGACCGAGCACGTTGACGGTCACGGAATCCCCGATCTTCAGGCCCAACCCCTTGGCGATGGCAGCCTCGAAGGAGACCAGCGGCTCGCCGTCATAGTTGGGCGGCCACCACTGCCCGGCCACCACGACGGAGCCCTCCGGCACGGTGTGCGAATACGAAAGGCCCCGATCCCCATTCAGCACCCATTGCGTCTCGGGCGTCGCCTTGACCTGCTCGGGCGTGCGGTCGCCGAGCTTGACGAGGCGGCCGCGCAGCATGGGCGCTTCGTTGATCTTCGCCGCCGGCGCCTCGCGCAGAACGAGGGCGCGGAAATCGGCAATCTCGGGGCGCTTGATGTCGAGCACGAAGTAGTTCGGGCTGGTTTCCGGCAGGTTGCTGGTCAGCTCATAAATGATCGAGCGATCGACCAGGGCGACGGTGACGAGCAGCGACAGGCCAGCGCCGAGCGACAGCACCACCGAGCGGGCGATGCCGCCGGGCGCTCCCAGATTGCCGACGGCAAGGGCAAGCTCAGGCCACCGCGGGCGGCGTACGCCGCGTGCCGCCCACGTAATGGCGGTGCCCAGGCCGTGGAACACTGCAAACACGCCTACAACGCCCAGGCAGTAGTAGAACGCGAGGAGCCGGGCTTCGGACGTGAAGATGGCAAATCCCGCCAGCAGCAGCCCTGCGAGCGCCATCAGCGTCACGACATAGGGGCGCGGCAGGATCCGCTCAGGCGCCACCTCGTCGCGGAAGAGCACGCCGGCACGCACCTGCTCGGCACGCCCCAGCGGCCATAGCGTGAAGACCAGCGACACCAGCAAGCCGTAGGCGGCAGCGGTGAGCACGCTGCGCGCGCTGACCGTCAGGTCGGCCTTGATCGGCAATGCATCGCCCAGCATGTAGCTGAGTGCCACCGGGATGAGAAATCCGAGGCATATGCCGATGCCGATGCCGATCGTGGCGATGACCAACACCTGCACGAGATGCACGCCGAAGATGACGCCGCTGGTCGCACCGAGACTCTTGAAGGCGGCGATCACCTTGCGCCGGCGATCGATATAGGTGGCAACCGCATTTGCCACGCCGACGCCGCCAACCAGCAGGGCGGTCAGGCCGACCAGCGTCAGGAACTGGCGCAACCGATCGAGCGTGCGCGAAACTTGCGGAGACGGATCGCGCCGATCGCGAAGCGTGAAGCCGCCTTCGGGGAGCGCCCGCTTGACGCTATTGGCGAAGTTGACAAGCCCGCGGTCGGTTTCACCCTTGCCCTGGTCGAGTTTCAGCGCGTAGCGCCAGCCGACCAGGCTGCCGGGATCGATCAAGCCCGTGCTGCGCAGCGTGTCAAGGGAGACGAACACGCGCGGACCAGCCGTCAGCCGATCGGTGATCTTGTCGGGCTCGGCCACCACGGTGGCGGTGATCGGCACCTGGATTTTGCCCAGCGCGATGCGGTCACCGATCTTCAGGCCCAGGCGGTCGAGCAGGATGCGGTCGATGGCGGCGCTCGGCCCGCGCCGAATTGCGTCGGTAAAGTCCGCGCCGTCCGCGAGCGCTACCGAGCCGATCAATGGATAGGCGTTGTCAACACCCTTCACCTCGACCAAGGCCTGCTCGGCACCATCCGGCCGACGCGCCATGGCCCGCATGCTTGCCACTTCACTCACGCGCCCCTGCTGCCAGAGCCAGTCCCGCTCGGAGCCCTCGGCCGGCATGTGCGGTCGGCTCAATGTGACATCGCCGCCCAACAGCGCCTCGCCCTGCCGCTCGAAGCTGGTGCGCAGCGCATCGGCAAGCGCCCCGACGCCGGTGATGACGGCCACGCCCAAGGCAATGCAGGCGATGAAGATGTAGAAGCCGCTTAGCCCGTTGCGTTGCTCGCGCAGCACCAGCCTGACGATCAATGGCAGTCCGGCTATGAAGGGGCGCGGATCGACGCGCGCAAGCGCCACCGTCATGCCGCAAGCTCCGCACCGGTGACGCGGCCGTCCGCCATGCGTACCGTGCGCCGGCAGCGGCTTGCCAGCGCGCGATCATGCGTGACCAGCACCAGCGTCGCCTGCCGCCGCCGCTGCAGGCTGAACAGCAGCTCCACCACCTGATCGCCGGTCTTGCCGTCGAGATTGCCGGTCGGCTCGTCGGCAAGAATGATCTGGGGCCGCGGACTGAGCGCACGCGCCAGTGCCACGCGCTGCTGTTCGCCGCCCGACAGCTGCGCTGGAAAGTGATCTGCCCGATGCGCGATGCCGACTTCCGCAAGCAGCCCGCGGGCAACGTCGAACGCATCGGCCTGGCCGGCGAACTCAAGCGGCAAGGCGATGTTTTCCAGCGCCGTCATGGTCGGCACCAGGTGGAACGACTGGAAGACGATGCCGATGTTTCGCCCACGTACGAGCGCGAGCGCGTCCTCGTTGAGATTGGCGAAATCGTGGCCAGCCACCCGGACCGATCCGGACGTGGCCCGTTCCAGTCCCGCCATGATCATCAGCAGCGAGGTCTTGCCCGAGCCGCTCGGCCCAACAATAGCCACCGACTCACCGGCCGCGATCTCGGCGTCGACACCGCGCAATATCTCAACGGGGCCAGCCCGGCTGGCGAGGGTCAAGGAGACATTGTCGAGGGAAATTACCGCTTCGGCCACTTCGGCAAGGCTCCTTCAAGGTTTTCGGCCAAGGACTGGTCGCGAGGCCTTGCCTCAAGCTCTTCAAGTTTCTACGTCAATGCTCAAAAGCGACGGTTCCAGCGAGACACCCGATGCTGACAATGCCATCCAGCAGGCGCCAGGCAAACATGGTGCTTGCCACCCTCCTGTGCAATTGGCTGCTGCTTGTGGCCGCAACCGCGGGACCGGCGGCTGCCGCCGGTCCGCCGCTACGCATCGTCGTATTCGGTGACAGCCTTGTGGCAGGCTTCCAGCTCAAGGCTTCCGAGGCCTTTCCGGCACAGCTCGAACGTGCCCTGAAGGCGCGCGGACATGCCGTGGAAATAATCAACGCGGGAGTGTCGGGCGACACGACGGCCGCGGGCCTTGAGCGTCTGCGCTGGTCGATCCCGGACAAGGTCGACGCGGTGATCCTGGAACTCGGCGCCAACGACGCCCTGCGCGGGCTCGACCCGAACCGCGCCAAATCCAATCTAGACAAGATGATTACAACCATCAAAGCAAGCGGCGCCGACGTGCTGCTGGCCGGCATGATGGCACCGCCCAATATGGGTCCGGCCTACGCACAGGCCTTCAACGGCATCTATCAGGACCTCGCCAGCAAGCACGATCTGATCCTCTACCCATTCTTCCTGGATGGCATCGCCCTCGACCAGCGCTTCAACCTGAGCGATGGCATTCACCCCAACAGCAAGGGCGTGGCCGAGATCACGCGCAACATCCTGCCAACGGTCGAGCGGCTGCTGGAGCGCGTGCGCACACGGCAGGCTGCGGTAACTAAGGGCTAGAGTGGAATGCCGCGTTTGTTCACCGCGCTGGAGATTCCGGCGGCGACGCGCACGCATCTCTCCCTGCTGCGTGCTCCGCTCAACGGTGCCAAGTGGGTCGAGCCTGAGAACATGCACATCACGCTGCGCTTCGTGGGCGACATCGATGAGCGGACGGCCGACGAGTTTGCGGGCCTGCTGGCCGAGATCAGCGCCGAGCCGTTTGCGGTCTCGATCCAAGATGTCGGCAGCTTCGGCGGACGCGAGCCGCGTGTGCTGTGGGCGGGCGTAGAAGCCGGCGAGCCACTAGCTGGGCTTTACCGCGCCAACGAGCGGGCCGCGCGCGCTGCGGGTCTCGAAGCCGACCCGCGCAGCTTCAAGCCCCACGTTACGCTGGCGCGCATGCGCGGCGTTCGCCATCAGGCCGTCGCCCGCTTCCTGCAGGAACATGGTGGCCTCCGTACCCAGCCGTTCATGGCGACGCGTTTCGTGCTGCTGTCGGCGCGTCCGGGTTCCGGCGGCCCCCCGTATGCGATCGAGGCGGAGTATCCGTTCGAGGATAGGGGCGACTGGGTCGACGAGGCGGTCGTCACCTGAACCTGGCGCAGGTCGTAGCGAGGACGAAGCACATGGCCCACAAGCTCGATGAAGCGGAACGCAAGGCGATGGCCGGGACGCTGGCCGGCTGGCGCCTGGTCGACGGCCGGGACGCTATTCAGAAGACTTTCAAGTTCAAGGATTTCAACGAGGCGTTCGGGTTCATGACCCGCGCCGCGTTGGTAGCAGAGACGATGAACCATCACCCGGAATGGTGCAACGTGTGGAACCGCGTGGACGTGACGCTCTCCACACACGATGCCGGCGGTTTGACCGCACTGGACGTCAAGCTCGCGCAAGCCATGGACCGGCTGGCCGGCTAGCAACGCCGCAAACCCTGCCCGCATTACCATGCCGACAGGGTTTGCAATCGCGCGCGATCACGCGGGGATTAGTAGCAGCGAGCCTCGTAACGGCGGCAGGCCCAACGGGACCCATCCTCGCAGCGCCACAGCAGATCACCGCAGTAGGAGTTGCGGCGATAGCGGCGATGGCCTTCCGCGCGGGCCGCTTCGCTGAGAAGGATCGCGGTGCCGACGCCGGCGATGATGCCAAGCGCAAGGGCGCCGCCACGGCGCACCGGCACCACGTCACTCGACGGAGCCGACTGCCTGATCGAGGACATCGGGCCCTGCGCCGAGGCGGTGGTCATTGGCACGCTTGCAGCAAGCGCCAGCGCAACAGCCAGCGCGACGGACGACTTCATCTTCATCGGTTTTGCTCCATTTGAGACTTTGCAGCACGTTTCCCCAGCGCACGCCAAAGCATCCTACATCCCGTACTATTCGCGGTACGTGCGCGCAACATAGAACTGAAGCAGACCCTCAGCATGACGGGACTGGTGCGCCAGCTAGCGCCGAAGGCCGGCCGGAGAACCGCGTTGTGAGGAGAACGGAATAGCTGGCTCATTTCCGTTGCGCTGCGCTGGAGCGTGCGGGTCGTAACGCGAGGCCGGGCGCCGCCGCTCCGCTGCCAACGCACCAGTTGCCGTGCGACCACCCTTACCGCCAATATGCTCAGTACGAACATAACTGCGATGGCGCTCCAACTCGGCGTCAGACCAAGGCTCGGGTTTGCAGGCGCAACTGCTTGCCAGCGACTGCCGATACTTGAAGGCGTTGGGCAGGCTCGCATAGCCCAGACCCGAGAGGTCGACCATGTCTTCGACCTTGCCGCCGGGGTTGGGGTGGTAGAACAGCCGAGCATCGCTGCCGCAGCTGGCCGTGCAGCGGTCGGCATCGCGGCCGAACGCGTTGCGCGTCGTCGAGAAGCTGATGGGAAAATAGTAGCCGTCGCAGGTGCGCACGCAGAGCGTGCGAAAGGTTTCAGGGCGGTCCTGGGGCAAACCGCCGTCGTAGGGCGAATATGCGTTGAAGCGCGGCGGAATCCAGCGCGGGCGCGGCGGCGGCTCTGGGCCGAAGAAGTATTGAAAGAACCCCTGTGCGCCAGCCGTCTGCGGCACAAGGCCAGCCACAGCCACAATTAGCAACGCCCAAACAACGCGCAGCGCCATCGCCGATGCCACATGAGACTAATCACCAGTAGCATTCGGTTATGGGTGCCGAAGTACCAATTATTGCTGAACGGCAGTGATACAATGCGGGACGGTTGCCCGCGCTAGACTTGCACAGCCCAATCAGTAGGCGCGCGTCCACAGATCGCCAATCCAGTCCTGGCGACTTGGCTGCCGCTGTCGCTGCGCCTGCTCGCGAGCGCCCGAGCGCGACGATGCGCCAAGACCCATCGCTTGACCTTCGCCGTCCCCATGGCGCGCGCGCGGTTGCTCTGGTTTCGCCGGATCGGGCGCTTCGACGGCTGATGCCTGCGACCCGCGGGCCGCCTTGGTCGGCCGAGCTTCGGCTACCGACCTGCGCATCTGCGCCTGCAGTGCGGTCAGTTGCGCGGCGGCTGTCTTGTCACCCTTGCGCTTTGCCGCCGCCAGCGCATAGGCCCGGTGCTGATCTATCGCTTGCTGCTCCCAGGGGTGCGGCTTGCACTTGCAGTCCGCCACATATTCGGTGCGGTAGAGAAACGCCGTACGCAGCTGCCGGTAGGGCCGCCCCCGCAGGTCGTGCATATCCTCTGGCTCGCCACCTGGATTGCGGTAGACGAACAGCCGGCCCTCGCCACCACATCTGTTCTCACACGACTGCCGATCGCGCTCGAACCGATCGGGCGTCACGGCAAAGCTGACCGGGAAGAAGTAGCCGTCGCACATGCGCACGCAGACCGTCCGATAGGTGTCGGGCGGACGGTCCCAGTCTGAGTCCGACCCAACCAGGCCGTCGAAGAACCCGCCGCGACTGGCGTAGCCGCGCGACGAACGTCCGTAGGGCGTGCCATACGTATAGCGATCGGATTTATCGCTGCGCCCAAAGGGCCCGGACCAACGGCCTTGGGTTGGAGTGAGGGCCGCTGCGCGCACCAGTACCGACGTACCGGGAACGTCGGGGCGCGTCGCTGGTGATGCCTGCCGGGTGGATTGCTCGGCCGCGATCGCCGCTTTGGGCGCGCTACCGGCGCCACCGACGAGCGCTTGGGCGACCCGATGCACGCCGTATGCCGTCACGCCGGCCGCAAAGACTATGCCGATAGCATAGACGAGCGCGGCTGCAGCAAGCGAGGTACCAATACCCCGCTGAACAAAGGCAAGCCGCATCGACATTTGTTACGCGAACCCGGTGTGAACGCCCCGCTGAGCTTGCGCTCGCGCTCCCTCAACGCGATACAACAACCGCGGTTCCGCGACCACAGCAATCCGCAGCATGCGACGGACGGTGGCAGGCCGCTCCTACTTCGGCGCCATGCGCAGGGCGCCATCGAGGCGTATGCACTCGCCATTCAGCATGGGGTTCTCACAGATGTGCACGGCCAGCGCCGCGTACTCCTTCGCATTGCCCAAGCGCGAGGGGAAGGGCACCGAAGCCGCCAGCGACTTCTTGGCTTCCTCCGACAAGGTGTCGAACATGGGTGTCAGGAACAGACCGGGCAGGATAGTCATCACCCGGATGCCGTCGCGCGACAGGTCGCGAGCAATGGGCAGCGTCATGGAGTAGACGCCCCCCTTGGAAGCCGCATACGCGACCTGGCCGATCTGGCCGTCCTGCGCCGCCACCGAAGACGTGCAGATGACAACACCGCGCTCATTGTCGTCGTTGAGCGGCGCAGCGGCCTGCATGCCGGCAACGCTCTTGGAGATCATCAGGAACGTGCCGATCAGGTTGACTTGGATCACCTTGGCGAAGGTGGCGAGGTCGTGCGACTCAATGGCGTTCGTCTCCTTGACGCGCCGGGTGATGCGCTTGGCCGCGGCGATACCCGCGCAGTTGACCAGGATGCGCTCCTGGCCGTGCGCCTTGCGCGCCGTTGCCAGCGCTGCGTCGACGCTCGCCTCGCTGGTGACGTCACATTTGACGAACAGGCCGCCGATCTCCTTGGCAGTCTTCTCGCCAACTTCGGAGTTCACGTCGAACACGGCAACCTTGATGCCCTTGCCGGCCAGCGCCGTGGCGGTGGCTGCACCGAGCCCCGATGCGCCTCCAGTGACGACGGCGGCCAGATCCTTGCCAAGCTGCATAGCGTTTTCCTCGTGCTGCAACCGCCGTGCGGCGGGCTCGTTCACTGAAACACTAGGATCCGACGGCGGCGCGGTAAAGGCCCGACCTAGGCCGGCCGCGCGCGCTGAATGAGGAAGCCCGCCGCAAATACGAGCAAGCCCAGCACGACGTTGTAGCCGAGCCGAACGCCGAATGCGGACAACCCCGGCACAAACGCATTTATGTCGATGCCGAGCAGCGGCTTGACGATCACGCTGATGATGGCCGGGAAGACGAGCAGAATGCCGCTCAGCGCGAACAGAACGGTCTCGAGCGGCGTGCTCTTCTTCAGGAACCAGCCTTGCGTGGCGAGTGCCAGCACGGCGATGCCCGCACCCGTCTCGAGCGCAATCTCGATCACGTCGAGCCAGCTGCCGCCTTTCGGCACCGACAACAGCAGGCCGACGCCCTGCGGGTCGAGCACGAACACGAACGGCACCAGGAAGGCCGGCATCGTATACTTCCACGACTGCAGCGTGGTGAGATAGGGATTGCCGCCGGTGATGGCGGCGGCCGCAAACGGCGACAGCGCCGTCGGGGGAGAAACCTCCGACAGCACCGCGTAGTAGAAGACGAACATATGCGCTGCGAAGTCCGGCACGCCGAGCTTGATCAACGCGGGCGCAGCGATCACCGCGCACATGATGTAGGAGGCGGTCACCGGAACAGCGAGGCCGACGATCCACACGATGGCGGCGGTGAATATAGCAGTCAGCAGCAGGCTGCCCTGTGCGTAGCCGATGATGATGTCGGCGAAGCGCTGCGCCAGACCGGTCAGCGTCACCACACCGACAATGATGCCGGCCGTCGCACAGGTGGCCGCGACGTTGAGCACGCCGGTGGTGCCCTCCTTCATGGCCTGCACGAAGCGCTGTGAAAGCGGCGAGATGGTCGGCGCGGCGAGGCTGAGCGCGGCGGCGGCCGCGAGCGGCACGAACAGCAGAATCGAAGAGTACTCGGTGATGAGCGGGCTGGTCGGCAGTCCGATCAATCCGGCGACCACGTTGGCGAGGCTGACAAGCAAGGGGAACACCACCCACACCGGCACGATGGCCGTGTCGGAGCGCAGCGTGCTGACGATGATCGCCAGCATGGTCGCCCAGAACACCGACAGCACCGGCGAGAAGCCAAGCAGCATGAAGGCGATGATCGAGATCAGCGAGCCGAAGTGGTACCAATACTTCTTGGTGACCTGCCAAAGTGCGCCTTTCGGCACCATCAGTTCACCGGCGCCGCCCCACTTGCGGGCGTCGATCTCCACCATGACCAGGATGGCAAGGTAGTAGAGGACGGTCGGGATGGTCGCCATCAGGATCACGTCGAAGTACGAGATCTTGAGGAACTCAGCGATCAGGAAGGCGGCCGCACCAAGCACCGGCGGCGAGATGATGGCACCGAGACCGCCCGCGGCGAGCAGGCCGCCGGCCGCGTTCTTGTCGTAGCCAGCCTTCGCCAGCAGCGGGTGCGCGACCGTGCCGATGGTGACGGTGGTGGCGACGCCCGAGCCCGACGGCCCGCCGAGCAGGAAAGACGACAGCACCACCGCCCGCCCCGCGGAGTTGCGCCGGCCGCCCATGGCCGCGAACGAGAAATCAATAAAGAAGCGGCCGGCCCCCGACAGCTGCAGTACGGCTCCGAAGATCGTGAACAGGATGATCAGGCTGGATGACACGTCGACGGTGGTGCCGAAGATGCCCTCCAGCGTCATGTAGAGGTGCGCCACGAGATCATCGAGGTGATAGCCGCGGTGCGTCCACGGCGCAGGCAGGTATTTGCCGTAGATCGCATATAGTAGAAAGGCGATGGCGACGCCCGGCATGATCCAGCCGGTGGCGCGCCGTGTACCTTCGAGCAGCAGCACGATAAATACCACGCCGACGTAGTAGTCGGTTGTGGTCGGCATGGTCGCGCGGTCGCCGAAGTAGGCGCCCTGCGAGAGCACATAGCCGATGGTGGCGGCGCTGCCTGCCGCAAGCAGATAGTCCCACCAGCGAATGCGGTCGCGGAACCGCCTGGCCATCGGAAACAGCAGGAAGCAGAGCACCAGCACCATACCGACATGGGCCGGCCGCAGCACGTGGGCCGGAACGATGTCGTAGGCCGCGTACAGGTGGAACAGCGAGACGAATACTGCGACGGCCGTGATGGCGGCGCCAACCCAGCCGCTCAGCCGGTTGAACGCCCCTTCCTCCTCCTCGATGAAATGCTCGAGCTTTTCGCGTTGGTCCTCGGAGAGGTCCTCCGGACGCACGACTGTCGGGCCGCTAGCCTTTGTGGGGCTCGTTTCCACGCGCACTCCCTCCCCGGGCGGCCTCTTCGGCCTCTGGCTTGTTGGCGGCATCGTACACGAAGCGGCTGCCGCTGGGTAATGACCCCACAAAGCCCTTGGCGAGGCGCCCTGCGAAAGCAAACTGCCGGACCTTTCGATCCGGCAGTCGCATAAGCAGGATGGGTCGCGCTATAGGCCTTCAGTCGACGTTGATGCCCTTTTCCTTGAAATACTTAAGAGCGCCGGGGTGCCAGGGTATGCCGGCCCGCTTGGTGCTTTGCAGGTCGGGCTTGATGTTGAGCGCTTCCTTGTGCACCAGGGCCAGGTCCTCGCGCTTCTCCAGCATGGTCTTGGTGAGCTTGTAGGCCAGGTCCTCCGGCGTGCTCTCATTGACCACCAGGATGTTCCAGACCGAGTTGTTCTGGTTGTCCTTGTCCATGCCCTTGTAAGTCGCAGCTGGGATGCTGTTCTCGGCGTAGAGCGGGCCGTACTTCTCGTTCATCTTGGCGGTCAGATGCGCAAAGTCGAGCAGCTTGATCTTGGTATTTGGCGTAGAGGCCAGATCGGTCACAGCCGCGGTCGGCAGCCCGCCCACCCACAGGAAGGCGTCGATCTTCTTGTCCTTGATGGCATTGACGCTCTCGGCAACGCCCAGGCGCTCCTTCTTGATGTCCTTCTCGTGATCGATGCCGGCTGCTTCCAGCACGCGGATGGCGAACACCTCGGTGGCGCTGCCCGGCGAGCCGGTCGATACGCGCTTGCCCTTCAGGTCCTCGATCTTGTTGATGCCGGTGCCATCGACGGTCACGACGTGCATGTGGTTGGCGTACATGACCACCAGCGCGCGGATCGGCAGTTTGGTCGGGAACTTGTCCTTGCCGTTGACGGCGTCCCAGGCCGCGTCGACCTGCGAGTAGGCCATGTCGGCCTTGCCCGAGCCGACCAGCTGCAGGTTGGCCACCGACCCGCCGGTCACCTGCGCGGTGACCGTCATGCCCGGATACTCCTTGCCGAGGATGTTGCCGAAGCCGCCGCCCAGCGGATAGTAGACGCCACCCGTACCGCCGGTGGCAATGTTGAGCTGCTGTTGCGCCTGCGCTGTCATCACGCCCATGGCGATGATGGCCGCTGCCGCCAGCAAAACCCTAAACTTCATGGTCGAGAACCTCCCTAGGTCGTAGATTCGCCCAGCGTTGAGCTGCGGCCCTTGCTTTGCCTATTAGCGGAAACGGCAATCGAGGGGAAGCAGGCCGGCGCACAAAGGCAAACTGTGGCGGTGCCGGACGGCCAAGGTTCCTGCACCGCACAAGGGCAAGCAGGCCATGCGTCAACCAGGCACCACCTCGCGCGCTAGGGGCTATTTCGCGATCGGCGCCGAGCGCATGTCGAAAAGCCTCAACCTCGGCAATCTCATGCGCTCCGCCCACGGCTTCGGCGCCAGCTTCACATTCACCATCGGTGCCACCTACCAGGCGCTGGAAGCCCGCGCCGATACCTCCAAGGGCTCGCAGCATCTGCCGCACTACGACTGGGTAAGCGTCGAGGCGATGCAGCTGCCGAAAGGCTGCCGGCTGGTCGGCGTCGAGCTGCTGGAGGAGGCTATCGATCTGCCGAGCTTCCATCATCCGCAGCAGGCAGCCTACGTGCTGGGGCCGGAGAAGGGATCGCTGTCACCGGCTCTGCTCGAGCGCTGCCATCACGTTGTGAAGATCCCAACCAGCTTCTGCATCAACGTGGCCATGGCCGGTGCGATCGTCATGTACGACCGCGTGCGCTCGCTCGGCCGGTTCGAGCCGCGGCCGCTCGGGGAGTAGCGCGCAATGACGATCGTCATCGCCCTGCTGCAGCATGGCGCCGTCAAGGCGAAGCTCTGTGCCGAGATCATCTCCGAACTGCCGAGGTCGTTCGGCCGCCCGCAAGCAAACGCGGCCTACGTGCGCGATATCGCCGATCGCACCGTGTTCGGAGCGTCCATCACCAGTCAGGTACAGGGTTTGATCGCGCTGCAGGTGCAGTTCGCCAGTACGTGTAAGATCTGGTGGCTGGCTGTTCGACCCAGCGCACATCGGCGCGGCATCGGGCGCGCGTTAGTGGCGAGGAGCGTTGAGTTCGCACGCACCTGCAATTGCACACGCATGGCCGTGGAGACAATGAGCCCGCCCGACAACAGCGCCGAGTACGCCGTCGCGCGGCGCTTCTATGCCGCCATGGGGTTTGTACCGTTCGTCGAGTTCGAGCCCTGTCCCGGCGACTGGATGATGTGGATGGTGCGCGACCTTTAGCTCGATCAGCCCGAAGGCGTACCGAGCAGACGCGCGCGCAGATAGTCAAGCTGCTCGTAGTTGCCGTACTTGATGGTCAGCACACCGCTCTCGCCAGAGCCGGCCTTGATCTCGACCTTCAGGCCAAGGCCGTCGGCCAAGTCCTTCTCGAAGGCGCGCGTGTCGGCATCCTTGTCCTTGCGACGCGGTGTGGGAAAGGTGCCCGAGCCGCCATCCTGGTCGGCGCGCGGATTGTTCTGCACCAGCGCCTCGGCCGCGCGCACGTTGAGTTGCTTCTCGACGATCTGCTCGGCGAGTTGCACGGCATCGTTGCGGCCGACCAGTGCGCGACCGTGCCCGGCGGTGAGCTTTCCCTCCTGCACCATGGTTCGCACTTCGGCAGGCAGCTTCAAGAGACGCAGCGTGTTGGCGAGGTGGCTGCGGCTCTTGCCAATTACGTCGGACAGCTGCTCCTGCGTGTAGCCGAAGCGCTCCATCAGCTCGTTGTAGCCCGACGCCTCCTCGATGGCGTTGAGATCCGACCGCTGCACGTTCTCGACGATGGCGATCTCGAGCGCTTCCTGGTCGGTCAGCTCGCGGACGATCACCGGCACCTGGTGCACGCTGGCACGCTGTGCGGCGCGCCAGCGCCGCTCGCCTGCAACGATCTCGTAACCGCCGCGTCCGTCCGGACGAGCCACGATCGGCTGGACCAAACCCTTCTGGCGGATCGAGTCGGCAAGCTCCGCGAGCTCCGCGTCACGGAAGTCCTTGCGCGGATTGAAGGGACCCGCACGCAGCTGATCGATGTTGAGCAGGCGCTGCTCGCCTTCGCCCGGCGCACGCGGGGCCGCAGCGCTCGGTGCCTCACCGATCAGCGAAGCGAGGCCGCGACCGAGTCGACCCTTCTGCATGGGTACCACCATCGGGATTCCTATATTGCCTGGATTATCCGACATTCATTGTCCTTGCGGGAGACCGGAACTGGAGCCACTTGCTGCCTAGGCAGCCCGCAGTTGGCGCTCGCGCTGAATCACCTCGGTAGCGAGTTTGATGTAATCCTGGCTGCCGTGGCAGTCGTAGTCGTAGATCAGGATCGGTTTGCCGTGCGACGGCGCCTCGGCGACCTTGACGTTGCGCCGGATCATGGTGGCGTAGACCTTGGGGCCGAAGAAGGCCCGCACCTCGGTCTCGACCTCTTTGGACAGGGCCGTGCGGGAGTCGTGCATGGTCAGCACCACGCCCTGGATTTCAAGGCCGGGGTTGAGGGTCGCCTTGATCTGGTCGATGGTCTCCTTGAGCTGCGAAATGCCTTCCAGTGCGAAGAACTCGCACTGCACCGGCACCAGCACTGCGTGTGCCGCTACCATCGCGTTCAGAGTAAGCAGGTTCAGCGACGGCGGGCAGTCGATCAGCAGGTAATTGTAGGGCACCTCATTTGGACGGGCCCGCTGGTCGGCGATCAATGCCGTCACCGCATCGCGCAGGCGGAACGGGCGGTTGCCCGCTTCCATCATCTCGGCCTCCAGGCCGACCAGGTCAGAATTGGCCGGCACGATCGAAAGGTTCGGAACCAGCGTGCGGACCGCCGCTTTGGCGATGCTGGATTTGCCGGACAGCACGTCGAAGCTGGTCACAGGCCTCGCTTCCTCGGCGATGCCGACGCCGGTCGAGGCGTTGCCCTGTGGGTCGATATCGAGGATCAGCACCTTCTCGCCGACGGCTGCCAGCGCGGTGCCGAGATTGATGGCGGTGGTCGTTTTGCCGACGCCGCCCTTCTGATTGGAAATGGCAAGGACGCGGAGCGTGCCAGTCACGGCTCTAATCCTTCGATTTGGGTTGCAGATCGCGAATGACGACAACGCGCCCGGTGGTTTCGGTAATGCTGGGAACCATCTCGACTGCGAATGTCCATGCCTTTGCGGCTGTCTCGACCTCCGCTTCGGCGTCGCGCCCCTTCAGAAATACGCCCACGGTCGCAGGCGTGAACAAAGGGGCCGCCGAGCCGAGCAGGCGGTCGAGAGGAGCAAGTGCACGCGCCGAAACCACTTCTGGCGAATCAAGCTTAGCTTGAGTCGTCGCCGCCTCGATCCTTGTCGACAGGATTTCCACAGTGATGCCCGTTCTCCGCGCCACCTCACGCAGGAAGGCGCACTTGCGGGAATCGCTCTCGACCAGGGTGACGCGGGGTAGCGCTCGCGCGGGCGCCCCTCCCCCTGCTGAGTAGGGGCTGGGGGTGGGGGGAAGCCCCATCGCTGATGGTTTGCGATCCCCCCCTCCCTGTCCCTCTTCCTCCCCCACAAGGGGGGAGGGAACGCCGGCAGGGAGGCGTGGATCCGCAAACAGGATTGCGACCACCAGGCCGGGAAACCCCGCCCCGGAGCCGAGGTCGACCCAGGCGCGAGGAGCACGTGGAGCCAAGGCGACAATTTGCGCGGAGTCGGCGAAATGGCGGTGCCAGATGGAGTCCAGCGTGCTCGGCGCAACCAGATTGATGGCCCTCTGCCACTGCCGGAGCAGGGCCTCGTAGACCTGCAGCCGCGCGATTGTTTCACGTGAAACTTCGAAGACGGCGGCGAAGTCGCCCGGCGTGGAAATCTGGCGAATCTCGGAAGTCATGGCGCCTGCTTACGCGCGACAGACCGCGCATGTCACGCGTGGCAGACGGATTGCAATCTTAAATTGCAATATCATAGATCACCCGCCATGCGCGCGTTTCACGTGAAACAAGGGCAAAGCCTACGCCGACTTCCGGCCCGGTGCCTTACGCAAGTGGGCCAGCAGGAGCATGAGCGCGGCCGGGGTCATGCCTTCCATGCGACTGGCCTGGGCCAGGGTGGCGGGACGCAACCGCTCTAGCTTCTGGCGCACTTCGGCCGACAGGCTCGCCACCGCCGCGTACTCGAGGTCGGCGGGAATGCGCACGCCCTCTTCCTTGCGGAAGGCCAGCACATCGGCCTCCTGGCGTTCGACGTAAGCGGCATATCGCGCATCCACCTCGAGCTGGGCCGCAACCTTGCGATCGATCTTCTCGATCTCCGGCCAAATTGCCTGCAGGCGCGCCAGATCGATGCTCGGATACGCCAGCAGTTCGAAGGCCGTGCGCCGGCGTCCATCCTTATTGATGTCAAGGCCATGCCGGGCGGCCTCGCTGGGCGTGATGGTCAGGCTTTCCAGCAGCCCGCGACCCTCCGCCAGCGCCTGGGTCTTGCGGGCCAGGGTCTGCCGGCGCTCGGCTCCGACGCAACCCAGCAAGATGCCGACATCGGTCAGGCGCTGGTCCGCGTTGTCGGCTCTCAGCCGGAGGCGATACTCGGCCCGCGATGTGAACATGCGATAGGGCTCCGACACGCCGCGGGTGACGAGATCGTCGATCATCACCCCCAGGTAGCCGTCGGCCCGCGAGATGACGAACTCGCGCGCATCGCCAGCGGCCTTTAGGGCCGCGTTGATGCCAGCCGCCAGGCCCTGGGCGCCCGCCTCCTCGTAGCCCGTGGTGCCATTGATCTGTCCGGCCAGGAACAGGCCGGCCAAAGTCTTGACCTCCAGAGTCGGCAGCAACTCGCGGGGGTCGATGTAGTCGTACTCGATGGCGTAGCCCGGCCGCTTGATGACCACCTTTTCCAGGCCCGGAATGGTGCGCAGGAACTCATCCTGCACCTCGGCCGGCAGCGAAGTGGAAACGCCGTTGGGATAGACGGTGTCATCGTCCAAGCCTTCCGGCTCCAGGAATATCTGGTGCGCGGTTCGGCTGGCGAAACGCACCACCTTGTCCTCGATGGACGGGCAGTAGCGTGGCCCGACGCCCTCGATTTGGCCGGAGTACATCGGCGCCCGGTGCAGGTTGGCCCGGATGATGGCGTGGGTGGCCTCGCTGGTGGCGGTGACCCCGCAGGCGATCTGTCGATTGGCAATCCGTTCGGTCAGGAAGGAGAACGGTACAGGATCGTCGTCGCCGGCCTGCATGTCGAGGCTCGCCCAGTCGATCGAGCGGCCATCGAGGCGCGCCGGCGTGCCGGTCTTGAGGCGGCCGAGGCGTAGCCCAAGCGCCATGAATCGATCCGACAAGCCAAGCGCCGGCGGCTCGCCGACCCGGCCAGCCGGGATCTTGCGCTCGCCCATATGGATCAGGCCGCGCAGAAAGGTGCCGGTGGTAATAACCACTGCCCGCGCATGGATCGGTCGGCCGTCCGCCGCCAGTACGCCGGATACGCGGCCGTTCTCAACAATCAGGTCGCCCACCGCCGCCTCAATCACCTCGAGGTTGGGCGTCGCGCGGATCTCCGCCTGCATGGCCGCCCTGTAGAGCTTGCGATCGGCCTGGGCACGCGGGCCCTGCACTGCCGGTCCCTTCGACCGGTTGAGCAGGCGAAACTGGATACCCGCAGCATCGGCGACCCGGCCCATCAGCCCGTCCAGCGCATCGATCTCGCGCACTAGGTGGCCCTTGCCGAGCCCGCCGATGGCCGGATTGCACGACATCTCGCCGATGGTGTCGAAGCGATGCGTCGCCAGGGCCGTGCGCGCACCCATGCGAGCAGCCGCAGCGGCGGCTTCGCAGCCGGCATGGCCGCCACCGACCACGATGACATCGAAGTCTTGCCTGGACATAATCGGTTCACACTGGACCAGAATTCGCGCGCAAAACTAGCCGAATGCGGTCCCTGGCGTAAGGGGCCGGAGCGGGGCCTTCTTGACTGCCGGCTCGGTATTTCGAGCCGAAGCGATCCACCGATTGGAGCCGCATATGGACCTGCCGATTTTCATCATCGACGCGTTTGCTGATCGCCCGTTCACCGGCAACCCGGCCGCCGTCTGCC
>Ga0075428_100002526_pt1 | contig 19894 bp, 19 predicted proteins | sample RhiMetdeltSRZDD2_FD_75291 | JGI IMG/M metagenome (GOLD analysis project Ga0075428, IMG submission 75291) | Populus rhizosphere microbial communities from Tennessee, USA - Rhizosphere MetaG P. deltoides SRZDD2 | ecosystem: Host-associated > Plants > Roots > Rhizosphere > Soil | place: USA... | reverse complement strand
CCTCCACCATGATGGTCTGGGGATCGAGACCCAGTTCTTCGGCCACGATCTGCGCCCATGTGGTTTCGTGACCCTGCCCTTGCGACTTGGTGCCAGTTCGCACGATGCCGGCGCCGGTGGGGTGGATGCGAATCTCGGCGCTGTCGAACATCTTGATGCCGAGGATGTCGAAGTGCTTCGACGGTCCGGCGCCCACCACCTCGGTGAAGGTCGAGAGGCCGATGCCCATCAGCTCGCCCCGCGCACGTTTGTCCGCCTGCTCTTTCAGGAGCGCGGTGTATCCGATCTTCTCGAGCGCGACGTCGAGCGTCTTGTGATAATCGCCGCTGTCGTAGGTAAACCCCAACGCCGACGGGTACGGGAACTGATCCTTGCGGATGAAATTCTTCTTGCGCAGCTCCACGGCATCCATTCCCAACTCGTCGGCCAGGATGTCCATGCCGCGTTCAATCGCGTAGCTCGCTTCCGTCACGCGGAACGAACAACGGTACGCGATGCCGCCAGGCGCCTTGTTCGTGAAATACGCGTCGACTTCCGCGTGAGCGACCGGAAAACTGTAACTGCCTGTGACGATGCCGAAGATCCCTGCCGGGTACTTGCTGGGATCGGCAGCCGCATCGAACGCACCGTGATCGGCAGTCGTGGCGACGTGCAGGGCGGTGACGTTGCCGTCGGCGGTCGCGCCAATCTCCACATCCATGTGGTAGTCCCGGGCGAAGCCGGTGCTCGTCAGGTTCTCGGTGCGCGTCTCGATCCACTTGACCGGTCGTCCGAGCTTGAGCGCGCCGACGATCGCGCACACGTATCCGGGATAGACCGGCACTTTGTTGCCGAAGCCGCCGCCGAGATCCGAGGACATCACGTGGATCTTGTCTTCGGGAATGCCGGTGACGAGCGACAGCGCGGTGCGATAGACGTGCGGCGCCTGCGACGTCACATGAAACTGCAACCGGCCCATCGTGTCGAAGTAGGCGACGCAGCCACACGGCTCGAGCGGCGCCGGGTGACACCGCTGGAACCAGAGGCGCTGCTTGATCCGCTTCGGGCTGGACGCCATCGCGCGAGCAGTACCTTCCTTGTCGCCGACTTCCCAATGAAAGATGTGGTTCGTCTTGCTCTCGCGGTCTGGCCTGAGCAGCGTCTTGTCGGTCTTCGAAGCGAACGGATCGGCAACGACGGGCAGCGGCGCATAGTCGACCTGCACCGCCTCGGCGCCGTCCACGGCCGCCGCGCGCGTCTCGGCGAATACGGCGGCGACTTCCTGATACTGGAAAAGCACCTTGCCAATCGCCAGCACCATCTGCTTGTCGAACCCGTGAAAGGTAGGCAACCAGCCGAGGCCGGCGGCCTCGAGGTCTTTGCCTGTGATGACCGCCTTGACGCCCGGGACCTTCATCGCCTCGCTGATGTCGATGTTCGTGATCTCGGCGTGCGGGTACGTGCTCCGCACCAACGAGAGGTAGAGCATGCCCGGAAACGAAAGGTCGTCGATGTAGTGGCCTTTGCCCTGTATGAAGCGAGGATCTTCCTTTCGCTTCATGTGGACCCCCACTGAATGGAGCGGCTTTGCCTGGATGCTCATCGTCGTTCCCTCGTGAGCGTCGCTACGTGTGGGTTCCGACCGGCTGGCCGAGCACGCCGGCTGCCTGCTGCACGGCCTTCACGATGTTCTGATAGCCCGTGCACCGGCACAGGTTTCCGGAGAGCGCCTCCCGAATATCAGCCTCGCTCGGATTGGGCTGATGCTTCAGCAGCGCATAGGACGTGAGTAGCATGCCCGGAGTGCAGTAGCCGCATTGCAGGCCGTGCTGATCCCAGAAGCCTTGCTGCAGCGCGTGCAGCGTGCCGCCTTCCGCGAGCCCCTCGACAGTGAGGATCTCGTGCCCGTCGGCCTGTGCGGCGAACATCGTGCAGGACTTGACCGCCCGCGTCCCGTCCATGACGACGACGCAGCAGCCACAGCTCGAGGTGTCGCAGCCGACGTGCGTGCCGGTCAACCCACAGTCTTCCCGCAGGAAGTACGCCAGCAGCGTGCGCGGCTCGACATCCTTCTCGTAGTTGACGCCGTTGATCGTGACGTGGACCTTCATGACTGCACCCCCAAGCGCGCGAGCGCCTGGCGCACCCCCCTCGCGACGAGTACGCCAGCCAGATGCTTTTTGAATTCGACAGTGCCGCGCAGGTCAGCCTGCGGTGCACTGCGCTCCCACGCGGCATTGGAAACGGCGCGAATCAATTCCGCGGTTGGTTTCTGGCCGGCCAGCAACTGCTCGGCCGCGTTCACGCGCACGGCGCACGCTCCTGCCGCCGACAGCGCCACACCAGCGGTCCGGATCGTGCCGTCGGCGTTCAGCGACACCTCTACGGCCGCTGCAGCGGTGGCGAAGTCGCCGACCTTGCGCTCGACCTTCTGGTACGACCCGGCGGTGCGATCGTCGGGCACCGGAAATTCCGCGCCCAGCGCCATCTCACCGTCACCGACTGCCGTCGCGAAGCTGTCAACGAGAAAATCGTCGATCGCGACGCGGCGGATTCCGCCCTTGCCGCGAACGACGACGCTGGCGCGAGAGGCGAGAGCGACCGCTGTCCAGTCGCCGGCAGGATCGTTGTGGCACAGGCTGCCGACGACGGTGCCCATCTGCCGCACGACCGGATCCGCAACCAGGCGCGAGACGTCGTGTAGGAGGCTCCATCGGCGCTCACCGATCCACGGCGCGCGCTCGATGTCGCTGTCTCGCGCGATGGCGCCGATCTCCAACATGTGATCGGTGATGCGCAGGTGGGCCAAATCGGTCAGCGAATTGATGTCAATCAGGACAGCGGGACGCGCGAGTCGAAACCGCATCGCTGGAATGAGGCTTTGCCCACCGGCCAGCACACGGGCCTCGGCCCCGTGCTGCTGCAGATGTGCAAACGCTTCGTCTGTCGTGTGGGGTCGAAGGTAATCGAAGGCTGCAGGAATCACGTCGCCAACCTCCTGCTCGCAGCACCGCACGTAGTGAGCGACGCGGGCGTCGCAAACGATCCTACACTACCCTCTTCGTGGTCAGCGCAGTGGTACTCGCCGCAGGCGCGTCAACAAGAATGGGGGGCCAGAAGCTCCTCCTGCCGTTTGGGGGCGAGCCGCTCATCCGCCGATCGGTCCGACAGGTCTGCGCCGCCGGCTTCGACGACATCCTCGTTGTGCTGGGCAGCGACCACGAGGCCACGCTGGCAGCGCTCGAGAATCTGCCCGTTCGACATGCGATCAACTTGCAGTTCGCCAGCGGAATGGGCAGTTCGTTCCGCACGGCGGTCGAGCATCTCAGCGAGAGCGGCGCCGCCATGTTCGCGCTCGCCGACCAGCCGTTCGTGACAACGAACGAGTACCGGACGGTGCTCGAGACCTACCGTCAGCACGCGCCGCCGATCGTCAGCGTCCGGTACGGCGACGTGATGGCGCCGCCACATCTATTCGAGCGTGAGTTCTTCCCCGAGCTTGCCCAGCTCCAGCACGGCGCTCGTCCAGTCCTGCACCGGCACAGCGAGCGGACCATGGTCCTGCACTTTCCGCCGGATCTGTTGGTGGATGTCGATACGCCTGACGACTACGAGTTCGCCAAGAGCCGCCTCTCTTCGGGGTTGTGAAGGCTGCGAACCGAACCGCTGAGGAACCCGCCTTCGAATCCGCGCCGAATCGCCAGGATCTCCCCGAGGATCGATACCGCCACCTCGTACGGGGTCTCGGCGCCAAGCGAAAGCCCTACCGGACTGCGCACGCGTGAGGTCTTCGACGCGTCGGGCACGTAACCCTGCGCCGCAAGGCCGGCCAGCAGCTTCTCGTAGCGTGAGCGAGGTCCGAGCACGCCGATGTACGCGGCATCCGATTCCAGGCTGAACCGAAGGCTCTCTTGATCGCGGTCGACATGATGATTCATGACCAGTATGAAGGCGCCGGCACGCGGCTTCACCCGGTCGGCAAACTGACTGAAATGAGCGCTCACGAGCGTGGCGCCCGGAAAGCGGTCCGGCGTCAGGAACGCTTCGCGGACATCGACGACGGTGACTGCGAATCCGAGCGTCCAGGCCATCCGCGCGACAGGCGCCGCGTCGGGTCCGGCGCCGAAAATCACAAGATCGGGGGGCGACGTCGTGATTTCGAAGAATACCTCGGCGCTGCCAATCGACACTGGACCAGACGCGGGGTACGGCGCCCGCAGCCGGTCTTGGGCGCGGTCGACCACCTGCTGCTCGACGACGGCATCGGATATCCCTCCGGCGATGCGGCCGGCGCCGCTCACGATCATCCGGCCCGAAACGCCGGAGAGCGACGTGACGAGCACCGCCGGTTCCGCGCGCTCGAGCATCGTCATCCACTCGCGCGTGATCGCGTCGTCTTCGAGTCGCTCGATAAGAATGTCGACGGCACCGCTACAACCAAGGCCTAGACCCCAGATCGAATCGTCCGCCAGGTCGTAGCTCACGATGACCGACTTGCCGCTGGCAATGACGCGCGCCGCAGCCTCGGCAACCGTCGGTTCCAGACAACCGCCGGAGAGCGAACACTCGTAGGTCCCGTCCTGACGCACGAACATCTGCGTGCCTTCGCGTCGATACGCGCTCCCTTTGACGCGCACCACCGTGGCCAGCGCCGCCCGCTCGCCGACCGCCTGCGACTTCCGGATGACTTCGAGGAGTCGTTCAGTCTCGCGTCGATCCACGCCCGACACCTTCTTGTTCGGAGACTCTCAGGTCGAGGATACCCGGACGCTCGGTTGAAGGACAGGGTATGAAGGTCGACACCTCCGCTTCGCCCGTCGTCGAGGTTCAGCCGAATCTTGATCCTTGTGGACCTCGACGCTAGACTGCGTCGAGATACTCCGCGGTTGAATCGTATGACGCTTTCTCGCGACACCTGTGCCGGGTTGGCCGCGGCCTCCCTGGCGGCGTGGATGTCTGCGTGCGACACCAACGGGGCGGCTCGGTCCGACGACACGACGTCTCGAACCGTCGAAGCCGCCGCGCCGAAGCACCTGCTGGTCGTCACCGATGGCGACAACACGAACGGGCGCCCACCGGATGAAGTCGCACGCGAGATCTTCCAAAAGAGCGAAGGCGCGATGCAGGTCTATTTCGTCGCCTTCGACACGAGCCCGCAGAAGTTCGCCTTCCTGAAGGATGTCGGAGGGGACGTCATCGGCGCTGGCACCGGCGCCGAGCTCCGCCAGGCGCCTCGATGGCATCTATCACGGCAAGATCCTCGCCGAAGCGCCTGGCGCCGGGGAACGCGAACAGGTCAAGCCATGAGGTCGTTGCACCGTCAAAAGGAGACGCTGTGATTCTTCAGAAGTTCTGGTCGGCGTTCGTGGCGCAGATCAACAAAGTTGCGAATCTGTTCTGGGAGGCCGATCCGATCGCACAGATGCGCTACGAGTACGATCGCGCCGTGGAGCAGCTCAAGGAGGGCCGGCTCGGGCTGGAGCAGTACCGCGGGCTCGTCGAACGCGTCACGCGTCAGGTCGCCGCGAACAAGTCGCAGGTGCAGAGGCTCGAGGCGGAGACCAAGGCGTACCTGAAGGCCGGCGACCGCGAGACGGCCGCGAAATTCGCGCTCGAGCTGCAGAAGGCCAGGGAAGAACTGACGGCCAACGATCAACAACTCCAGATGCACGAGACGGCGTACGGCAACAACCTGAAGAAGATTCAGCACGCGAACGAGAAGTTGATCGAGCTTCGCGAGAAGATTCAGAAGTACGACGCGGAGCTGAAGATGAGCAGCGCCGAAGCCGAGATCGCCAAGCTGTCGGAGACGTTCGACATGAACCTGACGACCGACTTCGGACAGATCGAGAGCGTCATCCAGCAGAAGATCGATCAGAACCGAGGCAGGGTGCGCGTCGCGGCCGACCTGTCGGAGAAAGGCATCGCGGAGATCAAGGCCGAGGAACGGATGCGCGGACAGCTCGCCGAGCAGGCGCTCCAGAACTTCGAAGTCGAGCTCGGAATCAGGTCCCCGGAGACCACCCCAATCGCGCAGACGTCGAAGGACCTCGGTCCGGCGAACGTGGAGAAGGCGACCGAGAAACAGACAAGTTAGTGAGGAATTGATAGATGGCGAACGGACAACCGAGACCTGCGTTCTACGTCGCGGTACTGCTCGTGGTGGCCGGGCTGGTCGGCCTCGCCCTGTGGCGGTACGGCGCGATCGGCCCGGGCCGGGACACCAGCCAGATCTCGAGCGAGGAGCTCGCCCAGGCGAAAGGAGGCGTCGAGGCGCCCGACAGCTCCGGCATCACGACGGTCAAGGAATACCAGTACGTCGCCGCGTCGAAGCTACCTGAGGTCAAGGGGATCTCCAGCTACAAGCCGATGGTGGATCGGACCGTCCGCTTCGCCATCAACGTCTGGGCAGGCTGGAGTCCCATCATTTACGCCAACAACGGCTTCAAGCCCGGCAAAGTGTGGAAGTCGCCCGGCGGTAGGGACTTCAAGGTGGAGCTGGTGCTCATCGATGATCCGATCGCGATGCGCGACGCCTACGCCGCGGGCAACCTTCACGTCGGGTGGGCGACGCTCGACATGCTGCCGCTCTTCCTGGAAGGCCTCCGCAAGGACACGCGCGTCATGCCGCGCGTCTACCAGCAGATCGACTGGTCCAACGGCGGCGATGGCATCGTCGTCCGCGACACGATCAAGACGATGGCCGACGTGCGCGGCAAAACGATCGTGCTCGCGCAGAACTCGCCGTCGCACTATTTCGTGCTGAACGCGCTCATCAACGCGGGCGTGCAGCCGGCCGAAGTCGACTTCAAGTTCACGCAGGACGCGTTCCAGGCCGCCGCTGCGTTCAACGCGGACAAGAGGCTCGCGGGTGTGGTGAGCTGGGCGCCCGACATCTACAACCTCGAGAAGGTGAAGGGCAACAAGGTCCTCGTGACCACGGGGACCGCCAACAAGCTGATCGCCGACGTCTGGTTCGCGCGCGCCGATTTCGCCAAGGACAACCCCGACATCATGGAAGGGCTGGCGCGCGGAATCTTCGACGCGATGATCGATCTGAAAGCCCAGGACGCGAAGCAGAGGGTTGCGAAGCTGATGGCAACCGGCTACTCGATTCCGGAGAGCGACGCCCTCGGCATGCTCGGCGACGCGCACTCGACCAACTACGCCGAGAACCGCGACTTCTTCCTCAATCAGAACAACCCGACCAACTTCGAGCGCACCTGGAGCACTGCGTACTTCCTGTACAAGAAGATCAACGCCGTGACCGAGCAGACGCCCTTCGATCAGGTGATGGACTTCTCCGTCATCCAGAAGCTGGGGGCGGAACCGAAGTACTCGAGCCAGAAGAACGAGTACGACATTCACTTCGCGCCGGCCACGGCCGGCTCGGTACAGGGCGAGAAGGACGAGATTCTCACCAAGACCGTCGTCATCCATTTCTTCCCGAACTCGTGGGATCTCAATAAGAAGATCACTCGCAATACCGACGGGAAAGAGGTGGAGGAGCTCTACGATCCAAATGTGAACTTCGTCGTGGAGGAAGTCGGAAAGCTCGCGGGCCAGTACGGCGCGGCCCGGATCATCATCGAGGGGCACACCGACGGATCGATGAAGGGGCAGATCCCGAAGAGCCTCGTGCAGGAACTGTCGCTAAACCGCGCGAATTCGGTCAAGGAAGCGATCGTCCGGAAATTCGCCTCCGTCCAGCCAAACCAGTTCTCGGCGACCGGCGCCGGCTGGGACCGGCCGGCGGATCCCTCGGACCCCGACAACAATGCGAAGAACCGGCGGGTGGAGATCAAGGTCTACCCGGCGGAGGCGACGGCGGCTCCCAAGTAGATGCCGTCCGAAACGCAGCCATCGTTCCTGACGCTCCGATTTTCGCCGCCTCCGATGACCCGCCGCCTCGTCGGCGCGGGGGCGATGGGGGTCGTGGTGCTCATCTGGTGGCTGGCGACGATGGGCGCGGGACCGGAGGACCGGCTCGTGTCGCCGGTCATCCTGCCAAGTCCCGCAGAAGTGATTCGCAGCTTTCCCTCACTCCTGAACGAGCGCGCGCTCCTGCAGAGCATTGCCGCGACGTTGAAACGGGTGCTCATCGGGTTCGGCCTCGCCGCAGTCGTTGGCGTCCCGCTCGGCATCGCGGCCGGCGCGTGGCGCGTCATCGAGGCCGCGGGCGTTCCGCTGGCGCTCTTCGGACGCAACCTGCCCGTCGCTGCGCTCATTCCGCTGACGATTCTCTGGTTCGGAATCGACGAAACGCAGAAGGTGATGTTTATCTTCATCGCGACCGTGCCCTTCGTGTACTCGGACGCGGTCGCGGCGGTGGCGAACGTGCCGGAGCGCTACGTAGAAACCGCTCAGACCCTGGGCGCCAGCTCGCTCCAGATCGTGCGGAAGGTGCTGCTGCCGCTCGCGATTCCGGACATCTACAACAGCCTCCGGCATCTCTTCGGCCTGGCCTTCGGCTACATCATGCTGGCGGAATTGATCAACGCACAATACGGCCTGGGCTATCTGCTGATGACGAGCCAGCGCCGCGGACTGTCGGAGCACATCATTCTGATCCTCATGATCATTGGTCTCCTCGCGTACGGCATCGACCGCGTGCTCTATTGGTTCCAGCGCGGTCTGTTTCCCTACCGCATCGTCGACGAGTGATCGTGAGCGCGCCCGACAACGGGTCGGTCTCACGGCCCAACATCGTCGATTTCACGCATGTCACGAAGCGGTTCGGCGGCCACACCGTGATTCGCGACGTGACGTTCTCGGTGCCGGATCTGCCGAACAAGGGGGAGTTCATCGCGATTCTGGGCCCGTCTGGTTGCGGCAAGTCAACAGTGTTGCGCCTCATCGCAGCGCTGCGTCCGCACTACCCGGCCACCGAGGGCAGCGTGCTCGTCCTCGGGAAGCCCGTCGAGTGCCCGGGGCCGGACCGAAGCATGGTCTTTCAGGATTACACGTCGTTCGACAACCGTACCGTGGAAGACAACGTGGCATTCGGGCTCGAGTGCCGCGGCGTGCCTGTGGGCGAGCGGCGCGAACGCGCGCGCGAGTGGATTGCGAAAGTCGGGCTCGACGTCAGACGCGATGCCGCCAAGTACCCGAACGAGCTCTCGGGCGGCATGCGGCAGCGGGTGGCGATTGCGCGCACCTTGATCCTGTCGCCGCGCATCATTCTCATGGACGAGCCGTTCGGCGCGCTCGATCCGACGACGCGGCTTCACATGCAGGCGCTTCTGGTCGACCTCTGGAAGGAGGCGCAGGCGACGGTCTTCTTCGTCACGCACTCAATCGACGAAGCCATCTACCTCGGCGATCGCGTCTACGTCTTCTCGTCGGCGCCGGGCACGATCATCCGCGAGATGACCGTGCCTCCGCCGGATCGCCCGCCGAAGGAAATGCTGCGCGAACCGGGCTTCGTCGAGCGCGTGTGCGAGATTCGCGACATCATGGACAACCTGGCCGTCCCGACGCGGGCCGGCGACTGACCGTGGCCGCTTCGACCCGGCCACCCTCAGGGACACCGCCGCCTCGCGAAGCCGGCATGCCCGACTATTTGAAGGAAGCGTTCCTCTTCCGATGGAACCTCTTGTTCTTTTTCGGGGGCGCCGCAGCCGCGGTGTTGACACCGGTAGCCGGCGTCCTGCTGCCGCTGGTGGCGGCGGGAGAGCTGACCTACCTCACCGGGCTTGTATCGATTCCAAGATTTCGCGCGGCCGTTGACGCCAAAGTCCATGCCGCCACGAAAGGGGCGGCCGCGCCGGCGCCTCCCTCGCAGCCGCCGGTCTCGCTGGTCACGATGCTCACGGGTCTTCCCGCCGAGGCGCGAACGCGCTTTCAGCGTCTGCACGCGCGATGCCTCGAGCTGCGAAGCATCGCGGCGGGCGTGCGCGGCGCCGCCGGCGATCAAGGCGGTGGCGTGGAGGATATCCGGACACCAGGACTCGACCGGTTGCTCTGGCTGTTTCTGCGGCTTCTGCTCTCGAAGACCGCGCTCGATCGCTTCCTGCAGTCGATGAACGAGCAGGAGATCACAGCGCGACTCGCCGACCTTCGCAAGAACCTCGAGACAGCCCGCAAGGGCAGCGACGAGCGCATCGTACGGTCGCTGCAGGACAGCGTGGCCAGCGGCGAGCTGCGACTCGATAACTACGCGCGCGCGAAGAAGAACGCAGAGTTCGTGTCGGTGGAGCTCGATCGGATTGAGGGAAAAATTCAGGCACTGGCCGAAATGGCGGTCAACCGGCAGGATCCGGACTTCCTCAGCAGCCAGGTCGATTCGGCTGCGGACAGCATGCGGCAGACCGAAAAGGCCGTCAGCGAGCTGCAGCATCTGACGGGCCTCGGCGAGCAGCTCGAGGAACCGCCGGCTATTCTCGAAACCGATCTTCGGCAGGTACTGCACCGTGACGCCTGAAACGGCGCGCCGGCGGAGTGAGCTTCCCGGGTGGTTTCCCGCCTGGGCGGCGCAACTCGCCGATCTGTATTTTTCTGGGACGACCGCCGCGTTCGTCCTGCACGGCAACACGGTGGACCTGTTTCGAGTCAGCGCAGAGGATCCGCCGCGCTACGGCGTGCTCGCGGAATTTCTGGCCGAACAACTCTTCGGCCGGTGGTCGCTCGTGCTGCATTACGACCTCGGTACGGGCCTTCGGGCGTACGCGGGACGCGAGGAAAAGCGGCTGAAGGACATGGTGACGCTGGCCAACAAGAGGATCGGCGATTTGAGCGCGCTCACGAAGGATCCCGCGGCCGCGTTCGCCTTGCTCGATCGGTTCGTACGCAACAACGTCATGGCCGCGGACGCCGATCGCCTGAGCGTCGCGGTCATCATGGACCAGGCCTCCTATATCTTTCCCTCTGGCGAACCGGGCCGTCTCAACCTGCAGGCGTCTTCCGAGCTGGTGATGATGCTCAATTGGGCGATGAGCCCGCACGTCAAACGGCTCAACATGGCGTTCGTGCTGGTCGACGAAAAGCTCGCCGACGTGAGCGATCGCCTCGCCGGCAACCCGCACGTGGCCACGCTCGAGGTTCCGCTTCCGGCCGAAGAAGAACGCGAGAGGTTCATTGCGGCGTCGACTCGCGCAGCCGCGATTCACGACTTCTCCGACTTCGACGTGAAGGAGCTGGCGAAGCTCACCGCGGGCATTTCGCTGGCAGATCTCAACGTGCTGATCGAGTCGGCGCGTGAAAGCGGGCGACGGCTCGACGCGACAGTGTTCCGATCGCTGAAGAAACGCCTGCTCGAGCGCCAATGCCGAGGGCTGCTCGAATTCATCGAGCCAAAGTGGACGCTGGACACCGTCGTTGGACACGAGGCGGCGAAGGCACGATTGCGCGACGATGCCAGGCTCCTGAAACGCGGCGCGCTCGACAGCCTGCCGATGGGATATCTGCTCTGCGGACCCGTCGGCACAGGCAAGTCGTTCGTCGCCCAGTGCCTCAGCGGCGAGATCGGCATCCCATGCGTGATCCTGAAGAATTTCCGATCGAAGTACGTCGGCGAGACAGAAGGCAACCTCGAACACGTTCTCTCAGTGCTGAGGGCGATGGGACCGGTGGTGGTCGTCGTCGACGAGGCGGACGCCGCGCTCGGAAGCCGCGAGGCCGACGGCGATTCCGGCACGTCGAGTCGCGTGTTCGCGATGATCGCCGCGCAGATGGGCGACACGCAGTATCGCGGCCGCATCATCTGGATGCTCCTCACCGCCCGTCCCGATCTGCTGCCGATCGATCTCAAGCGCCAGGGACGCGCCGAGGTCCACATCCCGCTGTTCTATCCGACCGACGAGAATGAGATCCGGCAGATGTTCGTGATCCTTGCGAAGAAGCTCGGATCGCGGATCGCGCCCGAGGACGTTCCCTCAATTCCGCAGCGTGGGCAGTTATCCGGCGCCGACATCGAGGGGATGGTCGGCCGCGCGTGGCGGTCATCGCTCTTGGCCGGCGCGGATCATGTGACGCGCGAGTCGCTGGCTGAAGTCATCTCGCAGTTCATGCCGTCCACGCAAGGTCTGGAGCGCGAACTGCAGGAAACCGCGGCGATGCTCGAGTGCACGGACCGTCAATTCCTGCCGCCGGCCATTCTCGAGAAGATGGCCGGGGAGACCGGGCGCGGAAAGCTGCAGGAGCGATTGACGGCGCTGAAGCAGATCGTCAAAGAGCTCTGAATTGTTCGACAAGGAGGCCACATGGCGCGCGCGAGCTGGTTCGATGACAAGGCGGAACATCCGGTAATTCAGGAGCGGCTCATGAAGCTGGATTCGTTCACCAGCGCACTCGAGGACGGCGTCGTGACGAAGCAGGAGTTGAACGGCCAGGAGCAGCGCCTCGCTGCGGCGATGAAGAGCGTCGAAGGCGAGCTGAGCGACGACCTGCACTCGAAAGTCACGACGATGCTGATCGAGATGACTGCCTACAATGTGATGCGGCTGCTTCACGAGCTCCAAGTCGAGCGGGCGCGGATGGCGTTCGGCGAAGCCTGAAGCTACGCCTGTTCGGCACGCCTGAGTACACGCGCAATCGTGCGGGTTGCGCACGCCAGCACGATCAGCGCCGGAGGGAGGACGAGCACGACCGCTGCGTGCTCCACGAACGGCGCGCCCGTCTGCGCCGCGCCGTTTGCGACAGGAAGTGCGAGCGTGACGGCGTAATACCACCCAAGTGGCGGCGCGGCGCGCCGGAATGCCTGCGCGACCACGGACCATATCGCACGGGTCACTGTCCGCACCTGGCCGCGGCAGCGCGATCGCACCGCTGCACCAGCTCGTACAACAGCATCAGGCCGCCGAAGTACACCACGATCCCTTCGACGCGATGGACCTGCACCGGCGAGAGTGTTGAAACTGCGACAGAATGAGCGGCGAGCCGCATCGCGATCGCAATGCGCGCCGAATTGACAAGCACGGTCGCGGAATAGCTTGCCGACAGGCTCATCGCCAGCACGCGCGCGCCCGAGAGCCCGGATCCGACCCGGTGAAGCAGCGCGAACGTCACCATGCCGAACGCCGCGATCATGAAGTTGATCCCCGCGCACGATTTCTCAATCAGAAACAGACGCTCGGGCGAGAAGTATCCCTCGCCCGGCGTCATCGCAAACGCAGTACCCGTGATGGCGCCGGCTAGCCGCGCCGTCGGAGTCAATATCCACCACAGATCGTCGGCACGCGCGTTGGCGTAGTAGCGCTTCATCGCCCAGACGGCCAGCACAACGACGGTCACCACGCAGAGTTTCGTCTTCATGAGGTGGCTCCCTGTCGCGAACGCCTCGCGCGCAACAGCATTACGCAGGCGAATAGCGTCAGTGCCGTCGCGGACACATACGCGAGATCCGGCTCGGCGCCGCTCGCCACGCCGACGGCGAGGTCGGAGACCCCCGCTGGAAGCGGCAGCGGCTGGTCGACGTCGGCTGCGTCGCCCGCGGTGCGCCGCACGATCTCCTGCACCGCAACGAACGACGTGTATCTCGTCAGCAGACCATAGGTCAGCCCCAGCGACGTGATCTGGGCCGCCCGCGTTTCGTCCGCCGGACCCCGGCCGAAATCATCCAGGTTCGCGATGCGTGCCCGTGCCCAGAGATGCCGAATCGCAGAATGCCTCGTGTCCGAGCTCTCCTGCGCGACGGCGATCGATGTCCGGTACGGCCCGCGGCCCGTTTGCCCCGAGATCTCGATCGATCCACCGGCGGCGCCTCGCCATTTTCCGAAGACGACAATCGGGCGGCTCGCGAACAGGTCGGGGATCTGCTTCGGCTCGACGTCGTAGGCGTCGAATCCCGAGAACGTCACGCTGATGCCGGTGAGTACCGGCGAATCGATGTAGCGCCGGAGCTGCGCGGCAGCCTCCGCCGCCTCGCCGGGTTCGGTGACGATGAATGGCTCTCCGAGCCCCGCATGGGCGACGCCCTCGATGAGGTACCGGTTCACGCTGCTGCCGATGCCGAACGCGAAGAAGTTGGCGTCGTGGAGCTGATCGCGGACGAAGTCGAACACCTCCGATTCCGCGTCGATGTAGCCGTCAGTGAGCAGGACGATGCTGCGCGAAACCGATGGCTGGCGCGGAATCGCTACCGCGGTTTCGAGCGCGTTCAGAAGCCGCGTCCCGCCGCCGCCGTCCTTCCGCCCGATGAACCGCAGCGCGCGCGTGAGATTGGGACGGGTCGCTGGAACCGACGCTCGCGAGAACGTTTCAGAGCCGTCGGCAAAGACGACGACGTTAAACGTGTCGGAGGGTCGAAGCACGTTTACGAGATCGCCCATCAGCTTCTTGCCGGTATCCAGCGGAAAGCCGTTCATCGATCCCGAAACGTCTACGACGAAGATATACTCGCGCGGCGGCACCTCGTCGGTCGCGACGACTCGAGGCGGTTCCGCCATGACCAGGAAGAAGTTCTCGTCGCCGTTCTGGTAGAGCAGCAGTCCCGAGCCGATCTTCTCGCCCGCCAGCCGGTAGCGAAGAATGAAGTCGCGATTGCCCGAAAACCTTTCGGAGTCGGAAAGTGCAATGTCGGCACGCCCCTGCCCGCCCGAGTGGACAACGAGGTGATGCGAGGGTGAAGCGATCTCCTGAATCGGCATGCCCGCCGACACCACGCCGGCGAGGTGGAACTCGCTGCGCGGGGCCTCGCCCTGATGGGTGTACGGCGCGCTGACGAACCCGTCACCAGGCGACGCCCGGCTCTCACGCTTCTCGGAGTACCGCGGTCCGACGACAGTCGGGTACACGAACTCGTACGCGCCGTCGGTCGGCACGAGCAGTTCCGTGTACTTGAGCTCGACGGCGATTGTGTCGCCGGGAAGCACGTTGGCGACGTTCATCGTAAACACGTTCGGCCGGCTTTCCTCCAGCAGCGATGCGCTCCTCCCGTCGCGCTTCGCGCTTTCGAACTCGCGCTTTGCCGTCTCGCGCTCCTTGATTCTGGCAACAATGCGCACATTGCCGACGGTCATCGTCATGCCGTAGACCGCTGCCCGCGTCGACGCAGGAAAAATATAGCGGGCATGAAGCGGCCGCTCCCCGCGATTCTCGTACAGCTGCCGGACGGTCACGTCCGCAATCACACCGGAGATCGCGACGTCGACGCGCGTGTCCTTCAGCGGCAGGCGATCGACGGCGGGGTCTCCGTCGTCGACGAAGAAGAAGGGCGAGAGCGTCTTGTCCGAAGGTGGTCGATCGTCCTGCGCCGCGGCGAAGCGCGGGACGAGTGAGATGCAGATGGCGATACAGATGGCGGCCGAGCGAGTTGAAGGTGTCATGCGATCCAGGAGAGCAACGCGGCGGCCGTCAGCCGATTGCATTCGATGCGACTGCAACGCGTTGGCTGTGCGGGCGATCCAGGATCTGACGATTCCGTTGCCGCAAACGGGCGGGCAGGATCCGTGTCAGTGCATCAACAGCCGCGTCAAGCGGGACACGCCGGCGTACTGTTATCCAGTGAGACGACGTATCGTCGTTGGGCTGGTACGCACAACGAACCGCTCGCGGCGGCGGGGGCCTCGCTCGTACGTCCGCGCCTATCTTCCTCGCGCCGTCCGACTCCTTGCATGAAGTCGTTGTACGATGCTCACATGCGGCGGACGCGGGCATCGGCTCGATGGATGCGGTTCGCACTCGCCTTTGCCCTGGCGCTGGGACTGGCCGTCACGACCGGCGCGGCGCAGCGGTCCACCATCCTGACTAACGGACGGAACCTCCAGATACCGATCAACCACGGACTCCCCGACAAGCCGCTCGGCTTCACGTTCTGCCGCCTGCGGTACCAGAACATCCGCAGGGCGAGAAAGTCCGGCTGGGGCGACGACTATCCGCAAGCGGACTACAACTTCATGGTGCGTCTCTCGGAGGTGACGACGACGAGAATCAGCCGGTGGAACAATGGCGACCCCGGCTTTGCGAATGTCACCGCCATGGATCCCGATCTGTTCCAGTGTCCGTACTTGCGCATGCAGAATGCGGCCAACTACGACTTCACACCTGAAGAGACCGCACGCATGCACGACTACCTGGTGAAGGGCGGCTTTCTCTGGATCGACGACAACTGGGATCCGGACTTCGAGTACATCCGTCCGAATCTCATGCGAATCCTGCCCGGCGCAAAGATCATCGACCTGCCGGTCGAGCACCCGATGTTCTCGATTCTTTTTCGGGTCAACCCGCTCCCGCAGATCCCGTCGCTCGGCTCGTGGGTGCGTACGCGTGAGGATTCTGAGATCGGGCCTTCAACCGTCCACTACTACGGTGTGTTCGACGACCACGATAGGCTGGTTGTGCTCGTCAGCATGAACTCGGACGTTTCAGACAGCTGGGAGCGGGAAGGCGACAACCAGGACTATTTTCACACCTATGGGGGAAAGGGCTATACGCTGGGTGTGAACGTGGCCGTCTGGATCATGACCCACTGAGGTCGCCTAGCCGACCGGCCTTCAGAACGTCGAGCCACCTAGCGTTCCGTTTGCCGGCATCGCCGCATAATCAATGATTGGGGCCATGGCCACCCGGTGGAGGTCTGACGCTTGTCGGCACCTGGCGGATCGCAGGGGGCGGCGGGATAGGATCCGCCGGGTCGGGCCAGTACACTCGCGACAAGTAATGCAGCGAGATGCTTGCGCCCCAGCGGTTGGGGGCCGTCCAGACAAGCAGCGCCAACAACACAACCACCATCGTCAGGCCCAACACCGGGTGCAAACGGATCACTCCGAAATAGATCAACACGATCATCACGGCAATGGGCAGCCGATCGCCGACGATGATGAAGGCCCACGTATCACCGGGATTACGTGTGAAGACCAAACCGCAGACCGAACAGCGTTCAAATTGGGACCACCCGGAAAACAGTGGCCCTTCGCCGCAGTGCGGACAGCGCTTGCGCAACCCGCGCCCAAGCGCCGTGCTGATCATTTTCGAGCGGGAAGACGTCATACACAGATGCCGGAACGCGCGGCTCGTCGGTCCGGCTGAAGCCAGACACTACTTCTGAAGAAGCCACTCGGGTGTAACAAAGCCCTCTGTAGACGCCGAACCGTTCCGCATTCGGCGACAACCTGTGCGGCGTCAGTCCGACGACATGCCGGCCTTCCTCGTCACCGGGCCGACCGCGAAACAGCGCCGAGGCGGCGATTCCGGATACTCAACGCGCCGTTACCCGATCGATGAAATCCAGGATCTCGCGCGAGACGCTGGTGTCCACTGTGCCGACCGACAGCAGCTGGGACACATGATTGTGCCCGAGGCTCTGCCTGAAACGTGGACGGACACCGTGCTTCTCCACGAGCTCGGAGAAGAGCGCGGCATGGGCCTTCAGGTATCGCGGATCGTCGTACTCGGCGGTCGTGAACAGCACCGGGATGTCAGTGCGGGTGACATTTCCTGGCACGACCATCTGCGGCCAGCGCGACTTGTCTTCGCCGAAGTAGGCGAGCTCGCCTGTGTTCGGCGCGGAGAAGTCGAACGTGTACGGTCCTGAGAGCAGAATGGCGCCCGCCGCGCGCGCGGTCCCGGGCGGCATGAGCTCCGGCCTGAAAACGTACGTGGCGGCATGCAGTGAACCGCTGGAGATCCCGGTAATAAAGATGCGTTCGGGATCGCCACCGTACTCGCGCGCGTGATCGCGCAGCCAGGTCACCACGGCGCCCACGTCGCGGGCGCCCTCGGGCCACTTGAAGTCCGGCGCCAGCCGGTAACCGGCAGCCACGCCGACCAACCCGATGCTCGCGAAGTAGTCTGCGAACGTCGATGTGTTCTCGCGCATGCCGCCGACCAATCCTCCGCCGTGGAACACGGCGATGATCGGCACGGGACGTTCGGAGCGCCGCATCGTCGCCGTATGGATGTCGAGCCGCTGCCGCTCGTGCGCACCGTACGCGATGCCCTTCATCACCTTGATCTCGCTCGGCTCGTGCACGCGCGGCTGCGATGCATAGAGCTTGTACGTTTGTGGGATGTTGCCCTCGGAGAAGCCAAGTGCCGCGATCTGTTTCGCCAGATCGGCAGGCATCCCGTTGCGTGCGGCCTCCGCGAGGCTGAGTCCGCGCTCGTCCGGCCGCGACCATCGAAACGACTGACTCGCCTCGCGCGTATCGGCGCAGCGCTCCAACACGACGTCGCGGTGACGATAGACCGGAGAAATCAGAATCGGCGTTCCGACGGGTTCGCCCTTCTCGCCAGCGACGGCGACACACAAATCGGGTCTGGACGTCGGGCTGATGCGGCCCCACGCCATCGACCAGCGCTGCGCGGGTGCCGCCGTGCAGGCACGTAGCAGCAGGCGGGCGCCCGGCTCGAGTGCGGTCGCCGAGAGGCAGCGGTTGTACATCGGAGCGCGGATGGCGCCGTCCGCGGTCCGCTCGAACCGCTGATCGTCGAGCGGCGCCCCGTACTTGCAGGTGTGCGCCTGCAGCGGATCGTCGAGCCGCAGATTCTCAGGGGGGCCTGCCACGTCCAGACAGTAGCCGCGCGCCTCGTCCAGAGCGTGAATCGTGCGCAGAAGTCCGGCATCGGCGTAGCTCGCGGCCGGACTGATGACGACGAGCACGAGCGCGACGAGTGCGGAAGTCCACAGAGGAGACATCGCCAACCTCCAGTCCTTTCTGTTCGGGCGTACTCTACTACGGCAAGCTGGAAGGCCTGCGCGCGACGAGCCTCGTCTTCGCCTCGCGCTCGAACCGCGCCAGGCGCCGTGGTCTCCCGCGTATTTCGTCCAACCCGCATGCGTCGCGCTATGATCGCCGGCGATTCAAGTAGGAGAGCTTCCCATGACGAAGTTGATTTCAGGCGCAATCGGGATGGCAGTGTTCGCGGCCGTCGCATCCCTCGGCGTCTCTGCGCAGCAGAATCAGATGAGTTTTTTCATCACGAGCACGGGACCTGGCAACGGGGCGAATCTCGGTGGACTCGCTGGCGCCGATAAGCAATGTCAAACACTCGCAGCGGCCGCCGGAGCTGGGAACCGCACGTGGCGCGCGTATTTGAGCGCCGCCGCCGCGGCCGGGCAGCCGGCGGTGAACGCGCGCGATCGCATCGGCAAGGGGCCGTGGATGAATGTGAAGGGTGTGGTGGTCGCCAAGTCGGTGGCTGATCTCCATTCCGAAGCCAACAATCTCGGCGCCGAAACATCGCTGACGGAGAAAGGCACGCCTGTCCCAGGTAACCAGCACGACATGCTCACCGGCTCGCAGGCGGACGGAACCTTGCAGACCGGCGATGCCCCATGCGGCAACTGGACCAGCGCCGCGACGACCGGCGGGGCGATGGTCGGCCATCACAACAAGCAGGGAGGCGGTGCGGCGCCGACCTCATGGAACGCCGCGCACAGTTCGAGAGGCTGCTCGCAGCAGAATCTCGTCGCCACGGGCGGAAACGGATATTTCTACTGCTTCGCGAACTGATACGACCTCGATCGAGACGAAGCTCGCCCAGGCGAGCGACGTCTGGCGGGCTGCCTGGCGCATCGACGGGCCTACGAACGAGGGCGACTTGGCGAATGCGATCCGCCCTTCGACCCTGACGCGCCGGCCGACCGTCGTCAGAACTGAAGAATGACCACGCGTTTCCCCGCGACCGTTAGAACACCGACGCGAAGGGTCAGCCACCCCGGGTACGACGCCACAATGACCGACGCGACGCCGCTGCCGCTGTGGCGGTCGTCCGCAACGCTGAGCCACTCGCTGCCGCTCATTACGGTCCACGAGCAACCAGCCGTAGTGGAGACGCTGACCGTCAGCGTCGCCCCGGCGCGGGGCGCGAGCGCAATGGGCGCGACGTCATACTGACACCCGGTGCCGCCTCCGCCGCCATCCGCGATGCGACTGACGCGGCCGTTCAGATCCACGACGTAGATCTCGCCGTCATCGTCTTCGCCGAACGACGAGATGCTGAACGTGGTGTCGAGAAGCAGGCGCTGCTCGCCGCC
>Ga0075428_100002524_pt1 | contig 19896 bp, 23 predicted proteins | sample RhiMetdeltSRZDD2_FD_75291 | JGI IMG/M metagenome (GOLD analysis project Ga0075428, IMG submission 75291) | Populus rhizosphere microbial communities from Tennessee, USA - Rhizosphere MetaG P. deltoides SRZDD2 | ecosystem: Host-associated > Plants > Roots > Rhizosphere > Soil | place: USA... | reverse complement strand
GTGGTCAACATCGCGGCCCGTACCTACACGGTTCTGCCCACCGGCACCTATGACGGACATTCGGTGGCGACCCAGCGGATCACCGTCGCCGGCCGCTACGTGTATGTCACCGACACGCTCAACGACAAGGTCGCAGTCATCGACTCCAACCACAACACCATCGTCGCGCGAGTCAACGTGGGAGACAACCCGTCTAGTATCGCGGCCAGTCCGGGCGGCGCCTTTGTCTTCGTCGCGAACGGTCAAAGTGACAGCGTGTCAGTGATCGACACCGACACCGGGACAGTGGCCACCACGATCCCGGTCGGAGACAACCCCACCAACGTTGACCTCAGCGCGGACGGCTTGCGCCTCTATGTGTCGACCCGCGCCGGAATCCAGATTGTTCCGATCGCCGACATCTACTACCTCTTCGGAGGTGGTAACGATGACGGACCCGGGTGGGCTGTGGGAGCCGGAACGGGAACCGGCACCGATCCCTCCGTGCCCCCGGTGACTGGGGGCGGCGGGCTCGGCGGCGGCGGCACGGGACCCGTTGTGCCGCCGATAATTCCGGGTGGCCCCGGTCCGATTCGGCCGCCGGGAGAAATCCGTGCCTGAACCCGATCAGTCCGGCAGATGCGGCATCTCCAGGCCGGGGTCGCGGCCGAGTAGCACGCCGCGGGTCAGCGCGGTGTTGCCGTAGCGCTGTCGCACTTTGTCGACCGCGTCATCGATCGCGATGGTGTCGGCGTGTTCCTCGAACGGCAGCTCGAGCTGTTGTGCACCTTCGCGGTCGATGTTGGATACCGCGAAACCGACCAGCGTCAGACCGCGTTCGCCGATCAGCGGCGCCGCCGCCGCGACCAGGCTGCGTGCGGTTTCGAGGATGACGTCGGTCGACGCCGTCGCCCGGGCCATCGTGTGGGACCGGGTCGCTCGGCCGAAATCATCAAACCGCAAGCGCAGCACCACTGTTCGACCGGTGCGGCTGGCCTTGCGCATTCGCCGCGTGATCCGGTCGATGAGATTGACGACGACGGCGTCGACCTCCGCCGCTGACATAGTGTTGCCCGCGCGGCCCAATGCCCGCTGCGCTCCGACTGAGCGGCGCCGCACGCCAGTCACCACTCGACGGCGATCGATGTTGCGCGACAACGCAAATAGCTGACGGCCCATGGCGCCGCCGACCATCGCGGCGAGCGTCGACTCGCCAAGTTCGGCGACGTCGGCGACAGTCTCGATGCCGTGCGCGTGTAGTTTCTCGGCCGTCTTAACACCGACGCCCCACAACCGGCGCACCGGTAAGGGATGCAGGAAAGCCAGCTCACGGTCCGGCGGCACGAGCAGCAGGCCGTCGGGCTTGGCTTCCTGACTGGCGACCTTGGCTAGGAACTTGGTGCGCGCGATGCCGACCGTGATGGGCAGCCCGACGCGATCGCGCACCTGCGCGCGCAGTTGTGCGGCGATCTCGACCGGAGTGCCCGATACCCGCCACAGCCCCGACACGTCGAGGAAGGCCTCATCCACCGAGAGCGGCTCTACTACCGGCGTGGTGTCGCGGAACACCTCGAATACCGCGTCGCTGGCTTGCGAATACGCCGACATCCGCGGCGGCACCACGATCGCGTGTGGGCACAGCGCGCGGGCCTGGCGGCCACCCATCGCGGTGCGCACCCCGTACGCCTTGGCTTCATAACTGGCCGCCAGCACGACACCGCCGCCGACGATCACCGGCCTGCCCCGCAGCGACGGGTCGTCGCGCTGCTCGACCGATGCATAGAACGAATCGAGGTCAGCGTGCAGGATGTCGGCGCCCGACGACCGAGACGTCGATCCAACCCGCGACACGAACATATGTTCGCATCGGGGTCCGACGAATCAGCGTGACTGGCCGTAGATGCTGGTGACCCAGATGTGGGCGAGAGTGTCGACGATGCGCTCGTAGGCCACCGCCGGCTTCTCGTCCGCGAATGCCGCAAGCATTGCACGCTCGTTCATCAGGTTGAGCGAGACCGACAGATCCTCGGCCGGAATCGTCGTCGGAGCGGCGCCTCGTCCGCGTTCCGCCTCGATCGATGCGGTGGTGCAGTCGATCCACTTTTGCATGAAGCGCGACCACATCGTCTGTACCTCTGCGTTGTTCGGCCGAGCAGCCGCGCCGGCGAGGGTCACCGCGCGATGGGAGCCGAAGGTCTCGAACAGCGCATTGATCGACCGCCACACCCCAGCGGGGTCGACGGCTTCGCTGGCTGTCCCGCCCAGGGCATCGTCGGCCTTCTGGTCCGCCTCGGTGACGACCCGGTCGAGCAGCGTCAGCAGCACCGCGTCCTTGGACGGGAAATAGAAATAGAAGGTCGGCCGGGAAAGGCCAGCGCCCTTCGCCAGGTCGTCGACGGAGATCTCGGCCAGGCCACGCTCCTCTAGGAGGCGCTCGGCGGTCTCAAGGATGGCCAGCTCTCGGTCGTCGCCAGACGGTCGCACCGCGCGGCGACCGTGGATATGGCGGGTCTGGCTGGCGCTGGTCACGGCGTTGACTTTACATGATGTCGAATTTCTCGACACACTGTTGACTCGTTCGACACCGCGTTGATAGCTTTACATCATGACCGAATTTGTCGACGTCATCATCGTCGGAGCCGGCATCTCCGGCATCAGCGCGGCCTGGCACCTCCAGGACCGCTGCCCCGAGAAGAGCTATGTGGTCCTGGAGCGCCGGGAGAATCTCGGCGGCACCTGGGACCTGTTCAAGTACCCGGGCATCCGCTCGGACTCCGACATGTTCACCCTCGGCTTCCGGTTCAAGCCGTGGACGTCGGAGAAGGCCATCGCCGACGGACCGTCGATCATGGCCTACCTGAAGGAGACGGTCGCCGAGTACGGCATCGACAAGCACATCCGGTATGGCCACAAGGTGGTCGGCGCGGATTGGTCCGACGCAGACAACATGTGGACCGTTCGCGTCGAACGCGACGGCAAGGAGGTCGAGCTGAAGAGCTCCTTCCTGTTCGCCTGCAGCGGCTACTACAACTACGACGAGGGTTACACACCCGAGTTCGCCGGTTCGGACGACTTCGAGGGCACGATCATTCACCCGCAGCACTGGCCGGAGGAGCTGGACTACGCGGACAAGAAGATCGTGGTCATCGGCAGCGGTGCCACCGCGGTGACTCTGATTCCGGCCCTTGCCAATTCGGGCGCCGGGCACGTCACGATGCTGCAGCGCTCGCCGACCTACATCGGTGCGCTGCCCGATGTGGACCCGTTCACCGTGCGGACGAACAAGGCGCTGCCGGACAAGCCCGCCTACGTGCTGAACCGGTGGAAGAGCATCCTGTTCCAGTCGGCGCAGTACAACATCAGCCGGCGCTTCCCGAACTTCATGCGCAAGACGCTTATGACCATGGCGCAGCGGCGGCTGCCCGAGGGCTACAACGTCGAGAAGCACTTCGGTCCCAGCTACAACCCGTGGGATCAGCGACTCTGCCTGGCGCCCAACGGCGATCTGTTCAAGACGATCCGCGCGGGCAAGGCCGACGTCGTCACCGACACGATCGAGCGCTTCACCAAGACTGGTATCAAGCTGGCCTCGGGCGAGGAGCTTCAGGCCGACATCATCGTCACCGCCACCGGTTTGAACCTGCAGTTGTTCGGCGGTGCCGAGGTGATGCGCAACGGCATACCGATCGAGCTCAACGACACCATGGCCTACAAGGGCATGATGTTGACGCACATGCCCAACATGGCTTTCACCATCGGCTACACCAATGCGTCGTGGACACTGAAGGCCGATCTGGTCTCGGAGTTCGTCTGCCGGGTGCTGAACTACATGGACGCCAATGGCTTTGACACCGTCGAGCCGCAGCATCCCGGCAACTCGGTCGACGAGCGCCCGCTGATGGACTTCACTCCCGGCTACGTGCTGCGTGCGCTGGACTACCTGCCCAAATCGGGACACGTCGCGCCGTGGCGGCTCAAGCAGAACTATCTGCTGGACCTACGCCTGATCCGGCGCGGCAAGGTCGACGACGAGGCGCTGGCGTTCACCAAACACCGGGCAGTAGAGGCGGTTTCGGCCTAGTTGGGCTAGTCTGCGGCGACGACGACAATGCCGTCGTCGTCGCTGTAGGCGATCTCGCCTGGCGCAAACACGACTCCGCCGAACTCGACAGCGACATCGCGCTGCCCGTCGCCGGTCTTGTTGCTCTTGCGCGGATTGGTGCCGAGCGCCTTGATGCCGATCGGGAGTGTGCTCAGTGCCGCCGCGTCGCGGACCGCGCCGTTGATGATCAGCCCGGCCCAGTCGTTGTCCACGCCGAGGCCGGCGATGAGGTCGCCGACCAGTGCCGTGTGCAGTGAGCCGTCGCCGTCGATCACAAGCACTCCGCCGTTGCCGGGCTCGGACAGCACCGACTTCAGCAGTGCGTTGTCCTGAAAGCACCGCACCGTGGAGAGCGGGCCTGCGAACTCGGACTTGCCGCCGTACTGGGTGAATTGCAGATCGCAACTACGAACGTCGGGGCCGATCTCGTCGACAAGGTCAGCGGTGGGGCGGGGCTCGATGGTCACCGATTGATGCTAGCCACCACGATGTCGTGCACGAACTGGGCCAGCCCGGGCTCAACGTCGTCGTAGAAGCGCGTGAACCGCTCGTCGGCCAGATACATCTCCACCAGCCCGCTGTGCATGTCGTCGCCGCATTCGTAGAACCGCTCGATCGACGCGCGGTGTCGCGCCGCCAGCTCGTTCGCCTCGGCCGATCCGGGCTGTACCCCACCGCGCTTGGCCTGCGCGAGCGCCTCGAGCAGTGCGTCGCCCTCGGCCTTTATCGCGATCCAGTCCTCCTTGCTGAACTGCGAAACCCGTTGCTGGGACTGCTTCCACGCGTCCGTCTCGCCCCAACGTTCCTCGGCCTCGTCGGCGTACTCCTCGCTGAACGCGGTCGTGCCGAAGATCTCGATCTGTTCCTCCGCGGTCAGTTGAATGCCGCTGCGATGTGCGTTCATCAATTCCTCCACTGCCTTGATCGTGTGCTGCAGCCGGTCGGCCTGCTCCAGCAGTAGCGCGTGCTGCCGCTGCAGGTGCTCGAGTTCGTCCGCACCCGGGTCATCGAGCAGCGTGCGGATTTCGTCGAGCGGCATCCCGACGGAGCGGTACACCAACACCAGGTGCAACCGCTCGATGTCGGCGTCGGTGTAGCCGCGGTAGCCCGCCGGGGTACGGACGCTCGGCACCACGAGACCGATGTGGTCGTAGTGGTGCAGGGTGCGCACGGAGACACCCGTGAGGGCGGCTACCGCGCCGACGGTGTTGGCGTCCATGCCGCCACTATCGACCCTGACGCCGCGTGAGGGTCAAGCCGATTAGTCGTCGGAATGTCGCCTAGCCAGCAGCACCACCAGAATCGCCAGCACACCGGCCGCGATGGCGGCGGCCAGCGGCAGCCGTGACGGCTCGGGCCCGATCAACGGCACCGGTGCTGGGCCGGTCACCGGATTTGATGCGCTCGCAACGGTGGACTTCGCTTGTGCCGCAGCCTCTTTCGCGGCCGACGTCAGATCGCCGTTGGTCTCGGCCAGCTTCGGAGCAGCAGGTACCTTCTTCGGTGGCGCCTTCTTCGCAGCGGTTTTCTTGGCGGCCTTCTTCGCCGGTGCTTTCTTGGCGGCCTTGGCGGGAGCCTTCTTGGCCGCCTTGGCAGGAGCCTTCTTCGCGGCCTTGGCCGGCGCCTCCTTCGCAGGAGGCGGTTCCGGGGCGGGCGGGACCGGTTCTGGGCTCGGCGCCGACGGTGCCTCTTCAGCTGCCGGTGCTGCGGCGTCAGGCTTTTCGTCGGGTCGATCCTGCTGGTCTGCCATCTGGCTGCTCCTTTGCGCCTGTTTTCGTCTACCCGGCAGTGGCTCCCATCATGCCAGGGTCGGATGCGGCATTAACCGGTCACCGCCAGCGCGGCCGCCAGTGTTAGCGCGACTGCCATGATCGCCAGTTCCAATAACGCCCGCGACCGCGACACCACGGCCGTGGTGCGATGCGAACGCGCGGCGGGCAGCCACATCGTCCGATTGCGGTACGCCAAGGCGACGAGCAGCACGGTCACCGCGACCTTCGCGGACAACAGCCGACCGTACCCCGTCGAATACAGCTGACTCGGCCCGCCGAGGGTCACGGCCGCCCCTAGCAACCCGCCTACCAGCAGCGCCGTCACGCATCCCAGCGACAGTTGCGAGAACCTCGGCAGCACCCTCGCCCACTGGCCGCGGTGCTCGACCGTGAGCACCACCGAAGCCAGCGCGCCGCACCATAGCGCCGCCGCGAGAGTGTGCACGGCCACAGCCACCCCTCCCAGCGCGCTCTCGGAGAAATGGCCGGTGAGAGGCCGCGCGGCCATTCCGGCAGCGGTGAGACCCGTTACTGCGATATTCGTCGACGCCGAACGCGGTGCCGCCACCACCGCCAGGCACACCAGGCCCGCTGCCACCGCGCTGAACAGCCCCGACCGACCGGGCGTCGTGTGCAGGGCGAAATCGACCGCGGTGTGCACGCCGAGGCGCGTGACGGGCACCGCCGCGGCCTGCGCGGCCGCCACACCGAGCCGAAGTAGCTCGGCGACGAGCCAGATGGCGCTGGCGATCGTCAACGGCCCGGTCGCGCGGCGAATCAGCTCACCGCGGTAGCGGTCGACGTCAAGCATCGGCACCGCGGCCAGGCCGATCGCGACGACCGCCGCACCGTCGGCCACCGCCCGCACCAGCGTCGCTGCCGGCGGATTCTGTGAGCCGGCCAGCATGCACGCCAGCACGACGGAGGCAGCGACGATCAGGGCTGCACCGGCGACCGCCCGTCGGCGCGTCACCTCTGGCGTCGCACCGCCCAAACCGCGCCACCGGCGACGATCAGGCCCGCCGCGACGAAGAACGGCCACACCGGAATTCCGTCACTCGCTGGGCTCGCCGCGGACGCCGACGGACCAGGTGTGCCCGTGCCGGACACTGCGAGCCGGAACGACCACGACCCGGAGACCACGTGCCCGTCGGCCGACGTCACCCGGTAATTCACCGTGTAGGTGCCGGACGGGCCGAGCGGCCGCACGCCGACACTGACGACGGCGCCGTCCACCTGCGGATCACCCGTCGACCACAGGTTGCCGTCCGGCCCGACGACCGTCATCGCGGCGAACTCGGGTTGCAGCGCCTCGCTGAACATCGCGCTGACCTTCTGCGGAGACTGGGTCAGCTCAGTGTTCTCGACCGGATCGGTCGCGACGCGGGTCGCGTGCGCCGAGGCGACACCGGCCGCGGCCACCGCACTGACGGTAAACGAGATGGCCAGGACCAATGCCGCGAGAAGACGACTCATGCTCGACAGGTCTTAGGCCACGCCGAGACGGGCCATCAGGTCGGCGTCGATGCCATCGAGCTGTTGGGCAATCGCTGCGTGTGCGGCGCGGCGGCGCGACGTCGGCATGTTTTCCGCCGCGGCGACGGCGGCCGACAGGTCACGCAGCCGTTCGGTGATCGCGGCGACGAACTGCTTGGTCTCGGCGTCCTTCGGCTTCTTCTCGGCGACCAGGCGCAGTGACTGCTCCGCACCGGCGATCCGAGCCGACAGCGCAGCGCCGTGCCCCGAGAACTGGCCGAGCTGGCTGAGCGGCACGCCGAGCCGGTCAGCACGGCGTTCGTCGAGGAAGCCACGCGCGGCGATGGCGGCGCGATAGAAGAGCGGAACCGCGATTGGTGCTAACAGCCGGGTGACGGTGAGCACACGTCGAATCCGCGTGGGGGAGAACAATTTACCTTCGCGGGCCGCCTTCAGCTGCGTCTCGGCGACCCTGAGCGCCGCCCTGTCGCTGTCGCGCTGCGCCTTGAGTTGGGCCTTGAGCGCCCTGGTCTCGGCCTTGTGTTGTGTCTTGATTCGGCGGGCTTCGTTCTTAGCGGCGAGCTTGGCCTCGAGTTTGGCCTTGGCCTTGATGGCTCGGGCCTCGGCTCTGCGGGTGGCGCGGGTTTTGCGCTTGAACAGGCTCATCCCGGCGGCCTCCCGGTCATCTCGTTGACGATTCATGACAAAGCAGTCATGCTGCGGTCCAACACTATCGTTCGGACTATCTGCGGCATCGATGTGCCCCGGTCAGGGGTACGTTCAGAGCCACAGCAAACCCGTGGCCCGTGGTTGTGCAAGAATTGCCGGAACTTGTGAATAGCCGGCCGGTGACGCCTTGAGGGGTGGTGACGACGTGGGTTCGCGTGTGCGCATCGCCGCAGCAGCCTGCCTCGTCGCTTCCGGGCTGTTAGCGGGTGGCGCCGGCGCTTCTATCGCCTTTGCCGATCCTCAACTTGCCGACGGCGGCCATGGTGGCAAGCACACCAACGACTCGTCGGACTTCGATCCTGACGACAAGAAGACCACACCCCATCCTGGCGACAAGGAAGACCAGGATCCGGCCGACCCGAAGCCCGAAGATCAGAAGCCCGAAGATCAGAAGCAGGACGACGGCGACGGAAAGAACGGCGATAACAACAACGGCCAGAACGGTGTCGGAAACCCGGGCAACGGCAACTGCGGAAACAGCGGTGGCAACGGGAACGCCCACGGCTGCGGGGGCGGCAACCCGACCGATCCGGATGATCCGACGCCTCCGACGCCCCCCACCAAGACCACTACTCCCTCGACAAAGCCGGAAGAGCCTCCACCACCGGAAGATCCGGGCGAGTGCGAGGAGAAGAACGACGACCACTGCTCGCCCGGGTGGCCGTGGCCGTGGCCGCCAGGCGAGCCGCCGGGACCCGGTGGCGGTGGTGGTGGCGGTAGCGCCCCCGAAGTACCGTCCGGCCGACCTGGGCTGCCGCCGCCTATGCAGCTTCCGCCCGAGCTCATGCCGCCCGCGACCGAACCGGGCGCGCCGTCGGTCATCGACGTCGTCCCGGGCGTCGGCGCAGCGGCCGTCGAGCTGCCGATTCCGCCCCTCACGTTGCCGGTCATCGTGGCGCTGCCCGCGGGTCTTGGAGCTGGAGGCGGCGGGGCCGGCGCACCCGCCGGACCGGCGTTGCCCGCCGCACCTCGCGGCGTGAACGCCGAACCACCTGCGGGCCGGGAGCCGCTGCCGGCCTCCGTGGGCAGCAACGTAGCGGTCCCCGCGGCGTCATACCGGGTCGGCTACTCCGAATATTTGCGGAGTGCGGGATTGCCGCAGGTAGCGGCCTTGGCAGTGCCCGGCGTTGCGGGCATGCTTGTACTCACCGGCGCCGGGGGATTAGTTGGATATCGCCAGGCGAAGGCGGGCTTTGCGGTACACACAAGTGGCACTGCACGGTTTGTGAACTGACAAGACTGCCCACCCTGAAAGGGCGGACAGCGCATAGTGGACTCGTCGAGAGGGGGTTTTTATGCCTGCCAGCCGCCGTGTCACCCGCGCCGTTGGTGCGGTGCTCGACCTCGCCCCACGACGCGGGGAAGTGTCACTGCCTCGCCTTGTCGATGCTGTGAGCGAGGACCGCGACCGGGCGATTGAACTCAAGATCGCCGATCTGCCCCCTGGGGTCTGCGGGCAGTGGCGCCAGTATGCCGATCGCGACGTCTTCTTGATCCAGAAGGGCCTACCAGCATGGGACCGCACTCTCGCCCATGAACTTGGGCACCTGGTGCTTGGTCACGAGGGCATCCCCGTCGTTCAGGCGGCCCGCGAAAACACCGAGATGGCCAGCTCTGACCTGATCGGCTACATGCTCAACCAGCGGACGGGGTGCATGGGTCCCGCGGGTGAGGACGCCGAGCAGGAGGCCGAGGACTTCGCGGCGCTGCTCATTTACCGTCTCGGACGACTACCGTCGGATCGCTCGTCCATCGTTCAGGTCCGACTCGGAGAGGCGTTTGGTTGATCATCTGGGTGATCGCTGGTCTGCTCGGATTGGCGACCGGCCTCCGCATCGGATGGGCCCTGGTCAACAAGCAGTCGCTGGTGAGCACCGCGATGATCCTCGCGCTCGGCAGTCTCGGGCTGGTGGCTGCGCTCAACTGGCAGCCGTTGACGCTGATGCTCGACACCCTGCTGCGCTGGAACAACATTTCGATGGGGTTCTCCCAGGTCGCGTTGATCGGCTGCGCGGCAGGCAGCTGCGTGATGATCACGACCGTGGCGTCGGAGCGGTCTCCGGCCACGATTCGCAAAATTGCTATCGCGCAATACAGCGTTGCTGGTGTCATCGCGGTCGTGAGCTTGGTGACCTTTTTCGCCGCCGACCAGCAAGAGGAGATGTCGCCAGAGGAGTACCTCAAGCGCAACCTGGGTTCTAGCGACGGGAGGGTGGCGTGGTTGCTGCCGCTGCTCTACGTCTTCTTGGCGCTGAGCCTGGTGTCGTGGGCCGGCATGCGTAACTCCAACCGCAGCCGGCGTGGTCGCGCGCTGTTCGTCTTCACGCTCGGCGTCGTGTTGATCGTGCTGGCGTCCGCGTTCTTCCTACTGCGGGCCGCGGGTAACACCCAGCTCCTCGGGGTCGGGGCGGCGGCCACTCTGCTGGGCTGCGCCATGTTGGTTGTCGCCGCAGGCTCCTTGTTGCCCAGCGTCGAAGACTGGTTCGGCGCCAGATACGAGCTGCGAATGGTCCAGCCGCTGCTCCGGGAGCTCGGTCGACGCCATCCGGATGTCGGCATCGGGGTCCGCCCCCGGGGCCCACTGGTGTTCCGGGTCGCCGAGCGGATGTCGCTGATCTCCGACGCGCTGTTCCTAGAGGCCACCGCGGCGGATGCCACGCCGAAGCGACGGGTCGACCGCGACGACGACGAGGTGGACGATGTGTCCGAACTCGAATCACCGTCGGTGCAGCCGCGCGAGCAGGCACGGACGATTGCGCAGTGGATCTACGACGGGCGAGAAGACTCGAAGAATGGCGCGAGCGCTAACTTCCCCGGACTTGGCTGGTTGCGCCAGCCCACGTCGTACTCGGATCGCGAATGGATCCTCGAGATCGCACAGCAGTATCGCCAGCTGGCGCTCTCGAACAATGAGAGCGCCTAAGCGACCGAATTTCCCAAATTCGCCACACGCCGCGTAACGGCGAACGGCGGGCTAATCGTCCAGGTGCTCCCGGCGACGAAGCTCATCGACCTTCTGGGCAATGTCCTGCTGGGCCTCTGCCGACAACCCGACGGTGCGCGCCGCAATACGGCGAACACCCTCGTCGCGCATATTGGCAAGCCACGTCAATTCCTTGTCAAGCTTCTCGTAGTACTCGTCGTCGGTGAAGTACGCGGGCTTGATACGGAAAAAGTTGGCAAGGGCGGCCATGGTCGCTGCCGAGGGGTTGGTGCGGTTGCCTGAGCGGAGCTGAGACAGGTACGGAGCCGACATCGTCACGCCTTCTGCCTTGAGCGCGGCGATGACTTCAGCCGACGTGTGCGGACCGCGACCTGGCGGGTAAACCGTGTCGAACAGGCGGTTTAGACGGGCGGCGAACGTCTTGCTCATCGATTTGACCTCCACATGCTGGACGAGCGGGTTTCGTAGGGCGGCGTATTTGCTGATCATCGTAGCGAGAGTTGTGCCAACAACCAAGTGCAAACCGCGGAAAAGTTAACCCGCCTTTTAGTTTTGTGTGGCCGCTACAGGTCTTAACGGCGTTGTCGGTAGGCCCGGCACCGACATCCTACGGTGCGGCGAAGCAAATAATAACGGTTGCGCGGCGATGACTTTCCTAGAACTTTGTCACTGTTCGTCACAGGAACACCGATGTTCCCCACTGGCAACTGCTCTCACGCGCCGCAAAGCGGAAACCCATGTTTGCTAGTTGCGTAGGCAAGCGGTCGGTGTTGACGGGTGTCGGTCCGTTCCTCGGCACGTGACGCGCGATAGCGAGATCATCGTTGGAACCTGGTCAGTCATTTGACCGACAGTAGCCAGTGGGTGATCTGCGCTACTGCGACGACGATTCGAGCGGCGGCCGGGCGACCGAATGCTCGCGACGGCTGCGGACGAGTGTCACGGTGGCCGCGGTTACCGCGGACACGGCCACAGTCCCGGTTACGCCGAGCGCGATCAAACGAAAGCCAAGGGCGCCGTCAAGGAGCAGCCACAGTCCGAAGAGCAGGAACAGCACACTCGCGAGACCGTGCAGAAAGCGCTCCGGCAACCGCTTGTGCAGGACGGCGCCGACCGCGATGGCCACTCCGTCGGCGAGGACCATGCCGGCTGTCGCACCGATCCAGACCCCGGCCCAGTTGTGGTCACTGGCCAAGGCGACAGTGGCGAGCATCGTCTTGTCGCCGAGTTCGGCGAGGACGAACGAGGAGATGACGGCTAGTAGCACGTGTCGCGGCTCTGCGAGCTTGACTTCCCGGCCATCGCCGCCTGCCCGGCCCTCCCGCCATGTCCACACCGCGAAGAACAGGAAGGCGATCGCCGCGGCGAAGGCGATAGGGCGCTCCGGCAGCGTGAGGCCAAGGAAGTGGCCGATCGTCACGGACAGCCCGTGCACCATGAACGAAGCGATGCCGACGCCAGACAGCACCACCCACCACCGGTGGCGTAGGGCGTAGGTCATGGTCATCAGCTGCGATTTGTCGCCGAGTTCGGCGAAGAACACCACAGAGAGACTGACCAGTGCGGCGGTGAGCATGGGAACGACCTTTCGACACGTCGCCGACGGGTCTTTGCTCGCGACCCGTCAGACTTCGGTCGAAGGTCTCGCCCACCGCACTGCGGTTCGCCGGCCGGGCTCTACGCCAGTATGTCGACTCGACGATTGGGGGCTACTCCCCTTCGCTGACTTCATCGACGATAGCGGCGTTTTCGCGGCAGCGCCACTCGGCGGCACGAGTTCGGGTGCCCGAATCGAGCGTTCAGGACAACGAATCAAATCGTTCGAAAACCCTTATGCCGCAAGCAGCATGGCCAAGATAGCTGTGTCGGGATGGCTGATCGGATCGACCCCGACACGGCTCACCATCGACGTCACCGTGCCGTCTGCTTCCGCCTCCACCCAGGCGGCGCGATGCTCCAAACCCAGATACGGAAGCCCGGGCAGCAGCACACATCCCGACGCGGCGCCCGTACATTCCGGAAGTGACGGCATGGTCTCCGAGGGCGGGTGCAGCATCAGCAGCGCCGGCGGCTGGTGCTCTGCGAAATACCCTGGCGGCACTGCTGATTCGCCAACGACCGGGCCCTCGGCGACCACCAATCCGACCGTTCCTGGCTCCGGCTGGTCGGGGAGTTCTTCGCGGGCACCGAAAATCGTTGTCGTGGTTAGCAACCCAGGAAGGGAAGCGACGCGAACGGCGACCATCAGCAGCTGTGCCCACTCCTTGGTCGAGTCAGGCCAACGACCGGATATCACGAAGCCCTTGAGTGATCCGCGTGAATGAAACGGGGCGATCTCGATCGCCCGACCAGACCCCATCTCCATCTCGCCTCCGCGCCATCGGTGTTCGGATACATCCGCGACACGCCTATGGGTCGATTTGACCAGAATGCGGCAGGTCAAACCTGGTAGCAAGCGGACACGGCCGCTAATGACCAACTTTCGACGGCCACGGCGTCAGCCGCGGCGTGCCCGGACCGTCCACAACACGCGGTAGGAGCCGGTCACAGGCACCCACCCGAATTGCCGCGAGTCGACGACACCGGGCGCGGACGGATTGTCCGAGCAGGCTTCGAATGTCGCACTGCGCCCGGCGCCGCGCACGTCGCCGACGCGCTTGACGAGCCAGCGCGAAGGCAACGTCGGATCGGGGAAGACCCGTAACTGGCCAGGCTGAGGGTCGCCACCACGCAGCGCCAGCAGGCCGTCACCAGGGCGCAGGGAAGGTCGCATCGAGTCCTCCACCACGGCGAAGCGGCGCAGTGGCCAGCGTCGCTGCGGATGGTTGCGGCCCACCCTCGAAGGGTAGGTTAAAGCCATGCTGCAACGACTTTTCACCAACGCCACCCCTGCCCATGCCCACTGCGACCTGTACTGCGGTGTCTATGACCCCGCCCAGGCCAAGATCGAGGCGCTGTCGTGCCTGAAAAGCCTTCAGAAGTACGCCGACTCAGACGATGAACACTTCAAGGCTCGCGCGATTCTCATCAAGGAACAGCGTGCCGAGGAGGTCAAGCATCACCTGATGGTGCTGTGGGCGGACTTCTTCACCAAGGAGCACTTCGAGCAGTTCCCCAATCTGCACCAGCTGTTCTGGGATGGCGTGCACGGGGCGGGTGACGTCAAGAAATCGCTCGACGTCGCCGTCGCCGAGAAGCTGCTGAAGACGATCGACGAAATCGCCGACATTTTCTGGCAGACCGAGAAGGCCAAGGGCATGGGCGTCTATCCGCCCGCCTGAGACCGCTCAAGTCGTCCACGCACAGAGCCGCCGGCCCTTGCCCGGCGGCTCTTTTGTATTTGGTCAGAACAAGACGATCAGGGCGAGGATGCCCAACAGCACCAGCGCGATGACGCCGGCGCGTAGACACGCCATCATTTGGGCGCGCGTGTACACGTTCGCGGAGGAATGCCATTCGGACGGCGGTATAGCGGATCCCGGACCCATCGGATGTGACGCCATCAAACCCTCCTGACCTGCACGATCTGTGGCCCTCCCCCAGTGAGATCTGTCACAAACTGCTCGTGTGACGCCGATCATAACCCCTCTTGTGGCGAGTGGAAAATCGACACCGGGGTCGTGGAACCACCGGTTGTGCCCTGTGGATAAATCCGCGGTTGGAGCTTCACAGATGCGGGGCCGCGAACGGCCCAGCAAACTCAGTGACGCGCGATTGCAGCCGTCCAACACGTGCCGTTATCTGTCATCCAACCGAACTACAACTGGTCCGCGGCACCGGGATGCCCGGGCGGGAACTTAGCGTGGCAACTCTTTTCGCTCGGCGGCCCCGGGCCTGTTGATTGGCGGCCAGTTTGGGCACAAGGTTATCCACAGTAATTCCCAGCAAGCACACAGATTCACCGGTTCAAACGGGGTTCGGGCCGTTGAGGGGCTGTGGATGAAGCTGTGGAAATTGTGGATAGGCCGGAATTGCTGATGCTTCGTTTACCGGCCCTCTGGAGACACTGCATTGAAGCGCCGATGATGCGCTGTGTCCGCACGAACGGCATTGGCGAGGTCGCGGTCGCGCAAGCACTGACAGTTGGCGATGGGGATACGGCGGCATCTCATGGGCCGCCGCTAGTCTGGTTCGGGTGATCCCGCGCACGCGAGGAGCGAAATGATTCAGGTGTGTTCCCAGTGCGGAACGCGGTGGAACGTGCGCGACCGCCGACGGGTGTGGTGTCCGCGATGCCACGGCGCGCTGCTTGCGCCGTCGGGTCCCGCGCCCGGAGCGGAGTGGAGCGCCCACCCGGCAGCGTCACCGGCGGGACCTGGCGGCTTGGGCTCGCCGCCTGCAGGAGGAGGACGCCGGCCGGCGCTGCCGCCCGGATATCGCTGGATCGCGGTGCGACCCGGCGCGCCCCCGCCACCTCGCCGCCGCAGGGGTGCCCTCGGCCCCACCCCTCGCTACGCCGTCATCCCCAGGTGGGGCCTGGTGGACCAGTTCGAGGCGCCGGAACAGCAGACGGTCGGGCTGCGCACAGGCCCCTCCCTTACGGGCGTGCGTGCCACCCTCATCGCAACGATGGTGGTATTCGGTGTTGCGGCTCTCGTGCACTTGCTGCGCTACGCGCTGTTGATCGTCAACCGATCGATTTTGTTGAACAAGGTGGTGGCATTCACAGCCACCTGGTTGGGTGTGCTCGTCAGCGTCGTCGCGGTGTTCATGATCGTCGCCACCGCGGTGGTGCTGACGAACTGGCTGATCGCGCGGCGCGCCGCCGCCTTTGCCCACCACCGCCGCCCCGATCCACGCCCTGTGTGGGCGCTGCGCGCGGGTTGCCTTGTGCCGCTGGTGAATCTGTTTTGGGCGCCGGTCTTTGTCATCGAGTTGGCCGACGTCGAGGAGCGGCTGAAATGGCTGGGCCGGCCGATCACGGTGTGGTGGGTTGTCTGGATCCTCAGCACTGCGGTGTCGGGGTTCTCGATCGCAACCAGCTTTACCCAAGATCCGCAGGGCATCGCAGACAACACTGTGACGACGATCGTCGCCTACCTGATGGCGCTGGCGGCGCTGCTGTTGGTGATGAAGGTGTTCTTCGGCTTCGAGCGGCAGCCCGTCGAGCGCCCGGCCAAACGCTGGGTGATCGTGCGTGAGGACCAGAAAGACGACGCCCGAACGGCCGAGGAGCAACCCGAATCGGAGCCCGAGCGCGCGGCTCCGGTTGAGTCTGGCGGGCAAAACCCGGCAGCATAGCCGTATGAACTCGGACGACGGCACGCTCGGCCGCCATCCGTTCGTGGTGGCGCACAGGGGCGCATCGGCCGATCGTCCAGAGCACACCTCGGCGGCCTATGAGCTGGCCCTCAAGGAAGGCGCCGATGGCGTCGAATGCGATGTTCGGCTGACCCGCGATGGGCATCTGGTGTGTGTGCACGACCGCCGAGTGGACCGGACCTCGAACGGCACCGGGCTGGTCAGCGAGATGACACTGGCGCAGTTGCGCGAACTCGACTTCGGGGCGTGGCATCCCAGCTGGCGACTCGACGGCAGCCATGGTGACACCGGTCTGCTCACACTCGATGATCTGGTGTCCCTCGTGCTGGACTGGAACCGGCCCGTCAAGATGTTCATCGAGACAAAGCACCCCGTCCGCTATGGCGCACTGGTCGAGAGCAAGGTGCTGGCCTTGCTGCACCGGTATGGCATCGCATCGCCCGCGTCGGCTGACTTGTCCCGCGCGGTGGTGATGTCGTTCTCGGCGGCCGCGGTGTGGCGGATCCGGCGCGCGGCCCCGATGCTGCCTACCGTGCTGCTCGGGGAGACCTCCCGCTATCTCGGCGGCAGTGCCGCCACCACCGTCGGCGCGACCGCGGTCGGGCCGTCCATCGCGACCCTGCGTGAGCACCCCGAGTTGGTGGATCGGGCAGCGGCGCAGGGCAGGGCGCTGTACTGCTGGACCGTCGACCATTACGAGGACGTCCGATACTGCCGCGACGTCGGCGTGGCGTGGGTGGCGACGAATCACCCCGGCCGCACCAAGGCATGGCTGCAGGACGGGCTGACTGGCGCGGGCCGCGACTAGGAGCCGTTGTCGGCGGCGTCCAGAACCTCTTGCGGCACAGGCGAATCCGATGCAAGCGCGGAGAACAGCTGGCCCGCGACATCACTGTTCCACACCACGACGGAGCCGGAGTCGCCGCCGGTGAATTCCCCGATTGGCACGGTCGTGGTGGTGACGTCGCCCCGCAACGCCCACGCCAGTCGCGCCAGATCCCAGATGTGATCACCCTCGTTGACGGTCAACGCGCCGCTGGCCGCGTGCGCCATCGGATACCAGCGCAGTGGATTGAGCAGCACCGCTGGACTGGCAGCGCGATGCAGCAACGCCGACATGAACTGACGCTGGTTGATCATCCGATCGAGGTCCGCCCGCGGCGTGGCGCGGGTGCGGACGTAGCCGAGCGCGCTGCGCCCGTCGAGTTTTTGACAGCCTGCGGGAAGGTCGATGCCTGCGAGCGGATCGCTGATCGGCTCCGTCGGGCACATGGTCACGCCGCCGACGGCGTCGACCATGACCGCGAAACCGTCGAATCCGATCTCGGCGTAGTGGTCGAGCCGTAGCCCGGTGGCCTGCTCGACGGTCTGTGCCAACAGCGGGGCACCGCCCTCGGAGAACGCGGCATTGATCTTGTCCTCGCCGTAGCCGGGAATCGGCAAGTAGGAGTCCCGCGGGATGGAAACCATCGTGGTGGGCGTGCTCGACCCGATGGCGGGTACGTGGACCAGCAGGATGGTGTCGGTGCGGCCGTTGCCGATATCGCCGCCGGTGGCCAGCTCCGCCTGCTGCTCCGGCGTGAGGCCTTGGCGGCTGTCCGAGCCGACCAGTAGCCATGTGGTGCCCGTGCCGGTCGCCGGCCGTTCCGGGTAGTCGGCCAGTGCGGGGATGCGGTGCAACGACGAATCCATCCAGACTCCGCCGGCCACCACCGCGACGACGAACACGAATAGGAATGCCAGCACGATGCGGCCCCAATGCCGTTTGCGGCGAGGCTTTTTCGCTTTCGGCGGGGGCGGCGGCTGGTGCTGTTGTCGGGGTGGAACGGGTGGCGGCCTGCGCGGTGGCGGGGGAGGGGGTGGCGGTCGCCGCGCGGGAGTCGGCGGGTTCGGCGGCCAGCCAGGCGGCGGCCGGTAGTTCGGGTCACGCCGGATCACTTGCGACGGTTCCCGACGCACCCTGGGGTCGTGACCCCGGGGCGGTGGCCGGTTGTCGCTCACCCAATGAATCTACGACAGCCAGCCGAGGTGGCCCGACGCCAGCGCGTAGCCGACGTAGGCGACCGAGTCGATGATCCCGTGCGCGATGATCAACGGCCACAGCCGACCGGTGCGCCGCCACACGTAGGCGAACACCAGACCCATCACGACATTGCCGAGCCCCGCGCTGAAGCCTTGGTAGAGGTGATACGCGCCGCGCAACAGACTCGAGGCCAGCAGGGCGGTCACCGGGTTGACCCGCAGCTGGCGCAGCCGCGTCAGCAAAAACGCGACCACGATGACTTCTTCGGCCCAGCCGTTGGCGAACGCGGTGAAGAGCAGCACCGGTATCCGCCACCAGGTGTCGTACAGCTCGACAGGCTCGACGTGCGCGCTCAATCCCAGCGCCCTTGCGGCCACGTACAAGCCCAGTCCTGGTAGGCCAATCAGCGCCGCGAGGCCGAGGCCGCCCAGCACGTCCGGCCGCCAGCGCACCCTGCCGAGTCCGATCTGCGCGGGACCGAAGCCGCTGCGCCACAACAGGTATACGCCGAGCGCGCCCCATGCGACGAGCTGGAAGGCGACGGCAAGGTTCAGGCCGAGATCGATGAGGTCGAACGGTGAGCGACGGGGATTGAGCGCCACGCGCTGGCCGGCGAGGCCGAGCAGCACCGCCTCGATCAGGTTGAGAAACGCGGTGTAGGCCGACAGCCCGAACGACACGGCCAGGACGACGACGATCTCGATGCGGATGACACGCCGTTGCGGATCGGTCAGCTCGTCGGGCGGCCCTGTCACCGGAGATACGGTAGCGGCAGCCGAGCCCTAGAGTCGGCGGGCGCGCAGCCCATTGAGGAACGGGCAGCCCATCAATATGCGGATCGCCTGGCTGAGGCCGGTCACGTCGTCGACCGGTTTGGCGAACGGCAGCCGCACATCGTGATCGCCGTCGTCGCCCTCCACACGCAGCTGCACTCCGTAACGGTCCAGGCCCAGCGGCCGCACCCGGCCACGGCGCAGCGGCATCGGCAACAGGCTGGCCAGCCGGTCGACGACCTCACGGTGTGCGGACTCCATGTGCTTGAGCCAGCACGATTCCATCGCGCAGAACGGGTCGGGCCTGGCTCCGAGCAGGGCGCTCACTCCGACCGATTCCGCACCGGTGGAGTCCGCGACCACCACCGACTCGATCTCAAGTCTCACCAACGTCGACTCTGAATTCACTTGGAGCAGAGCGGGATTGGGGTCCTCCTCGGCGATGAGGTCGAGCAGCGCAGCAACTTCGCTGTCGGGGATGCCGTGCAGGCGCCCGCGGATCCAGACCAGCGAGCGCACCGGCTCGCGCAGCGGCAGCGGGGCGTAGTCGGTCATCTCCAACACCGCCTGGACCCCTTCGGCGCCCGCGGCCACCGTCATTCCGGCCAGCATGCCGTCGCGAGGGACCGTCAGCGCGAACGATCCGTCGTCGAGGAGGTGATGCACGGGGGTGGAGGTGGGCTCGGCGCCCTCGACCGCGAGCATGGCGCCGCCGGCCCGCACGCACGCGCTGCGTATCCGCTCGGCCGTCGTCGGTGCCGCTGCTGTCATCTCGCCGCCTTCCGCTAGTGAGGTAAGCCTTACTTAACTAGAAGGGCGAGCGAGCCGCAAGGCCT
>Ga0075428_100002522_pt1 | contig 19897 bp, 13 predicted proteins | sample RhiMetdeltSRZDD2_FD_75291 | JGI IMG/M metagenome (GOLD analysis project Ga0075428, IMG submission 75291) | Populus rhizosphere microbial communities from Tennessee, USA - Rhizosphere MetaG P. deltoides SRZDD2 | ecosystem: Host-associated > Plants > Roots > Rhizosphere > Soil | place: USA... | reverse complement strand
GCCGCTCGCGCTGCGCCCGGACGCGAAGAGCGCACTGCTCGTCTGCTTCGGTGTCGGCAACACCGCCCAGGCGTTCGTCAGCGTTCCGAGCCTCGTCTCGCTGGACGTGGTGGACATCTCGCCGGACGTCCTGGAGATGAGCGCTCTGCTCTACCCGCCAGGCGCAAGCCCGCTCGACGATCCGCGAGTGCGAACCCACGTGGAGGACGGCCGTTTCTTCCTCCAGATCACGGCTCGGCGCTACGACGTGATCACGGCCGAGCCGCCGCCTCCCAAGAACGCCGGCGTCGTCAACCTCTACTCGCGAGAGTACTTCGCCCTTGTTCGCGAGCGCCTCACCGAGGGCGGCATCGCCACCCATTGGCTTCCCGTGCACCAGCTGACGCCGGCCGACGCCCGGGCGATCGTGGCGGGCTTCTGTTCCGTCTTCCCCGATTGCACCTTGTGGAGCGGACGCGGACTCGAGTTCATGCTTGCCGGCACGCGCGGCCTCAGCGCGGGCCCGGACGAGCAGGGCCTGGGCCGGCTCTGGAGCACGCCGACGTCGGCGCAGCAACTGCGCGACATCGGCTTCGACTCTCCCGAGCTTCTCGGGATGACCTTCCTCGGCGACGCAGAGTTCCTGGGCGAGTTCGCCGCTGCCCAGGCCCCTCTCGACGACGACCATCCGCTGCGCCTGTCGGCGCGGCCACAATACTTCGTCGACGCCAGCTACGCGCGAATCCTGGACGCGGCCGCGGCACGCGCCCGCTTCGAGGCGAGCCCCTGGGTCAAGCGCCTCTGGCCCGAAGCGCTGCGCGAGCGCACCCTCGAGAGCTTCTGGATCGAGGAGATCGTCAACCGCCTCATGGGCGGCAACACGCAGCGCCTCGCCGACTTGAGCCGCGTGCTCCGCGGGACCCGCATCGAATCCCTGCCGCTGCTGCTCCTGGACTCGAGCCCGCTCGAAGTGCGGTTGGCCGAGGACGCGGCGGCACGGCGGCACCCGGATCCCGCGATCCCATACGTGCGCGGGCTCGGCGCGCTGGCGACCCGGGACTGGGCACGCGCGGAGGCCCTGTTCGCCGAGGCCCAGCAGCGCGGCGCCGCGGTCAGCGATCTGGGCGCGGCGCGCGCGTTCGTCGCCGTGATGGCGCAGGGGCGCGCGGCGCCCTGACGGAACGGCATGCTAGGATCCCTGGTTTCGACGGATTCGAGGGAGGCGTCATGATTCACGAGAGCATCCTCGGGACGATCGGCAACACGCCCGTCGTCCGCATCAATCGCCTCGCGCCGAAGCACGTGACGATCTACGTGAAGTGCGAGGCTTTCAATCCCATGAGCTCGGTGAAGGACCGGCTGGCGATCGCGATGATCGAGGATGCGGAGCGTCGGGGCACGCTGAAGCCCGGACAGACCGTCATCGAGCCGACGTCGGGCAACACCGGGATCGCGCTGGCGATGGTGTGCGCCGCGAAGGGCTATCCGTTCGTCGCGGTGATGGCCGACAGCTTCAGCGTCGAGCGCCGCAAGCTCATGAAGGGCCTTGGGGCGAAGGTCGTGCTCACGCCAGCGGCGGAGCGGGGCTCGGGCATGGTGAAGAAGGCGGAGGAGCTGGCGAAGAAGCACGGCTGGTTTCTGCCGCAGCAGTTCGAGAACCCCTCGAACCCCGCATACCACCGCAACACGACGGGGCCCGAGATCCTGCGCGATTTCGCGGGCAAGCGACTCGACTACTTCGTGAGCGGCATCGGCACGGGCGGCACGATCACCGGCGCGGGGGAGATGCTGAAGAAGGCGCGGCCCGACATCCGGATCGTCTATACCGAGCCCGACGTCGCGCCGATCGTGACGAAGGGCGAGTTCAAGCCCCACAAGATCCAGGGCTGGAACCCCGACTTCATCCCCGCGGTGTTCAGCCGCGAGGTGTTCGACGAGTCGGTCCTGGTGGGCGAGGTCGAGTCCCGCGACGCGGCTCGGGCCCTTGCGCAGAAGGAGGGGATCTTCTGCGGCATCTCCTCCGGTGGAACCTTCGCTGCGGCGGTGAGAATCGCCGCGAAGGCGTCGGAGGGATCCGTGATCCTAGCCATGCTGCCCGACACCGGCGAGCGCTACCTGACCACGTTTCTATTCGAAGGGATCAGCGACGACTCCGACGTCGTGTGACGCGCGGGAGCCTTAGGGCGCCTAAGCGAAAGGCGTAGCGCAAGCGATCCTCCAGACCAATTGTGCCGGCGCGCTGCGTGCGGTATTTCGATTGTCCTGTGTCGATTCGGGGGAAGGGCGGCCTCCCTCCGCGGCGGGCGGTGGCCGCGTCGCGCGGCGAGCAGGAGCACGTCATGTCCGCGCTCGAGGACTGCCTGCGCCGCGCGCCCGGTTCGTGGCGCGCCAGCGTGAGCGGCGGCGGCGTGGTCGCCCATACCTGGATTCTCGACATCGTGCGGCTCGAGGACGGTGCGAGCGGGCGCGTGCTCGTGGACGAGCGTTCGGCGGATCCCGCCGCCCCGCTGCGGCGGGCGCTGGCGGTTCTGTCGCCGGCGGAGTAGTTGCAATGGACAACGTGTGGGCGGTCGTGCTGGCGGGGGGCGAGGACGCTCGCGTCGCCGCGCTGACGAGGGCAGAAACGGAGGAAGCGGTCCCGAGGCAATATCGCTCGTTCGGCCGGTCCGAGCCGATGGTCCGCTGGGCCGTGAGGCGCGCCCGGAGCCTGGTGCCGCCGTCGCACATCGCGGTCGTGGTCACGGAAGGACACCGCGAGTACTGGGAGCCAGAGCTCACGGACCTGCCGCCCGAGAACATCATCGTGCAGCCGCGGAACCGCGGCACCGCGGCCGGCATCCTGCTTCCGGTGCTCGAGATCTTCTTTCGCTCGAGGCGCACGGCCGAGCTGGTATTCCTGCCCGCCGACCACTACGTCGCCGCGGAGGGCATCCTGCGAGAGTCCCTGCTCCAGGCGATCCGGGCGGCTCGCGCCGAGGATCGGCCGGTCGTGCTGCTGGGCATGCCAAGCGAGGAGCCAGACCCGGATCTCGGCTGGATCCTTCCCCTGCCCGGCCCCGAGCGCGTCCGCGTGGCCGCCTTCGTTGAGAAGCCCGATGCCGAGACGGCGGCCGAGCTGCTGCGGCTGGGAGCGCTGGCGAACAGCCTCATGCTCGCAGCGCAGGCCAGCCGGCTGCTCGAGCTGTACGCGACGACGCTGCCGAGTCTGTTGAACGCCTTCGTCCCGGTGATCCTGGACGGGAACGACCCCAAGGCGCTCAGCGTCCTGTTCGACCAGATCCCTCGGCTGGACTTCTCGAAGGACGTGCTCGAGCGCTGCCCCGGCGGGCTCACGGTCCTGTCCGTGCCGCCCTGCGGTTGGATCGACCTCGGGACGCCCTCGAGGGTCGAGCGCTACGCTCGGCATTGCGAGCCGCGACCGGACCGGCTGCCGCTCTCGATGCCGAAGGGCGGCTCCGCCGGGGTTTTCGCATGATCATTTGCAGCTCACGCTCGCGCCCCGGCTCGAAAGCATGACCTCGAAGTGGCTTCACGCGATCGCGCTGTTCCGCGGACTGGCCGCTCACGCCTCGCCCTCCGGCCTGGCGGCGGGCGAGGCTGCTCCGGGGCCGTTCTACTGTCCAGCCTGCGACCGAACCGTCGCGGTCTCCTGGCCGGCCCGCAGCGTGCTCTGCCGCTGCGGCATGCGCCTCCTGTCCCCTCCACAGCCACACTGATCGAAGCCGGCGAGGACCGCTGGCCTCCTGAGCCCTCCGGCTGTAGATTCGGGGCATCACGGGGAGGAGCATCGTGAAAAACTCGGCGGCGGCGCTGTTTCTGCTGGCCTTCGCGGTGCAGGTCAGGGCTCAGGAGGATCCTCACGCGGCCTGCTCCGGCGGTGGCTGGGTGCCGCGCGAGATCCTCGACCGTCCGGTCGCGCTGCGGCCCGGCGTCGGCAACGCCCACGAGACGGTGACCACCACTTCGCCCGAGGCGCAGGCCTTCTACGACCAAGGGCTCAACTACCTCCATGGCTACGTCTGGATCGAGGCGGCCCGCTCGTTCCAGCAGGCGCTTCGTCACGATCCCGGTCTCGCGATGGCCTACCTGGGCTTGAGCCGCGTCCATTCGGGCCTGGACGATCCGGACGGCGCGCGACGCGCGCTCACCGCCGCGCAGGCGCGCGCGGCGCAGGCCAGCGGTCGCGAGCAGCGGCGCATCGCGCTTCGCGCCCTGCAGCTCGAGGCGCTCGCGGACCTGGCCGACGTCCCCAAGCACCTCGCGTACAAGAAGGCCATCGACGAGGCGCTCGGCCTCGACATGCAGGAGCCGGAGCTCTGGCTGCTTCGCGGAAATGCCGAGGAGCCGACCGCCGCCGGCCGCGGCCAGCGCGGAAGCGCCGCCTCCACCGCCTTCTATCTCCAGGCCCTTCGCCTGGCGCCCGATCACGCAGCAGCCCACCACTACCTCACGCACTCGTACGAGACGATCGGCCGGATTTCGAACGCCCTCGAGCACGGCGAAGCCTACGCGCGTCTGGCGCCGGCGGTGCCCCACGCGCATCACATGTGGGGTCACGATCTGCGCCGCGTCGGCCGGATCGACGACGCGATCGCGGCCTTCCGCCGCACCTACGAGCTCGAGATCGCGTACTACGCGGCCGAGGGCATTCCGGCGAGCCTGGACTGGCACCACGTCCACAACCTCGATCTCCTGGCGACGTCGCATCAGCACAAGGCCCAGATGCGCACCGCGGAGGCGCTGCTCCGCGAAGCAGGAGCGATGCCGCCCGTCACGGAGTACCTGGATTACAACCAGAAGGCGCTGGCCACATTCCTGCTCGGGCGCGGGCGCTGGTCCGACGCGCTGCTGGCCGCGCGCACGCAGGCGTCGGGGAAGTGGGCCGCGACCAGGGCCGTGGGCCACGCGCTCTCCGGGCACGCGCTGCTCCAGCTCGGCCGAGAACCGGAGGCGCGTGAAGCTCTCGCAGCGGCCGAGCGCGAGGCGCAGGCGGTGCCCACGTTCGTGGGCGGGCTCGGCGTCTCGCGCGGCGCCGTCACGCCATACCTCGATACGCTGCGCGGGGAGCTGCAGTTGCGCTCCGGCGACCGCGCCGCGGGCCGGGCGCTGCTCGAGGACGTCGAGGGGAGGCTGCGCGCCCTTCCGGGGCCGGACGCCTGGATCCAGGCGTTGTTCCGCCTCGAGGCGATCGGGAGGATCGCCCGCGATGCCGGGGACTGGGAGCTGGCGGAGCATACCGCCCGACAGATGCTCGATCACGACCCGGCCTACGCCGGTTCGCAGATGGCTCTCGCCCTGGTCGCGCAGCAGCGCGGCGACGTCGAGGAGGCGCGGCGCCGCAGCGAAGTGGCGCGCGGATTCTGGCGCGAGGCCGACGCCGGGCTCGCCGAGCTCACGCAGCTCGACTGATTCGATGGACCGTCTCGCCACGACCCGCGCGCTCTTCGGCGTCCCGCGAGCCCTGGTCGGCGTGATCCACCTGCCGGCGCTGCCGGGGACGCCCCACGCTCAGCTCGGAGTGCGCGCCATCGCCGAGGCGGCCGCGGCCGAGGCGGTCGTGTACCGGGACGCCGGCTTCCACGCCGTGATGATCGAGAACATGCACGACCGGCCGTATCTCGCCCGCGACGCGGGGCCCGAGATCGTGGCTGCGATGGCGGTCGCGGGACGCGAGGTGCGCCGGGCGGCCGGCATCCCGCTGGGCGTGCAGGTGCTCGCCGGCGCCAACCGAGCTGCGTTGGCCGTCGCCCACGCCTGTGGCGCTGCTTTCGTGCGGGTCGAGGGCTTCGTGTTCGGCCATGTGGCCGACGAAGGCCTGATGACCTCGGACGCGGGGGAACTGCTTCGCTACCGCCGCGCGCTCGGCGCCGACGGCATCCGCATCTTCGCCGACGTCAAGAAGAAGCACTCCGCCCACGCGATCACCGCCGACGTCGACATCGTCGCGACGGCTCATGCAGCCGAGTTCTTCCTCGCTGACGGGGTCATCGTCACGGGCGTCTCCACCGGACGCGCGGCCGATGCGACCGAGGTGCGCGCGGTGGCGGCCGCGGTGTCGATACCCGTCCTCGTCGGCTCAGGGATCAGTGCGCAGAACCTCTCCGACTACGTGGACGCCGATGCCTTCATCGTGGGCTCCTCGGTCAAGCACGACGGGCTCTGGTCGAACCCGCTCGACAGCGAGCGCATCTCCGCGCTGCGCCGGGCTTTCGAGACGCTGCCGCCGCGATGAGCCCCGACCTCGTCGTCCTCGGCAACCTGCTGGTGGACGACGTGGTCTTTCCGGATGGCCGAACCCGCTTCGCGCAGGCCGGCGGTGCGTGCCTCTACCTCGCCCTGGGTGCGGCCCTATGGGGCCTTCGCGTGGGCCTCGTCTCGGTCAGCGGCGACGAGTACCCGGCGTCGATGCTCGACGCCCTGCGCGCGCGAGGCGTCGACCTGCAAGGCGTCCGGCGGCTGGGCCGGCCCGGCCTCCGCACATGGCTGCTCTATGAAGGCGCGCGGCGCCGCATCGTCCACCGGCTCGAAGGACCGACTCATTCGGAGGTGTCTCCCGTCGCCGCCGACGTTCCGGAGGTCTGGCGAAAGGCGCCGGCGTTCCACCTCGCGCCGATGCCCCTCGATGTGCAGGCGCGTCTCGTCGATGCGATCGGATCCTGGAGCAACGCCCGCATCTCGCTCGATCCCTACGAGCTCTTCAACAGCGATACGCTTCCCGCGCTGGCGCCGGTGCTGTCCCGAATCGACGTGCTCTTCCTCAGCGAGGACGAGCTCGAGCTGGGAGTCGGCGGCCGTCGCGAGGATGCGCTACGGAGCCTGCTCGCCGGACGCCTGCAGAGTGTCGCATTCAAGCGCGGCGCCGCGGGAGGTGTGCTGGCGAGGCGCGCCGGCTTCCTCGATTGGGCCCCGCGCGCGGGGAAGGTGGCGGATCCGACCGGGGCGGGCGATGCTTTCGCCGCCGGCGTCCTCGCGGGCTGGGGCCGCGGCGAGGCCGACGAGCGGGCGCTCGCGCGCGGCGTGGTGACCGCGAGCTTCGCGATCGAAGCTTGGGGAGCCGACGGCCTCCACGCGGCGACGCCCGAGAGCGCCGAGCGGCGCCTCCGCGAGTGGTTCCCAGCGTAGGACCGTCGTGAGCCCCCTCCTTCACACGGCGCCCGAGGTCGCCGAGGCCGTCGCGGCGGGGCGGCCCGTCGTCGCGCTCGAGACCACCCTCGTGACCCATGGCTTCCCGCGCGCCCAGGGGCTCGAGCTGGCAGGCGCCCTGGAAGGCGAGGTGCGAGGGCAGGGTGCCGTGCCCGCGACCATCGGCGTGCTCGAGGGCGCCTTGCGCGTGGGACTCTCGCGCGGCGAGCTCGAGCGGCTGGCGGCAGAGGACGTCGCCAAGCTCGGCCCCGCAAACCTGGGGGCCCGCATCGCCTCAGGACGGCCCGGTTCGACGACGGTGGGCGCGACGCTGATCGCCGCCGCCGCAGCGCGGATCCGCGTGTTCGCCACGGGCGGGATCGGAGGCGTCCACCGGGGCGATGCCTTCGACATCTCGGCGGATCTCCTCGCGCTGGCGCGGCACCCGGTGGCGGTCGTCTGCGCGGGAGCCAAGGCCGTTCTCGACCTGCCCCGCACGCGTGAGGCCCTCGAAACGCTCGGGGTTCCCGTGCTGGGCTTCGGGACGGACGAGCTGCCCGCCTTCTATCGGCGTTCGAGCGGGCTCCCCGTCGACGCGCGCTTCGACTCGGTCGGCGCTCTCGCGGCCGCCGTCGCCTCCCATTTCGCGCTCGAGACGGGCGTTGGGGCGGTGATCGGAAATCCAATCCCGACGGCCGACGAGCTGGACACCGAGGTCTACGAGTCCGCTCTGAGTGGAGCGCTGGCCGATGCCGAGGCCACCGGCGTCGCCGGCCGCGACGTGACGCCGTTTCTCCTCGAGGAGGTACGTCGCCGGACGGGGGGCCGCAGCCTCGAGTCGAACCGCGCGCTGCTTCTCTCGAACGCGCGCCTCGCCGGGCAGCTGGCTGTGGAGCTGGCCGAGCACTGTGCTGCGCATCACACACCCCGCGCGTAATCCTTGACGGCGTTGTAGGCGGGACGCTACCCTCCCCGCCCGATCGTCACCGCCAACACTATGTCGCACCTGCCCTCGTCGCCACGCCGGCTCTGCGCCTTCCTGTTGTCGGCGTGCGTCTGTTTCATCGCGGCGGGATCGGCGCGCGCGGCCGGCACGCGCCTGGGCGCTTGGGTCACCTACTGGGACTTCGACAAGGGCCAGCAGCGGCTCGGCGTCGCGCCCACGCTCTTCGACGATGTCTTCTTCTTCAACTTCGAGCTGGGGTCGGATGGTCGCCCGAGCGCGGCGCGGCCGACACCGGGGCTGGGACCCGCTGTCGCGGCGCTCCGAGCGCGGGGCGTCGGCACCTGGATGACCATCGTCAACGACACGCGGGACGCGGCGGGCAAGGTCTCAATGAAGGACGCAGCCGCCATCAAGCGCATGCTCGGCGACCCGGCGGCCCGCGCCGCACACCGGCACGCGATCGTCGAGCTCGCCGCGCTCCACGGTTTCTCGGGCGTGGACGTCGACTACGAGAACCTGCTGGTCGAGGACCGTGACGCTTTCACGACCTTCATCCGCGAGCTGCGCAAGGACCTCGAGGCGAGCCGCCTCGGGCTGTCCGTGACGGTCCAGCCGAAGCGCCAGGAGAGCCGCTCGACCGGTCCCGGCGCCGCCGACTGGGCGGCGCTGTGTCAGGTCAGCGACCGCCTGCAGGTGATGCTCTACAACCTGCACAACGCCAGGACTGCGCCGGGGCCGGTCACGGCGCCATCCTGGTTCGGCGAGGTGCTGGCCTTCGCCCGCCTTCAATGCGGGAACGCTCGGGTGGTGCCGGTCCTCAAGCTCGGTGCGATGGACTGGGGCCCCAAGGGCATGAAGGAGCTGCAGCACGCCGACGTGGCGGCGCTCCTGGAGACGCACAAGCCCACCCTCAACCGTGAGCCCGAAGGCGGCACCCCATTCTTCCGTTACGACGGATCTGACGGCGCACACACCGTCTACTTCGAGGACGCCTCCAGCATCGCGACCAAGATCGCGGCTCTGGAGCGGCTCGGGTACGCGGACGTCGTTCTCTGGAGCCTCGGTCGCGAGGATCCGGCTCTCATCCCCGATCTCCAGGCCCGCAAGGGCCCATCGAATTCCTCCTCCTCGATCTCTCCTTCGACAACGGCCGGCGTGGCCGACGAGAAGGCTCTCGCCGTGCTCCCAGAGCAAGAGGCGCGCTCCAGAAGACATGACGTTCCATCGTTTCCGGGAGACACGCTTGTCCCGTTCAGTGCCCGTCGTTCTCGCTGCAACCCTGGCCCTCGTGGGCTTGCCCGCGCTGACGGCCCTGGCCGCACAGGCCGCGGCCGTGACGTCACCCTTCTATTACGGCTTTGACACCCAAGGCGATCTCGAAGAGGCCGGATCCATGTCCGGTAGCTCGAGCCCTTATTGGTGGCTCAGCTCGGGCGGCCATTTCTACACCGACGGCGTCGGCGAGACGGTCCACAACTCGCTCCCGACGAACGACTACTGGCGCCTGTTGTACGCAGCCAACAACCCGCTCGACACCGACAACGGCTACCACCCGCAGAACATCTTCCGGCTGGTGACGCGCAGCAAGTGGGGCAACGCCCGTCAGCAGGTGTACTTCCGCATTGCGAAGGACAACCTCAGCGCGAGCCCCAACCGCGCGGCCTCCAACGGCGTGCTGCTGTTCAACCGCTACAAGGACCAGGACAACCTCTACTACACCGGCATTCGCGTCGACGGCTACGCCATCATCAAGAAGAAGATCGCCGGGGCGTACTACACCATCGGCTACAAGAAGGTCTTTCCGGGCGCGGCGTACAACCGCGCCTCCAACCCGAACCTGCTGCCCAAGAACGTCTGGATGGGCCTCACATCTGAGGTGCTGAACACCAGCAGCGGGGTGCGCATCCGGTTGCACGTGAACCAGGGCGACGGCGTGTGGTCGCTGGTCTTCGACACCGTCGACGACGGGCGCTATGGCGGAGCACCGTTCACGCAGGCCGGCTACGGCGGCCTGCGCACGGACTTCATGGACGTCGACTTCGACCACTACCTGTTCAAGAACCTGTAGCGCTAGAAGCGAAACTCGAGAGTGCCTCCGAACCCCCAGCTCTCGTAGGCAGGGGCGTTGCTGAAACGTCCCTGGAACAGGGTTCGGAGGCGATCGTTCCAGGCCTGGCCCGCGCGGCCGGTCACGCTCCATGTGCCGATGCGGCCGTTCGGCTCGTCCCGCGACACGCCCAAGCCGAGCTCGGTCTCGACGAGCCAGCCGGGATCCCAGCGGCGCTGGTACGACACGAGCCCGCGCATCACGCGCAGGGCCTCGGGGCTGTAGTAGAAGTCGCTGCGGAACAGGGTGTCGCTCCAGCCGTACCCGGCGCCGATGCCGAATCCGGCCCATGAGGGCGGCCGGACCAGCAGCTTGCCGGCGAGGTCGACGCGCTCGTTGGTATCGTCGTAACGGCCGTAGGAGCCGTCGAAGCTGGCGATGACCGTCGGCGAGAGGTGCAGCGCGGCGAACCCGTTGTAGCTCTCGAGGCGCATCCCCAGGAGCCGCGCCTGCAGCGTCTCCACGTCCCCTTTGCCGCCGCGGACGCGCATCTCGAGCCGGTCGTTCTCCACGGTGAGGCCCAGGTTCCAAGGAAAGCTGCGCTCCACGTCCCCGGGTGTCCGCTGCGCGACGCGTCCATCGAACGTCCAGCCCTCGAACGGGCCGAGGCGGGCCGCGACGGAGAGCTCGGGGCCCTCGAGGGAGGGAAGGCCCTCCTGGCGGAGCGCGACGCGCCCCGCTCCGAAGGATGCCTCGAAGGCCCCGATCCGCCCCGTGTGAAGCAGAGCGCCCTGCCACTGCGTCTCGCGCTGGTCGGAGTCGCTCGTGAAATCGAACCGCGGCGCCAGCCGGACGCCGTTCTCCCAGCGGATCCGCTGCACCAGAGCCGGATCGTCGCTGAGCCGCGTCGAGCCGGCGCTCTGGGCGATCTCGAGCTGGCGCTGGGCGACGTCGGGGCGACCGCGCTGGGCCTGGATCGCTGCGAGGTAGTAGGCCGCCTCGCCCTTCAGGTACGGCTCGTCGGCCGCGAGCCGCTCGAAGCTGGCCTGCGCGCGGGTGTATTCGGCCTGCCAGAAGCGGAAGCGCGCGCTCTGGGCGCGCGCGACAAGCCTCGGGTCGTGCAGCGCGAGGTGGCGCAGCAGCGCCTCGCCGTCGAACTCCCGAGGCACGCCGAAGCGACGCAGCATCAGCCCGGAGCCGGCCTTGGCGCCGAGCTCGTTGAAGCCGCTGTCGTCCTGGACGAAGCCGAAGCGGAAGTAGCGCTTGAGCAGCTCCTGGTTGAGCTCTCCGGCGCGCGCCTCGTTGCCCACGCTCTCCTGGCCGGCCTCGGAGAACGGGAACGCATAGCCCACCACCTGGAGGCCCTTGGAGTGCTGCTGCAGCTCTTCGATGCTGATGCGGTAGTCGCCGTCGACGCGCGCCGCGTACTCCTCATAGGATTCCGCCTGCTTCGTCTCCTCCAGCCACTGGCGGTTGACCAGGAAGCTGCCGACCTGCTGTTCGCCGTCCACGGTGATCAGGTCGTGTGCGCGATGGCCGTGGCTCTGCAGGTCCCAGCGCCCCGACGCCGCGTAGCCGGAGATCCGCTTCCAGTCGGCGAAGAAAGGATGGCCGTCGAGGATCCGTGCGGTGGGCACGAACATCGTGGCCTTCATGCCGTAGCGTGCGAGCAGGGGGTCGGCGCGGTCGAAGGAGTCGATGCGGGCGTCGTCGAACGTGATCAGGATCGGCTTCTTGGGGAACGGCTGCTTGCCGTCGAGGATGCGCGCCAGCTCGGCGACGGTCACGGTCGTGTAGCCGGCGCTCTGCAGCGCGCGCAACTGCGATTCGAACTGCACCACCGGCAGCGAGGCGCTGCGCGGATGGTCGCCGAGGCCGTGGTACATGAGGATTGGGACGTAGAGGGTCCCCTTGGGCGGCTCGATCACCAGCTCCAGGGCGCGTTGCGCGTCGCGATGCCGGCCCATGGCGTACAGGACCCGGGCCTCCTGGGCGCGCGCCTCGTAGGCCTTCAGGAGCGGGTCCTTGGCGGCGCGCAGCGTGGCCAACGCCTCGTCGCGGCGCCCGGTCTCGAGGGCGACCTCGAAACGCCCCCAGAAGACGTCGCGCTGGCCGGCGTGGCCGCGGCTCAAGGCGGTGAAATCGGCGTAGGCCTCCTCGCCTCGCCCCGCGCTGCGGTCGAGCTGCGCGAGCGCCAGCGCCACCTGGAAGCGGCCGGGATGCTTCTCCTGCGCCTGCAGCAGCGTAGCGCGCGCGCCCTCGAGGTCCTTGTTCTTCTCGCGCAGCCGAGCCAGCTCCAGCCAGGCGGGGAGGCGCTCGGGGAAGTTGCGCGTCATCATCGCGTACCACTGGATCGCCTCGCCGTCGCTGCCGCGCAGCACGGCGTCGTCGATCAGGAACTGGAGGAGCGGCTGCTTGGGCCCTTCGGCGTCGAGCAAGCGCTTCGCCTCGGCGACGGCCTTGTCGTATTCGCCCAGCTCGTAGATGCTCTTGACCCAGTAGTACTCCGCCTTCGCCTCGTGATGGCCGAGATCCAGCACGCGCTTCCACTGGTCCCTGCCCCGCGCGAAGTCGTGATACTGCATCAGGAGCTCGGCCAGGAAGAGCTGCGTGGGCAGGTCGTCGGGGCTCTCCTTCGCGATGGCCTCGGCGAGCTTCCTCCCCTCGTCGAACTGCTTGTTCCAGTGAAGCGCCTTCGCGAGCTTGAGCTTCTGCGCGGGCTGGTTCGGGTCGATGCGCAGGCTGGTGCGCGCCGAGGTCACCGCCGCCTCGAAGTTGCGCTGCTTCAGGTTGAGGTGCGTGAGCAGATTGTGTGGCTCCGCCAGGTCCGGATACGCCGACGCGTAGCGCCCCCAGACCTCCCCCGTCCAGTCATAGTGCCCCGCCATCCAGTACGCCCAGCCGAGATCCCGCAGCGCATGGCGGTTCTTCGGGTCGAGCCGAACCGCCTCCTTGAGCTCACGCTCCGCCGTGTCGAGATCGGAGGCCTGATAGGCGAGGCCGCCCTTGCGGGCGCGAAGGCTGCTCAACGCGCTGCGGGTCTCGTCGGGAGCCCCCGAGACCTTCAGGCGCGCCTCGAACATCTCGATCCCGGGATCGAGCTGCTCCACGCGGGAGAAGAGCCCCGCCACCCGCCGCGACCACTCCTTGTCGGCGTCGGGCAGACGAAACAGCTCGTCGAGCCAGGGCCCCGCTTCGTTGCCGCGGCCCTCCTCGAGGGCGATCTCCGCCAGGTGGAAGGGAATCGCCGGCTGCCTCTCGGCCGACTTCCAGGCGCGGCTGTACATCGAGGCCGCCGTCTGGAGATCCGACTGCTCGAGCGCGACGTCCCCGATGTGCCGATAGAGCGCGCTGCGGGCGGGATCCAGGTCGAGAGCCGCCTTCCACGCCGCGCGGGCTTCGTTCGGCTCGCCTGCCTTTCGGTGAGCCCAGCCGAGGTTGATGCGGAACTGTGCGTTGTGAGGGTCGAGGCGGATGGCCTCTGCGTAGGCCGCCTTCGCCTGGCGGTTGTCGCCGCGCTGGTAGGCCCGGTCTCCACGCTGGGCCTCGAGGCGTGCGAGGCGCATCCCGACGAGGCCGCTTGCCGAGCCAAGGCGGGGCAGCGCTGCGCGCAGCTCGCTGCGCGCGTCGTCTTCGCGGCCGTGGCGCTCGAGGAACTCGCTGAGCCGAAGCGCTGCCTGTGGCCCGGGCGCCGATCGCGCCGCTTCGCGCAGGTGGGACTCGGCCTCGCGGAGGAGCCCCATCTCCTCGTAGGCGGAGGCCAGGCGCATGCGGATGGCAGGTTGGTTCTCGTCGACCTTCAGGCTGCGCGTGAGGACGTCGGCGGCTTCCTTGAAGCGCCTGTCGGCCAGGTGGATGGCCGCGATCTCGTTGAGCAGCTCCCGGCGGCGCGGCTCGACCTTGAGCACGGTGCCCCAGGTCTCGATCGCTTCGCGATGGCGGCCGGCGCGGTGATACGCCCAGCCGAGGTTCTCCCAGGCCATGAGCAGCCCCGCGTCCTTCTCGGTGGCCTCCTTGAAGGCCGCGATCGCGTCGTCGTACTTGCCCAGTTTGTAGAGAGCGGTGCCGCGGTCCAGGGCCTCCTGTCCGGGCGAAGCCGCGAGCGCGCTGCGGGCGTAGAGCGTGCACCCCAGCACGGCGAGCAGTCCGACGATGCGACGTGGCTTCACAGAGGGGCTCCTTTCGCGGCCGCGCCGCGCGGCCCAGCCGTGTCTCCAGCGAGTGTTTGCGGCGGCGGCGGCTCCACCAGCAGCCGCAGCCGCTGCGATCGCGTCTCCTGGGACCTCGCCCAGGTCTGGATCTCGCGCCGGGTCTCGGCGGGAAGGCCGGTGGCGTCGATGCGCAGCCCGGCGAACCCCCTCTCAGCCGCGCGCGCCAGGGCGTCGCCGAGCCGAGCGGTGGACGCTTCGCCGCCTGGGCCGGGGCGCAGCCGCAGCGTCGGCAGGATCTCCCAGCCGTAGCGGCGCGACAGGATCGCGAGCAGGTCGCTGTCGAGGGGCTTCTCGCTCAGGCCGTCGCGGCCCGCCTCGAGCCACAGCGGGGACAACGCGGCGAGGGCCGGCGATTCACGGATCGCGGCCTGGACCTCGTCGGCGGAGGGCCGCCCGCCGAGCGGCCGGGCGCGGTAGGCGAGCTCCGAGAAACGCAGGTTCTTGACCGTGAGCTTCGCGGGCTCCCCGCCTCCCCAGACCACGAGGCCGACGCTGCCCCGTGACATGCCGGGCAGGTGGGCGGGGCGCTCGGCGACCGGCTTGCCGTCCCACTCCACCCAGACGCCGGCGCCGCGCCTCAGGATCTTGAGGCGATGCATGCGCGCCGGCACGATGGGAACCGCGAAGCTCGCGAGCGTCTCCGCCGTGCTCGCGGGCCGCCGCCGCTGCAGGTGGGTGGCTCGGGCGTCGCCACCCCAGCGCCACTCCTCGGACAGGTCCGAGGACTCCTGGACCACCCAGAGCTGGCCACTCTCGATCCGCAGCTCGACCTCGAGCGCCCACTCGTCGCAGAGCTGGCTCGCGGCGCGCCACAGATCGGCGCGCGCGGGACCGTGGACCACCAGGCTGTCTCCCTCGCGGTCCGTCTCGCCGTCGCGTGAAACCCAGCGCCACGGCGCGAGCTCCGTGTCATTGCGTGCGTTCTCCTTGAGACGGGAGCTGTCGCCCAGCGCCATCGCCACGCGGCGGGACAGCATCTCGCCGGACAACCGCGGGATGACGCGCATGCGCTTCAGGTGGTGCGGGTCCGAGAAGCGGTCGTTGACGCCGAACAGATCGTCCACGAAGGCGAGGGCGTGGAAGGTCGCCACGGCCTCCTCGTGGGCGCGCACCACCTCGGGATCGTTCGAAGCGATGGCGACGTCCTTGAGCGGAGGAGCGTAGGCCAGCACGGGACGGCCCACCTCCTGCTCGATGGTGGAGCGCGCGACCTGCTGATCACGCAGCGCCCGCGCGGCGAACTCCGTGCCGGTCTCCTGGCGCTCCTCGCTCGCCAGCCAGGCGCGCCGGATGAAGAACGGCCCCTCGTCGCCGGCCGCGTCCACGCGGATGGGGACGTGGCCCATGTAGCCGTGGGAGCCGAACTCCCACACCCCGGTGGCCGCCATGCGGTGCAGCCGCGGCCAGTACAGGAAGTAGGGGTCGCGGCGTTCCTGCCGCTCCGTCATCACGAACATGGCGGCCGGCCAGCGCAGGTCGCGAAGCACCGGGTCCGCCGCGTCGGCCGTCGAAAGGTAGCCGTGGTCGAAGGTCAGGAGCAGCGAGCGCGCGGGAAGCGTCTTGAGCTCGCCGCGATAGAAGCGCGTGAGGGTCTCGAGGCCGATGGCCTCGAAGCCGTCCCGACGCAGCATCTCGAGCTGCTCACGCAGCTGCTCGCGGTCGACGTGGCTGCCGTCCACCTGCTCGACGATACGGTCGTATGCGAGCACCACGATCAGCGGATCGGTGACTCCGGCCTCCGGGCCCGAGACCACCAGCGGCCGGTAGGCCCAGTGACGCCACAGCAGCACCGCGGTGGTGCCCAGGGTCAGGAGCATGAGCCAGGCGACGACGTCGTTCAGGAAGGTTCGTGTGCGATAGGCCCGCTGCCGGCTCCGGGACATGGTTCAGCGCGTCCCCCAGTGGTTGCGGCGCACGGTGAACACTGCGTAGTAGGTCTGCCACACGAGGATCAGCATGTAGAAGAAGCTGAACGCGACGCCGTAGACCCACAGTCCGCTGCGCAGGCGTCCCAGGTAGTAGAGGCCGTAGAGGGCCGACATCAACGTCGCGCCGTAGACGTAGAGCAGCGACACCGTTCCGAAGCCGAACAGCGGAACCACCAGCGCGGCGCACACGACGATCGGCGAGATGAACGGGAAGATGCCGCCCAGGTAGAAGAAGAAGGCCGCCATCGGATGCCGCCGCCACATGAAGCGCCCGGCGAGCAGGGTCTCGCGCACCCACGACTTCTTCCAGCGCAGCTGCTGCCTGAAGAACTGCCGATACGATTCCGGGACGATCGTGGAGCAGATCGCCCGCGAGTCGTAGATCACCCGGTAGCGGCGCAGCATGAAGTTGGTCAGGCTGCGGTCGTCGCCGAAGGTGGCGTTCGTGCCGAGGAAGCGCTGCTTCAGCCAGATGTCGAGGATCGGCATCACGTAGCGCCGCCGGTAGGCGGCCAGGCAGCCCGAGCAGCAGGCCACCGCCCCGAACAGCGACTCGGCCGCCTTCACGACGCGGAACGCGACGTAGTAGCGCACCTCCTGCATGCGGGTGAGGAAGTTCTTGCGCGCGTTGTGGACCAGGGCGTGGCCGCACACGCCGCCGACATCCGGGTCCTTGAAGCCCTGGACGATGCGCGCGAGCGTGTCGTGGCGCACGAAGCTGTCGGAGTCCACGTAGACGAGGATCTCGCCCCGCGCTGCCCGCGCGCCGGCGGCCATGCCGTGGCGCTTGCCGAGGTTCCTGCCGAAGTCGATGATGCGCAGCTTTGGGTACAGCTCCTTCACGCGCTGCATCTCGCGCAGCGTGCCGTCGGTGGAGCCGTCGTTGATCGCGATCACCTCGAAGAGGTGCTCGGGGTAGTCCGAGGCGTACAGGCAGTGGATGGTGCGCGCGATGGACTTCTCCTCGTTCTTGCACGCGATCACCGCCGAGACCGTCGGGCGGTACGACGCCTTCTCGCGGGGTGGGCGGTAGAAGGCCGAGAGGAAGAAGCGCGACAGGATGTAGAAGGAGATGAGCAGGCTGTAGGTGTTGGCCCAGGGCCGGTACCAGAAGTACTCGAAGTTCGAGATCTTGAGATAGCCGACATGGGCCACGCCGGCGGCGAACAGGACGATGGCCAGGGGCGGAATCAGCCAGTACCCGAGCCCCCGTCGCACCTCGAGCTGGGGCACGTTGGGGTCGTACCTCGTGGGGACGCGCCGAACGGGCTTCGGGGCGGGCCTGCGAACCCGCGGTGGGAACGGGCGAGGGGGGATTCGGGTCGCGGAGTTCGGGCGTAGATCGAGCATCACTTTTTCGCTGGAGCAATGCCTGTGCCACGGAGCCGGCGGCGGCCGCCGGGCGTGCTCTAGCTCACTTTGTTGTCGTACTGGTTGACGCGGTTGTAGAGCGTCTTGAGGCTGATCCCGAGGACCTCGGCGGCGCGCCTCTTGTCGCCCTCGAGGTTGTCGAGGGTCGCCAGGATCAGGCGCCGCTCCGCGTCCGCGAGCGAGGTGCCGACCGACAACGCGATGGCGTCGCCGCTCGGGCGCTGCGCCTCGCCGAGCGGAAGCTCCTCGAGGCCGATCTCCAGCTCGGCGAGGATGAAGGCGCGCTGCACCACGTTCTTCAGCTCGCGAACGTTGCCCGGCCAGGCATGGCGCCTCAGCCGGTCAAGGGCTACGGAGCTGAAGCGCTTCGCGCTGCCGTCCTGCTTGTTGAGCTGGTCCAAGGAGTGCTGCGCCAGGAGCGCGATGTCGTCGCCTCGGTCGCGGAGCGGCGGCATGTGGATCGGGAACACGTTGAGGCGGTAGAGCAGGTCCTCGCGCAGCTTGCCGCTCGTCACCGCTTCGGCCGGATCGCGGTTGGTCGCCGCCATCACGCGGGCGTCCACCTTGATCGGGTCGGTGCCGCCCACGCGCTGGAAGGTCCCGGTCTCCAGCACGCGCAGCAGCTTGACCTGCAGCTCGGCCGACATCTCGGTGATCTCGTCGAGGAACAGCGTCCCGCGGTTGGCGCGCTCGAAGTACCCGCGGTGCACGCGGTCCGCGCCCGTGAAGCTGCCCTTCTCGTGGCCGAACAGCTCGCTCTCGATCAGGGTCGGCGATACCGCGCCGCAGTTGACCGGGACGAACAGCTCCTTGTGGCGCCGGCTCAGGCCGTGGATCGCCTCCGCGGCGCGCTCCTTGCCCGTCCCGGTTTCGCCGGTGATCAGGATCGAGGCGTCGGTGGGCGCCACCTTGCCGATCAGGTCGTACACCCGTTGCATGGCCGCCGAGCCCCCGACCAGGTTGCCGAAACGACCCAGCTTGCGCAGCTCGCTGCGCAGGGAGCCGATCTCCTCGCGCAGCTCGCGGGTGCGAGCCAGATTGCCCAGGACCATCTTGATGCGAGCGAAGTCGACCGGCTTGGTCAGGTAATCGGCGACGTTGCGGCGCAGCGCCTCCACCGCCGTCTCGACGCTGGCGTGGGCGGTCACCAGGATCGCCTGGGTCTCGGGCCGCTCCTGGAGCTCGTCCAAGAGCTCGAAGCCGGTGCCGTCGGGGAGCTGCAGGTCGGTGATCAGCACGTCGGGCGCCTTGGCGGTCATCTCGACGCGCGCCTCTTTGAGGCTCGAGGCCGTCGCCGCGGAGAACTCCTCACGGCTCACGGCCTCAGCCAGGCCGAGGGCGAAGCCCAGGTCGTCGTCGACGATCAGTGCATGCATCTCTAGGCCCTCGCCGCCAGCAGCGGCAGCACGATTTCCACGCGGGTTCCCGCGTCCGGCCGGCTCTCGACTTTGATCTGCCCGCCATGGAGCTGCACGAGCGCGCGGGCGACATAGAGCCCGATCCCGCTGCCGTTGCGCTTGGTCGTGAAGTCCCGCTCGTAGATCCGCTTGAGGATCTCCGGCGGGATGCCCGGGCCGCTGTCGGCTACGGCGATATGGACGTTCCCGTTCTCGGTGGCCATTTCGACATCCAGGCTTCCGCCGTTCGGCAGCGCCTCGAGGGCGTTCACCGACACGTTGAGGAGCGCCTGCTTGAGGCGATCGCGATAGCCGACCAGCGCCACCGGGCGCTCGGGCAATCGGGTGGTGAACTGGACGTGCTGGCGCCGGGCCTGCGCCGCGAGCAGCCCGCCGATCTCCTCGACCGCCCGCCGCAGGTCGAAGTGCTCGGGCGCCTCGTTGGCGGAGACGTTCTGGCTGAGCAGGTCGGCCAGCGAGCGGTTGAGCCGCGCCAGCTCCTCCCGCAGCAGCGCCACGTAGCGCTCCTGGCGGCCCCGCACGTCGTCGCTTGCACCCGAGGCGGCCAGCGTCTCGCGCAGGAGGTCGAGGTTGATCATCATGGCCGAGAGGGGCGCCTTCAGCTCGTGGGTGAGGGTGCGGAACAGGCTCGTCACGATCTCGAGCTGGCTCGCGAGGCGCACGTCGCTCTCGAGGGTGTCGAGGACCTTCGCGTCGCTCAGGAGCACCATGTTCTGATCCTCGCCCGCGCGACCCCAGCCGTCCACCTCCACGCGCAGGCGCCGCGTGCCCCCCGCCACGGGGAAGGCGTCGACGACCGCGCTGGTGCGACCCTCACGAGGACGGGACCCATCGAGGGAAGGACCTAGCACATCCAGTGCCCGCGGCCACAGGGC